>Ga0185299_10007652_pt1 | contig 10968 bp, 5 predicted proteins | sample PaiPotPPA55metaG_FD_128002 | JGI IMG/M metagenome (GOLD analysis project Ga0185299, IMG submission 128002) | Iron sulfur acid spring bacterial and archeal communities from Banff, Canada, to study Microbial Dark Matter (Phase II) - Paint Pots PPA... ...
GAAAGGCGCTCCATAGCCGTTGCGATTCGCGCTTTTATCTCCAGTCCAAACATGGTGCGTTCCGGATCAAGCGTGGGCCGGTGTTCACGCTGCCGCTCGAAAAAGTCGGTGATGCCGTCCTCGTGGTGCCCGTGATTCGTCTCCGGCGATTGATCTTCCGGCCGCGCTTGCCGCCGGCGCAAATGGTCGAGACACACGTTGGTAACGATGCGGTAGAGCCAGGTATAAAAGCTGCATTCAAAACGGAAGCGGTGCAGGTTGCGGTAAACCTTCAGGAAAGCTTCTTGATAAACGTCGCGCGCGTCTTCCGGGCGCTTCATCAAGTTCAGCGCCAGGCGCAAAACGTCCCGGTCATACCGGTGAACGAGCTCCTCGAACGCGGCGCGGTTGCCGACCTGGGCTTCCACCACCAGGGCCCGGTCGTCGAGGTTCGGTAGAGAAGTCACCTCGCCCAGGGCTGCGTCTCCGCCGCCCGCGCCTCCAGCTTCACCGGCCACAGCCAAAACCCATCGTGGAAGCGACATTCTTCGCCTTCTGTTCGCGTGCCGTCCCTGAAAATGTGTAATGGCGCGCGCCACTACACAATAATCCAAGTTTCTTCATTAGGCCAACACGGAACACCCGTGCGACCACCCTGTTTGGACGTGCCACTACCACATGGGTGAGCATCGCTTCCTGAAGTAACAACGCACGGCCCGGGTGGTTTGTTTCTTTTAATTTATTGAATCTAAAAACCACGAAGATTCTTTATTTTGCTGAGGGAACCGATGTGAAGTCTACAACCTATAGGCTTGGGCTTTTTCGCTAGCAACTCGCTTGCTCCAAGCCGCCAGCGGCCAAGCCAGCAAGCCAGCCAAGATCAATAGCACTGCGTAACCATTGCCGCGGTAGAAGGCATCTGGTTGCGTAATTAGTTTTGCGGCGGCGGCCAGCAGCGAAGTACCAGCCACCACCAGGAAAGAACCGAGAATGTTAAAGCGCGCGACCCTGGTTATGCCGAATACCACTAACCCTAGAAGGAGGGTCCCTGCGATGAACTGTTTGGCGAAGTCCGCAGGCGTCCCCCAGGCCGCGCCTACGCTTGCCAACGCGGCGCTAAGAAAAAGTAATAATCTCAGCCACGGCTGTTTTACATGCGTCGCCACGAAGGACGCGCACAGCGCTACCAGTCCGACATACATCAGCGCCCGGAGCAAAACTGTGCCAAAAATCGCCGCAGCCGGGAGCGTCGCGTCAAAATCGCCGCCAAAGGCAGCTTCAACGCCACGATGGGCGGTGGGCCAATGTGCCGATAGCGCTGCAATCAGCCGGCTGAATCCGATCAGTGCCGCAGTGCCTCCCACGCCAATCAACAGCGCGTCGCGGTAATATAGCGGCGGCATACCCGTCCAGCCCGGCAAGCGCTCTTCCCCGAAGGCGCGCCGCCCGAAATACCAAGCCATCCCAAAAAGCAGCACGATCCCCGAGAAATACACGAATGCTCCAAGCACCGCGCCAATGCCTATCCCCACCAGCATGGTCTTCAATGGAATGGCTGTCTGATACGAATTCAAAAAACTAGCGATGCGGTCGCCGAAAGCAAAAATAATCACATACGCCGCCAGCCCCCACAGTCCCCACGCTGCCAGGCGCCGCCAGGGAATGGAATGCGCATCGTCAGAGCGCAAATTTTTCAGGAATACAATCAGCGCCACAACCATGAACCCGCCCAAAACCAGAATCGGCAGCACCATCGAAACAAGTACGCGCGGGAGTGTCAGCTCCGACTGCTTGCGTCTCCAGTCATCCGGAATTTTTATGTACGTGCGATAGCCGGAAACCTCGTCGCCGAGAACCGCCACTTCGATGCGCGCATGCGCGTGTGATTTGGAATCCGCCTGCGTCCCCGAGTCATCGAGCGCGCGATTTTGTTCCCACGTGAGCTGGTGGTCCACGCGATGCGGATGCTTGTCGGACTTGGCTTCGATCAGCGTCCATTGCGCCAGATCAATATGCTGCGTGTTGCGCAGATAATCTTCCGCGCGCTTCACGGCTTCATCTTTGCTGAGCGAAGCGCCCGGGGCGTCTTCGCTCAAAATGTGATGCACGGAATGCAGCGCGCCGTTCGGGCGCAACACCACCGCGAATTCTTCCGGCTGCCCGTCGCGGAAATAGCGCACTCTCCAAAGCGCGCCTGGCACTTCCTTTTCGTAAATTTCATTCACTCCGGCAACATCCACGCGCTCGCGCAGAAATTCATTCGTCAGCGGATCAGTAGTATTCGCGAGCAAGACCGCGTGATGGTAAGAGCCCGGGTCTATCCCACGGTGACGCAGAACTCCATCCGCGTCTGTGCGCGCCGTGCGTGCATCGACGGAAAGCTTCAGGTAGTCCCCGATAGCAGGTTGTTTGACGCGCCAGGCCAGCAAACCCCCAATTACCAGGCAGGCCATCAGAACGCCAATCAACCCCGGCGTGAGTGCGTCGTATACGCGGGGTTTTTCCGTCTGCGCAACGTCTTCGACCGCTTCATCCACGGCACTGATATCCGGAGCGGGCGTCGCGCGATTTAACAAATCATCCACCGGCGCGAACTGGCCTCTCCTCAAATACGCTACGCCTGAAAAGATCAACGGCGCCAGCGCCGCGGCGCCCACGATCACCCCCGAAATTTTGAAATACATGCTGTTGGAGCGCACCAGCAGCAAGCCCACCAGCGAAGCATCCACCGTGTAGTGCCAGATAAGCGTGGCCAGAATGCCCCAATTCAGCATCACGATTCCCGCCACGATGCCGATAATTCCTACTTCAATTCCGCGCGTGTACCCAGGTTCCTGTGGATACGCGCTATGCAGGAAGCTCCACGAAAACGCCGGCAGAATGATTGCCAGCACCCGCGACTTGGTCAAACGCCCCACGAAAGGTATGGCGAACAAGCGGAAGAGAAATTCTTCGCTGGTCGACGCCAACAACCCGATCGCCACCCCCGCGATCCATGGAAATGAGGTGTTCACCGCATCCGAATAATTAATATCCTGGGGCGCCCAGACCCCCACTTTGCTGCCAAACATATAAAACGCCACGATGAAACCGATGTGCGCCGCCGCCAGCGACAAGCCCACCACCGCGGCTAAAAAAAATTCCTTCGATTGCAGGCCACGCAAAGTGAACGCCTTGCTGAGCCGCAAGCGGTCTGGTTGTGTCGCGCGATACAGCGGCTCCGCGCCCGGCAACACCATCGTGACCGTAAGCGCCGTGCCAATAGCCGTCAATATGCTCAAAAGGATATGCAGCGCGACAAAGCTTCCGTACGAAACGTGGGTATCGTAATTCGCCCGCGTCGATTGCCACTCATTGAGCTGCATGAAAAAATACACCGCGGCCACCAGGGCGCCGAGTTTAATGGCTCCCATCCAGTCGGCTTGCCCTTTACGCCACAGCGAAATTCCCAGCCACAGCGCGCTGCCCATCAGCAGGACGTACGGGATGATGGCGATCTGGTTGTACAGCAGGTTGGTGGAGCGCAATTGTTCGTAGCTGCGCTCCCACGCTTCGGGCACCTTCAAATATTCTTCGCTGTTTCCAATCTGATCGCCTTGCAGCACTACGTTCAGCCGGTACGGCGCGTCCTTGGCGCGAAATCCATGTTTTTCCCATGTGAACGACCAATCCAGGCGATTCGGCCTTTTCACCGAATTTATTTCTTCCGGTAAAAGATCCCAGCCCGACTTGATCCCCAATCTGCTTTCCAGGAAATTTTCAGCCGCGTATTGGGCCTTGGCGCGTTCCAGCGTCGCTCCGGGTCTGGCTTCTTCCACGTGATGCTTGTAGCCCACCACCTGGCCCGCGGGACTCACCCGTACGTGAAATTCCTCTTCCTGTTGCGGCTTGAAAAAACGCACATCCCAATACCAGATATTCAGTTCCGAGGACATCAGCCGGTTGGCTTGCTCCAGCCCGGTTTCGCGTTCCAGATATGTTTTGGCGTTGTCGTCTACATTGAAAACGATGGCGGACTGATAGCTTGCGGCGCTCTGGCCCTCACTCGCCAAAAATTCTCTTGCGCGCGTTAGAGCTTCCCCACGCGACACCTTAAAATTCACGGAGGCTTCAGGAAACGCGCGGAAATAATATTTGTGCGCAAACAACCCGCCGGCGACTCCTGCGATGACCCACAGCAGCAACGCAAGTTTGTTCGCAGACGTTAAACGGTCAGTCGACACGAAACCTCCACGAGCCCACTCCAGAATATAAATCTCAGGCGACTGCCGGATTTCGCAGAACCAATTCAAACTTCCTGAGTAATAGAGGGTACCCCACACGCCGTATTTGCATGTGGGATTCTGGCTAACTACAAACTGAGACGTATCCTTTAATAAATGCGCAGCGCCATCACTCTAGAATACGTAAGAAATCAGCGCAAGTTTCGCCTGCACAGCGGCTTATCACAGTGCTGCCTATCCATAATGGTATAAAAGATGGAGTTATTTTGCCGTTACTACGCAAATGCTAGGAGCAACATCACAACCGGCGTTCACAAATCGAACGCTTTTTCTATCGTGCCCACGCAAACCCTCACTACTGATGTACGCATGATCAAGGGCGTTGGCCCGCAACGCGCAGAATTGCTGGCCAAGCGCGGAATCCATACGCTCGAAGACCTGCTCACCTACCTGCCTTTCCGTTACGAAGACCGCATCCATTTTACCGACATAAAAAACATTCAGCCCAATGGCGTCTATACCATTCGCGTGCAGGTCATGAGCGGCCAGGCGGTGCGCACCATGCGCGGGCGCGATGCCGTGTTTCATCTGCTGGTTCGCGACGCCACCGGCCAACTCCCCTGCAAATTTTTTCACGGCGGCTATCTGGAGGGCCGCCTTAAACCCGGACAAACGCTGATTCTTCACGGCAAAGCCGAGATAGACAAACTCCGTCCTGCGCGCATTGAAATGGTGAATCCGCAGATGGAGATGACCAGCGACGAAATGGACTCTACCGAGGTCGGCCGCATCGTCCCTATTTATGAAGCCATCGGTACTTTCGGGTCCCGCGCCATTCGTCGCGCCATTTATGCCGCGCTAGATCTGCTCGATCCCAACATGCCTGACGTGCTCCCCGCCGAATTGCGCACGCGTCTCGCTTACCCCTCGCGACGCGAGGCGCTGATACATACGCATTTTCCGCCGGCAACTGAATCCCTCGAGGCCCTCAACACTTTTCGCTCGGCCGCGCAGCAGCGCCTGATTTTCGAAGAATTTTTTCTTTACCAATTGAGCCTGGGCCTGGATCGCAAGACCAGCCGCAAGGAAAACGCCATAGCCTTTCGCCTTCGCGAAGACAACATCCGCGAAGCTTTAAAACGCATTTTGCCGTTCAAGCCCACCGCTGCACAGAAACGCGTGCTAGCCGAAATTGCCGCCGATCTGGAAAAGCCCGCGCCCATGAATCGTCTCTTGCAGGGCGACGTGGGCAGTGGCAAAACCATCATTGCTCTGCAAGCCGCGGTAATCGCCATCGAAAACGGCTTGCAAGCTGCCCTCATGGCTCCCACCGAAATTCTTGCCGTGCAACACTATCTTGCTGCCAAGAGGATTCTTGCTCCTGCCGGTTATCGTGTTGAATTGTTGATCAGCGGCCTGAAGTTTCGCGATAAAACCGCCGTGCTCGAAAGTATTCGCACCGGCGAAGCCAAGCTGGTGATCGGCACCCACGCTTTGATCGAAGACAAGGTTGAGTTCGCGCGCCTCGGTTTCGTGGCTGTCGACGAGCAGCACCGCTTTGGCGTGCTGCAACGCAAACGTCTCATGGATAAATCCCTGGCGCACGGGCACGCACCGCACGTGTTGGTGCTGACCGCCACGCCGATTCCACGCACGCTCTCGCTCACGCTCTATGGCGATCTCGATGTCTCGATCATCGACGAGCTACCTCCCGGCCGCACACCCATCGAAACCCGTATGACTACGCAGCCGCATCTGCCAGGAGTATGGGAATTTGTGGGCAGAGAAGTGAGCGCCGGTCATCAGGCCTATGTCGTCTATCCCGTAATCGAAGAATCAAAACTCGAATTGAAAGCCGCCATTGAGGAATTCGAACGCCTGTCCCGCGAAGTATTTCCCAAGCTCAAACTCGGTCTCTTGCACGGCCGCCTTTCCAGCGAAGAAAAAGAAACCGTGATGCAGCAATTCCGTAAGAATGAAGTACAAATTCTGGTGGCCACCACCGTTGTGGAAGTCGGCGTGGATGTCCCGAATGCCACCGTGATGGTGATCGAGCATGCCGAGCGCTTTGGCCTGTCGCAGCTGCATCAATTGCGCGGCCGCATCGGACGTGGCGCCGCCAAATCTCATTGCATTTTGATGGCGCCGCCGTACATGACCGAAGAAGCGCGGGCGCGCCTCGATACTATGGTGCGCACCGCCAACGGATTCGAGATCGCTGAAACCGATTTGCTGTTGCGCGGCCCGGGAGAGTTTTTTGGCACGCGCCAATCCGGCGACATGGGCTTTCATATCGCGAATCCGCTGCGCGACCGCGAGTTGCTCGAACTGGCGCGCCGCGAAGCCTTCGCTCTCGCGGACGATCCGGAGCGAGCCGCGGAGTTACGCACGGTGCTGCGATCGCTGCCGAAACACTGGCAGCAGCGCTACCATCTCGCACGGATCGGCTGAGAATTTTTACCGGAGAAATATGCGCGTCATCGCCGGAATTTACCGCAGCCGCATACTGAAAAGCCTTAAAGGCCTGGCGCTGCGACCTACCAGCGACCGCCTGCGTGAAACACTTTTCAACGTGCTGGGTGCAGGAATTCAGGGCTCGCGCTTCCTTGATGTGTTCGCCGGAACCGGCGCCGTGGGAATCGAAGCTCTCAGTCGTGGCGCTGAACACGTTTCCTTCATCGAAAATCACGCACCTAGTGCGACGCTCATTCGCAAAAATCTGGCGGCTCTAAACGTGCCTTCTGGAGTGACGGTTATCTCCGCCGACGCGATTCGCGGACTCGAAACTCTTGAAGCCAAAATAAAATCCGGCGATGCCGCCTACGACTACATCTTTATCGATCCGCCGTACTCCGCGACCGCGGACTATTCCCGCGTGCTGCAAAAAATCGACGCCTCCCCTCTTCTCGCCGACAGAGGAATCGTCATCGTCGAGCATCGCAAGACATTCGATCTGCCCGAATCCTTCGACACTCTGAAGCGCGTTCGCCTCCTGCGTCAGGGTGACGCCGCCCTGAGCTTTTATCGCCGCGAGTAAGCTTTGCAATCTGCCACAAATGTGGATAACCCTTAGAGCGACCCATACATCTATCTTCGGATGACGCGAGGGCTTCGGATGAATTTTCGGGTCATCTTGAAGTTGCGAAATTTAGCAGCAACCAGCACGCTATAATTGAGACCGAATGTCATTTGGCCAAGCCAGCAATTCATTGAGTCTTTTGGGACAGCAAGGCGCGCTTGTTGCGCCTGACGTATCCTCATCGGCCCTATCCGCCGGAGCCCCACAATTAGAAATTCGCTGGAACAGCTTCCACCAAACTCTCGGAAGTAGCATCTATGCGCTCATCACTGGCCCCACCCCAAGTAAAAAATTCCTAAGCAGAAATTTTTTCAGAGATTGTTCGGTCGAAGGCCGCATCCCGCGCGCCGCCGTAACCGCTGCCGCCCTGTGGCACATTGTTTTTTTGGTGGCACCCTGGCCGGATCTTCCCGCGGCGCCGCGCAAAAACCCCGCGTTTGAAAATTTTCAGCTTACCTGGTCCGGTCCCATCAATGACTTCCCGCCGCTGAAGCTTTCTTCCGCACCAGCACCAGCGCCCGCGCACGCAATTCCCAGCCCCCGTGGCGACGCCGCCAAACCCATCGCACGCGAGGGCGCCGAAGCGTTTCATCCTCGCCAGCGCATTTTCACCGACCCCGTCGCGCCAACGCACCCGCGGCAAGCTTTGATCAACAGCGCCGCCCGCATAGTCCCGCCAAAAATTCTTCCCAGCTTGCCGAATATCGTTCTGCTGCAGCAGAATGCCGCTCCCGCGGAGCCGCGCCTGGAAATGACCGAGCAAATGCTGGCTCAACTTCATCCGCGCGAACATCGCATCGCGGCGGTGAAAGCCGCGCCGCTGCCCGATGTTCCAGCGATTGACGGCCCTCCCGCCGAAATCACCTTAGCCCCAACCGCCAACGCGCCAGCTCGTCCCAAGTTGGAGTTGAACGCTGGCGCCGCACCGCGTGTTGCGCAACAGCGATCGCCCGCAAACGACGCCGGACCTGCGCCGGAACTCGCTCGCCAAAACTCGATGAACCCGAGCTCTTCCACCCTCATCGCCCTTTCCGCAACGCCCGGGCCGGTCGCGCCCAGCTCCCCGCCGCAAGGAAATCTCGCCGCCCGCGTTTCTATTTCTCCTGAAGGCAAACAGCCCGGCGTTCTCGGCGGTAAACCTTTGCCCAAAGAAAATAATAATGGTGGCGTTGGCGGAGCAGCTGAAAACGCCGGCGGTTCCGCTTCCGGAAATATTGCGGGAACAAACTCGATGGCCGTAAGCATCAGCGGCGGCAATCCCACGCCAAAAAACATGTCCGGCTTATCGGTCAACCCGCAGCCCAAGATTGACTCGCCCACGCCTCACCGGCTAATTACAAAAATCGATCCGCGCGCACGCATCGCCGACGCGCCAGAAAGAACCGGCCCGCCAAATTTTGCGGCGCTCCCACCCGGCGCAATGCCCGAACAAGTCTTCGCCGCGAAAAAGATGTACACCATGCTGGTCAACATGCCCAACCTCAATAGCGCGACAGGCAGTTGGATCCTGAATTTCTCGGAGCTGCACTCGTCGGGTACCGGCCCACACGTAACGTCGGCTGAGCTCTCCGGTCCGTCGCCCATAAAGAAGAGCGATCCGAGATACCCGCCCACGTTAATCAACGAACATGTCGAAGGAGAGGTCGTGCTTTACGCCGTTATTCGCGCTGACGGCTCGGTCGATAGCGTCGAACTGGTTCGCGGTATCGATCAGCAGCTCGATGCCAATGCCATGGAAGCCCTGAGCCAGTGGAAGTTCAGGCCCGCGTCGCGGCAAGGTACGCCCGTCGACCTGGAAGCCATCGTGCACATCCCGTTTCGCGCCCCGAGCAACGATAACTAACGGCGCGAATTCGCAAAAATCACGCGGTAACCACCGCGATCAACTTATCGATGTCGCGTTCGGTGTTGAACAAATGTGGCGATATGCGCAAGTTCCCCTCGCGCAAAGCCACGAACACATTGTTAGCGCGCAACTTTTCGTATAACGCCGCCGTTTTCTCCGGCGTGCGCGCAGCAAAGCACGCATATGGCCCGCGTCGCGCAGCATCAAGCGGACTCGCCAGCACGCAGCGATCCTTCGGCAAGCGCTCAAACATCAGCTCCATCAGCGCGCGATTATGCGCTTGCACCGTTTCAGGTTTCATTCGCAGCACCAACTCAACCGACACCGCCATAGCCGACAAATTAAAATAGCTCGCGGTCTCCGCCGAGTCCCAACGCCGTGCCCCAGCCGCTACCTTAGGATCGGGCATCACCAGCGAGCCGAAGTGACTCGCGCCTTCCGCTGCGGCCCAATAAAACGGACCCGGCCTCATGTTGGCCATGTGCTCGCTCTTGGCCCAGAAGAATCCCGTGCCGTACGGGCTCAGCAGCCATTTGTAGCCGGCGCACACGATAAAATCCGCGCCCAGCTGCGTTACGTCCATGGGAGTAGCGCCGCAACACTGGCTCGCGTCCAGCAGCAACAGCGTGCCTTGCGCGTGACACGCGGCTGCCAGCCGCGCTGCATCGATCATCGAGCCATCGTCAAATCGCACCAGACTGACCGACACCAATTTCGTCTTCGGCGACAAGGCGGCGATCAAATCGTCCGCGCCGATAAACCGCTCGCTGGGCGCCACGATTTTCAACGCAATGCCCTCGCGTTTCTCCATCGGCCTCCAGGTCGTGTACTGCAAAGGAAACTCGCCTTGCGCAGTGATGACTTCGTCGCCGGGTTTCCACGTCAACCCGTAAGCCACCGAAACCATGCCGGTGCTCGCACCAGTAGTCAGCGCGATTTCCTCCGCTCGCGCCCCAATCAATTGCGCAATCGAACCACGAATGCGGTTCGGCACATCGAAATACGCCTGGTCCGGTACCCGTTGCGGAAATTTCTTCCATTCAATGGCGATCTGCGCGGCCTTTAGCGAGGCCTTCGGCATGGGAGCGTTGCCCGCCACATTCAGGTACGTCGCCTCTTCAAATTCAAACCATTCATCGCGCCAGTTGGTCTGCGCTGGACTCGACGTTGCAGTGGCCATTCATTCCTCCGGACACTACTCAAACAGTGCGGGCTCCGGCCACAGACTGCAACGTCCAATTTGGGCAGCACGGGTGCAAACCTCAGAACGTCTGAATGGAAATGTTAACTGCTGGACGCTCTAGAAATGAGTTCGCAACTCGCGGAACGCCGGCAGGATCACCAATTTCCCCGCGCCGGCCACCACCGGTTCGTGCTCAAGTTGCCAGGTATCCTGGTGCGGGATATACACGGCATTTAATCCTATCTTCATGGCCGGATTAATATCGCTGCGCGGGCTGTTCCCGATCATCCAGCCCTGGGACTTCACAATTTTATGTTTGTGTACCAGCTTGCCGTAAGTTTCATGATCCTTTTCCGGCACGATCTCGATAAATTCAAAAAATCCCTGCAGCCCGGAGCGCTCCACTTTCGCCGCTTGTTCCGCGGCTTCGCCCTTGCTGAACAAAATCAAGCGGTGCCGCTCCTTAAGATACGCAAGCGTTTCCGGCACGCCATCCATGATTTTTGGCGGGGTGCGTTCCAACTCCAGCACCCGCTCTTTAATAATCTTTACTGTCTCGCGGACCGCCATTTGCTCCGCCAGTTTCATATATGTTTCTTCCAGGGAGCGCCCAAAGCAGCGGACCCCGTAGCCATACTGGCGGATATTCTTTCGTTCC
>Ga0185299_10007655_pt1 | contig 10963 bp, 8 predicted proteins | sample PaiPotPPA55metaG_FD_128002 | JGI IMG/M metagenome (GOLD analysis project Ga0185299, IMG submission 128002) | Iron sulfur acid spring bacterial and archeal communities from Banff, Canada, to study Microbial Dark Matter (Phase II) - Paint Pots PPA... ...
GCACGCTCGGCGAAGTCGATTTCCTGCTGGAGAACCTGCGTGGCGAGCGGCTGCACTGGGAGCTCGCGGTGAAGTTTTATCTGCACATCGGCGAGGGTGGCGGCGCTGCGACGCTCGCTCATTATGTCGGCCCGAATCTGCAGGATCGCTTCGACCTGAAGCACGCGCGGCTCTTGAATCATCAACTGGGTTTGAGTGCGCGCGATGAGTTCGCGTCACTCGGTTTCGAAGGCCCATGGCGTGCCGAGTTGTTCGTCAAAGGGCGCTTGTTTTATCGCGATGGCGATCGCAGTCTCGCGTCGAATCTTCCGCCCGAACTAGCCGGGGATCATCTGCGCGGCTGGTGGAAAACGGCGTCGGAGTGGCGCGACTCGAAGGGGGACGGACTGTTTGCTTCGCTGCCGAGATTGGGATGGATGGCAGAGCGAACGTTATCGGCAGAAGAGGGTGAAGCGCTGCTCGAACAGACGGCGGTGTTGTCCGAGCGAGTCGCAACACTGCCGTCGCCTATCATGGTCGCGCGTTATGAACGTTGTGAAGGTTACGCTTGCTCCGGGTGCGCGACCGGCGATGTCTGGCGCGAACACTCGCGCGGATTTATCGTGCCCGATGAATGGCCGGAGCGCGCCGCTGACTTTGCGGGTTAAGTGTGCCTGACCCGGCCGAACTCGCGCGTAGCAAAGCGGCCCTCACCACCACCTGAAAAAATGATGCACCGGGCCAACCCCGTGCCCGACTTCCAGCCGCATGCTCTGTTCGATTGCGCCGGTCAGATAGAGCTTGGCATCGGCGGTAGCGGTGGCGAGCGAATCGCGTTGAGGCAGCAGCGCCGCGATCGACGACGACAACGTGCACCCGGTCCCATGCGTGTTCTTCAACGGCACGCGCGGCCCGCCGAGCCGCAGCGCACCGCTGTCCTCGATCAGCCAGTCGGGGCTATCGGCGGAACTCAGGTGGCCGCCCTTCATCAACACCGCCCGCGCCCCCAACGCTCGCAGCGCTTCGCCCTGACGCACCATTGCGTCTTCATCTTCGGCTGCTGCCACGTTCAGCAATGCAGCGGCTTCGGGCAAGTTTGGCGTGACCAGCGTCGCGAGCGGCAGCAGTTGATCGCGCAACGCCGCCACGGCGTCCGGCGCGAGCAACGCGTGATTGCTCTTGGAAATCATCACCGTATCAAGCACCACGTGCACGGGCCGATACCGGCGCAACGCGGCCGCTACCGCGCGCACGACATCGGCATTGGCGAGCATGCCGATCTTCACTGCATCGATGCGGATATCGTCGAAAACGGCGTCAAGCTGGGCAGTAACGAAGGACGCATCGGGTGTATGAATGGCCGTCACGCCGCGCGTGTTCTGCGCGGTGAGCGCAGTGATAACGGACAAACCGTAAGCGCCGAGCGCCGAGAACGCCTTGAGGTCGGCCTGGATGCCCGCGCCGCCGCCGGAGTCGGAGCCGGCGATGGTGAGGACGTTGGGGATTGAATGGGTCATGGTCTTCAGAAGGATTCAAGCAATTGTCGCGCGGCGAGATGCGGGTCGGCAGCGGTGCATATTGCCGATACCACCGCGATACCGCCCGGCCCCGCACGTTTGACATCGGCGGCGTTGTGCAGCTGGATTCCGCCGATAGCCACAGTCGGATGCATGGAGCGCGCACACAGCGCGGCGAGCCCGTCGATACCGCACGCCGCCGACGCGTCCGGCTTGGTCGGGGTATCGAATACCGGTCCCACGCCGACATAATCGATCGTGCCGCCCAGTGTGTTGGCGTGATCGATCTCCGTGTCATTCGATACCGACAACCCGATCAGCGCCCGCGCCCCAAGCAACGTCCGTGCGACATCCGGCGGCAAATCCTTCTGGCCGATATGCACGCCGTCGGCACCGGCCGCGAGCGCGACATCCACATGGTCGTTGATGATGAGCGGCACGCCATGCCGGCGGGTCAGCGGCAGCAAGTCGAGCGCGAGGTTGAGCCACGCGCGTTTGTGCCATTCAGGCGCACGCAGTTGCACGATCGTGACACCGCCATCGAGCGCGGCCCGCGTCACATCGAGCGCGCGCGCATGGCCGCCGCATTGGACGGGATCGAGGACAAGATACAGCGCGAGATCGAGGTTCATCCGGGCTTCATCACGCGCCGGGCGCGAGCTCACGCAACACGAGCGTGGCGGCGAACAGGTTTGCATCGAGCGATGCCAGCCGGTCGAGATAGGCGACCGCGAAACTGCCGGGCAACGCAGCGTCGCGTGACGCCAGTTCTCCCGCAATGGTTGAGTAAGCGATCGCGGCGACGGTCGCCGCCCACAAGTCATCGGCTTCAGCCACGCCCACAAATGCCGCGACCGTCGCCGATAACGCACAGCCCACGCCGGTCACGCGGGTCATCAACGGTGATCCATTCGATAACGCGACTGTCCGGTGGCCGTCGGTGACGTAATCGGTCTGTCCCGTGACGGCGACAACGGCGCCTGTATTCAGCGCAAGAACCTGGGCTGCGTCGAGCGCGGCTTCGGCGAGGGCGGTGCTGTCGACGCCGCGTGCGCTCGATTCACCACCCGACAAGCTGATGATCTCCGATGCGTTGCCGCGAATCACGGCCGGATGCGCATCGAGCAGATCGAACGCGAATGCGGTGCGAAAACTCAACGGGCCGACCGCGACGGGATCGAGCACCCACGGTTTATGCGCGCGGTTGGCGGCTTCGACGGCAGCGCGGATCGCCTTGCTTTGCGGCAAATCGAGCGTACCCAGATTCACCGATACCGCGTTGGCCAGCGGCACGAACTCGCCGACTTCCTCGCGGGCGACGACCATTGCGGGTGCGGCGCCCAGCGCGAGCAGCACGTTGGCCGTGAAGTTCGTGACGACGAGATTCGTCAGGCAGTGGACCAGCGGCGCGCGTTCGCGCACACGCACGGCGAGCGAAAAGAGATCGGCGGCGAGCATGGGCAGGGTGTGAAGAAAAGGGTAATAAGCGGGATTATCGCGCGCCGGGCGGTTCAATGCCCGGCGTGGTTTCAGGCTTTGGTTGTTTTGTTTGTTCCGCTCAGGCGCGACTCACACGCTCTGGCCATCCCCAAAGCCCGCGTTCAATGCCTTGATTCACCAATCAGCGCGACCGAATCGAAGGCGCGCTGATTGGCCTGATGCCGCCGCATCACGAAGTACATCATCAGGCAGACGAACGTGCCGAACAGCACGATCACGAATTGAATCGGCACGTCGAGCCAGACGAGCACGGCATACAGGCACAGCATCACGAGCACTGACAGGTTCTCGTTGAAATTCTGCACCGCAATAGAGTGACCCGCGGATAACAGCACGTGACCACGATGCTGCAACAGCGCATTCATGGGCACGACGAAAAAGCCCGACAGCCCGCCGACAATCATCAGGAAGATATACGCGCAGATCAGGTATCCCGGAAGATGCATGCGGCCGAAATAGATGCCCCAGTGCACAGGGAACAGATGCCTTGAATAAAAAGCGAGCAGCATCACCGCGATGCCCATCACGATACCGACCGGCAGCACGGACAGCGATTTTTTCAGCGGCACGCGTGCGGCGGCAAGGATAGCGCCTACCGCCACGCCGACCGCGATGATCGCCTGCAGGATGGCGGCCTCTGACAACGACATGCCGAGCGACACTTCGGCCCACTTGAGCACGATGAACTGCAACGTCGCGCCCGCGCCCCAGAACAGCGTGGTCACGGCAAGCGAGATCTGGCCGAGCTTGTCGTGCCAGAGCACGTTGAAACAATCGGCGAAATCGGTGATCAGTTTGAGCGGGCGATGTTCCTGCTTCGGATAACGCGCGCCGGTGTCGGGAATCCGCAGGTTGAAGAGGGCCGCGACAATGTACATGAGCACGATCACGAGCATGGCGGCTTCGGCGGGGGTATCGACCTTGGGGATATGCAACTGAAGAATGTGCGAGGCAATGTGCGGACTGATCAACGCACCGCCCATGACGGTGCCGAGAATGATCGAGCCCACCGTCGTGCCCTCGATCCAGCCATTCGCCGCGACCAGGCGGTCGGCGGGCAACAGCTCGGTGAGAATGCCGTATTTCGCCGGCGAATACGCAGCGGCGCCGAATCCGACAATGCCGTAGGCGAGCAACGGATGCGCACCGACCAGCATGGTCAGGCAGCCGACGACCTTGATCGAGTTGGTGACGAACATCACGTGGCCCTTCGGTCTCGAGTCTGCGAAGGCACCGACGAAAGCGGCCAGAACAACGTATGACAGCACAAAAAACAGCTTGAGCAGCGGTGTCATCCAGTTCGGAGCGTGAAGATCTTTCAGCAGTGCGATCGCAGCGATCAGAAGGGCGTTGTCGGCCAGCGACGAGAAAAACTGCGCGGCCATGATGGTGTAAAAACCTTTTTTCATCTGATCCGATGCTAGTCCGCACTGCGGGTAATCCGCCCCGCTCGCACACGGCGCGTTCGTCTCTCGCGTCCGGGTTTGCGCTCAGGCTCCCGTTCAGGCAATTTCTGTTCGAAATGGGTTGTGTGCACGGCTTTATAACACGAAAATAGGCGCATTCTGCCTAGCAGTAACCTGCATGACAATTCGCAGACGTCCAGGCCGGAACGTCAACGGTCTGCAAGGTGGTGATAAGGTATTGATTCGGGTACTGATTCAGCTATTGGTCTGGCTATCGGGTATTTTCGAATTTATCACCGCGTGCACGGTCTCTTATCAAGCGGCCATCATATGCAATGATTGATGGCAGACTGATTGACTCCGAGCAGCGTTGTCACGTTCCCGAATAACGTCCCCGAATGATCATGAACAGGGCACCAATAGGGCACGATCGGCTGCCACCGTGCCGGGTTTGAAACGCAGCCTTCAGGCAACCTTCAGGCAACTCACTGTCAAGCTGTGGCCGCTCTCGCATAATCACCCGCTTTTTCCAACCGAACTCCCATGCCGCGCCCGATATCCGCCACGATCCACACCGCAGCACTCGCCAACAATCTCGCCGTCGCACGCCGTCACGCGCCGAAATCCAAGATATGGGCTGTGGTCAAGGCCAATGCGTATGGTCATGGCGTGGCGCGAGCATTCCCCGGATTGCGCGCCACCGACGGCTTCGGTCTTCTCGACCTCGAAGAAGCGGTCAAGTTGCGCGAGCTGGGCTGGGCCGGGCCCATCCTGCTGCTGGAAGGTTTTTTCCGTCCAACGGATATCGATGTGATCGATCGCTATAGCCTGACCACGGCAGTGCATTGCGATGAACAGTTGCGGATGCTGGAAATGGCGCGATTGTCGAAGCCGGTGAATATCCAGTTGAAAATGAACAGCGGCATGAACCGGCTCGGTTATACACCGGAGCGCTTCCGGGCAGCGTGGGAACGCGCGCGAGCCGTGCAGGGAGTTGGCCAGATTACGTTGATGACCCATTTCTCTGATGCCGACGGTCCGCGCGGGATCGACCATCAACTCGAAGCGTTCGAGCGCGGTGCGGAAGGCATCGCGGGCGCGCGCAGCCTCGCGAACTCGGCGGCCACGCTCTGGCATGCGGCTTCGCATTTCGACTGGGTGCGGCCCGGCATCATTTTGTACGGCGCTTCGCCGTCAGGCAAAACGGCCGATATCGCCAGCACTGGATTGAAGCCCGCCATGACGCTCGCGTCCGAGTTGATCGGCGTGCAGACGGTGCCGGCGGGTCATTCGGTCGGCTACGGTTCGGTGTTCTCGGCTACAGGTCCTATGCGGATCGGCGTAGTGGCGTGCGGTTATGCGGACGGTTATCCTCGAGTGGCGCCTGAAGGCACGCCGGTTATCGTCGATGGCGTGCTGACGCGGGTTGTCGGCCGCGTCTCCATGGACATGCTGACGGTCGACCTGACTCCGGTCCCAACTGCCGGGATCGGTGCCCCCGTGGAGTTGTGGGGCACGAAATTGCCAATCGATGATGTCGCGGCAGCGTGCGGCACGATCGGCTATGAATTGATGTGCGCAGTCGCGCCGCGTGTGCCAATGCGGGCGGAGTAGAGCGGGATTGCGTTGAGTATCTGGATATGTAACGACGGAATTCAGGAAGGCGAGTGGCGAAAGTAGCGAAGGTCAAGACACTATACGTATGTACCGAATGCGGCGGCCAGGCGCCGAAATGGCAAGGCCAATGTACCGCATGTGGAGCATGGAATACGCTGGTCGAGTCGGTGGCGGAATCGCCGTCGGCGCATCGCTTTCAAGCACTCGCGAAGACTTCGCCGGTGCAGCGCTTGTCCGAGATCGAAGCGTCGGACGTGCCGCGCTTTACCACGGGCATTGGTGAGTTCGACCGGGTGCTGGGCGGTGGCCTGGTGGCCGGCGGCGTGGTCCTGATCGGCGGTGACCCGGGCATCGGGAAATCTACGCTGCTGCTGCAATCGCTGGCGGAGATCGCCCGCGAGCGGCCCGCGCTCTATATCAGCGGCGAAGAGTCCGGCGCGCAGATCGCGTTGCGCGCACAGCGGCTCGGCCTGCTTGGCGATTCCGGCAACGCGGCGCCCGATTTGCGCTTGCTGGCCGAAATCCAGCTCGAGCGAATCCAGGCAACTATTGATACCGAGAGGCCGGAAGTTGCCGTCATCGATTCAATCCAGACCGTGTACTCCGAAGCGCTGACCTCCGCGCCGGGGTCGGTTGCGCAAGTGCGTGAATGCGCGGCGCAACTTACGCGGATCGCGAAGCAGACGGGTACGACCATCATCATGGTCGGCCACGTGACGAAAGAGGGCAATCTCGCCGGGCCGCGCGTGCTTGAGCATATCGTGGATACGGTGCTGTACTTCGAAGGCGATACCCATTCATCGTTTCGCCTCGTGCGCGCGTTCAAGAATCGCTTCGGCGCGGTGAACGAACTTGGCGTATTCGCGATGACCGAGCGCGGTTTGCGCGGCGTCGCGAATCCATCGGCGTTGTTTCTATCGCAGCATGAGCAGAGCGTGCCGGGTTCGTGCGTGCTGGTGACGCAGGAGGGTTCGCGGCCGCTGCTGGTGGAAGTGCAGGCGCTGGTCGATACCGCGCATGTCCCGAATCCGCGCCGTCTTGCGGTAGGGCTCGAACAGAACCGGCTTGCATTGCTGCTGGCCGTGTTGCATCGGCACGCGGGCATTGCGTGCTTTGATCAGGATGTATTCCTGAATGCCGTGGGCGGCGTGAAGATTACGGAACCCGCGGCCGATCTCGCCGTGCTGCTCGCGATCCATTCGTCGATGCGTAACAAGGCGTTGCCCAAGGGTTTGATCGTGTTCGGCGAAGTCGGGCTGGCGGGTGAAATCAGGCCGTCGCCGCGAGGTCAGGACCGCCTGAAGGAGGCCGCGAAACTGGGCTTTTCGATCGCGCTGATTCCAAAGGCGAATGCGCCGAAGCAGCCTATCGACGGGCTGGAAGTGATCGCGGTCGACCGGATTGACGAGGCGATCGACCGGGTGCGGTCGCTGGCCTGAGGCCATTCACCGCGGCGCCGGGGTCGTGAGGGGGCACGCGGCGAGGGCGTCGTCGATCAGTCCCTTAGTAATGTGATGTAAAAAACCGCGAGGTTCATGTAACCCACGCGGGGCGGGCTTTTTCTATCCTTGTATCGCGACAAACCCGGATACGAGCGCAAAAGGAAAAAGGACCACGCCTTGAAACACGCAGATCAAACTTCGTCTCGCCCTTCATTTCATCTGCGCGGCTGCCGTGTGTCCGCGCCCATTCAGCAGCCATGGGGCGGCGGGTGCCGGATCGTTGAGTGGATCGACGCCGAAGGGCAGATATCTCGTCGGGTAGTGGCCGAAGACGTGACCGAAGACGAGGTGGTGGCGACCATTCGGCGCCACGTCAAGGGACGCAAACACGTACTGGTCGACGACGAAGGAATGCCGCGGCAAACCCTGCCCAGGCGTTAAGGCCGGTTGAGCAGCGGGCATTCAGCCAATCTGTTCCAGCTCCTCGTGCGCCTCGAGCCATTGCGCTTCGAGCGCTTCTAATTGACCGTTGACATCGGCCTGGCGACGAATCGATTCCGTGAGTTTCGTCTTCATGGCGGGCTCGTAGCTGGCGGCGTCGGCCACGAAAATATCGAGCTGCGCTTTCTCGGCATTCAGCTTGTCCATCTCCTTCTCGATCTTCGAAATCCGCGATTGCAGCGGCTTTTTCAAATGCGAGAGCTTCTGCCGCTCTTGTGCTTCCTGACGACGCTGCTCCTTGCGGTTCTGCCCCGATTCCAGCGAATCGTCCGCTGAACCATTGCCATTGCCGCCCATCTCCCTGGCCGCCGCCCGCTGCTCGGCAGCGTGCTGCAGCAACCAGTCGCGATAATCGTCGAGATCGCCGTCGAACGGCTGCAGCCGATGTTTGGCCACGAGCATGAAATTATCCGTGGTGGCGCGCAGCAAATGGCGATCGTGCGACACCAGGATCAGCGTGCCTTCGAATTGTGCGAGCGCCATAGTCAGCGCGTGACGCGTTTCAAGATCCAGATGGTTCGTCGGTTCGTCGAGCAGCAGCAAATTGGGCTTTTGCCAGATGATCAGCGCAAGCGCGAGCCGTGCTTTTTCTCCGCCGGAAAACGGCGCGATCTTCGCGGTTGCCATCTCACCAGAAAAATTGAACCCACCGAGGAAATCGCGTAGTTCCTGTTCGCGGGTGTCCGGAGCAAGGCGCGCAACGTGCTGGAGCGCGGAGTCATCGGGACGCAGCGTTTCGAGTTGATGCTGCGCGAAATAGCCGATCCGCAGGCCCTTGCCTTCACGCACCGTCCCGCTCAACGCTTCAAGCGTGCCCGCCAGCGTCTTGATGAGTGTCGATTTCCCCTGGCCGTTTGCACCCAGCAGGCCGATTCGCTGACCGTTCTGGATGGACAGCGTGACCCCTTCCACGATCGGCACTTCACCTGCTTCCGTGTGATAACCGCAGCGCACGGCGTCCATTACCATCATTGGGTTCGGCGCGGCATCGGGCGTGCGGAACTCGAACGTGAACGGCGAAGACGCATGCGCCGGAGCAATGATCTCCATGCGCTCCAGTGCCTTCACGCGGCTTTGCGCCTGCTTTGCTTTGGTCGCCTGCGCCTTGAAACGGTTGATGAAGCTTTGCAGATGCTCCACTGTCTTCTGCTGTTTCTCGTACGCGCTCTGTTGCAACGCGATCTGCTGCGCGCGCAGGATTTCGAACTGGCTGTAATTGCCCCCGTACCGCTTGATTTGCCGGTTCTCCAGATGCAGCGTCACGTTGCAGACGGAGTCGAGGAATTCACGATCGTGCGAGATCACGATCAGCGTTCCCGGATAGCGGTGCAGCCAGTCTTCCAGCCACACGATGGCATCGAGATCCAGGTGGTTCGTGGGTTCGTCGAGCAGCAGCAGGTCCGAACGGCACATCAGCGCCTGCGCCAGGTTCAGGCGCATGCGCCAGCCGCCGGAGAAGCTCGTCACCGGTTCCTTCGTTTGCGCGAGCGTGAAGCCCAGGCCGATCAGCAGGGTTTCGGCACGGGCGGGGGCGGTATAACCGTCGGCGTCGGCGAAAGCGGCGTGCGCGTCGGCTTCAGCGGCGCCATCGTGAGCGGCCGATGCCGCCGCAATCCGCGCTTCGATGCGCCGCAATTGCGTGTCGCCGTCAAGCGTGTAGTCGAGCGCGGTGCGGTCCACGGCCGGCGTTTCCTGCGCGACGTGCGCGATTTGCCACGACGGCGGCATCGAGAAATCGCCACCGTCGGCGTGCAGATCGCCGCGCAGCACGGAGAAGAGCGTGGACTTGCCCGCGCCGTTAGCGCCGATGAGCCCCGCCTTTTCGCCAGGATTGAGCGCGAACGTAATCTGTTCGAAGAGCGGTTTGATGCCGCGGGCAAGGCTGAACTGGTTGAAGCGAATCACGGCGTGGAGACCCAGGCAAGTACGGGAAAACGCTATTTTAGACTGGCGCGGGTGGTCGCCGCCGGCTCATTGACGTTGGCGCAGCGTTGGCCGTTCCGCCAGATGTTTTTTGACCCGCGTTTCGCTTAGACTGGATTTTTTCAAGCGGAGCATCGAATGAACCCTATCTACTCGTTTTCAGCGGAAACCCTCGGCGGCGAAACCGTCAGCATGGAGAACTACCAGGGCAAGGTGCTGTTGATTGTGAACACTGCGAGCGAGTGTGGATTCACGCCGCAGTACAAGGGTTTGCAGGAGTTGTACGAACGTTACGCGGAGCGCGGATTTGCGGTGCTGGGCTTCCCGTGCAACCAGTTCGGCAAGCAGGAACCGGGCGACGCGGCTCAAATTGGCAGCTTTTGCGAGCAGAACTACGGCGTCACGTTTCCCATGTTTGCGAAGATCGACGTGAACGGGGCGAATGCGCATCCGCTGTTCCGCTATCTGACCGAAGAGGCGCCGGGCGTGCTCGGGACCGAGGGCATCAAGTGGAACTTCACCAAGTTTCTGGTCGACAAGGAAGGCAACGTGATCACCCGGTTCGGCTCGGTGACGAAACCGGACGCGCTTTCCAGCGATATCGAAAAATTGCTCTGACGGCTGAATTCCACTATCTGGTTTATTCGCGCAGGCATGGGCCGCGCGGTCGTGTTCGAGACCGTGGAGGAGTTGCACGCGAAGGTGGACGACGAAACGCTCGATATCGACGAGCATTGCGTGATGGTGTTGAAGGGCGCGGGGCCGAAGGGTTATCCGGGTTTTGCTGAAGTCGGCAACATGCCGCTGCCGAAAAAAGTGCTGCAAAAAGGCATTACGGACATGGTCCGCATCTCGGATGGCCGAATGAGCGGTACCGCGTATGGCGCCGTCGTGTTGCATGTGTCGCCGGAAGCGGCGGCGGGCGGTCCGCTGGCGTTCGTGCAGACCGGCGACATGATCGAACTCGATGTCGAGGCGCGCCGGCTGCATCTGGAAGTGTCCGATGAAGAGCTCGAACGGCGGCGTGCGGCGTGGTCCAGGACGGCGTCGCCCCTGCGCGGTTATGTGAAGCTCTACG
>Ga0185299_10007658_pt1 | contig 10958 bp, 6 predicted proteins | sample PaiPotPPA55metaG_FD_128002 | JGI IMG/M metagenome (GOLD analysis project Ga0185299, IMG submission 128002) | Iron sulfur acid spring bacterial and archeal communities from Banff, Canada, to study Microbial Dark Matter (Phase II) - Paint Pots PPA... ...
CTGCAAAAGCGCGCCTTCTGCCCGCGCTCGCTCCCCCCAATGTCGAAAAGACAAAAGCAGCGCCGGTCACGGTCATTGTCGCCTGGGACACCGAGTTCTATGAGAAACTTCCACAGCTATTTCCGCGCGCCGACATGCGCGCCTATTTCGTAGGAAACCAGTCGTTGATCGATGAAACCGCCTTCCGCAATAGCACGCTGCAGGGAGGCTACTTTATTCTTGCGGCTCGGGCCGTGGGACTTGATTGTGGCCCGATGTCCGGCTTTGACGGGGCCAGGGTCAATGCCGAATTTTTTCCTGACGGTAAATGGAAAGCGAATTTTCTCTGCAATCTTGGTTATGGCGATCGCAGCAAGCTATTTCCGCGCAATCCAAGGCTGGAGTTTGACGAGGCATGCCGAGTTCTGTGAATGGCTTCGTTTTCGGCGGGGGGAGACCCGGCAATCCGCGTCTCTACATAGCATTTATTTATGCGATAGACATTTATTTATGCGCCCGATTTCTTCTCTATCTTTCTCTCGACCTTCGCCCAAGTATCTTTTAGCGCCACTGTGCGGTTAAACACGGGATGTCCGGGCTTTGAATCCGGATCGACGCAAAAATACCCCAGGCGTTCGAACTGATAGCGGCCTTCAATCGGCGCATTCGCCAGCGATGGCTCCAACTTAGCCTTCGCGATCACTTCCAGCGAGTTAGGATTCAGGTTCGCCGTGAACTCCTGGCCTTCGTCGACCTGATTCGGATCTTCTTTGGTGAAAAGCTTGTCGTACATACGCACTTCGGCGTCAAGAGCGTGCGCGGCTGAGACCCAGTGGATGGTCGACTTCACTTTGCGTCCATCCGGCGCATTGCCTCCGCGCGTGGCCGGGTCGTATGTGCAGTGCACCTCAACCACTTCTCCCTTGTCGTTCTTCACCACTGTCTTCGCCGTAATGAAGTAGCCGTAACGCAGCCGCACTTCGCGCCCGGGCGACAGGCGGTAATACTGCTTGGGCGGGTCTTCGCGGAAATCATCCTGCTCGACGTAGAGCACCTTGGAAAATGGCACTTTGCGCTTCCCGGCGCTTTCGTCCTCGGGATTATTGACCGCCTCGACTTCCTCAACCTGACCTTCAGGGTAGTTATCGATGACAATCTTCAACGGCCGCAGCACGGCCATCCGGCGCGGCGCCCGCTTGTTCAGGTCTTCGCGGACGAAGTGTTCGAGCATCGCAAGTTCCAGCGTGCCATTTGTTTTTGAAACCCCGATGGCCCCGCAGAAATTGCGGATCGCCTCCGGAGTATAACCACGGCGCCGCATGCCAGAGAGCGTGGGCATGCGCGGATCATCCCAACCGGTGACGCATTTTTCCTGCACCAGAGTGAGCAGCTTGCGCTTGCTGAGTAGCGTGTAGGTAAGTCCGAGGCGATCGAACTCAATCTGCTGTGACGGAAAAATGCCGAGTTGCTCGATGAACCAGTTGTAAAGCGGCCGATGATCCTCAAATTCGAGGGTGCAGATCGAGTGGGTCACGTGCTCGATGGAATCGGACTGACCGTGCGCGTAGTCGTACATAGGATAGATGCACCACTTGGCGCCGGTCCGCTGATGCTCGGCGTGCAGGATGCGGTACATGACCGGATCGCGCATATTAAGGTTCGGCGACGCCATGTCGATCTTGGCGCGCAGCACACGCGATCCGTCAGGGAACTCGCCTCTTCGCATGCGCTCAAAAAGGTCGAGGTTCTCCTTCGGAGTGCGGTTGCGATGCGGACTGTCTTTGCCCGGCTCGGTGAGCGTGCCGCGATAGTTGCGAATTTCGTCGGCGCTTAGATCGTCAACATATGCTTTGCCATCATTGATCAGCTTGATCGCCCATTCGTAGAGCTGATCAAAGTAATCGGAAGCATAGTAGAGACCGTCCCACTTGAAACCCAGCCAGCGGACATCCTTCATGATGGAGTCCACGTATTCCTGCTCTTCCTTCTCGGGATTGGTATCGTCGAAACGCAGGTTGGTCTTACCGCCAAACTCGTCGGCCAGGCCGAAGTTGAGGCAAATGGACTTGGCATGGCCGATGTGCAGATAGCCGTTGGGCTCGGGAGGAAAGCGGGTCTGCACCTGACTGTTGTATTTTTTCGTCTCCAGGTCCTTGATGACGATATCGCGGATGAAGTTCGAGGGACGAGGCTCGACGGGCAAGTTCACGCCAGCTTCGATGGATTTAGACGAAGATGAATTCGCAGCGCTCATGCTCTTGATATTTTATATGGGAAGAGAGGATTCGCGGGTGCCGACCGCTTTATCGGCTATCGTGCACCCTGCGGCATTTAAGTAACTCACGTGATAATCTGCGTCGAGATGGCAAATTGCGCGCAATGCGGTCGTCAGCTTCCAGCCTTTACCTTCGGCAAGAAGCTTTGCCAATGGTGCGTGCAGCATGAAGCTGCGCAGCGAGGCGAGGACTCCCCCGTTCAGAAGGTCGAACCCGTGCCCTGGACGCGGCAGCGGCCCAGTTCAATGACGATCACTCAAGCGATTATCGGCATGAACGTGGCGGTGTTCGTCGCCATGACTCTGGGGGGCGTCTCACCCTTGGCGCCGACCGGCCAGGAACTGGTGCGCTGGGGAGCAAATTTCGGCCCCTATACAATCGGCGGCCAGTGGTGGCGCTTGTTGAGCTGTGTCTTCGTCCACATCGGCCTCCCCCACATTGCGCTCAACATGTGGTGTCTTTGGGGTCTGGGCAGGCTAGCTGAGTCGGTCTACGACCGTTGGACTTTCGGCGCGTTGTACCTGATCACCGGCTTGTCGGCGAGTGTGACAAGCCTGGCATGGAATCCGGTAGGTGTAAGCGCGGGAGCCTCGGGAGCCATCTTTGGAATTGCCGGGGCGCTAATCGCGGCTTTTTACCTGGGTGAATTTTCCTTACCAAAAACCGTGGTTTCGGGACTTCTAACCAGCGTGTTGAAGTTCGCCGGCTACAACCTGGTACTTGGAGCATTTTTGGGTCACACCGACAATGCCGCCCACGTTGGCGGCCTGGTTTCGGGTCTGATTCTCGGCGCGCTGATTGTCCGGCTAGCTCCGCAACGCGGCGAAATAGGTCCGCGCGTTGGCGTCCTGTTAGTTGGGATCCTTATCGTCTTTGGCGGAGCGGTGTGGTTGAGGCACCTACATCCCCTTTGAAGTAGCAGGCTTTCTAGTGTGGGGGCGGGGCTTTGCCCCGTCCAAGCAGGGTCCCGCTTCCAGTTGGTGTACAGGAATTGTAGATGCCCCTAAAGCTTCTGGATGGCCCGATCAATTCTTACCAGCGTGGTGTCCCGCCCCAGCACTTCCAACGTCTCGAACAATGGCGGCGCGTTCTTGCGGCCGCAGACAGCTACCCGAATCGGTTGAAACATTTGTCCGGCTTTGAGCCCGAGCTCCTGCGCAGCGGCGCGGAGGTTTTTGTCCAGCGGGTCGTGCTTGAATTCAGTTTGCGCCAGGACTTCTCGAGCACGGGTTAAAACTTTGACCGCCATTGCGGCATCTCCTTTTTGTGGGATGAGTTCGGCTGGGTCGTAAGGCGGGAGCTGATCCACAAAGAAAAAGTCGGCTGCGGTGAGGACATCGCGCAGAAGTTTGATGCGCTCGCGGATGAGCGGCGTAATGGCGCGCATTTTTTCCGGCGCGATTGGGAAGCCGGCGGCGTGGACAATAGGAAGCAGGCGCGCACTAAGCTCGTCAACGGAAAGGGCGCGAATGTGCTCGGCATTCAGCCACAGGGCTTTGGGGTCGAAGGCTTCGTCGGGTGTCGCGGCGGCCTCCTTGAAATTCACCACGGCGTTAGCGCGGTTGATGCCTTCGAGGGAAAACGCGTCGATCAGTTCCTGGCGGGTCATGTTTTCGCGATTGTCTTTCGGCGACCAGCCCAGTAGGCATAGAAAGTTGATGAAGGCTTCCGGGAGGAATCCGGCGTCGCGGTAGGTGGTGACGCTGACCACCGGACCGTGCCGACGCTTGGAGAGCTTCGATCCGTCGGGGGCGACTAGCAGTGGAAGGTGCGCGAACTGCGGCGCCTTGGCACCGGTGCCTTCGAAAATGAGCACGTGCTTGTAAGTGTTCGAGAGATGGTCTTGGCCGCGGATGATGTCGCTGATACGGAGGTCGATGTCGTCGGCACACGAGGCGAGGTGGTAGGTTGGCATGCCGTCGGAACGGAGGAGGGCGAAGTCTTCGATGTCATCGGCGGATTTGATTTGCTCGCCGTAGACCGCGTCAGTGAAGCGGACTTGTGCGCCGGTGCCGCGCGGAACACGGAAGCGGAGGGCGAAGGGCTCTCCGGCCGCAGCTCGGCGGTCGCTCTCAGCGCGGGAAAGTTCGCGCATGCCGGGGTTGAAGAGCCAGGTTTGATTGGCTCCGGATTTTTCGCTGTCGTTGATCTGGACAGCAGTGGTGTGGGCGGGGGTAAAGTCGCGGTAAGCTAGTCCTTTCTGAAAGATGGCGTCGGCGATCTGGCGATGCAGGGCCAAGCGTTCGGATTGCTTATATTCCTCGTCCCAGCCGAGGTCGAGCCAGCGCAGACCTTCGAAGATGGAGTTGACGGAGGCTTCGGTATTGCGCTCGACATCGGTGTCATCGAGTCGCAGGACCACGGTTCCTCCGTTGCGACGGGCATAGAGCCAGTTGAAGATAAAGGTGCGGGCACTGCCAACGTGCAGAAAACCGGTAGGAGACGGCGCGAATCGAACCCGAAGCATAACTTTTGAGTATAGCGGGATCGGGGCTTGGCCTCTAGCTTCTGTAGAGACGGGGCTTGCCCCGTCTGCGGCAGCGAGACACTGCGGAGACCTTGCAAGCCGCGTCTCTACAAGAAATCAAAGTGGTTACCATGGGTTACGAAGGTAACTCTTCCCCCGAATATCGCTGTAGCGTCATCGCATCTTATAAGAAGATACTTTTGGAAACGCCGTGCCCAGGGCGGAACCTGCCGGAAGACACCTATTGTTTCGATCTGTCTGGTGTGACAGGATTAGGTCGGCATTTAGGCGAAAGAGACAGTTCCATCCGGGACGCAATTTACGCGCGTGATGAGGAAACATTAATCGAGGAACGTTAATCAATGAATAGCGTTGCCACAGGTCTGGTGCTGATTCCTGGGGCCGTGGCCCTGCTGGTATTTCTCGTCTTCACCTACCTCTACGAACAGAACCGTCATAACTATTTTCGCGCGTGGCAACTGGCCTGGGCGGCATACACGTTGCACTATGCGTTGAAGGCGGTTGAATATTTTCAAGGCCCTTCCGCATTATTGTCTTTGCTTAGCTCGCTGCTGCTGGTGGCGATGGCAATTTGCATCTTTGTCTCGACCCGGCTGATGAAGGAACCATTCCAGCTGAAATGGTATGACGTTGCGCTGACCGTGACCGGGGTCCTGCTTGCGTATGTGAGCTTGCGGGCACACATGGCCAGCGGGGTATTCAGCGAGAAAGCGACTCCGCCTCCGATTTATTTGCAGCTGGAAATCGGGCTCTCAGCGACGCTGCTCTATTGCTCGTTCCATTTTTATCGTTACGCTTTCCGCCGGAATTCTGTGGCGTTTCGAACACTCGCGTTTTCGCTGGCGCTGTGGGCAGCGCTGATGGGCGCGGGCCAGCTTCGTCAACCTTTCCTCGATATTGTTGGCCAGTTGGGAGGTTTCCTGGGGCCGATTCCGCAGATGCTGCTGGCCATCGCGATGGTGATGGTGCTGTTTGAAAACGAGCGCAATGCGGTGCAGGACAATGCGCTAGAATTCTCGACTCTGGGCGTCGATCCGCGACGCTTGCTCTCCGCATCCGACTTGGTGCCCCGATTGCAGACCTTTGTGGAGAGGCTAGTAGCGCCCCTGCCTTCGCGGCGTGCCGTCTTCTTTGTTTCTGAGCAATGGCGTGGCACTGTGCCCTCCGTGCAAAAGGGCTTTTCTCCGGAGTTCCTGGAAAAACTGCAAAAGACTCACGCTGGTGATTACATCGCCGAGCTTGCCTACCGGCGTGGCGGAGTGGTCACTTTCCGGAATCTGGCGGAACTGGAAGAACCTCTGCCTGCGCTTTCGGGAGGAAGGTTCGAGGTCTGCAAGCAGACGTTGCTCGCGGAAGGGATCACCAACCTGATGGCGGTGAGCCTGCAAACGCGGGAGCACAATTTCGGCGTGATTCTGTTTCCCCATGCGGAACGGCGCATGTTCGGCTCCTCGAATTTGCGGCTGCTGATCGGCCTCGCGCTGCAGATCGCCCTGACACTCGAAAACTATATCGTAATGCATGAAGCTCAGCGGCGAACCAAGGAATACGAACTGCTCACGGAGATTGGGCAGGCCATCAGTTCTCATCTCGACCAGGACGAGGTGCTGCGCACGGTGCACGAGGAACTGGGCCAGATTTTCGACACCAGCAATTTCTACATCGCGTTTCAGGAAGAAGATGAGATTCATTTCGAGCTGGAGATCGAAGGCGGCACAATTCTTCCCAAGCGCTCGCGCAAGGCCGGCAATGGATTCACCGAGTACGTCATCAGGACGGGGGAGCCGCTGCTGATCGAATCCGACCTTGAACAGGTGCGGTCAAAACTGGGAGTCGATTTCGTGCCTCCGCGGCCGGCCCGGTCGTTCTGCGCCGTACCTATTTTTCTGGGCGGCAAACCCGCGGGAGTGATGGCGGCGCTGAGTACGGAGCGGGAATCGCAGTTCCTGGACAGGGACCTCGAGGTCATGCAAACCGCAGCCGGTCAACTGGGAGTAGCAATCGAGAATGCGCGCCTGTTTACCGAGGAGCAGCGCCGCGCCCGGCATCTCGCGTTTCTTAACAGCATTTCGAAAATGGCAATCTCGAGCGAAGACGCCGAACAGATGATGGCTGACATCGTGCGCGAGATCCAGAAGAACTTCCGTTACGATCACATCGGCATCGGCATCATGGACTACGCCACCAAGGATATCGAGATCAAAGCCGAAGCGGGAACGACATCGCAAACCCTCGGTCGCCGGGTCGCGGTGGGCAGTGGAGTTCTGGGAAAAGTCGCGCGCACCGGGGTGAGCGCACTGGTGCAAAACGCCGGCCCGGGACAACTTGCCGGTGTGCTGCCGGAATCGCGGGCGGTGCTCTGCTTGCCGATCAGCTACGGCGAGACGCTGCTCGGCGTGCTCAACATAGAGAGCCGGGATGAAAATGCGTTTGCGCCCCAGGATGTTCTGATCCTGAATACACTCGCCGATCTTCTGGCCACGGCCTTGCACAACTCCTTCGTCTTCCGGAAGCTGCAGCAGCAATCGATCACGGACGGGTTGACCGGCATCAAGACGAGACGCTTTTTCTGGGAAGCGCTGAGCTCGGAGTGGAAGCGCGCGTCCCGTTCAGGCCGGCCGTTCTCGGTGGTGCTGGTCGATTTGGATAAATTTAAGGAAGTCAACGATTCGCTCGGCCATCTCGAAGGAGATCTGGTGCTGGCTCGAGTTGGCCGGCTGCTCGAACAGAAGTGCCGCCAGTCCAACGTGGTTGCCCGCTACGGCGGAGACGAATTCGTCATCCTCATGCCCGAGACCGGCATCGAACAGGCCCAGGTGCTGGCGGAGAGATTGCGGCTGTGGCTGGCCACCGATCCGATGCTCGAAGAGCACCACATCACCGGTAGCTTCGGCGTCGCCAGTTTCCCCCTACACGGATTTTCTATGGAGGACCTGATTCGCGTGGCGGATGCAGGCATGTACGTGGCCAAGCACGCGGGCGGTAACCAGGTTTCCACCTCGGATGCGTTCGGCGAAGGCTCCGCGGTGCAGCGCCAGCTTGTGTCCGGTTATATCGAAGGATTTCTGCAGCGCGAGCATAACGGGCCTGAGCACCTGGAAGAACTGGTCAACACGCTCCGCAAGTTATCCGGACGCGAGGATAACGCGGATCATAGGGCGATGAAGGAGGCCGTCGAAGCCTTGTCGCGCGCCGCCGAACTGAGGGAGCACAACGCGGCGGGACATGGCGAGCAATGCGGGCACTACACCGGGATCATCGCGCGCGGACTCAACCTTCCTGCGCAGGAGGTGGAAGACGTAATCTTCGCGGGGCGGGTGCATGACGTGGGCAAGCTGTTCATCCCGGATCGAATCCTGAACCAGCCCGGCCCACTTACGGAAGATGAATTCGCGGTGATCAAGACCCACCCGCACGTAGGAGCGGAGGTGTTACGGGCGATTCCCGAAATCGAGCGCGTGGCCCAAGCGATCGAATCTCATCACGAAGCCTTCGACGGCAGCGGTTATCCTTTGGGACTGAAGGGCGAGACTATACCGCTATACGGCCGCATCGTCGCCGTCGCCGACGCTTACGTGAACATGACGAGCGATCGCTCTTTCGCTCCCCCGAAGACCGACGAGCAAGCGATGGTCGAACTGGGGAAGCTGAGCGGCACCCGCTTCGATGGCATGATCGTCCGTTTATTAGCCCGCCTGCTCAAAATGGAGAGAGCCTCTAGTCTGGGCGGCGCGACCTAGGTCAGGGTCAGCACCAGAGTTGCATCTTTCGGCAGATAACTCTTGCGGCGAAACCAGTCTTCCATCGCGTCCCTGAGGTGATCGAGTGGAACATGCGTTCCAATTTCCAGGCACCCGTCGGCCACAGGCAGCGTGTCGTCAAAAACGGATGCGTTGGTGAAGTTGCGCATGCTGAAATTGTCGAGCCACTTCAACGGACAAAGTTGAAGCTGCCCTTCGTGCCGATATTCCACGCGGACTTTGCGGGCGAACATGCCTTGATTTAAGCATAGAGACCGGTTCACCGCCGAGACGGAGAAGGCGCCGAAATCTGATCTACTTCTTCGCCTTCCGGAGACGCTCTTCCAGTTCGTCGACTTCCCGGTTCAAGCCTTCGGGAAGATGGCTGCCAAACTTGGCAAAGTGTTCGCGGATCGATGGTATTTCGGCAAGCCAGCCCTCCATGTCCACGCCGAGCAACTCGGCGATAGCCGCGGCAGGAAGGTCAAGTCCCTTGGTATCAAGGTCCGCAGGCTCGGGGAGCCTGCCAATCGGCGTATCCACAGCGTGCACTTTGCCGTCGCAGCGTTCGAAGATCCATTTCAGCACGCGGCTGTTCTCCCCATATCCGGGCCAGAGGAATTTGCCGTTCTCGCCGGTGCGAAACCAGTTGACGTAATAGATCTTGGGCAGTTTTGCACCCGGCCTGTCACCGATCTTGAGATAGTGGGCGAAGTAATCTCCCATGTGGTAGCCGCAGAAAGGGAGCATTGCCATCGGGTCGCGGCGAAGTTCGCCGACTTTGCCGGCGGCGGCCGCAGTTGTTTCACTGCTGACAGTCGCGCCTAGAAAAGTCCCATGCTGCCAATTGAAGGACTCAGTCACCAGCGGAACAACGCCAGCTCGGCGGCCACCGAAAAGGATGGCATCGATCGGCACGCCGTTAGGGTCCTCCCACTCCGGGGCAATCACCGGGCACTGGCTGGCCGGAGCGGTGAAGCGGGCATTTGGATGAGCCGCTCTGCGGGAAGAAGCCGGAGTCCACGGCCGGCGCAACCAGTCGATCAATTCGGCGGGCTTTTCGGCAGTCATCTGCTCCCACCAAATGTCGCCGTCGGGAGTCATTGCGCAATTTGTGAAGATGGAATTCTTCGTGGCGGTGAGCATGGCATTCCGGTTCGACTTCATGCTCGTTCCGGGCGCAACGCCGAAAAAGCCGTATTCGGGATTGATCGCGTGCAGCCGGCCATCGGCGCCGAATTTCATCCAAGCGATATCGTCTCCAATGGTTTCGACTTTCCACCCCGGTATAGTCGGGATCAACATGGCGAGGTTGGTCTTGCCGCAAGCCGAGGGGAACGCGCCGGTGAGGTACTTGACCTGACCGGATGGGTTCGTCATCTTGAGGATGAGCATATGTTCCGCCATCCAGCCTTCGTCACGGGCTTGCACCGACGCAATGCGAAGCGCGTGGCACTTTTTGCCGAGCAGCGCGTTGCCACCGTAGCCGGAGCCAAAGGACCAGACCTCACGCGTCTCCGGGAAATGACAAATGTATTTTTCCTGAGCATTGTTCGGCCAAGTCGAGTCTGCCTGGTTCGCGGCCAGCGGAGCGCCGACCGAGTGCAAGCCGCGCACAAAATCGCCTTCGCTTCCCAGAACCTCGAGCACACGAGTGCCGACCCGGGCCATGATGTGCATGCTAGCTACAACGTAAGGGGAATCGGTAATCTCGACGCCGATATTGGCAATCGGCGATCCGATGGGGCCCATGCTGTACGGGATGACATACAGGATGCGGCCGGACATCGCACCCGCGAACAACCCCCGCAGCTTCTGCTTCATCTTCGCGGGATCTTCCCAGTTGTTGGTGGGACCAGCTTCCTCTTGGGTTCGCGAACAGATAAAGGTGCGGTCTTCAACTCGAGCCACGTCGCCCGGACTCGACCGGACCAGGATACTCTTCGGACGCTTGTCGTCGGCCAGCCAGATAGCGCTCCCCGTCAGCACCATGAGCCGCAGCATGGCCTGATATTCCTCGTGCGAGCCGTCGCACCACTGCACTCGATCCGGCTTGCACAGCTGGGCGACTTCTTCGACCCACGCAGTTAGCCCTTTATGATGCTTCGCATAGGCCTTATTTTCGCTCATGGTTTCCATATCGGAGATTAGGCTGGACATACAAACGCTCTCCTTCTTGCTGGTGGAGAGCCCGGCGTCCCCGCCCGGCCGCCACACTGCTGGACGGGCGAGACGCCCATCCCTCCATCGTATGACTCATCCGAATCACTCATCACGCGGTCGCGGTACTAGCGGGTGGTGGCGACCGGGGACTCGACCTCCGACACTACGCCTTCCAGGTGCTTGATGGTCTCATCGATGGTAAGCGAATACATCTCGCGGCCCAAGCCTTCGCCCGATTCCAACGCCGTTTTCAGAAAATGACCGGCGATTTCGATCGCCAGGGAATCGGTGATCAGCTTTCCGGTGCGGTTC
>Ga0185299_10007659_pt1 | contig 10954 bp, 7 predicted proteins | sample PaiPotPPA55metaG_FD_128002 | JGI IMG/M metagenome (GOLD analysis project Ga0185299, IMG submission 128002) | Iron sulfur acid spring bacterial and archeal communities from Banff, Canada, to study Microbial Dark Matter (Phase II) - Paint Pots PPA... ...
CCATGGATCGTTCAACTCCTGGGGTCGGGACCGGTGGTGGGGCATCACCGGGATTGATCTGGACACGGCGATCCAGGGCGTTCAGGCAAAACTCCCCGTGCTCGACGCCGTGGCGCCTAATATTCTTTCGAACACGCGCTGGCGCTGCGATCATGGCTGGGATATTGATCTTGACGATGGCTCGAGCAACTACCACATTTTCAATAATCTCTGCCTCAACGGCGGGCTCAAGCTGCGGGAGGGCTTCTATCGCACCTGCGAGAACAATATCTTGGTGAACAACACCCTTCATGCCCACGTTTGGTACAACGACAGCGATGATATTTTTCGCAGCAATATTGTTTTCACACCATACAGACCCATTCAAATGAGGGGGTGGACCGAGGTGATTGATTTCAACCTCCTCCATCAGCCGGCGCCACAAACCAGCCCCGCCACCGCGCTGCAAAAACTAAGCTCGCAGGATGATCACTCCCTACAAGGAGACGCTCTGTTTGTGGATGAGGCCACGGGCGACTACAGAGTCAAATCGAATTCTCCCGCGTTGTCTCTCGGATTCGTGAACTTCAACATGGACGACTTTGGCGTCCAAAGCCCGAAGCTCAAAGCCATTGCCCGGCAACCGGTGATGCCCTTGAGGTCAAGCGATACCACGCCAACTCTCAGTGAAACTCGAAGTCGAGAGGTTGCGGTTTGGGCAGGCGCGAAGGTGCGCAACATTGTTGGCCTCGGTGAGGTCTCAGCCGCAGGGAGTCCAGGCGAAACGGGCGTGATCCTGCTCGAAGTACCGGACACAAGCGATGCGGCGAAAGCCGGCTTTTTTGCCGGGGATGTCCTGCTGGCATTCAACGGAAAGCCCATCAAGGAATTGAAGGACCTCTTGCAGGATACGCAACAAAATGTTGCCAGGAAGGCCGCGAGCGTCACGATACTCCGCTTTCAGCAGGAGTCTACCATCATGATCATGCTGAAACCATGATCCCGCTATGGGAAAACCGTCGGATGTGCCATCCACTGGGAGTACCAAAGTTGCCGCGGCGTTGGGCACTTTCGCTCTGCTGCTTTTTCTGTTTGCCCAGCCAATGGCGGCAACCCCAAGCCAGCCGAGGATCAGAGTTCTCATCCTGGACGGCTTCAGCAATCACGATTGGCATCAGACGACGGCACTGTTGCGCGGCATCTTGGAACCCTCGGGGCTGTTCACGGTTTCGGTCTCGACGGCTCCGCCCACGGCCGCGTCTCCGGGATGGGAACGGTGGCGTCCGAACTTCAGCGACTACGACGTGGTCATTCAAACCTGCAACGACATCGGCGGCGGCCCTTCCTGGCCGGGGGAAGTCCAGACAGCTTTTGAAAACTATGTCAGGAACGGTGGCGGAGTTCTGGTTTTCCACTCCGGCAATAATGCGTTTCCCGACTGGCCCGCCTACAACCAGATGATCGGACTCGGTTGGCGGAATAAGCAGCAAGGCGATGCAATCACTATTAATATTAATAGCCGCGAAAGGCTGCTGCGGATTCCCTCCGGCCAGGGCGAAAACACCGGGCACGATGGCCGTTCCGACGTGGTTGTCCACTGCCTGGGCGACGATCCCATTCATCATGGCATGCCCCGCGCCTGGAAAACCCCTACCCTGGAAATTTACTATTACGCGCGCGGCCCGGCGAAGAACATGCGTGTGCTCTCCTACGGATATGACAAGCATACACAGATGAATTGGCCGCTGGAGTGGACAGTCCGTTTTGGCCGGGGACGTGTCTATAGCTCCACCTTTGGTCACGTTTGGAAAGGTGATGTCCAGCTCCCCAGCCTGCGCTGTGCCGGAGAGCAGACGTTGCTTCTGCGAACCTTGCAGTGGCTGGCCAGGCGCCCGGTGACCGTTGCGATCCCAGCCGATTTTCCGACCGAGGCGGCGACTTCAATTCGTCCGGAGATACAGATTCCTGCTTCGGTGCAGTAAGACACAGATAGATTGGGTGTTGTTTAACTACGGAGATCGACTACATGCGAATTCGTCTTCTCGCCGTTTTCTTAACCGCAATTTTTCTCCCCCTTTCTTTCGGACTCGCCCAGACTACTGCCAGCCTCGATTCCATTCCTGCGCGCATGCACGACGTGATTGTCGCCAACGAAGTTCCAGGCGCGGTCACGGTGGTCGCGACGCGTGACTCTGTGCTTCGGATGGACGCTCAGGGTTGGGCAGACCCAGAACACAAATCTTTCATGCGCGTGGATTCAATCTTCTGGATCGCATCCATGTCCAAACCGATTACGGCTACTGCGGTGCTAATGCTGATGGAGGAAGGCAAACTCTCCCTCGACGATCCGATCTCCAAATACATCCCCGAACTGGGTGGACTCAAAACGGCGGACGGCAAGACGCAGCGAATCACGCTGCGGCACTTGCTCACGCACACGTCCGGAATGGGTGAGGCAACCGACGAAGAGGCCAAGGCCGCGCGCACGCTCTCCGACCTGGTGCCGGCCTTTGCCTCAAAACCGCTTGCGTTCGAGCCGGGGAGCCAATGGAAATACTGTCAGTCCGGCATTCTCACTCTTGGCCGGATCGTAGAAATCGTCTCCGGTTTGCCGTTTGAAGTTTTTCTGCGGAAGCGTATCCTCGACCCGCTAGGCATGAAGGACACGACTTTCTACCTGACCGAAGCCCAGATGCCGCGGTGGGTGATACCCGCCAAGCGTGAAGGCGAACAACTGGTGCCGGCGGAAATCGGGCTTCTGTACGGCCATCCTCCCACGTGGCGCGACCACTACCCGGCAAGCAACGGTGGTTTGTTCTCGACCGCGCCCGATTACAACCGGTTTGCCCAAATGCTTCTGAGTGGCGGCGTGCTTGATGGCAGGCGTTATCTTACGGCCGAGTCGGTGCGCATGATGTCAACTGTCCAGACTGGCGATCTGGTCACCGGCTTTACGCCCGGCAACGGCTGGGGGTTGGGAGTCTGCATCGTCCGCCAACCTCAGGGTGTAACTGCAATGCTCTCGCCTGGAACCTTCGGCCACGGCGGAGCCTACGGTACTCAGGTCTGGATCGACATGAAGAGGGGTGTCGCATTAATCATGATGATACAGCGGTCCAATTTCAAGAATGGCGACGAGTCGCCGGTCAGGTTGGCCTTCCAGAAGGCCGCACTGGAGTAAATAGCAAGGCAGACATCGGCATCGCGCAAAGAGAGAACCTATGATCGAAACGATAGAAAGAATGCTAACTGACCTGGAGCGCGGCACGCTGACTCGCCGCCAATTCGCCGTTTCCATCGCTACCCTGGCGCTGGCTCGTTGGCAGCCCCGGGCGCGCTCGCAGCTCCACCGGCGCCGGCGGGCTTCCGGGCTGTCAGTGTGAACCATGTCACCGTGAAGGTTCCTGACCTTCACCGCACGTCCAAGTTCTATCAGGAGTTCTTTGGAATGCCACTTCGGCAGCAGTCGGCAACGACACATATCCTGGGTGTAGGGAACTCCTGCTTCGGCATTGAGCAAGGCGACAATCAGCCCGCTTCCGTCAATCACTATGACTTCGGGATTGAGAACTTTAACGCCGATGCAATTCGCGCTAGGTTGACGGAGCTCAATTTGAAGTTTTCGGGTACTTCACAGGAATCTTTCAAGTTCAATGGTCCCAATGGATTCCTGGTTCAGGTGAACGGGCCCAATTATGTCGGTCATGTGTAAACCAACCCCGGACATGTTTGCCCGCGGTCATTGCTGAGAGCTTAACGGAGGACCGCGGGATGAGTTCCTCAACGGAGAGATCTTCTGTTCCATGCGGGAGATCTAATGTTGGCGGAACGTTGGCGAGTTCACTGCAACTTGGACCGCGACTCGCTGCACCCATCGAAATAGGAGCTCCCTTATGAAGAAGATATCTGACCAACAAAACAAAAACGGAGACACCGAGCCGTCGTCCCCAGAGCGCCGCACCTTCGTTAAAGGCATCGCTGCCATGGGAGCGGGAGTCGCCGCTTTCTCTCTGTTGACCAACACGGCTGAAGCTCAGGTTCCGGTCGCTCCCGATAACGGAATCCCCTCGGGATCGAGCAGAGCCGAGGTCGCGCTTCAAGTCCCCAGGGCCTTCCAGGGCGACAAGATTGACTGGCACGGATTCGACCGTTACGACTTCGTGATGGATAAGCAGACCTTGGCGATCACGCCTTTGAAGGCGCCGGCCGGCGAACAGTCCGGCGATCTCGGAAACTCTGATAAAGGACAGCTACGGTGTGTCGTCGTTGTGCCCAAGCAGGCGGTTCCCGGCAACCCGTGGTCCTGGCGCGGCGTTTACTGGAATCACCAGCCCCAGGCCGAAGTCGAACTGCTCAAACGGGGTTTTCACATCGCATACATTTCGGTCGACCCCAAGCCAGGGTCATTAACGGGATTGACTATGGATGAGCTTATGGATCAGCTTGGAATGTCCAGAGCGGCATTAGCGGAGTGGGACGCCTGGTATGCATACCTCACCGGGCAGTACGGTTTGTCGAAGAAACCCGCGTTCATCGGCATGAGCCGGGGCGGGATATTCGAATTTAGTTGGGGCACCGCCAATCCCGACAAGGTCTCCTGCATCTATGACGACAATCCAGGGATGGAACGCCAAGCTTTTCAGAAGCTGCGAGACCTGGCGCGGGCCGACGTGCCTGTTCTTCAAGTCTGCGGCACCATCGATCCGATGCTCGGCCAGTATACTTCCGCCATCGAGGGCATCTATCAGCAGTTCGGCGGACGCATCTCGACGATGGTCAAGGAAGGTTACGCCCATCATCCCCATAGCCTCCGCAACCCCAAGCCCATCGCGGACTTTATTGAGCAGAGCGTACAGGCGGTAAGGGGCCCGGCACCGGCCTTCGCGGGCGACAAGTTCACCAGGACCTCCTACTACAGCATCGAGAATTTCTACCGTGATTACCCGGATGAGGACACTTACATCACCTGCCGCGGCCCGCTGTTTTCGCCGTGCTACGACCGCTACGAATTCAGCGTGCAAGGCACGCCGATGACCACCATGGTGATCGCGCCGAGCACTGCGGCCGCAGGCATGCCCTGGGTGTACCGGGCGGGTTTTGTGTTTCGTGACGCGAAGGTCGATCAGGAGCTGCTGGCCAAAGGGTTTCACATCGTCACCGGCCCCGTAGGGGTCAGCTTCGTGGTGAAGGATTGGGACACGGCGTATGAATACCTGACCGGGCACGGCTTTTCGAAGAAGCCGGCAATGGAAGGCGCGGGCGGCGGCGGCGGCGAAGTCTACGCGTGGGCCATCGAAAATCCTGACAAGATTTCCTGCGTCTACGCCGAGAATCCGCGTATGCACAGTGCCCTGGCGAAAACGCAGCCGCTCGATAATCTCGCCCCCCTGGCCAAAGCCAACGTGCCGCTTCTTCACGTTTGCGGCAGCCTCGACCCGTGGTTCAAAGACAATACGCTTGAGGTTGAAAAGCGATACAAGAAGCTTGGCGGCAAAATCCAGGTCATCGTCAAGAAGGGCGAGGGACACTATCCGCTCGCACCGGAGGATCCGGCCCCGGTTGTGGACTTTATCACCCGGGCAGCTATGTAGGGGAATTCAGGTGGAACGCCTCTCGCGGCGAGTCGTCATAACGGCGGACAGTTAGTCGATATCCATCGTTTGCTCAGTGAGATGCTTCCGCGGCTGGCCGCAAGCTCATTTGCGACGGCGAGGATCTGTAGCGTCTCGGCGTCGTCGGAATCGAGCGAGAGAATGTCTCGCAAACGCCGGATAGCCTGGGAGAAGAGCAGCATTGCGCTGGAACACCACGTTGGTCACATCTGTTTTCTCTGCCTGATCATAGTGGTCCAGCCCACCGGTAGGATCTCCCTTTTTTCCCAGCTCGATGCGGTGTTGCGTCCCGGACAAACGGCCAATGGCATGATCACTTGCCTTACTTCTCCCTAGTTGCGCGCCGCAATTGGCGCATCGTGTCAAGAGAACTCTGCTCAATCGTGCCGTCCTGGTATATTCCGATGTTGATCGTGGTCACTGCTTGGTGTTCCATATTGGCCTTCACGTGTGCGATCAAGTCCTCCGCGCTGAATTGAGGCGGTGGAATCGGGCCGGTTTCGCTATGCACCCATGATTCCAGCATGGATACCATCCCGTGGGCCTGAAATCCTGCGCCAGCCCCCCTCTGAATGTAACGAGACTCAAAAGGATTTTGAAGAGCGTTGAGCTCGCCTGCCCAGTAATCCTGCCAGGGAGTTAAGACTGGAAAGATCCAGAAGTTAAAAGCAGTAATCCGGCCTGGGTTACCTACTTTGCAATAACGGTAGATTGCCTCAATCGGAACATCGGGGTAGGCAGCCAGCGATTGATACCAGGAATCGAACCAATAACCGGCCAGTTTCTCGCCATACCGAGATCCGATTTCGCACAGAACATTCTTGTGAATTTCCGTGAATTGCTCCTCGCTGAAGGTCAGCTCGTAGAGCCCAGTTTCCCCGGTCTTGCCAAAGTTGGTCAATACAGGAGAGTTGATATAAAGAATCAATCTGATTCCGCGTTTCTCCAAAGCACCGGCGATATCGCCGATCAAGTCGCGTCTCGTTGTCCATCCCGGATGGACAGCTTCCCACGCGTGGATAGGAGCGGGACAGTGCGGATGAGCATGGTTCAACGTGAAAACGACGTAACCCGCACCCATCTCTTCTAGAAGACTGGCAAAAGCATTAACGTCAAAAACGTCGACAGCATCCGGATACAGCTTTTTCGTGCCTTCTCTGGGTTGGGTGAAATCTGTCCAATGAAACATCGCCCCATAGCCGGCTTTGACAAACCAATCGGTGCTTGCCCGATCAGAGCGGGCCCTTTCTTCAGCGGCCGTCATTTCAGCACTCGCCGAGACAGGAAGAACCTCAAGGCATCGGAAGTGGACGACTGCGTCCCTGTCAGCTCCGGATACTTGAAGTGTGATTGGGTTGATTCCGCGGGTTAAGTGCAATCTGCCATCGAGCCGCCTTCTTTCGAAATTAAAATACCAGCCGCCCTCAGTTGAGTGATACACACCTTCGGTTATCTTTAGGTCCGATTTAACTGACGTGGGGCCTGAGATGACTTCCATGTGAAAGTAGGGGCCGGGGACAGCACACGAAATGAACAGGTCATACTCACCTGCTTCTGGAGCAGTCATGTTCCATTTAACGCCGCTTGAATCCTTACAGTTCACAGAGATCTTCAGATCGTCCAGTTTTGCGTTGCCCCCGATCTCCGCCGCTGTGGCTCCGTACAGGCGGATATACGACGTGAGTTCACGAATGAGAGGTTCTGCTGCCGGGGGAACTGCAGCTCGAAGGGATAGTGGGGAACCAAAGCCCGCTGAAAGCACGCCGGCAGCGCCACTCATCATTACCTTCAAAAAGTCTTTTCTGCTGAGGGTGTGAGGTTGAAAGGACGTTTTCAAATGTTACTCCCCTCACCCGGATCGTGCGAATGCCCAGGTAGAGCAGCCACAATCACCTGATTTGGCGCAGGTGGACATCTGGTCGTTAAGAAGCGGAGCAACTCCGCAGGAGTGAATACGGATCAACCACCACCGCAGAAATGTTGCACGCCCTTTCGGGCGACAGCAGATCGTCGTGCCGAATCACTGAACAGAGGCTAGTGGCCGGCGTCCGCCAGCTAGCCCCAGTTCATAGAAGTCCAAGCGCAACCCAGTTAGAAGTAAAGTTTTAACGACATTTGCAGTTGCCGCTCCGTGCTCCGAGTGCTGGTTATTGATCCGAACTGTGCGTGATTGTTCAGATCGTTGACCGGAATTCCCCATGTTGGCGTATTCGTAATGTTGAATGCTTCGGCCCTGAACTGAAGGCTTCTGCGCTCGCCGAGAGGAAAATCACGGAATAGTGACATGTCCAGATTCTTAAACCAGTCTGCTCGAAGCGAATTCCGGCCAGAAGTGCCAAACGTAAAAGGCGCTGGCGGGGTGAAAGCCGCGGTGTTAAACCATTCCTGGGTGCTCGGACTTGACAAGTGAGGATCCCCAACCTGATTCGCCCGAACGTTGCCATTCCCCGCGATAGCGGGGGCGAAATTCCCTATGTTGGGGATGTCAGACGAGATGTACACATAGTATGGCACGCCCGAAGTGAGAGTCAGGATGCCATTGAGCTGCCAGTTTCCGACAAGATAGTTAACCAAACCACTGGAATTTGCGAAACGCTTGCCTTTACCGAACGGCAGGGGGGCGACCGCGCTGGCACTGAGAACATGCGTCAAATCAAAGCCGGACACGCTGCGGTCACCCTTGATGTTGTAGGGGTTCTGAATTGAACAGCTTTCGATACCGAAGAACCCAGAGCAACCGACGTCAATGGACTTTGACCAAGTGTAAGCAACCAGATAAGTAAGCCCGTTCGAAGCACGGTGGTTGGTAGAGAATTGGAAAGCGTTGTAGGAGCTATTACCGATGCTCCTATCATAAAAAGTCGGGGTGATATACGGATATGGCTGCCGAGCCGCAACCTGGGCGGGTGTCCCTGGTCCCGGAGTTAATGCAACATTGTACAAGCCACCAACTGTAAGGCGGTGGCTTTGGGAACCCACATAATTCGCCGTCATGACAGTGTTCGAGCTCAACTGCCGCTGGACTCCAAAATTCCATTGCTCCGAATACGGATCCTTAGCCTTCGGATCCCGGTACCACTCAACTTGGCCGAACGGCGTTGGAGCGGGTAAACCCGCCGAACCTAAGCCTGCAAGCGGATCTTGCCAATTTGCTGTGGCGACTTGATTGGACGTATTCAATGCGGGAGTGAGTATTTGCGCTACTGATGGCCAGTCGCCACCAATGCCCTGCACGGTTTGCATGACGCCCGCCCAGATGTCATCGAACATTCCGAACGAAGCACGCATCACCGTTTTGTCGTTAAGACTATAGGCTATCCCGACTCGGGGTTGGATATTGTCATAAGTATTGGAATACAAGCGATTATTTCCGGAAACAACCACGTGAGGCTGCGGCAGACCTCCAGGCACGCAGGGAGCTTGGCCGGCACTCGCGCAGTCCGGTGAATTTGTTTGAATGACATAGGTCCCATTGTTGAAATCGATATTCCCGACCTGGCTGGTTTTATCGCTGGGACCTGACCCATACCCCGGCCAAAGCATTAGGTCATACCGAAGCCCGACATTCACAATTAGTTTGTCTGTCACCTTCCATTTATCCATGAAATAGACGCCGTAACTGCGCTGCCCGGTCACGGGCGCCACAGTATCTCGACGCGAGGCGCTAGCGGCGGTTCCGATAAGAAACGCTGCCAGGGCATCGCCCGTGCCGGTCGGCGCTTCCGGATTGGCTGTTTGCTCAGCACCAAAAACCTCAGCCGGACCGCCGCCATGTACAAAAAATGAGTTTCTCTCAAAATCGAAACCAGTGGTAAACGAGTGTTTGCGGAGAACTTTCGTCACATTGGCTCTCCACTGATAAATGTCCGTGAGCTTGGTTCCACCATGGTTTGTGGCACCACTATTCGCGTACCCGCCCGGAATTTGCAGCCCTGGGATCGAGCAACCAGCCGTACCCGTGAAACCACAGGCGAAACCGGGTGCTAGGCCGGCTGCATTGACCACCGCTGTCGGGTCTAGCTTGTCATAGGAGTTGCCAACGTTATTCGTGAGGTCCACATGTCCGAATTGCGCATCCAGGATTGCTGACGGGTTGAACTGGTGGTAGTAGGACAACACGTATTGCTTTCCGAACGTTTCGCCCGTAGCAGTCTCCCCAGCGATCCCACCGGTTCCGACCCTCGTCTGGTCCGAACTCGTGTACCGAAAAAAGACAGAGTTCGAGGGGTTGAAATTGTGGTCCACTCTGAAACTGTATTGGTTCTGAGGAGTTAGATTGGAACGAAGGTCATAACCATTGAATCCTTTTACGACTGGCAGCGGGGCGGGAAACACCGCCTGGGCAAGGCTCACGGCGCCTGGATTCAATACGCTCGAGATGTCATTGTTCGGAAAGGGGCTACGCATGAATGACCCGGGATGGGCCGGGTCGGGCTGCGTCGTGAACGGGTTGTAAAGCTGGACCGGGTTAGAACCTTGCAACAGTGCGCTGAAGTCGCCTGAAAGCTCGGCCGGGGTAGGCACATTGTAAAACGCGCCAACTGAAGGCTGCGCGCGGCGAAACCCTTCATAGCTCCCGAAGAAGAAGGTCTTATTACGGCCGTTGTAATGCGGAAGAATCACCGGACCACCGAAATTCGCACCGAACTGATTCTGTTCTAATTTCGAAGCAACGCCTCTAAGCGGGTCCTTAGCATCAAGGACAGTGTTGCGGAAGAACTCCCACGCAGTCCCGTGGAAGCTGTTGGTGCCAGATTTGCTGACCACATTGACGATCCCGCCCAATACTCCGCCGAACTGCGCCTCATCACTGTGGGATTGGACCTTGAACTCTTGAATATCGTCAAGGATTGGCGCTACCGCGTAGGTGGTAAAGACCTGGTCGGTATCGTCGATCCCATCTAGCAGGAAGTAGTTGCTGCGATTCGATTGCCCGCTGACTGCGGGAAAGACAAATGAGCCGAGCGGGGCAGCCTGTGCGCCACCCGAGTTTTGCGCCACGCTGACCGGACTCACGCCCGGCGTGAGGGCCAGAAGTTGCGTGAAGTTTCGCCCGTTGAGCGGCAGATCCAAAACTTGCTTGGACTCTATCACCGTGCCTAGGGTCGCATTGGCGGTTTCGAGGTTGACCGCGGAGGCCTCGACAGTGACGGATTCTTGGGTCGATCCTACTCGCAGAGTAACGTCCTGAGTGCTGGCCTGATTGACGAGAACATGCAGTCCCGCCTGCGTCGCGCTAGTAAATCCATTTTTTGTTACTTTCAAAACGTATTCACCCGGCGGCACGCTCACGAAAACATACAGCCCGGAATCGTTGGTGAGACTCTGTCTCTCCGTACCGGTGTCAGTATTCTGGAGAGTTA
>Ga0185299_10007660_pt1 | contig 10953 bp, 9 predicted proteins | sample PaiPotPPA55metaG_FD_128002 | JGI IMG/M metagenome (GOLD analysis project Ga0185299, IMG submission 128002) | Iron sulfur acid spring bacterial and archeal communities from Banff, Canada, to study Microbial Dark Matter (Phase II) - Paint Pots PPA... ...
ACGCGTCCTCGGTCTGGTAAGCCAGAATCACATGTCCCGTAGCGGCGTGCATCAGGTCGACCTTCGATCCCATCTTGACGTAAAAGCCGGTCGATTCCGGCGAATCCACCTGTGCCAGGATCACAACAACTTTAGAAATTCTCTTCGAAAAATGTCCATATATCGAGATCCTCTGCTATGTTCTGGATGTTTGAATCAATCAGTCCAATAAACCTACTGCGATACCCGGAGAAACAGAACACCATGTCCCTGCACAGTCACTTTGTAAGACGTGCCGATGCTCCCGAGCTCCTTGGCTTGCCAAAGGTCCTTTGCCTTCACACCGTGCGTAAATCCAAGCTTCTGAAAATCCACCAGAGTCGTTATCGCAGAGGGGTGCCGGTTGAAGATACCCACAGCTTTAGATCCGTCGGTCAGAGGGCGCACCCACACCTCAATAGGTCCTTCCGCACTTACTCGGTCGCCCTGCTTTCCCGCCTGATCCTGATCGATGGCGATCACGTCGTGGTTAGTCAGAAGCGCAACTGTTTCCGGAGTCATCGTAGACAAGTCGTTTCCCGCAAGCAACGGCGCCGCGAGAATGGCCCACAGGCTCATGTGGGTTCGATACTCTTCGGTCGTCATCCCACCGTTTCCTACCTCGAGCATGTCAGGATCATTCCAGTGTCCGGGGCCAGCAAATCGGGCCAATCCGGCTTGGCTAAACCCGATCTCCGCCATCCGGGCGTATTTGTCGGAGATATCCCCTGTCGTACGCCAGAGGTTACCCCCAACACTCGGGCCCCACTCCCAGACGGCATCATTTCCGTATTGGCAAAGACTGTACACAATGGGACGGCCGGTGCTGCGTAATGCGTCGCGCATCTTGATGTAGGCGTCTACCATAATCTTGTGGGCGGCCTCCGGCGTGGGGGCGGCACGCATCTCATCCCGCAAGCCGCATAGGTCATATTTCAGGTAGTCGATTCCCCATGAGGCATACGTTTGCGCATCCTGCAACTCATGGCCCAAACTGCCCTCGAACTTTGCACAGGTCTTCGCTCCCGGCGAAGAGTAGATGCCCAGCTTAAGGCCTCTGCTATGGACAAAGTCAGCCAAAGCCTTCATGTCGGGGAATTTGCTGTTGGTCTGGATGCTCCCTTTCGCATCGCGCTCACCTTCCCAGGTGTCGTCGATGTTGATGTAGGTGTATCCCGCGTCGCGCATCCCGCTTGATACCATAGCCTCTGCCTGCGCGCGGACTGCGGCGTCATCTACTTTGTTGCGGAAGTGGTTCCAGCTATTCCATCCCATTGGAGGGCGGGCTGCGAGGTCGTTACCCTGTGCCGTGGCGGGAGGCGAAGAGAGAAATGGAAGGGCCGCCAACGCAAAGCAGATCGAGCGCATTCCTGGAACTATCATGAGTGAGATTCTCCTGAAATTGAACGAGTTGGATTTAGTAAGAGTGCGAAACATAAGCAGAGAGATTTATACCTGAAGTTATTTAGTCACGCTGGGAGCTAAGTTTTTAAACTCGGCATGACGGTTGAATCCCCAGCATGTATTCAAAATTGACGCGTAGTGCTAATTGCATGGTGTGCGGGCCTGCGGAACCATTCAGTTACCCAAAGGTTGGCTTGTCTGGACAACCGTTGGCGAAAACGGCCCTGAAGAGCGACGCAACCGAGCATGATTACGACTGCGACTAGCCTCAAAAAAAAATTCATGTTTGTGACTCCGTGTTCAAACATCCCGCTGTTGCTTACTCCGACAGCTACAAACCAGGGCCACTCTTTCCTTCGCGGGGCCGCACGTCAATACCTATACTTTCCTATTGCGAACGATCAAATATCGTTAAAGTGTACGGGAGTCGTTTCTATATGTAATAGTGCATATTCGTCAATAAAAAAATGGACTGACAGTTCCAGATCCTGGCACTCTACTCAGCAACATCCAACATCGCCGCCATGGGGGAAGCATTCGTACTGGCTACACGGGCCGGTCTAGACCCCAACATCGTGCTCAGCGCCATCAAAGGCGGATTGGCAGGGAGTGCCGTTCTCAATGCCAAAGATCCTATGGTGATCAGCCGCAATTTTAAACCAGGATTTCGAATTCGCTTGCATCAAAAGGATCTTCGAAATGCCTTGCAGGCTGCCCAGTCAATGAAGGTCAGCCTGCCACTTACCAGCGCAATACAACAGATTCTGATCGCGCTCATGAACCAGGCAAAGGGTGATTTGGACCACTCCGCGACGGTCACGTTTGTCGAAGAGATGGCAAGTATTCAAATTGCACAACCGGCGATTGGATAGCGTGGAAGATGCCATCGCAGTGTGTTTCGCCAAGTGTTAGGGCCGATAGATCATCCGACTTCAGCGGATCAACTCTCCAGCAGAATTGCAAGTGGTGAGAAAGACCGAGGAATTCACCTTGGTGGCCGATCGAGGCCTTCGAGCTTACTTGATCGTTGTCAGGCTGGCGTATTCGAGCTTGGGGTACCAGGCGGCGCCGCGGCCTGCGGGTGTAAGGTCGAGGATCGTCCATAAGGGGTCGACGTCCGGGGCTCCGCGCGGGTCCTGGCCGGGGTCGGCCATCTCGCCGCTCATCTCTCCGCTCCAGAAGTGGCGGACTGTGCCATCGCGGCGAGTGAAGACGTTGAGGCCGGGGACATCGCCATCGTCGGCGCTGACGTAGGCGCGGGTGTAGTCGCCTTTGGTGTCGGAGTAGATTTGCAGGTTCTGCCAGCCACGTTGTTTCTTGAACTCGAGGAGGCGTTCGATCGGCGAGCGTGCAGTGACGGCGAGGGCGACACGCTCGCGCAGGTTTCTGGCGGTGCCTTCCCATGATGTGAGCATTGCGGTGCACATAGGACATGCTCGCTCGCGTTGCTGGCCGAACATCATGCTGTAGATAACGAGGGTGTCCTTGTCGCCGAAGAGCTGAGAGATGCGGACCGCGCTGTCATGGCCTTCGAAGGTATAGTCTTCGGGGATCCCGCCGCCGGGGGGGAGGGCGCGGCGAAGTGCGGCGACGCTTTCGCTGTGGCGCCGGAGCTCGATCTCTTCGGCGAGGAGGGCGTTGCGAGCCTGGCGGTATTCGGGGCTCTCGTTGGGGAAGTGCGCTTTGTTCTTTGCGGCGAGTTCTGCTGCGGGGATGAGGCTGGTGTTGTCGGCCATTCGGTTCTCCTTGATGAGACGCGCCATGCAAGCGTTCATTCTAATAACGCAGGAGCCCGGCGGTCACGCATCATTCCATCCGTTTCTAAGAAGGTATTGATCGAAAGTCTCCGTCAGCTTGAGACCGGGGTTATGCTCATGCTCGGAATGGCCGGTCCTGCCGTAGCTCAGGACCATGCTCAAGACAAGGGGGTCCAGGAGCCCTCAGCGCGTCAGCAGCTTCAGCATATCCATACGCCGCAATCGATCGACCAGGAACTTGCTCGCCTCACGAAAGATCTGGAGTTGACTCCGGAACAGCAGCAGCAGGTCCGGCCTCTGCTTGACGAGCACCACGATAAGATTCAGGCGCTGCTCGATAAGAATCCGACAGCTTCGCGGCAGAAGCTTGGACCGCAGATTCACGTTATCAGCGCCGAAACGCACCGCGAGATTCATGCTCTGCTGACGGATCATCAGAAAGAATTGGAGAAGGCGATGCAGCAACGCGAGCACAATGGCGGAGAAAATAGGCGATCTGCTCCGCCTGCGGCGGCATCGCCAGAGCCATCTTCTTCGGCCTCTTGATACATCTGACTAGGCGTCGCACAGCGAGTTTTATCAACAACTGAGAAGGACCGCCGGCGTTCAGCCCTACAAGCAGGCTTCTCAGCGATGCAAGGCTAGCTTGTGAAAAGCCCTGTTTTCCCTGAATTGAGATATGCTCTGTCTACTCGGCTACCTGTCCGGTTAGGTGAAACTCCCCTAAAATTCTGGTGACTTCGGCTGAGGTCGAGCCTGCCTTGGCGCTCCGCTACGCATAACTGTTGGGGCCGTCGGCAACTAAGAATTGAGCGGCTCCATGTCCACGGCGACTTTGAGTGTATGGGCCCCGCCCCCGAGAATCAGGCCGCGCAGAGGACTTACGTCGCCGTAGTCGCGGCCCCAGGCGAGCGTCACGTGGCCGTTCGAGGGGACAACGTTGTTCGTGGGATCCATATCAAGCCATCCGATTCCGGGACAATAAGCAGACACCCAGGCGTGCGATGCGTCAGCGCCCACTAGCCTCGGCCGACCGGGAGGTGGATAGGTTCGAAGGTATCCGCTTACATAACGGGCCGCAATGTTCAGGGAGCGGAGGCAGGCGATTTGCAGGTGTGCGAAGTCCTGGCACACACCCCGGCGCTTTCGAAAGACCTCTTCGGTGGGCGTTCGGACGTTGGTCACTTTGGAATCGAAGCGAAAGTCCTTGTGGATGCGCGCGGTCAGATCCAGGAGCGCATCAAGCATCGGCCGTCCAGGCGTAAACGACTGGAGCGCGTAGGAGGCAAACTCCGGCCGTATCCGAATGCGCGGAGACTCAAATCCAAACTGATAGGCTTCGAGCCCCGCGGGACTGTGATCGTCGGGAAGCAATCTGGCAGCCTCTTCCCAGGGGAGCGACTGTTGCGGCCGCGGCGTCGCATTGCCCTCCATGGTCACTTCGCTTCGCGACTCCACCACCAACTCCTTGTGCGGCTCCTGAACGGTGAAGAAGCAGAGCAGGTTCCCAAAATAGTCCACCCTCTCAGTGCGGGTCGCCGGTAGCGGTTGGATCCGAAGTTCGCTCCGCGCCAACTGGTGGTGTAAAGTCCGCGGCTTCAGGCACGCGACGTGGTTCCCGACCGAGACCGGATATTTGTATTTGTACGTGGTTCGGTGAACGATTTTATAAATCATTGGCCTATGGCGATCGGTAAGGTGCGAGCGTGGCTAAAGTACCTGCTCGATAAGTTGTTCGACCAGGAGGGCAGCAATTGTTCCAGATCTCGGAGGAAACGCTCAAGCCGGGAGAGCCCCTCGGAACCATTACCTGCCGTCGCAGCACCTGGCAGTGGGTATGTCAGCTCTCGCAGATCGAAGCTGCGTAACAATGCCAGCGCGTCCCGCATCGCCTGCGAGTCATCTGCAAGGTGCCGAGGAAGCTTTTGATAGAGATCCACAAGGTGGCTCAGCTGAAAGTCCAAAGACCGGGGATTCGTCTCATCGGCCATCAGCACATCCAGTACTGCCAAGGGTTGCAGAGTCGTGTAGTACCGCGTCCGGTAGGTCATGGAGCTGTCCGCAACCTCAAGCAGGCATTCAAGAAGCGACCAGTCCTGCTCAGCGAGCGGCGTGGTGATCTCGCGCAGTTGCCTTGTCAGATAGATCGCGCGCTCGAGACGTCGGCCGGTCGTCAGGAACAACCAGCCCAATCCGCGGTTGATATTTTCGCGCTCCATTCCGGAAAATGCGGAAAGTAGTTCCAGACAAGAGGTCAGCATTGCTGGATACTCGAGAAACCGGGTGCCAGGCTCAACCAAGATTGAGTCCCGTAACTGGCCGATGAGAAACATCATGTCGGCCGACAACCGCTCGCGAACATTGCCCCCAACCCGAGATACTTCTGCCAGAGTGGAAGCCAGGCTGTCCGATCGCTTGACATCTGTCATTACCGAGATCATTTCCTGTTCGAGTTCAAGCGAAGTCGGCCGCCTGTCTTTTGTCTTTGGCAACTTGCCGTGCCGCGACTCCAGGCAACTGTGCAGTCGCATGAGGCACCCGAGCTCCGCCTCGTCGGCACGACGGACTCGAGAGATCATAGGGCGCAAGATCCGAGCGATGTTTTCCGCCCGCTCGACATATCGACCCAGCCAGAAAACATTGTCGGCTACACTGCTTGGAACACCCCGCGAGACGCGGCGCAACTCCACCGGTTCATTGCGCGGGTGCAGCATGCTGAACGTATCCACGGGGCCGTCCCAGAGGACCCAGGCGTCCTTACTGTGGCCGCCCCGCTGCATCGAGACGACGGACCCTTCTGCTTCGGCAACGCGTACCAATCCTCCCGGAATTGCAGTCCATCCGCTACCGGTATTGAGCACGTAGGTTCGCAGCACCACGCTGCGCGAGTTGAGGCAGCCGTTTTCCCATACGGGAGCAGTAGATAAAGCGATCTGCTCTTGTGCCACATACTCGTGGGGGTGGGCCCGCAATTTTTCGGCAAACGTGCCTTTTTCGGCGTGCGGAAGTTCGGCCCCGAAGACCGGTTCCATGCCCCGCGATGGAAACGCCGGTTTCACCACCACGGAATCAAGATGGTTGAGCACCCAATCGAGCGCATACTCCTGCCCGCACCACCAGGTCGCGACGGATGGAAGTTTGAGTTTCTCGCCGAGCAGGTGCGTGGAGAGGCCGGGAAGAAAGGGCATGACCGCGGCCGTCTCAATCAGTCCACTTCCCAATGCATTTGCAACCTTCACGTTTCCAGCGACAATGGCGTCCACCATGCCGGGCACACCCAAGAGCGAATCGCCCCGCAATTCGAGAGGGTCGCAAAAGCTATCGTCCACCCGGCGCAAGATGACATCGACCTGCTCCAACCCGTCGACGGTCTTTAGATATACGCAGCGGTCGCGCACCGTGAGATCGGCTCCCTCGACCAGAGTGAAGCCCAAGTATCGCGCTGTATACGAGTGTTCGAAGTAGGTTTCGTTGAACGGACCCGGGGTCAGCAGTACGATTCGCGGATTGTCGCGCTGGGCGAGGCTGGTAAGCGCATCGCGCTGTGCACGAAAGAAAGGAGCGAGTCGCAATACGTTCGAGTTGCGAAAGAGATTCGGTAGAACATCGGAGACAATGGTGCGGTTCTCCAGTGCATAGCCGCTTCCCGAAGGCGCTTGCGTGCGATCGGCCAGCACCCACCACTGGCCGTCCGGCGAACGCGCAAGATCGACGGCGAGCATATGGAGATAACTGTGCGCAGGAACACGTACGCCCACAAGCGGCCGAAGGAATGCAGGGTTCGCGTAGAGAAGCGCGGCAGGAAAGTGGCCCTGAGTCACGAGGCTTTGCGACCCGTAAAGATCCTCGAGAACCAGACTCAGTAACTGGGCGCGCTGAATGATGCCCTCTTCAATGAAACGCCACTCGTCTGCCGAAATCAGTAACGGAACGATATCGATTTTCCAAGGCCGGTTTGCCCCGAGCGGATCGCTGTAAATGTTGTACGTGATCCCGTTCTCGCGAATGCGGCGCTCGGCACGGCCCCAACGCCGTCCCAACTCCTCGGGGCCGATCTCCCTAAGCGACTCCATGAGGTGTGCCCAGTGCGGTCGAGGAGTCACGCCATCGGCCGACAATTCATCGTAGACAGCAGCGTAGTGGAGTGAAGTTTGATACAGATCCACGCTCATGGGACAAGCCCCCGCTTCTCGCTTTGGGCTTTTTGTCCAGGCGCCAGCCTCCGCAGGTCAAGAGTAAGAGGGAAGGTCGGGTTGCTCTCCTGCTCCGGCGCCGCCATTGGACCTGGCGAGTGACTGGACTCTTGAAAGCGTTCCAGACGCCGCTCTTCGGCCTCCCTACCATTAGCTGGCCGGGCAGTGTACGTACGACCGTCCGGTGGACCTGTATGGTAGGTGCATCGGCCAATCGAACGCTCTTTCCAGCGATCGATGATGTCGAAGACAAGGGGGGAATGCACGGGGATTGTGGGGTGGAACGTCGCAGAAAGTCGTCGGGCGCGATACCGTACGCCCGCTACCGCCTCTCCAGTCTCGCCTGCGGGAGCGAGAGGCACTTGGCGCCCATTGCATGCAACCGCATAACGGGATTCCGTCGCGAACCCCGATAGCTTAACCTGTATCCGTTCAAGCGATGAGTCCACTCTGCGAACCGTTCCGCCGGAGGTAGTCTCTTCCGCGAGCACATTCCAAGGCTCAAGGGCCTGCCGCAATTCGAGTTCGACTCCCTCTGCAGCGATCGACCCGATCTTCGGAAAGCGAAACTCCAGGTGCGAAGCGAACCACTTCTCTTCGAAGTTGTAACCCGACTGGCGCAATTCGGTGAGCACATCGGAAAAATCGCGCTGGACAAAATGCGGCAGCATAAAACGGTCATGGAGCGTCGTGCCCCAACGGACCAGGCTGCCTTCGAATGGCCGTTTCCAGAACCTACTGACCAAAGCGCGGACTAGTAGCATCTCCACAAGACCCATTCTGACATGCGGAGCCATTTCGAAGGCACGCAATTCGAGCAAGCCAAGCCGCAATCCGAGACCAGCGGGCGGATAGAGCTTGTCGATGCAGAACTCGGCGCGATGAGAATTTCCTGTGACATCGACGAGCAGATTGCGGAACAACCCATCCACAATGAACGGCGGGCAGTCGCTCGAAGGCAACTGACTGAAGGCAATCTCGAACTCATACAAGGCATCCATGCGCGCCTCGTCCACGCGCGGATATTGGCTAGTCGGGCCGACATACATTCCCGAAAACAGATACGACAGCGACGGATGGTTTTGCCAGAACGCCACCATGCTGCGCAGCAGATCCGGACGGCGCAGGAACGGGCTGTCCGACACGGTCGCTCCGCCGATCACGATATGGCTACCGCCGCCAGTTCCGACATGATCGCCATCGTAGTTGAATTTCTCGGCGGTCAACCGATTTCTGCGTGCCTCCTCGACGAGCACCGCGTTGATCTGTTCGAGTTCGTCCCAATTGCTCGCGGGCGGCAGATTCACTTCGAGAACGCCGGGGTCAGGAGTAACGCTGAACGATCGCATCCGGGGATCGGAGGGCGGAGCGTAGCCCTCCAGCCACACGGTCTTATGCAGATACTGGCACGTATCCTCGACTGCGGCGACCAGATCGAGATAGTCCGCGAGCCTGGACGCATATGGCAGAAACACGTGCAGGCGACCTTCTCGAGCCTGTACGCACAGCGATGGCCGGATCAGCTCCAGCGCTGTTTCGGCTGCGCTCGAGAGAGCGGGGAGCGGATCGGCCATGGGGCGTCTCTCGAAAAGATCCATGCGTCGAGCCGGGCTTGATGGGAGCTTGACTCGATCTGCGAAGGGCGCAGCCTCGAACTCGTATTCAAGCTCGTCGGGCGCCACCCAGGGCATCGACGCGGTTGGTATGCGATAGCCTATAGGCGAATCGCCCGGCGTCAGGAGCAGACGTTCCGGACGAGGGAACCACAACTGACTCGACCAGGACAGCAGGCCCGCCGGTTGGCGGCGACGAATGGGCAAAATGTACCCGGCCGGCTCCGTTGACTCACCTTCGGCGTTGTAAGCAGGCAGCACATTTTCGGAGCTTACCTGAAGGCGGCGCGTGAGCGCTTCTGTGAAGCTGAGCGCATCGGCCGCGTCGAAGCCGTAGTCCTGATCTTCGCGAGCGATGAGATCGATGTTCTCCCATACAGGGACACCGTCGCTGCGCCAATCGCAGCTAAGCGCCCAGCGTGGCAACTGCTCGCCCGGATACCATTTGCCTTGTCCGTAGTGAAGCATCGCGCCGGGCGCCGTCCTCTTTCGGAGGCATTGGATGAGCGCCAAGCCGCGGCTTCGTTTTGACGGCCCCAGAGCATCGATATTCCATTGCGGGCTCTCCGGCTCGTCGATGCCAACGAAGGTGGGTTCGCCGCCCATAGTCAGGCGTACATCCTGCGTCTTTAGGTCCGCGTCGACGTTATGCGCAAGTTGTTCGACTTGCGCCCAATCCTCCTCGGTGAAGGGCTTGGATGGCCGTGGTGGGTCGTTCAGGCGGCGAATGGATATGGAGTAGCTGAAGTCCACGTTCGCCGGCTCAACCGTTCCCCCGATGGGCGCGGCCTGGGAAGCGTTCGGGGTACAGACGAGCGGGATGTGGCCCTCGCCTGCGAACAGGCCCGAGGTCGGATCAAACCCAATCCAACCCGCCCCCGGTAAAAATGCCTCTGCCCATGCATGCAAATCCGCGGAGTCGGTTTGCGGACCGCTGGGACCTTCCAACGTGCTCTCTTCCGCCGCCAGTTGAATCAGATACCCGGAGACGAAACGTGCCGCGATTCCCAGATGCCGGAGAATCTGCACGAGCAACCATGCAGAGTCACGGCAGGATCCCGTGCGCGTCTCAAGAGTCTGCTCGCATGTTTGGACGCCTGGATCCAGCCGCATCACGTAACCAATTTCGTCCCGTACCCTTCTATTTAAGTCGACCAAAAAGGCGATCGTTCCGCGTTTCTCGTCCGAAAAGCTCTGAAGAAAAGCCTGGAGCAGAGGACCGCCCGGATCGACCAAAAGATAGGGTTCGAGATCCTTCGCCAGCTCCGGTGCGTACTCGAAAGGGCAGTCTTCGACTCCTGGTTCGAGGAAGAAATCAAACGGATTGAAAGGGGATAGCTCCGCGATGAGATCCACCTCAACCACAAAGTCGTTCGTCTTGTTTGGGAAAAGAAGGCGCGCAAGGTGATTGTGGTGCGGATCGAGCTGCCAGTTGAGAAGGTGATCGGCGGGAGTGACGCTAAGCGAGTAACTGAGGATCGGCGTTCTACAATGCGGGGCGGGCCGCAACTGTATAACCTGTGGACCGAGAAAGACCGCCTTGTCGTACCGGTACTGCGTCCGGTGATTGAGAGCAACCTGTATTCTCATCCACCCTCATGTGGCGCACGGCTGGAGTGCCTAGCTCGATCTCAACGGCATTACTAAACCGTGAAGCGCCAAACATCTCGCGGAAGCTGCTGCTGTAAAGCTACCTTAATATATCAATCGCAAGAACCATATCGATTCCATTCATGGATTCTCGCAGGTTGAGGACCCTTATGAATTCAGCCCCAGGTGGTTTGCCACGAGAAGGATCAGACTCAAAGATTGGTCGTCCCTGGTCTCTTGAACGCCGAAATGAGGAAGCGCAGTTCAACGGCAGATCATCGAACTGGTCCAACCGTTCCCAAGTCCACCGTCTTGTCCATCGAGCAGGAGGCCATCATCGTTGCGTTCCGCAAGCACACTCTGCTGCCGCTCGATGAC
>Ga0185299_10007661_pt1 | contig 10953 bp, 14 predicted proteins | sample PaiPotPPA55metaG_FD_128002 | JGI IMG/M metagenome (GOLD analysis project Ga0185299, IMG submission 128002) | Iron sulfur acid spring bacterial and archeal communities from Banff, Canada, to study Microbial Dark Matter (Phase II) - Paint Pots PPA... ...
GCCTGCTGGGTACGATGGTGCAGGAGACCTTCGAGTCCCATCCCGCCATTCGGCAAGCCTGCGACACCTATATCAGCGCGCATGCCACCGCGCTCGCCAAGGATATCGCCGAAGCCAAACGCCGCTAATACTTGTCGCTGTCGGAAATCAGATCCGGACATACCGATGGTGTAATCCGCTGAGAATTGGAGTCGCACCGATACCGCGGCCTGTTCAGGCTGAAGGGCGAATTCACGCGACACCAATTCTCAGCGGATTACACCATCAGTATGATCGGATCTGATTTCCGACAGGGACAGGCCAGCTATTTGACTTCGACCCCCTCCGGGTTCACAGACGCCGCTGGTTCGGAGGGGCCGACGTGATGGAAATTGTTTGCGTCCCCAGACACATCGCAGTCGGATTTCTTCTGATCCATCGCTAGCTTGAGCCGACGATCTGCATCAGCCTGATCTGCCGGTCCCCTTGCGGCTGCCACACGGGCTTTGGCTACATCCAACGTCATCAATGAGTTTTCACACCGGCACACCCGTACGACATCGAGATTGGTCTTAAAGGTTTTCACTTCTTCGTAGTAGGACTCCCTTTTTTTCTTATCCAGATAATCGATAACTCCGGGGACAATTTGCATCACAGCACCCGGATCAGCCGCCGATCCCGGATAAAGCATAGAAATATATTCCAGTGCCTGCTGTACGGTCGTAGGTATCGGCGGTATAGGCGGCTCCAGGGTAGGGGGGCAGAGGTGCGCCGGGTCATCCCTCACCCCCTCGGGACGGTCGTCCCCGCCCCGCGGCAACCCGGACGACTTTGCCGCCTCCGAAGCGGACCATGACGGTGCGACTTGCAGCAACAGCGCGGTTGCGGCGATCAGAAAAAGACGCGGTTTCATGCCTGGCCTAAAAATTCACGAGTAAAATCTGACGATTTATACAGGGAAATCTGAAAATTGGCGCGCGTTCAGAGGGGCAGCTCTAAAAAATCGGGTGGGCGGCGTCACGCCGAGGTGAAGCCCGAGTTCAACCTGTGGCCTCTGCCTTCGAAGCGCAGTTCCCCGGCGCAAGCGGGCATTACCGAACTTTGATAATCGCGTCTGCCCGCGATGTTGGCCGGATTGCTGAGTTGAAAGTTCCAGCCCGCAGAACTTCAGGAATTGGCGGTGATGACGGAACGCCTGAGATCGCCGCCTTCGGCCAGGATGGTGAGAGCAATGACAGGGCCGATGCCTGGGACCTTGCGCAAGGCCTTGTAATCGGCGCTGTCGCGTAACATTGCGTCAGCCATGTCCTCGATCTCGTTGCCGGATCAAGCTGCGCGCCTCAGCGATCACCATTTGGAACATGCGGATGGCCGGCGCGTCGATTGGCAACGGCAACCCGATAGACGTGCGCGCCGTCTCGTAGATATCCGCCAGAAGACGCTCGTTACTCACCTTGCGACCGACGACGTCCCAAGCGGCTTCGATGAAGGCTTCCTTCGACGGAGCCATGATGCTCGCCGGGGTTGGAAAGGCATCAAGGAAGGCGAAGAACCAGTCGCTGCGGCTGTTCCCTCGAAACCGCTCAATCTCGGGAAAGTACAGGGGGAGATAATGCGTCAGGATACGGTGCCGGATCTCGGTCTTTGCTTTGGCAATGGCTTCGTGCGTCTTGGATAGCTCCTGCACGTCATTTATCCCGGCCCTGAGCGGGTCATGGTAACGTTGCGTCGCGCCGATCCGTAGCATGTGAAGGATGACCTGGGCATCGCGCGGATCGTTCTTGTCCCAGCCGTTGTGCAGCGCTTCCCGGGTCCTGGCGATCGCCATCGACGAGACAAGCCGGACGTCGAAGCCGGCTTCGATCAGGCGCCACGCGATGGGACGGTGATAGTTGCCGGTCGCCTCGAAGGCGCGGATCACCGGCTTGCCATAGGCTCTCGGCGTCTTGATCAAGCGGTCGTGCTCGGCACGCGTGTTGAGAACGGATAAGCGCCGCCGTCGCATATGATTAGGCGCCTCGATCAGTACTTCGTTGCGGACCTTCGCAATATCGATGGCTACCAACAGGGCGTCCGTGGGGATAGGCTGTCGATTGGTCATGGCCGGTCTCTCCGGAATGGGGCTTGAACACCAACATTCTAGAGACGCCTTGACCGGCCATGGCCGCCTCGAGCGGCGCGCGCCTGCTGTTTGGAAACAGCGCGCGCCACTGGCTCGGCGACTTAACCAAACTCCTTCCGACTGCCACGAATCGCTTTGGACACGAGACCGGTGACCCCGCAAATTCGCGAGAAAATAGGCTTCCTGGAAAGATAATAATATATGCAATATGAGGTACTAAACTGGCGAAGGGAGTTCTGTCACATATGCCACATAACTATTTGAAATTGCTAACTAATATTTAAAGCTTGACAGCGGCATCCTAGATGCCGTCCTAGCGGATGCCGCGGCCTAAATTGTTTTGTGCAAAGCGGTCGTGGGCAACCGGCGGCGGCCCTCTACATCATATAACGATAAGGCATGAGCGAAGATGATGATCGCCTGAAGCGCAAGCGCGCGGCGGAAGCCCGTATCCATGAACGTAACGCCTGGCCTCCAGGGGCTTTGCATGAGCGTGCGGCGACCATCTTCAATGAATGGGCCAGCCAGGCCCATTAGCGAACCCTCAATCCGATACATGGTCATACCGTAAACAAGCGGCGCGGAGGGAAGCGGAAAGCCAGCTCCTAGCCGAGGCGGCCGGGCGTAAGGCGGCCGTGCGGGCAAGGAAGAGCCGAGGCGGCGGGCGGCCGCCCAAGATCGATAAAGTCAAGGCATTAATGCGGAAATACTGCCGTGAGCACGGCGCGCCTGCACTTGAAGCGATGTTCGAAAAGGATATGGAAGCGGAATTCGGTGTGTCACGGGGCATATGCCGGAAAGCGCGCAACACTATTTTGGCAAAAACCCCCGCCAAATAGGTTTTTGCCTCACTCGGCGCACGGTTTTTGACACACACGGCGCCTGGTTTTTGGCAAATAACAATTCCCCGCCCCGGCGCATCGCAGGCATCATCCTCGTAAACCTGCAAACGAGGATTGGCCCCGTGCGAAAACTATCTGAAACCCCTGTAGAGCGGCTGCTCGTGTCCTTGACGACGGCTCGAAAATCTTAGGAATTGGCCGGTCCTCGACTTACGAGCTCACAAACGCCGGCAAGCTCGAAAGCGTCGTCATCTTAAAGCGGCGCCTCCTCAAGCTGGCAAGCATCAAGCGCCTTGCCGATGAGGGCAGCGCTCCATGATCAAGGGCCCGCCAATTTTGCAAGCCGCGGCCGGTTAATGCGCCAGTTCCGCCGGCTCCAGCGCATCCGGCGGAAGACAACCGCGCAACGGCAGGTTCCGCCCGCGTTCATGGCCCGGCTGATCCGCGCGCGTCGCGAACGCACATGGACCGATCGCAGCGACCCCTTGATTGTTCATCGACACGATTGCGGGATCGGGCGCGGCGAACGGCACATGCACGCCGGAAGTGTTTTTCAAAATGCCCGGCGGCGAGCTTGTCGAAGTCGATCCGGACGGCCGTTGCAAGCGAGAGACGCGACAATGATGCAACTCAAATCATTGGCGCGGGCTGTCCGGATCGAAGGCGAATTTGCCAGGCGCGGGATCAAGCTGCGCGGCAGTGTCGATCGCTGCGGGCCGTGTCCGCGATGCGGCGGCAAGGATCGATTTTCGGTCAATCTCAAAAAGCAGGTTTTCAACTGCCGGGGCTGCGGGGCAAAGGGCGGCGGCGCTGTTGACCTCGTGATGTTTTTGGACGGGTGCGATTTCAACGGCGCGGTCGGGTCACTTGTGGGCCCAGAAACTCCGAAACCGCAAAGCTGGCCGAGGCCCAGCGCAACGGCCGATCGGCCGGCCAAGAGCGATGACAACCGCGCCCTTGCGCAAATGGCTGTGGAAGGGACGCCGGCCCATGATGGAGGGCTGCCCGGCCGATCTGTATCTTCGTGGCGCTCGTAACTATCAGGGGGGTATCCCCGCGACGCTTGGTTACCTCCCCGTGAACGGCAAGCACCCGCCGGCCATGATCGCCGCGTTCGGCTTTTGGGAAGAGCCCGAGCCCGGGTGATCGATGCGCCAGCCGAGGTAACCGGCGTCCACATTACCCGGCTGACGTGACGCCGGATGGTCGAAAGGCACCGGTTGATCCCGTCAAAATCATGCTCGGCCCGAGCGCCGGCCTTCCGATCGTCTTAGCCCCCGCGAACGATCTTTTGGCGATCGACATCGCGGAAGGCATCGAAAAGGGGCTTTGATCCAAGCCGACACCGGCGCCGGGATGTGGGTTGCGGGCGCCGCCGGGCGCATGCCGGCGCTCGCGGCAGGCTTACCTGCTTATGTCGAGTGCGTGACGATATGGGCCGATTGCGATGAAACCGGATTGAGGTTCGCGCGGGAGGCGGCCCGCATAATTCAGCAAGAAAAATCGAGGTTCGGATCAAAGGAACCCGCCATGGGTAAGGCGCGCGATTGGGGCGACGTTGGCGCCGAAGGCGGGCCGGGCGCTATTCGCAGAGAAGGCGACGATCCGGCCACGGATATCCCATTTGACAATGCACCCGCCGGCGCAAACGAATGGTGAAGCCCATCACCGAAGAAGAGTTGCCAGGCCACAGCAAGGCGCCGGTCCCGATCAAGATTTTGACCTATGACGAAATGCTCGCCATGCCAGAGCCTGATTTTCTGGTCTTCGGCGTTGTCCCGCGTCGCGGAAAAACCTGCTTGTTTGGGGTGTCAAATAGCTTCAAGACCTTTATCGCGGTCGATCTCGGAGGCAGTGTTTCGACCGGCAAAACCTACCATGGCATGGCGACAAGGAAGTGCAAAACTTTCTATGTCGCCAACGAGGGCGCGGCCGGAGTTGGGCGCAAGCGCATAGCGGCTTGGATGGCTTACCACGATATTCCGCAAGCGGACCGGCGCAACATTTTCCTGATCACGGTCGAGACGATCCTTCCGAACGAAACCTCACGCAACAATCTGATCGCCGGCATTCGCCAGCTTGTCGAGCCCGGAGAGGACTTCTTTATCATCTTCGACGTTCACCGCGGCACAATGAGCGGCCCGGACAAAGACGACGAGGCGGTGGACGCTTGGATAAAGGCCGCTGAAATTCTGATCGTAGAAGGCGCGACGATCTTCTCAATCACGCATAGCCCCTACAGTGACGATACCCGCGCCCGGGGTTCGTCGCACGTGAAGGCGAAAAAGCGCGGACCGTCACCCAAACAGAAATCCTTGCTGTTGGAAGTCATCGCACAAGCGATTGACGAGGCGTGGGTGTCAATCATGCCGTTCGCGGATGCCCCCGCGATAAAGGCCGTCCCGGATCGGATCGTGCGCGACCGGTATTATCTGCGCCACGGAAACGTCGAGCCCGACGACAAAAAAGAGGGGAAGCACCTTAGCGTTGCCTTTTACCGCACCCTCAAAAACATGATCGATCGCATGGAAGTATTGGCGCATCCAATCGACGGGAACAGGCACATATGGCTTCCCTGAAGCTGACCACTGCAGGTTGCTACAAGTTTCCGCACTTCCTAGAGTGCGGAAAACTCGTAGCAGTTCGCAGCCATGTGGTTTGCGGGAACAAGTAGCATGTCGCCAAAAAACTTGTAGCACCTTTACACAGGGGGGAACGGGCGTTGCTACAAGAAACTACATGTTCCAGCTGCGTAACTGTGGAATGCGACGGAAACGGACACGTCCGAACTGAAAAAATTTGCCTCCGAACAAAGCGCGGCTGTTCAACACGTGCGGATTGTGCTATGCCGCTGGTACGGTGGAGATCTCCGCCTGCGCGTGCCATAAAACGTTGTATTCTCAATTGTATAACGAAGTCTGCGAGCGCCAGCCTAGTTTCCGCCCTATAAAAAGCGGCCCTGATATGGATTATCCGGCAATCGAGACTATCCCTCCGGTAGCGGCGCACAAGCCGACGCATCGAAGCCGTGTCACCAAGGGATCGAAATTACTGCCCTTAACCGACGGCCGGTCCACCACGGCGCGCCGGTTCAGGGATTTGTTCGAAAACGTTTGCAATGATCTTGGCGGCGCCGCTCATTTGAGCGAGGCGCAACGCCAACTTGTGAGCCGTGCGGCGATGTTGAACTCGGAATGCGAGCGGCTTGAAGCCTTGTCGGCGCGTGGCGAGCCGGGTTTTGACATCGATGCTTACGGCATGTTGTGCGACCAGCTGGGCCGCGTCTTTGGCCGCATTGGCTTAAACCGCGTGCCAAGGGACGCCACAACCCTGCAACAATACGTTGCCAAGTCTGCCAAGGCGTCGGCCGCCGAGATTGACTTCGATGCAGATTAACGAAGCGATCCTTGATGCAAACTTGCTTGGCGCCGGGCTGGCGATCCCGCCACATGGGCGGCATGGGTCGCCGTTTTGAAAGCCGCCTATGGCCTGCCCCTCACTCAAGACGAGCAAGCTTTCTTCAAGTCCGTTTCCGGCGCCCGGGAGCCCCCTACGGCGCCCGTGAGTGAGCTCTGGGCTTACATAGGCCGCCGAAGCGGCAAGTCCCGTGTAGCAGCCGCCCTCGCGGTATTTGTGGCCTGCTTCCAAGAGCACCGGCTATCCCCCGGCGAAGTCGGCACAGTTCTCGTTCTAAGCGCGACGCGTTCGCAGAGCAAGACAGTTTTCCGCTACGCGGCGGGCTTTTTAGAAGGCGCGCCGATGCTCGCCCGCGAGGTCGCGTCCATTACCCAAGATAAAATCCGGCTGCGTAGTGGCGTCGAGATTGCGACGCATGTGAATTCGTTTCGCTCGGTCCGGGGAAGGACTATTCTGGGCTGCATTTTCGATGAAATCGCTTTCTGGCGCGATGACGCGTCGGCTAACCCTGACAAGGAAGTTTATCGCGCCGTCCTGCCGGCTCTGGCCGCGTCGGGCGGCCCGCTTTTGGCGATCAGCACGCCCTACCGCAAAACCGGCTTGCTGCATGAGCGGCACAAGACCTATTTCGGGCAGGACGATGAAAGCATTCTCGTCATTCAAGGCGCATCGACGCTTTTCAACCCGACGCTAAAGCAGAAGATGATTGACCGGGCCATGCGCGACGATCCTGAAGCCGCCGTGGCCGAATGGAATGCCGAATTTCGATCCGACATCGACGCGTTTTTGGATGATGGACAAATCAGCGCGGCGGTCGATATGGGCAGGCCGCGCGAGCTGCCGCCGAGGCCCGGGGTGCAATATGCGGCTTTCATCGAGGCGAGCGGCGGGCGTAGCGACAGTTATACGTGCGTCGTAGGTCACCGGCATGGGGTCGATTTGTTGACGATGTTGTCGCGGGGCAGGCCCCTCCGTTCAATCCTTCGACGGTTACGGCGAATTTTGCGGCGCTTGTTCAACAGTACGGCTACAAAAAGGTCACCGGCAACACCTATGCGGCGGAATGGGTCGCGACGGCGTGGAGAAGCCAAGGGCTGATTTATGAGCGGGCGGACATGCCGGCGAGCGCGCTGTACCTCGAGGCTTTGCCCGCGTTCATGCGCGAACAGATCAGCCTTCCCGATCATCCGCAATTGATCCGCGAGTTGCGCGGTCTTGAGCGCCGCACATCCCGCATGGGGCGGGATAGCGTGACGCATCCGCCGGGCGGCCACGATGACTACGCGAACGCGTTGGCCGGCTGTTTGCGCGTTGCGCATGCGCAGCCCAACAAGGCTTTTTTCGCGACCTATCGAGGGGGGTTCTGAACCATGCGTGACCTACCGCCGATCGTCGAGGAACTCGAGCGACCACAACCTGAAACCACAAAGGAGATAAAAGCTATGCCAGCGCCTTTTGGAACGCCACTCCCTACTGTCTCCAAGACCCAGCCGCATTTTTGCGAACAACCTTCGCCTTCGATGAATGAGGGCGTGCTTGGCCAGGTCGAACCGACAGATTACACTTTGGCGCTTGCGGCCGAGGCGTTGCGCGTCGTCAGGATTTCGGCTGAAAATACGCACAAAGCGTGCTCGAGCATACACCTTGACCCGACGCTTTCGGAAGGCGCCAAGCACGTGAAAGCGAATGAAATTTCTTACAGGGTTGCCAACAAGGCGCTCCCGGTTATCGATCGCGCGGCCGAAAATGTAGGGACGGAAATCAAGCGGCTGCAACTCAAGACGGCCGCGCCGGTCGCCGACACTACGATCAAGGGCATTCAGCTTTCAACGGAAATTCGGCTCGCGCTTCGGGACATGTCTCAAGCAGATAGGGTCAGGGAAATCACGCGGTCGATCGAACAAGGCGACGATAGCGTGATTAGCGCGATCTTGTCGGCGCGCGTGATGCTCACTGGTCTATCGCCGGTCGAGGTCGAAGGCTTTCGCTCAATTTGGCAGCAAATGCGGTTTGCGGCCGAAATGGCACGGATTGACCTGCTCCGTAAGGCGGAGGTTCATTTGCAAAGAGGCGGGCAACTTCTAATCGGCTATCAGCGCAAAATGTCGAACCCGGGCATTGTTGCCGAGGCCCAAACATTCGCGAAAGCTTCGGCCGATGCGATTGCGCAAGCAACGGCGAGCAACTAGGGCTCGCGCGGGTTCCGCGCTCCGCGCTAGAGGCCGAAGGGATCAGGCGGTTATTCCTTCCCGCCTGCCCCTCGCGCCCATTGTCCGAAGTCAGCAAGAAATGATCCGGCATCGACATCGGTGTGCAGGGCGCCGTCGCGGTTCTCGAACCAATCCGGCGCCTTGGTGGAAGTTCATGACATGCCGCGACTTCAAGATGGTCTTGGTGGTTTTAATCTGCGTAGTTGCTACCTCGAAATGGGGCAAGTGCTCAACTTTCCCGGACTTTTTTGAATAAGACAGACGCCGGTTTTATGTGGACTTCCTTCTGCATCTTCGTAGTCTGCCCTTATGCCAAGCCAGAGGGCGGTTCCAGCTTGAGGCAGTGGTTTGTCAGTCCTTGGGACACGATCACTGAGTTGAATGTCGGGCAGCATTTCGATGTTGTGAAAGGTACAGTCTTCGCTGCAAGGCTGTGCTGGAACACTAAATGGCTTACCTTCATCGGTATGGCCGAAGATTTTTACTCTCACGTTCATAGCAGGCGACTTCCCGGCGTTTTTCACTGCTATCGTGGACGAAGCATCAGGGTTTGGCACGATGCTACTGAGACCGACCCATGGGCGATGATCGGCCTTCATCACATCCAATTGACCCTGCATCGCGTCTTGCCTCTTGCGGCCCGCGCTCCTCGGTTTTGGCATGATATTACTCTTCGCGCCATGGCGGCATCAAATTATCAGGCAGCAAAATATCGGATTTTTTCCACGAACGTATCGGCGAGCGGACGATCCAAAACCGGATTGATCAAAGCCTCGATGCGATGCGGCGTGAGTTTTCCGTCCGCAATTTACCGGGCTAAAAGGAACACGGCCCATTCGGCCATAAGCGCCCGCCGCTTTTCGAGCGCATCGCCGCGCCGCGCCCGTTCCGCCTTGTCTCCAGTCACATGGGCAAGCGCCGCCTCGGCAATCTCGCGCGGGAAGCTTGTCTCTTCGCCACACCAATCCCGGAAGCTCGACCGGAAGCCGTGTACCGTCGCGCTGTGCACACACATGCGGCGCAGCACCATTTCCAGCACCATGTTTGAGAGCGGCTTGTCGAGCCGCTGCCCGGGGAAGACAAATGCGCCGGTCTTGAATTCGGCAAGCTTCTTGACGATCTCGACGGCTCGCGGCGCGAGTGGCACCCGATGCTCGCGGTTCGACTTCATGCGGCTCGAAGGGACGGTCCAAACTTCGCCATCAAGATCGAATTCAGGCCATTCGGCGCCAAGCACTTCCCCGGTGCGGGCGGCGGTTTGGATAAGGAATTCGAGAGCAAGACTGCTTACTGCTTCCCGTTCACGCAGCTTCGCGACGAAAGCCGCCACGGCCTTGTAAGGCATGGCGGCATGATTGCCGCGCGCGAGCTTGTTTGGTTTTGGTAGAAGCCTGTCGAGGTGGCCTTTCCAGCGTGCCGGATTGAGACGCTCAGCCGGTGTCAAGCCACTAGCGCGCGCCGCGTCGAGAACTGCTTCGATGCGCCCCCGCAGCCGCGAAGCAGTCTCCGGCTTGTCCTGCCAAATCGGCTTCAGAGCTTCGAGGACGGCCGGCGTATCGATGTTCTCGACGGGCAGGCCCATGAGAGACTTGCCATAGACTTCAAGGGTCATGCGCCACTGCGCCCGATGCTTGGCGTTGTGCCAGCTTCGCGCGTTGTCTTTCATGAAAGAATTAGCAACATCGCCGAACGTCTTGCGGCCGTCGCGTTCGGCCCGTGTGGCCTGACGAGCTTCAATCGGATCACGCCCATCGGCGAGTTGCGCGCGCATCGACGCGGCGATATCCCGCGCCTTGGCGAGCGACACCGCATTGACGGAGCCGAGCCCGGCTTCACGCTGGCGCCCTTTGCGCACCCACATGAACGTCCAGCGCTTGACGCCGTCTTGTCGATCTTGAGATAGAGCCCGCCGCCGTCAGAATGGCGGCCTGGCTTGGCGAGCGTTGCGACCGCACGCGCCGACAACCGATTGATTTTCTTAACCACTGTTTTTGGTCCGCCTAACATCCGCGTCCTAATGACCATCCCAGTCAAGAACACGGATTTAGGCAAATAGCTATAGACACCGGCAAACACTATACCGATCTAAGCGGTTAATTTTGCTTGTTATTGAAGACGGCGGCAAATCGTTACAAACATGCCCTTCCTGAGAGATGGGTGACAGTTCATTCCGGAGACATGGGTTACACACCGGGCCTTTTGCGAGGAGAGCAAAAGTGCCCTGGAAGGAGTGTAACCAGATGGATGAACGGCTCAAGTTCATCGCCCGGCTGCTGGATGGGGAGAAGATGGCGGTGCTGTGCCGTCAGTTCGGCATCTCGCGCAAGACCGGCTACAAGATCCTCACGCGCTACAATGAAATCGGTCTGGAAGGGCTTACCGG
>Ga0185299_10007664_pt1 | contig 10952 bp, 11 predicted proteins | sample PaiPotPPA55metaG_FD_128002 | JGI IMG/M metagenome (GOLD analysis project Ga0185299, IMG submission 128002) | Iron sulfur acid spring bacterial and archeal communities from Banff, Canada, to study Microbial Dark Matter (Phase II) - Paint Pots PPA... ...
AAATACTTGACAAATTACCATTATCGCGCTACTCTGAGTTGTGAAATTCGCATTCCAGCCCGGCTCGGCATCCAAGCTAAGTCGTTTAGTTTCCGCTGATCCGAGATTTCCGGATTTTCCGCGGAAATGCGGTGCTGCAAGTCCTTTAGAATCCGCTCTTACGAACACATCCTTAGCTAAGTTCTGTAGAATCCGCTCTTACAAAAAACAGGGGGGTGTAGGACTTTGTCTGGCAATCCCAGTGTTTTCAAGGGCCTGCCTCCTCTTGTTTACTCTTGCCTCGATTTTTCGCACTCCCGTCCTTTGTTTTCAAGAAGTTGCAGCCTCTTTGCCCGAAAACAGGGGGGTAGGTGTACCCGTTCGTTATTCGCCGGTACCCAAGGGAAACAGCGTGGGAGTTTGCGGCGGATTGGCGGCGATTCTTTCAAGTTCGGGGTAGCGGAGGCGCAAGGGATCGGGCACTTGCACCTTGGTAGCTTTTAGCATGCTGATGAGTTCCAGCGCATTGACCACGGCTTTGCCGAGGTAGTGGTTGTTGGTGATTACAAATGTTTGGCGCGTCTGCTCGCCAACCGCGCGAATGCGGTCCGCCCAGGGCGAAAGCTCCTCCGCAGAGTAAAGATAGTTGTAGCGTTCATGTTGCGGAACCTCGGGATCGTCACTGAACCAAGTGTCGTAGCGGCGCCCGTGCATGCGGATGTAACCGATCGGCGAAGTGGTCTCTGATGACGGCTCGAGCGAGCGGCCGATCACCGGCTGATCGATGTTGCAGAACGCAGTATTATGCTCGCGCAAAATGGCGAAGATTTCGGGATCGTTCCAAGTCGCGTGGCGCACTTCCACCGCGAGCGGGTAATCGCGAAAGCGTTCGAGAAGTGTCTCTAGGTACGCAGTCGTGTCCGCATCGCGGTGAAACGCGAAAGGGAATTGCAGCAACACCGCGCCGAGCTTCCCGGCTTTGTGCAGAACGTCGAAGCCGGCGCGAACGGCGCGTTCGTCCTCGGCAGTGGCGCTGGGGTCGTGCGTGAATTTCTGCCACAGCTTGGCCGTAAACACGAAACGCGGATTCGCGGAAACGCGATCGAGCCACTGTTTGGCGTGCTCCGGATTCAACGGCTGATAGAAAGAAGTGTTGATCTCGATGGTGTCAAAAAATTGCGCCAGGTACGTAGCTTCATGAAAGCCCTTCGGCCGCGGCGTCGGATACACGTATCCCGCCCAGTCCGAATACGACCAACCAGCAGGCCCAATGCGAATATCAGTCATGACGTGTAGCGCAGGGCGGAGTCCGCGTAGCCTGCGGCTTTTCGCCTCACGAATTGGCTCGACCATCGCCTGTGCGAATCGAATCGACCACCTGATTGCAGAGTAGGAGCCGAACCGTAATGTGTCAAACTACAGCCTCCTCAACGCCAATCCGGATTGCCGCCGGCAGCGCAAGTTGTTATGCTTTGCCTAGAATGCGGTGCGGAAACACCATTCGCGTCGCCCTTGTTCCTCCCTGCAAACATTCCTACAGGTGCATACATGAAACTTTCCATCAGCTACAAACATGTGGACGCGCGCGAAACTGTCGAGAAACAAAGCGAACGTCACATGGCCAAGCTGTCGCGTCTGCTGAAAAGTTATGAGCCGGATTTGGTGCAGCTCCACGGAGTCTTTTCAAAAAATCCGCATAACCAGGGGCATTCGTTTTCGCTAAATCTTTCCTTGCCCACCGGCACGATGCACGCGACAGGCGTGGGGGACACTCTGCGCGCAAGCTGCAAGCAAGCTTTCACCGAACTCGAGGTACAAGTGAAAAAGCATCAATCCCGTTTGCGCAAGGATTATGAGTGGAAACGCAAGCGTCTGCGGCCACGTCCCATTGAAGTGTCTTGAAGGTCTATCCGTAGGCGTTTATCCAGCATTTATCTCTGGACGACAAGAATAGCGCAGGGGGTGGATTCGTGAATCGCGCGGCTTTGTTGCGTTCCGCTGTCGTGGCGCTGCTCAGGAACAAAATGCGCAGCGTACTGACCGTGCTGGGCATCACCATTGGAATCGCCGCCGTAATCTGCGTGGTGGCGATTGGCAAGGCCGGGCAGGCGCGCGTCGAACAGCAGCTTAATAATCTGGGCGACAATTTTGTGTGGGTTGAGGCTGGCGGCCGCGCCGTCAACGGCGTGCGCACGGGCACTCACGATACGAAGACGCTGGTCATGGCCGATGCGATCGCACTTAAGAGTCAGATTTCGCTGATCAAAAGCGTTTCGCCCAACGTGGATGATCCTGTGCAAGTCGTGTATGGTAATCAAAACTGGCACACGTCGTACCGCGGAGTTACCCCCGAGTACTTCGACATAAAGCGCTGGTATGTGGATCTGGGAGCTATTTTCTCGCAAGACGATGTGGACCGCGCGGCCGAAGTTTGCGCCATTGGACGCACGGTGCGCGAACAGCTTTTTGGCGTGGAAGATCCCATCGGGAAAGTAATCCGCATCAATAATCTGCCGTGCAAAGTAGTCGCGACGCTTCATCCCAAAGGATTGTCGCTGGACGGGAAGGACCAAGACGACACCATAATTGTGCCGTACACGATGGCGCAGAAGAAGCTGAAGGGGACTACCTGGCTGGACGATATCTTGTGCTCCGCCGTTTCGCAGGACGCTGTGAAGATGGCCGGGCAAGAGGCGACCGCGGTGCTCCGCGATCGCCATCATCTCCGCCCGGAAGAGGAAGACGATTTCAATATTCGCAATCCTGAGGACATCATTCAGGCGCAGCTCGAAGCCAGCAAGACTTTGACTATTCTTCTGATTGCGATTGCCTCCGTTTCTCTAATTGTTGGGGGAATCGGGATCATGAACGTGATGTTGGTGTCCGTGACGGAGCGCACGCGCGAAATCGGAGTTCGCGTGGCGGTCGGCGCCACGGAAGAGGCCATCCAGCTGCAATTTCTCGGGGAAGCCATCATGCTGAGCCTGGTGGGCGGCGCAGCCGGTGTGCTCTTTGGAATTCTCGGATCGTATCTGGTGGGGCAGACGCTGCATTGGCAGACGGAAATGTCTCTCGAATCGGTAGCGGTCGCGGCGTTCTTCGCGATCGCCGTGGGCGTGTTCTTCGGTTACTACCCGGCACGCAAAGCATCGCGACTCGATCCCATCGAGGCGCTGCGATACGAATGAGCTTACGAGTAAGCAAGCGCCCATGCACCTGACGAAAATGGAATGAAAACAAAAACCAAATGGCTGGTTCTAGTAGGTTTGATCGTTGTGATCGGAATCGTTGCCGCGTTCGGTCTCAATCGCGGCAGCCAAGTGCAGCACTTCACGGCGAAAGTCGAGCAAGGTGAAATAGACGACGTCGTTGAGGCCACCGGAACGATTAATGCGGTCATTACCGTGCAAGTTGGCTCGCAGGTATCGGGAACAATCGCGAAACTTAATGTGGATTTCAACTCGCGTGTTCACAAAGGCGACATCGTCGCGCTGATTGATCCAGCGTTGTTCCAAGGCGCGCTGCTGCAAGCAACGGCGGATTTGGAAAACAGCAAGGCCAATCTAGCCTCGGCGAAAGCCAATCTGGAAAAAGCGAAAGCTGGCGCAGTGCAAGCCAAATCGGACTATGCCCGCACCGTTGCGCTCTCCAAAGAAGGGGTAATGAGCGAGCAGCAGCTCGATCTGGCAAAAGCAAATTTTGACTCCGCTAACGCCGCGGTAAACGGAGCTGTTGCGAACGTCACGCAGGCGGAAGCGCAAGTGACGCAGAAAGCGGCGGCGGTGACCGTAGCGCAGACGAATCTTAACTACACCGTGATTCGCTCGCCGATTGATGGCACCGTTGTTGCGCGCAACGTAGATGTGGGGCAGACCGTTGCCGCATCTTTGCAAGCTCCGACCATTTTTACGATTGCGCAGGACCTGAAGAAGATGTGGGTGTACGCGAAAACGGACGAGTCCGACGTGGGTAATATTAAAGTGGGGAAGCCGGTCTCGTTCAAAGTGGATGCTTTCCCAAAGGACACATTTCATGGAGTCGTCGCTCAGGTGCGCATGAACGCCACGATGGTACTAAGCGTGGTTACCTACGACACCATCATCGAATTCGCGAATCCGGATCTGAAACTCTTTCCAGGCATGACCGCGTACGTCACGATTCCGGTGGCCAGCGCGCAAAACGTCGTAAAAGTGCCGAACACAGCTTTGCGCTATAAGCCGCCGATGCTGCCCGAACAGATTATCGCGACGTATAAGCAATATGGGATCGAGGGAGGCGAGCGAAAAGTCGCGGCAGGTGACGGAGGTGCGGGCGCAACGCAAGCCACTCCGGTAAGTGCGGCCGCTGCCCGGGCGCCAAAAGCAGATTCGGCGGTAGTGTGGAAACTCCATACGGACAACACCCTGGAGCCGGTCAAGGTATCCATTGGAATCACCGATCACGCCTACACGGAAGTCGGCGCTGTTCTCAAAGGCGAATTGAAGCCTGGAGATGAAGTGGTGATCCGCTCCGTCGCGCCAAAAACGCAAGGTCCCAGCACGATACGGCGTTAACGACGTCGCGTAAGCACAATTCGCACATGGACACGACTCCCGCTGTGAAGCCAATAGAAGCCAAGCTAATCGAGGCAAAACCGATCGAAGCCACGCCAACTGCACTTTCGGCTGCAAAGTGCGTCATCCGAATCGAAGACGTTCACAAATATTACGAATTGGGTGAAACGCGCGTGCACGCGCTGCGCGGTGTGAGCTTGGAAATTGCGCGCGGCGAATTCGTTGCCATCATGGGCGCGAGCGGCAGCGGAAAATCCACGTTCATGAATATTCTTGGATGTTTGGACAAGCCCAGCTCCGGCCACTACTTGCTCGAAGGCACGGACGTTTCGCAGCACGATAAAAAGGCGCTGGCGCTGATTCGCAATCAGAAAATCGGCTTTGTGTTTCAAGGGTTTAATTTGCTGGCGCGCACGACCGCGCTCGAAAACACAGAACTGCCGACACTGTACACAAAAATCGATAACAGCGAACGTAGACGCCGCGCATCGGACGCGCTAGCGATGGTCGGTTTGGCGGATCGCGCCCATCATTTTCCGTCGCAAATGTCCGGAGGACAGCAGCAACGCGTAGCGGTGGCACGTGCCCTGGTGAATCGCCCCTCGATTTTGCTGGCCGATGAGCCGACAGGGAATCTCGACAGCCGCACATCCGTCGAGATTATGGAGATATTGCAGAATCTGAACGAAAAGGGATTGACTATTGTGCTGGTGACGCACGAACTCGACATCGCGCAATTCGCCAGACGCGTCCTAATCTTCCGCGACGGCAAAATCCGTAAAGACGATCCCGTGGTAAGCCGCCCGATCGCGTCCGAAGTGCTAAAGACGCTGCCAACCCTGGAAGATTAAATAGAGGTGGTAGGGCGGCGGCGATCGAAAAAAAACCTAAAGCCACAAGGTCCTGTAAACAACGGCATTGCGGCCGCACCTATGTAGATAACATGACAGAAACTACGAATGGCTAAATCGAGCTTGCCGCCTGGAATGACGATGGCGTTCGCGCGCGACATGAAACTGTTGTGGATCATGGAAAGCAGATAGCAGAAATCGAAGCCACGCGGATTTCTAAACCGGATCACGACCATCGATTCTTCCGGTGTCGGTATCAATCGAGCTATAAACGGATTCGAGGTGTCGACGGTTGGTATGCGTTGGAAATTGATATCGGTCTGGCTGAACTGCGGGCAAATGTATTTCACATAGTCCGGCATGCGCCGCAAAATGGTATCGGTAACCGCTTCGCTGGAATACCCACGCGATGAACCGTCGCGGTGGATCTTCTGAATCCATTCCAGATTAATCACTGGGACAACACCGATTTTCAAATCGGCGTGCTGTGCGACATTGACGTCGCCGGTCATGACGGCTCCGTGAAGCCCCTCGTAAAAGAGCAGATCGGTCCCTTCAGGGAAGGGCTCCCAATCCGTAAACGTTCCGGCCGGCGCACCAAAACACTGAGATTCCGTGGAATCATGAATGTAATGCCGGGTGCGACCCTGGCCGCACTCTCCGTAGCTTCGGAACACGGCTTCCAGGTCCTCAAAGAGGTTGGCCTCGGGCCCGAAGTGGCTGAAATGATGGTTGCCCTTCGCAGCTTCCTCGGCCATCACCCGGCGCATTCCCTGACGGTCATAGCGATGGAAGGCGTCGCCTTCGATATACACGGCCATGACCTTCTCGCGTCGGAAGATCTGTTCGAATGTGTTCCTAACGGAAGTTGTGCCAGGCACCCGACGACCCGGTGGCGGAGATAATCGGATGCTTGGTGGACATGGTCACACATCGCGTTTAGCGCCGGATCAGACCACGATAAAAGAAGAGTGGGGCGTGCTCGGCCGAGAATTGCGGATCAGTGTGGTAGCGACTGATGCGCTGCACCGCTGCGCATGATCCGAACACAATGGGTGTGCGCGCGTGGAGTTCCTTCGGCTTGATGTCGAGGATGCGCTGTACTGCGTTCGTCGCGCTGCCGTCAGCTTGCTCGACCAGGAACGAGATCGGGTTCGCCTCATACATCAGCCGAAGTCTGCCGTTGCGGTAACCTGACCGCTGATCGCCCGGATAGAGGAAGACGCCTCCGCGCACGAGAATCCGATATGCATCGGCGACAAGAGATGCGATCCAGCGCATGCTGTGATCCTGGAACAAGGGTCCATCCGCACCTCTGATGCAATCGTCGATGAAGGCGCGAACGGACTCATCCCAATGGCGATAGTTGGAGGCCGTTGACTGCGTACTCGGTACAGTCTGCGGGGACCGCCAGTCTCGGAATCGCAAGCCGGAACTCGCCGGCTCGACGATCGAGAGTGAAAACATGCACGCCGTCGCCCAGCGTGAAGACGAGTGAGGTTTGGGAGCCATAGATGATGAAACCTGCGCCGACCTGCTCGTGACCCGGGCGCAGAAAATGATCCGCGGGTCGTAGCGCATCCTTGACAGCAGGAAAAACCGCGAAGATCGTGCCGATGGATACATTGGCATCGATGTTCGAAGAGCCGTCGAGAGGATCAATCGCAACTACCTGTAGAGCGTCCGGGTCAAGAAGGAGTGGATCGGACAACTCTTCGGACAGCAGCGCGGCTACCGGAGCGCGCCGAAGAGCGTTGATGAAGGTCTAGGGTTTGCCGATCGTGCGGCAATGGTTTGTGGTTCGGCGCTCCGACCGTGACCTTCCGCCCGCGGGCGGTGCTTTGTGGACGTTTATCGCAAGAAAGGGAAGGACATTTTTACCGCAGCTTGGTTCCGGGTAGGTAATATCGCCCCACCGCACAGATGTCGATATCATCGGCCCGTTTTGAAAAGAGGCTGGCGAGCCACATAAGCCGGACTTCCGCGGCAGGGAGAGATACGGCGCAGTGCTGTCGTACTTTGGACAAGAAACGGCAGAAGACTCGGCGTTCAATTGGTGCAAATGTTCGGAATCGAACACGAGCAATCGCTTAACGTGTTGATATGAAAGAAGGTTGGTAGGGGCGGTGGGGATCGAACTAAAAGCGACGTTGAAAGCACGTAAGTTGCTGATTCTATTAAACGGGAAAAACGCCAAAAACACCTAATCCGCTTAAGCCAGGTACACGGCGGGTACGCGGGAACGAACGCGACTTAGCTTTAGTTTCTATTCTTTGTGGTTTTCAATCAGCCCGTTCTTCGCCTTGCCAACACAGACGTGGTCTTCACATCGAACCGGCCCGAAAAACCTTACGCTGACTTTTTGGTGTCGGTAAAGAGCGTGCAAGCTAACGCCCACACGCATAGAAAGCAATTTTTACGCTGAGGCGTCGCTCGGGTGGAATGTGAGCGTTGGAAGCGTATGAGGACCCTGTGGCAAAAATAGACTTGGGTTTTTGTCCAGAGGGACAGTTAACTCTTTGACGAATCAGTACGCCCTCACACACCGGGCCGATACTTGAGAGCATTTATACTACCATGGAATTCTTGGGCGCGTCCGGGTGAACGATGCATCGAATCCTTTTGAGTATATCTCTTTGCGTGCTAGTATTAAGCATATCCGCATGCAGCGGTCTTCCCAAGAGTGATGGTGTGGGTGGAGGCGGTACTGGCAATGCCACAGTTTCGCTCACGCTGCGTGCGACTCCGCCCTCACCTTCGGCGAGTCTTTCCATCCTTGCCTTCCGGGCCACGGTCACCGGTGTTTCGCTGACCCCTTCCTCGGGTAGTCCCGTGAGTGTGGCTTTGGTCTCCGGTGCCACAAGCAGCTACGTTGCCGAGTTTGCGCGCTTGGAGAGCGATTCAGCACTGCTCTCAGCTGCAGTGTCGATCCCCGCAGGGACATACAGCAGTATCGCCGTGACGTTCTCTGATGTTTTACTTGTCTATTGTACGCAGCCTTCTTCGGGAGTTGCCGGCTGCTCCTCCGGATCACTGACCCAGGTCACGGGCTCGGCTGGCTCCGCCAGCACCGCTTCCGGCGCGTTTCCGCTCACGGTTACGACTGGCGAGAAGCTGGGTCTGGCCGTGGACGTGAATGTCGCAAACGCGATCACGACCAACGGCCAGACCATTTCGGCTGTAAACCTGGCTGCATCGAACGTCCTGACCGCTACCGTGTTGCAGGCACCCGCGAGCACGACTGACCTTTCGAGCGGTCAAATTGCTCATGTTGATGATCTTTACGGTGTCGTGAGTAACGCTTCCGCTTCGTCACAGAGTTTCACGCTGCAGACCGCTTACCGCGGGGCCATCTCCATTACTGCCAACTCGTCAACAAGTTACGACCCGATCTGCTCCGCGCAATCGTTTTCCTGCGTTACTTCCGGCGCGCTCGCGGCGGTCGACGCAATTCTGAATGCTGATGGCACGCTCACGGTTCGCAACTATTCCCCAGTTCCGTTCGCAGCCACCTCGAAAGACACCATCGAAGGCGTCGTCACGGCGCCACCGGGTTCCGTGAACCAGGTGTTTAATATCGCGGTCACCGACGCCAGCTTCGCCCCGTCCAACAGCCTGCTCAGCGGCTCAATCCATCCCGGAGATCTTGTGTCGGTTGGGGTCGTCACGCCGCAGCCATTTTTTATCGTGAGCGAGGGACTTACCATTCCCGCGAACAGCTTTAGTGGCTCGACAGACGTGAGCCCTATTCAACCCGGGCAGACCGTGGCCATCTCCGTCTCTGGCTTCGTCGCGGCCAACGGGAGCAGCGCGTTCGGCACTGCCAGTGCCAATGGTGTTGCGCTCCGCTTCAGTCGCCTCACCGGGACCGTCGTGAGCCCGACGTCCCCGCAATTTACCGCGAGCAATTACCCGCCGTATTTCGGTTTCACCACGAACCCCCTCGCGCAGATCACGACAACTGGACCTGGAACCACCACAGATTTCGACGGCACATCGAGTTTCAGTGAAGTTGCTGGCGACACCGTGTCGATTTCCGCGCTCTATTTCGGCTCCACGGTCAGCCCCGCTTTTTCCGCTGCCTCCGTGCGCAAGCATTGACGCTGTGCAGATTTGGCCGTACTGTTGAGGCACTGTCTCTGATACGCGAGAGTTGTTTTATCGTGACCAGACTCCGACAAGTGACCCGGTTATCCGTCCTCGTCGCGTGCATTGCGGTTGGGGCGCGTGCACTGTCTTCGTTTAAGCCCCCGCAGGTCGTATCAGTGAGCGATGCCTATCTCCCATACGAGGTGCTATTCGATGGCTTTGTCGTGCTAAATGTGTCTCTAGATAAGCGCGGGGAAGTAATCGGAACTGAGGCACTGCGAGACCCCGGCGCGATGGTGCCTGCAGCAGTTACATCCGTGCGAACGTGGAAAATCCGACCAGGCACGTTCGGCAGCACGGCGATCCCGTCCGAAATGACGACAGTGTTTGTATACCGTCCGAGAGCGAATGGTTCGGCACTGCCGCTGCCCCCGAAAGATTTCAAACCAGTGCTTCCCAGCCTGCACGAGGGCGCAGCCATCGACTACGTTCCCCCTGGAATTGTTTCTGTGGCTTACCCAGACTACCCCGTCAACACTGTGGCCTGGGGTTCAGTGATCCTTCAGATTACGCTGGACTCGGAAGGCAAGATTGAGAGCACGGAAGTCCTACATGGAATGGCCCCTTTCACTGACCTCGCCATTGCTGCGCTGCGAAACTGGCGTTTCCGACCCGCGACCCTGCATGACAAGGCAGTTTCCTCTGAGCTTCCTATCGCCTTTATTTTCCAAACGCCAGCATCCTAGCCTCACTGAAAGCTTTATTTCAACACACAGCATCTATCAATATCATAGTTAATTTCCTCGTACCATTGACAAGAGCCTACACGAAATGTAGGTTCTGGCCGGGTTCAAAGTGAGCCCGGAGGAAACCAATGATAAGGAAAACCGTAGTTGCGGTACTTGCAGTGACACTCGCGGTTGTCGTCGCACATGCCGATAACCTCCTCGTCGGGAGCGGCAATCTCGATTCGGGCAGGTTCACATTCGAACGCCGGAGTGACACTGGCGCGCTTGTACTCACCGGAAACCTTGATACGAGTCGCTCCGGCCACAGCGCCGTCAAGCTGACAAATGGCAGCATCATGTTACTGGGGGACTTTAACGATTCCACAAACATTGAAGTCATCGATCAAAGCGGGAACGTCCTATTTAGAAATTCAACGCAAGACCAGCGCGTCTCAGCTGCCGCTACCCTCTTGACCAACGGAAACGTATTTATCTGTTCGGGAACTAACACGCCGAGCGCTTGGGAGATCCACAGCCCAACTGGAGCGTTAGTCGGTTCAGGGTCCCTCTTCGACTCACGCGGATCGGGGACAGCTGCCGTGACACTCGTTAACGGGAATGTCTGGATTTCTGGTGGTTCAGCCGCCTCTGCAACAGATGTCGATATCATCGGCCCGTTTTGAAAAGAGGCTGGCGAGCCACATAAGCCGGACTTCCGCGGCAGGGAGAGATACGGCGCAGTGCTGTCGTAC
>Ga0185299_10007666_pt1 | contig 10951 bp, 9 predicted proteins | sample PaiPotPPA55metaG_FD_128002 | JGI IMG/M metagenome (GOLD analysis project Ga0185299, IMG submission 128002) | Iron sulfur acid spring bacterial and archeal communities from Banff, Canada, to study Microbial Dark Matter (Phase II) - Paint Pots PPA... ...
TCGTTGAAATGCCAAGCGTGGGTTGTTTCGATCCCCACCGCCCCTACCATCCATCTTCCTGATGGATGGACATTTAACGAAGACACGCGGGGGCAAAAAGGGGCAGATTAGGCCGATGATCCGGTTCTGTGTTTCTTTTCAGCGGCACGGGTGACAACCGGACACGTCGATGTCAACCATTCAATTAGAATTATTCGTAATGTGGTGCCGCTGGGTCATCTCGACGAATGTCACTGTCAAAAATATCGTTAGAACTCTATTTCTTCTGCCGCTGATCGAAAAGCAAATGCCTTTCTTCCTGCTCGCGACAGATTTCAACGTCAAAGCCGCGTCACATTTTTTGGTTTGCTAGGTTTTGGTTCTCTCTCGAATGCGGCAAAAGGGTGAGTGCCTGTGCGAGCCAAGCAGATTTTTTGATACCGAGCATTCATTTTTTACTTGACAATGGGAATTGCATTCATATTATGAGACGCGTGCCACAATCCAAGACAGGCAAGTCACCCTATCGCGTCCAGGTTCTTGATCGCGCTTTGGCTGCGTTAGAGGTCCTGGCAAATAGCTCTACCGAATGCAGTCTGGCGGAAGTCTGCGCAACCTTAAAACTACACAAGAGCACCGCCCACCGTTTGATGATGGTGCTCGAACAGCACCGCCTCGTTGAGAAGAATGTGGACACCGGCCGCTACCGCCTCGGCCTTAAACTTTATGAGTTTGGATCCAAGGCATTCGGCGCGATCGATTTACGACGCCATGCCAGACCGTACCTGGACCGATTGCAGCGCGAGATCAGCGAGACTGTTTTCTTTTGCATGCTCGATGACGGACAAGTCTTCTACATCGAGAAAATTGAGTCGCACCAAAGCGTACGCACCGGTTGTACAGTCGGCAGCCGCGCTCCAGCTTATTGCACTGCGGTCGGGAAAGCGATGCTAGCGGAGTTGCCGGACGCTGACGTGAACGAGATCATCCGGCGCTGGGGACTCAAAGCGATTACGCCGAATACCATCACAACTCCCTCAGCGCTCAAAGCTGAATTGCGAGCCATCCGCTCGCGGGGATACGCGATCGATAACGAGGAGAAGGAACCCGGGCTGCGCTGCCTGAGCGCGCCAGTGCGCAATGATACGGGGAAATTATTGGCGGCCTTGAGTGTTTCCGGACCGGCGTTTCGAGTGACCAAAGAGAGAATCCCGGAAATCGGCAGGGCGGTCATGCAAGCGGCTGGCGAACTGTCGCACGACCTTGGGTATCGACCGGCGGCGATGAAGTTGGTACGAGAAGCGGTCAGCTAAGAAATTTGCAAGAAGGAGAATTCCGGCGAGGGCCGGTTTTTTTTGGGGCCAATTCTAGAATGAGACGTAGTCTCATAATGCGGTACGACGGCTTTGGTGAGGCAGAGTCGCCGCGCCTCTTTCTGAGAGCAACGGAGTATGAACTCGCGCAGAGGTGCCCTGCGCAGCCATAGGAGAAACCAATGCGTAGAAAACTCGGGGTGGTAATACTTTTCTGCTTGCTGGTCATAACTTCTTCGGTGGGTCTGAGCGCGCAGATTACCTCAACGACGATGTATGGCCAAGTGATAGACGCGACCGGTGCCGCAGTGGCGAGCGCCCAAGTATCCGTAACAAATACCGGCACCAACCTTTCCCGGACGGTACAAACCAATGGCGAAGGGGAATACCGCGTCGAGTTGCTTCCTGTAGGCAGCTATCAAGTGGAGGTCACCGCACCTGGCTTCAAAAAAACTGCTCTAAGCGGTGTGGTGCTGGAAGTGAATGTTTCCGCCCGCGTGGACGTGATGATGCAATTGGGTGACGTGAGCCAAACGGTCACCGTCACTGAACGCGTGCCGCTCATCAATACCACCAGTCCGGAAATCGGACGGACCATCCAGCCCGAAGAAATTGAAAACGTGCCGCTGGTAAACCGCAACGTGTACCAGTTGCTTGAACTCACGCCCGGAGTCCAGAACAGCACCTTCAACCCTGGCCAGCCCAATCCGGTGATAACCCTCGGATATCCTGAGCAACGAACTTTCATCAACGGTGGTGTGGATGGTGGCGCCGGATCAGTGAGTTATTATCTTGACGGCGGGATCAACATGACCGGCTTGCGGAACACCGGCAACATTCTTCCTAATCCAGACGCCATCCAGGAATACCGCGTGGAAACTAATAATTACGACGCGGAATACGGCAAAATGTCCAGCGGGGTCATCACGGTTCTGACCAAATCGGGTAGCAACGCCTTTCACGGCGCGCTGTTCGAATACTGGCGGGATAGTGCACTCAACGCGAACAACTGGAACTCCACACTCGCTACACCTCCCCTTCGGCGAAATCAATTTGGCGGAACGTTCGGCGGCCCCATTAGAAAGGACAAGACATTTTTCTTTATGTCCTACCAGGGCCTGCGTCAGCTCAGCAGTTTTTTCTTCAACGGGGCGACGGTTCCGACTGCTGCCGAACGCACTGGCGACTTTACTGGAGTAGTAAAAGCTTTGCCGAAGCAGTACACCTGTGGGTCGTTAACCGTGATTTGTCCTTCCCTGCTTGACCCGGTCGCACAGAAATTACTAAATCCCACAAATACGGCGGTCGGTTTTCCGACGATTCCAGTGGCCAACGTCGGCGCAACCGGCTGGCAAGGAACGGCTGCCAGTCCTTTCAATACCGACGAATTTATTATTAAGCTGGATCACAATCTAACCAGCAATCAACGGTTGAGCGGAAGTTACTTTTATACGACCGGAACCAATGCGGTGCCGCCCTTGAATGCCACCTCTGGGCAGCCAAACGGCAACATTCCCTGGGCCATCCAACAATTCAACTGGCGTCAGCAAAATCTGAACATCAGCCACACTTGGACGGCCAACTCCAATCTCGTTAACCAAGTCTGGCTTGGCTATACCCGCAATTTTGGTGGCCGGTTGAACCTGCCAGAGACTGCTCTAGGGGATCTCGGCTCGGAATTCACAATTCAAGGGCCTCATTCCCTTCCGCAAATTACAGTGACTGGTTTCTTTACGGGAGCGAGCGCCATCGCCGGTCCGGTCGCGGGCTCAAACTTTTACAACGTGCGTGATGTGGTCAGCTATAACCACGGCCGCCATTCGATTAGCTTCGGTGCCGATGAAACTCTCGACAAGGACATTCAGCAGACGTTGCTGAACAATTACGGAGTGTTTGGATTCAACGGCACCAACATCAAGGATTCCGCTTCGGGCAAGACCATTGCCGTTCCCGCACTCGCGAATTTCGTAATGGGTCTGCCGACATCGCTCTCACAGGATGCCCCGGTGACTGGATATACCAACAGCTGGAGCACAGGATTATTCGCGCAGGACAATTTCCGCATTTTCCCGAGCCTGACGCTCAATCTCGGTTTGCGTTGGGACATTCAAACTCCGCCTACCGATCCCCTTAATCGTGGGACGAGCTTCCAGGTAGGCGAGCAGTCAACCGTGATCCCCAATGCGCCGACCGGAGCCCTGTTTACCGGCGACCCAGGCGTCACGCGCGGCATCGTACCGGTCCGCTGGCACCATGTTTCACCCAGAATAGGATTAGCGTGGGATCCGTCCGGCCACGGTAAGACATCGGTCCGAGCTGGCGCAGGGGTGTTTTACGGAAGCGTTTCCGGCAATGAATGGAACACGGTGACCAACTTCGAACCCTCAGCAGTACGCTATTCGTTTACCAACCTCAATCAGCAAGTGACGGGTTCCGGATTAGCTGCAGTGCCGATGGGCGCGACGCTTGCCTGTCCCTACAACAAGCTGGTGGCAAAAAATGCCTCGGGCGCTCCTCTTGGCTCAACCGTAATTTGTTCGAGCGGCGCGGGCACCGGCATTTCTGGTATTGATCCATTTCCATTCGTTCCGCCACAGTTCATCACTCCTGGCGGCCCATTCTTCGGTTTCGCGAAGAATTTCCAATGGCCGTACAGTTATCAGCTGAATTTGTCCGTTCAGCGCCAAGTCACATCGAATCTCAGCGTGTCTGTGGCTTACGTCGGGACTTTGAGTCACGACTTACCCTTCTCCCAGGACATCAATTCTCCTGCCACCGGCGCTCTGGCACCGGCCTGCGCGACCAGCGCCTCGGGTAATATCACCGCACGCCGACCCATCGACAATCCTGGCGTCGCTACCTGCGCTACACCCGGAAGCCCGTTTGGCACGGTCCTCCTCACACAATCCAATCAAACCGCTTCGTACCACGGTTTGCAGACGACGGTTCAAATGCGAATGACGCGTGGAGTAATGCTTTATGGTTTTTATACCTTCAGCCACACCTTTGATAGCGTCCAGTTGGACAACAACACGACTCAGGGTGGTGCGGAAGACCCGACGAATCTGCGCCTGGAGCACGGGCCGGCGGATTTCGATATCCGCCATCAATTCGCTGCGTCCGTTGTGTGGCAACTGAATTATTACCATGGACAGAATTTTCTGGAGCGAGCTCTACTGAACGGCTGGGCTGTTTCTTCGATTATTAATGTCCACAGCGGCTTGCCTTTCACCATTCTCAACGGCAAAGACGCGAACTTGACGGGTAGTGCAGTGGAACGAGCCCAGCTCGTTCCAGGGGAGAACCCTCTGGCGGTCAATCGAACCGCTGCAGAGTGGTTTAATATAGCGGCGTTCTCGCAAAATCCGTCCACGCTGGTCAATGGTATCGCTGTCGATGGAAACTCGAGTCGAAACATGCTGCGCGGCCCGACTTTCAAGGACGCGGACCTAGCGATCTCCCGCGATTTCCGATTGTCTCGTTTACGCGAGGGCATGGGCCTCCAGTTGCGAGCAGACGCCTATAATGTGTTCAACATCGTCAGTCTGAATCCGCCATCAGGGAATGGCGCGACGGTTGGGTCCTCTACCTTCGGGCAAATCACCTCGGCGAGCGCGATGCGCCAGTTGCAGCTTGGATTGCGCTTCACGTTTTAAAACGCAGCGGGCGTGAGTTTCGGGGCTGTGGCTGACCAAGTCAGTAGATTGAGTTGTCTTCGTTCGTGGAAGTTTATGAATTAGGTCTAACCAAGAAGGAGTTGTTTATGAGTACGCAACCCGCAGCTGTCCTCGACAAGATGGTGTTTCGAAAAACCAACGCTCAGACTGGACGTCACATTGCGGTCACTCCAGAAAACAGCACTATGCGCCATCTATCCTATGGCCGCATTATTTTGAATTCCGCCAAACCTCTGGTTTCCTTTTCCAATGGCGATCACGAAACCGCTCTGATTTGCCTTTCAGGAAATGGTCTGGTAAAGACGGCTGGCGGCGAATTCGAATTGGAACAATTCGACGCCATCTATATCCCACGTGATTCAGAGATTGCGGTGTCGACGAAAAGTTCTGTGGATTTCGCGGAGTTCGCGGCCGGCGTCAAAGGGATTTACCCTTTGAAAGTCGTTCGTTACGCGGACGTGTCCAAGAATCCCAGCATGAAATTTGTGGCCGGCGGTGCCGGATCGAAACGTGAGTTGAACGTGCTGATTGCCGACAATGTGGAAGCGGGCCGTCTGCTCGCCGGCTTCACCTTTTCGGATCCGGGTAACTGGACGAGCTGGCCGCCGCATGAGCACACCAAAATGCTCGAAGAGATGTATGTGTACTTTGATATGCCCGAGCCGGCCTATGGCCTTCAGTTGGTATATAACGACACTCAATATCCGGAATTGGTAACCGCGGTGCGCGATGGAGATGCGGTGTTGATGCCCAGTGGCTATCATCCTAATGTTTCCGTGCCAGGCCATAGGATCGCGTTTCTGTGGGCCATGGCCGCGCACCGGGAAGTCGAAGACCGGAAATTTGGAGTGGTTAATGTCCAACCGGGATTTCAACAATCCAGTTCCGGGCTGGAAGCCGCCCGCAAATAAACGACTTGGCAAAGCCACGTGAAACCAATAGCCGATCAGCGCTCGATGGTTGAAACCGGGGCCGAAAGATCCGGAGACGTTTCGGCATCTTCGACTGAATCACAATGGGCGAGTGTCTTCAAGGGTCGCTTTCGGTGGGTCATCTGTGGACTCTTATTTTTCGGCGTAACCAAAAACTATATGGACCGGCAGGTCCTCGGCGTCCTCAAAGGTCCTCTGCAACATGAGTTTGGTTGGAATGAAATAGATTACGGGAATCTGGTGTTCGCCTTTCAGGCCGCCTATGCGCTAGGCATGATTTTTGTTGGCCGCCTGATTGATCGGATGGGTACGCGAATTGGTTACGCCGTGGCCATGGTTTTCTGGAGCCTGGCATCCATGGCGCACGCGTTCGCGTTCTCGCTTGCCAGTTTTGCAGCAGCTCGGTTCGCCTTGGGTTTCGGGGAAGCCGGGGTATTTCCGGCGAGCATTAAGTGCGTGGCGGAATGGTTTCCAAAAAAAGAGCGCGCCTTCGCAACGGGGATCTTCAACGCCGGAACCAGCATTGGCGCCATCGTTACACCACTCATCGTCCCGTGGATCGCCGTACACCTTGGATGGCGCTGGGCATTTCTGCTGACCGGCGCTCTGGGATTTGCCTGGCTAGTGGTCTGGTTGTGGCTATACCGAAAGCCCGAGGAACATTCCTACTGCTCTAGCGGTGAGAGAGAATACATACAAAGTGATCCCGTGGAGCAAACCGGCAAAATAAAATGGGGGCACCTTCTCCCTCACAGACAAACGTGGGCGTTTGCCGCTGGAAAATTCATGATTGACCCTATCTGGTGGTTCTATCTCTTCTGGATTCCCGACTATCTGCAACGACAGCACGGTCTGCATCTGACGCAAATCGGGTTGCCCATCGTGGTCATCTATGTGATTTCCGACCTGGGAAGTATTGCTGGCGGATGGCTGTCATCCAGCCTCATCCGGCGGCATTTTTCAATTAACGCGTCGCGAAAATGGGCTATGTTGATCAGCGCTTTGTGTGTCGTTCCGGTTGCGGCGGTATTTCGCGTTTCCGGGCTGTGGCCAGCCACATTATTGATTGGACTCGCGGCCGCGGGGCATCAAGGCTTTTCTGCAAACCTCTTTACGCTGACTTCCGACCTGTTTCCTTCGCGCGCTGTAGCGTCGGTGGTAGGAATCGGAGGCATGGCGGGAGCTGTGGGTGGAATGCTGATCGCCGAAATTGTGGGTCACGTTTTGCAATGGACCGGCAGTTACATGATTCCATTTTTTATGGCGGCATCGGCTTACCTGATTGCATTGCTGTTGATTCATCTGTTGAGTCCGAAACTCATACCGGCGGGAATTGGACAACTCTGAACCTATGTTCCTGGAAACTTTTCAATTGAACGGCAAGAACGCTCTCGTTACCGGTTCGCGCAGAGGCTTGGGGGCCGCCATCGCTGTTGCACTGGCCGAGGCTGGTGCAAATGTGGGGTGCCACGGGCGAGATCCGAATCCTGGAACTACCTGCGACGCGATTTCGGCAGCCGGCCGCAAGACGTTCTACTTTTCTGCAGACTTGGCGGACCCCAATTCGTGCGCCATGCTTTTCGAAAAGACCATCACAGAGTTTGGCTCGATCGACATCCTGGTGAATAATGCCGGCACGATCCGAAGGGCTCCTGCGGCGGAATACCCAATGGAATTCTGGGACGAACTGATCGCCGTCCACCTGACTGCGGCTTTTCGCCTCTCGCAACTTGCGGGACGGCACATGCTCCAGAGAGGCCTTGGCGGCAAGATCGTGAACATTGCTTCATTGCTCTCCTTCCAAGGCGGAGTTTTCGTCCCTGCTTATGCTGCTGCAAAAGGCGGAATTGCGTTGTTAACAAAAGCGCTCGCGAACGAATGGGCCTCTCAGCACATCAACGTAAACGCCATAGCCCCTGGATATATGGCGACGGACAATACCACCGCTTTGCGATCAGATCCTGTTCGTAGCCGCCAACTTCTGGACCGGATTCCGGCGGCACGATGGGGAGAACCTAAGGACATCGCCGGTGCGGCCTTGTACCTTTGTTCAGCGGCGAGCGACTATGTGCACGGACACGTGCTGGCTGTGGACGGCGGCTGGCTAGCTCGTTAAGAGGCGAAATGGCTTTATCCATCAAGCAAAAGGATGCGTGCCGTTGGGACTTTGTAAGCCTCGGCGAAGTGATGTTGCGCTTTGATCCTCGCGACTATCGCATTTGGACCACGCGGCATTTCGAGGTTAGCGAAGGCGGTGGCGAGTACAACGTTGCGCGCGGTTTGAAGCGATGTTTCGGACTCGAGACTTCGATCGTTACCGCGTTTGCTAAGAATCCTATTGGCTTGCTCCTCCAAGACCTGATTTACCAGGGCGGCGTAGATTCCTCCTTGATTCGCTGGCTGGACTACGACGGAGTTGGCCGGACCGTTCGCAACGGATTGAACTTCACCGAGCGTGGCTTCGGCCTGCGAGCGGCGCTGGGCTGTTCGGATCGCGGCCACACCGCAGTGTCCACACTCAAACCGGGTCAAATCGATTGGGACGCGATCTTCGGCAAAAGCGGGGCGCGCTGGTTTCACACCGGCGGGATCTTCTGCGCACTTTCCGAAACGACTCCAGAGGTCGCCATCGAAGCTCTGCAGTGCGCGAGAAAACACGGCGTGGTCACCTCTTACGATCTCAATTATCGCGATTCTTTGTGGCGATCGTTCGGTGGCAAGAAGCGCGCGCAGGAGGTTAACCGGCGTATTGCTCCGCACGTGGATGTCATGCTCGGCAATGAAGAGGATTTTTCGGCTGCGCTCGGCTACGAAGTGGCTGGAACAAACGACGAGCATCTTGCCGCACTCGATCCCGAAGCCTTTAAACAGATGATCGGGAAAGTCCTGAAGGACTTTTCCTTCAACGTCGTCGCCACAACACTTCGCAAAGCCACCACCGCGACGCGCAATGATTGGGGAGCCGTTTGCTACCACGATGGCAATTTCTATCAGGCCACAAATCGCGCGAATCTCGAAATTTTTGATCGTGTTGGCGGCGGTGATTCCTTCGCCTCTGGCCTGATTTATGGATTTCTCGCGGGTAAGGATCCGCAGTGGGCCGTCGAATGCGGCGCCGCTCATGGAGCGTTAGCGATGACCACGCCCGGCGATACCACCATGGCCACACTCGACGAAGTTCTTCACGTAATGAAAGGCGCGGGAACCAGAATCGTCCGCTGAGCCCAGCGAAAAGGTAGCGTGTCGTTTGATGAAGAAACAAGAAGTTCGCGCTCTCATCGAAAAAATCGGAATCGTGCCGGTTATCCGCACCGCTTCTCCGCAAGAGGCGAGATTTGCGGCTGAAGCAGTCTGGCAAGGGGGCATTCCCATCGTTGAGATCACCATGACCGTTCCGCGAGCTCTGGACGTCATTTCCGAGTTGGTGAAGACCATGCCAAAGCTTCTTGTCGGAGCAGGCACCGTCGTGAATCAGAATCTCGCGCTGCAATGTTTTGATGTCGGCGCTCAATTTCTTGTCACGCCCGGCTTTTCGCAGAAAACAGTCGCCGCTGCTCACAATTTGGACCTGCTTATCATGGCAGGTGCTCTCACTCCCACAGAAGTCATGACGGCTTGGGATGCTGGCGTCGACTTCGTCAAAATTTTCCCCTGCGCCAATTTGGGAGGTCCGAGCTATATCAAGGCGCTCAAAGGACCTCTACCCCAAGTGCCATTAGTTCCCACCGGAGGCGTGAATCTGGACTCCGCGGCAGACTACATCCGAGTGGGTGCGGCGGCGTTAGGCGTGGGCGGGGAGTTAGTTTTGAAACATGCGTTTCAAGAACGCAAGCCGGAGTTGATCAGCAATTTGGCGACGCGGTACGCCCAACTCGTGAAGGAAGCCAGAGATCCCATAGCAGCCAAATCTGAGCGCGCCGCTGAAAAACATTGAACCCGAGGCACAAAATGGAAACGCAAAACAGAACCTATCCTGATCTTGTTGTGACACCCAGCAACGAGGCCAAAGAATCCCACCCGGAACCCGGTCTCACACGTCGCGTCCTGGCCTACAACGACAAGCTTTTTCTCGCCGAACTCCAGATGGTGAAAGGCTGGGCTGGAGCGATGCACAGCCATCCGCACGATCAGATTGTCTACGTTGTGCGGGGACATCTGAAAGTAAATTGCCTCGGCAAGACATTTGAATTGCGCACCGGGGACTCTTTCGTTGTTCGTGGCGGCGTGCAACACGGTGCCTCCGCACTGGAGGATTCGCTGGTAGTCGATGTTTTCACACCGTGCAGAGAGGACTACATTTCGTAAGCTAAATTTCTTTCACGCGCTTCACCTCTAGTGGAGAAAATCGAAACCTTATGCGTAAGAGACTGTTGAGCATGTTGTGGATTTTTTCGGCTCTTTGCATCCCTTCATTACAGGCAGCGCCACAAATCAAAAACATCAAAATTGCCATTTCCAACCCGGGCGACCATCCGCGACCGGCCTCGGACATCGTCATTCCCATCGTGCAGATCCGGAAGATTGCGCCTGACTTCGCGCCGGGCTCCATGATTGTCACCGCGAGTGACGCAAGTACTTTGGAACAAGATGCGTCCGTAATGCAGACGGAAGAGCTTCCCTCGCAGGTCGATGATTTGGAGGGAGACGGCAAGGGGGACGAAGTCGCGTTTCAAATCGATCTTGCGTCACATCAGACGCGCATTGTGACAGTGTCATATGGCGATCAGGGTCGAATCTGGCGCTTACGCGGCAATTACCAGCAACGAACAGCGGCGTTGTTCGGTCGGAAAATCGAAGGTCTCGGATGGGAATCAGAGCGCGTAGCCTTCCGAATCTACTTTGATCCACGGAACGCCATTGACCTCTACGGCAAGCGCCGGCCCACGTTACAGCTTGGGATGTACGCGTCTCCGGACTACACCTATCACGACGAGTCCCCTGAAGGTCGCGATATATATAAGGTAGGAGACGCGATCGGAATTGGGTCCGTGGCCGCCATGGTGGATGGCAAGACCATCAAAGTCGCGGAAGTCAAAGAGCGGAAATGGCG
>Ga0185299_10007667_pt1 | contig 10948 bp, 15 predicted proteins | sample PaiPotPPA55metaG_FD_128002 | JGI IMG/M metagenome (GOLD analysis project Ga0185299, IMG submission 128002) | Iron sulfur acid spring bacterial and archeal communities from Banff, Canada, to study Microbial Dark Matter (Phase II) - Paint Pots PPA... ...
GACGATGCTGCTTGGCTTCGATCTGCCGGTCTATTGAATCACCTCAGCCACCGCGCCCAATACAGGTTCAGAAAACCCCCGTCGAAGCATCGTCGTAAAGCGTTGATTCCTTGAGCGAACTGAATCGGATTTTCAGGGTTCCGAAAAGTAGTGATTTTGAGAAGAGTAACTTAGCAAACAGCGCCGGCACCGTCGTGGCCGACTGATTCAGCTAGCTTCAGAAATTCCTCATAGCTTCGCGCGACCCGCGGCATTCGTATCTCAATGCAAGAGCCGTTCGGAGGGTAGATGTTCTCATCGCTGTTCTCCACTAGGATGCTGCCGCGCCGTACGATCAGGACATGCAGGTGCCGGCTGATTCCAGCACGCGGGAACTCGGCAAGCCGGCGAGAGATCGAGAAACCCAAAGTGCGAGCCCAGCCGCCCTGATTCATTACCTCACCCTGATGGATACCGCTTGTGAGCCTAAACAAAGGCTTCAAGTCCCTATGGTATTCCTTGATTTTTGCACCAGTCCCGATGCTGCAAACTTTTATCGCTCGGCTCATTATGCTCGGTCGAAAATCGGGCGACGCGAATCGAGTGAAATAAACCTTCGCACCGAGTCCACAGGTCTCAGTGGGTGACACTCCGAGCATTAGGACGTGGGCGCCATGCGCCTTCTCCTCCTCTGGCGCGCTGTCAAAGACCGACCTGGCGATCGGCACCCAATTCTGAGAGACCCACTTAGGTTCCCACGCGTGCGTTTCAAGAGCTTTCGATGGCAAGCTCAATGCCTCACCGAGGCTCTGAAGAAGCGTGAAGCCAATCCGAACGGACCCGGCGAATCCGGCGGCGATGAAATTGCTAAGCGGATAGGCCTTCTGTACAAGGTCCGCGGTGCGTCCGTCAGAAAACGTGACCCGCACATCGGAATAAAGAGCACCATACCCGTAAATAGTGGAAGCCGCACAGACCCATGTCATGTCCTAAAGTTAGCATAGCTGTCTTGCTGTTCGGTTCATCCGGCAGATCGACGCGCGCTTGCCGGGCGACAAAGTGCCGGGGAAGTCGTAGCGGGCAGCTTATTTTGCTATGGCAACAATTGAATGGCGATCGAGTCCTGCCAGAGATTCAGGTCGTCGCCGACATCGAGGCTCAGACGCCCGGTTCCCGAAGATTGATATTGCGACATCTCGCGAAGTTGAGTCGGCGAATTGTTTTCGGGATGAGTGTGAGGTCGGATGCTGGCTTCAGCACCGAGCGCGAACACCGAGAAGACTACGAGTATTGCGGCGCGGACTATGCGCTTCATGGTTCGATTGTACAGCGGTGAACGGCGAGCCTCAATGCCGCGGACCATCCTTTCCTATTTCGTTTGGGCGGACATTCTGTAACCTGTTCGTTGCCGAAGATGGGCTGAGTGCTCAGGTGGAAGGAGACACACTATGAAAACGCGAATTTCACTCTTAACCGGGTTGCTGCTTGTAACGGTGCAAACTATGGCGGAGTCGAAGGCTGAGCGTCACTGGCATCCCGCGCAGGTACGCGAGATTCAGCGAACACCGAACCGCGAGGACGCCCGCGGTGACCATTGGGAATATGTGATTGTTTCAGATGGCGTGCTCTATACGGTTAAGAACGGGGCGCGGGATTCAGCATATCTGAATGGCAGTCTTGGCGGGCAAGTAAAAATCGCCTCTGTGGGAGGCTCGGATAAGCCCTACGACGGAGATGATGTGTATGTCCTCGACGTGAATGGACAGGAACACCGAATGGGTCTTGTGAGCGTCGTTGTGGCCGATGGCTGCAAAAAGTGATGATCACATGCCGGGTGGTTCGCTCGCCTTCGTGAACGGATTAGCTCCCGCATCATCGCTAAGATAGAATCGCGCTCGAAAACGAGAAGGGCGACTAACAATCACGAGGAGTTTGCAACTGGGTCCGACCGTGCGAACGATTGACAGTTGGCTTACGGCCCGCCCAAAATGGAGACTATGGGAGAGGACAAGCAACGCAGCAACGAAATAGTTTTCAACTTGAAGGGATATTACCGGAAAGACGGAGTGGCAACGGGCTGCGTGAGCTATTGTCCGTCGCTGAACATCTTCTCACATGGAAAAGACTCAAATGACGCCCGCGATCACCTTTGGAAGGCTGTCAGACTTTATATTGAGACTAGCTTGAAGAACAACACGCTGAACAACACGGTCGAGAAACTGATGAAAGCTGCGGAATTTGAACCCGGAGAAATAGAGCAGGAGTTTGTTGTCTGGGTTAAAGAGAAGGAGTTCGACACTGCTTTCGACATGGCGATCCCTTTCTCGCTGCATCGACCCGCCAGGGCCATGTGACCCACGCGAATCATTGTCATGTATGAATCAGTCAAACCTATTGTTCTGAAGCAGGTACTCGAAAAGTTTGGCTATCGCCTCGAGGCCGCCGATGATATCTCCTGGTTAATGAAGTGGGAGTGCGGTGGCCACCTCGTGAATATTCCTCAGACAATGGCGATGGTCCCTTCGGACGTACTGGAAGCAATGTTAGATTCCTCGTCGGACATCAGTGCGGAGACTTTCAACAGCATGGTCGGTGAAGTACAAAAGAGCACCTCTGCCCAACAGTCTCGCCCTGACGCAAATCCCTAACAACGTTTCTGCCGCTTTGATGGCTGGCTTTGATTCTATTTGATTATGGGGGCAGCCATCTTCACCTCGACCGATACGATTCGGCCAGAAACATCAGTAGGTTTCGCCAGCGGTTCGCGACACTTTCTGCGTATCTATAACTCTCCCGCACAGAGCCTCGACCGCGAGCTCCACCTTGCTCCCGCGGCTTGCTTTCCGCGCTTCTCGCTCAATAGAGAAAAGTCATGTCGAGCGGCTAGTGAATAACGGGGAGGCAGGATAAGCGGCCCGCGGTTTCGACGCTGGCTGCGAATGCGGAAATCATTCCCAAGGTTCTGCATCTGAGTTCTGCCCGTGGAAACGAAGATCGATGGGTACTTCCCGACCGCATTGGCAACGCACTGGACGGAAGAAAAATTCGACGCGGGTTAGAGACCAAAGGAGATGAGAATATAAGTCGTTCAGGGTCTCCATTGTGAGCGTCGCTACTCTTTGAGTGCGAGCGTTGAGAAAAAACTGAACGACTATGTAGTTGATCTTCCGAAGCTATGGTGAGTTATGGGCAAGCGAAGAGAACAACTTGCGAGCAGCCATTGCGACGGGGATTTTGGGCAAGTTAGGGTGAAAGGGTTCTAGGAGGTCAATAGTAGCGGCCTAACCCGATGTAAACCCATGCCCATGCCGCCGAGCTTCTTGAAGGATACGAAATGAGCGAAGCTAACTCTCCAGACACACCCATGATTTTAATGTATTAAAAGCATACATAACTATGGATATGCTAAATACATACAATACTTAAGAAAACACATCGTTTGATTATCCGCACAACGAAAATGTCAGCCGCTGCCGAAGGAAAAGGAGGCGCCATGGCGATGAGTATTTTAGATCGGTTGATGACAGCGAAGAAAACTTTAGATCAAGTGGTGAACGTCAATAGCACCAGGGCATATCGCGGTGGAAAAAGGGTCCAACATGCATGCGTACACCTAGTGGAGTTACTGCCGCGTCCGGAACAATACTGGGGCAGCGGTTGGACGTTCGGCGTCCTTGGCGACCCCAACGGTGACCCGGCGGATACGCTTCACGATGTTCTCTTGTGCAGGTCATGCACCGAGATACTGCGGCCCGCCATAAGCAGAATCGAGGCTCCATGACCAATCTGGAACGATTTGTTATCGACCAGAAGGCCAGTCACTTTAAGGTGCAGGCCTTCGCCAGCGCGATGACCGCAGGTTTGGGGCATAACCCTACCATCGGAATTCGCGACTTCAGTGGGGAGGCTCGTTTCGTTCCTGGCACGCTAGACGCGGCATCACTCACGTTGAGCATCAGAGCAGCGTCGCTCGTTGTCGAGAGCGAAATGAACAAAGATGACCGTCGGACGTTGGAACGGATCATGAACGAGCAAGTGCTATCGACGTCGAAACATCCAGTTGTGTCGTATCAGAGCACAAACGTTCGGGCGGTGAAATTGGGTGAAGGGCTGTATCGGGTCGAATTGAGCGGGACGCTGACTCTGAACGGACTATCGCGAATCCAAAAAGTCATCAGCCAGGTAACCATTGGCCCCTATAGTCTGCGCGCGACAGGAAATTTTGAGATTAGCCAGTCCAATTTCGCCATTGCGCCCGTACACGTCGCGGGGGGATTGCTGACGTTGCGGGATGAACTCAAGTTCGCCTTTTTTATTATGGCGCGACAGGATTCCGCGTTGGGCCTGGGAACGCAAGATGTCTCCCATGCCACTGCGGATCGATGACTCGACCTTGGTGAATGGTCTAACAACTCCTTGGTTTGCGAAAAAACACCCTCGTCCGATTCGGTCTGCAAGTCCAAATTGATCGAATGTGCCAACTCCAACAAATTGCCCTTGCCGAACGGGCGTATCTGGCAGTCCTGACACACCTGCCCAAAACCACGCTATAGGATTTTGGGCAAGCCAGGACGAGACTTCTGGCCGTAGATGGCTCTCGGGACCGTCCCTTTCGTCCAACCCGTCTGTTTGGCGATTTCGCTCCGCATCTATGGTCTTCGCATCCATCTGAGCCTACCAGCTCCGCCGCCATCCATGCCGTCGCACCTGATGCGTTCTCTCTGTTGAGCAATTAGCCTTTGGGCACGGATAGCCCTTGAAGTGGGATCAGGGATCTGGGCGAGCTCCTCTTGGAAAGTTACATCAAATGGAGCAGCCTTAGGCGCCAGCATCGACACCACACCGTAGCGCCAACCATCGTAACAGTCATCCTCGATTGACGGCGTGGAAGGCTTGAGAACATCTTTCGGGTCTGTAGGATCGTTAACCAGCGAGGGAATGGCGTGGATGAGATTCGGACAGCAGTCCAAGATCACAATCTCATCCGCCTCCAGCTTCGAGTACAGGAACGTGGCGCCGGCTACGCGATAATTTGACGCGCGAGTTACCGACGGCAGTCCGTAACTTCTGAGCTCCTGCGAGAATTGGTCCGCGGGCGTGTGCAGTGGCTCTGTCCGATTAAAACGCTCGGGTGAGTAGAAGATCCGTTTCAGTTTATCGCCGGCATTCTTTTCGGCTAAACGCTCGGCGTAATCCGCGATGCTGCGATTCCTCTCAACCTGTGCTAAGCAAAAATTCCATCGGGCCCGCATCTCATAGAGATGCTGTCACTTATTAGTCCGGTTTCTCCACGCGAGGGAACGGTAAAAAGCTCGACTAAGCCGGCAGAAAATCCTTCTCAGCAAACTGCCCGTTGTGCCATCCTGACACCCCATGTCACGATTCTTTCCAAGCAGGGCGCAATCATTGGACTCCTTCCTTGGCTGGATCACCGAACTGGTCAGAGAAGGATTCCGTTTCTTGGGTCTCAAGTGGACTCAACCGCAATTATGATTGCCAAAGCCATCGTGCCGTGTCCACATGGCGGGCCAGTGCTCGATCGCTGTCGAACGCCCACGCGAGTGTTTGCGCGAACGCCCAAAGTCTGGCCCGTTCCCGATTGAGTCCCAGCATATTTGTGAGCTTGTCTAGCCTGGATACAACGCATTTCCTGCTGTGCCCGAATTCGTAAGAGCGAATGATCGGGGCTACCCCGAACTCTCGTTCACCAACCAGGGGTTTCGGGTCGATGACAAGCCATGGTTCCCGAGCGGCTCGCAGCACGTTGTCTCCGTGCAGGTCTTGATGGAGGAGGACCTGCTGACTCTGACTTCTTCTCAGCTTGTCGAGAGCCTCAAGCGCGGCATTGAGCATTTCCACCTCAAAGGGGCGTCCTGCACGCTCCCATGATAGTGGCAAGTGCTCAGCCCATCCTGAAGATTCATCCCGAAGAGACACAAACGGATCGTTTGCGTTGATCCACAGTCGAGGCAAAAGTTCTGTGAATACTTCCAGGGCCTCTTCAATACCCACAGACGAAAGATGATTGCCCGGTTCACATCGTTCGATCAGGAGTGCGTGATGCGACTGATCGCTGGCAAGGAGTTGTACTGCACCTTGACCGCCCCAGCGCCGAAGCGCCTCGGCCTCGTGTTCACACTCTGGATGGGGAAACTGGACCTTTAACACTGCAGATGTGCCCTCGACAGTGGTCGCAGGAAACACAATGGAAACCTGAGATTGGTCGTAGGGACGCTCTAGTCGCAGCGACCATCGATCGATGCAGGCTTCGACGCGAGCAGGAAGATGCAGCAACCATTCGCGGCCCTCGTTCGTCGCTTCGAGCCATTTGAGTCCCGGAGGAAGCTCAAACATCGCGTTCCCTTGTACACCTCTCGTCCATCCAAATTGCTCTAGTGTACATCTCCAACAATTGCCCCCAGTTCTTGCACACGTCGGATATTGGGGCGAACATGTTGGATTTTACGGCGGCATTAACTATGGCTACGGCTACGGCGGGCGCGGTTACGAGGGTGGCCGCTGGGACAACGGGCACTTCTTCTACAACCGATCCGTGAATCGTGTGAACGAAACGATCATCCACAACACCTACAACACCACCATTATCGAAAATAATGCAACTCGCGTGAGCTACAATGGCGGCAATGGTGGCGTCGAAGCGCGGCCTACAGCGCAGGAACAGACGTATAGCAAAGAGCAGCACGTCCCCCGGGTCGCCGCAAAAGAATGACATATACAAGCTCGTTCGAATCCCGAACTGCGTGCCTCCAAAAATCAGGGGAAGCCGCCCATCGCAGCCACTGCCAAGCCCACCGACTTCAAGAGCGGCGTAGTAGTACCCGCCAGACAAGCCGGGGCACGTACAAGGCTCCTCCTCCTAATACCGCCCGCAACGGCAACACCCGTCCGGCAACTGAAACCCGATCCGAAAACCGGCCGCCCGCCAACTCTGAAGCGCGACCCGAGAATCGGCCAGCAACCCCTGAACCGAAACCAAACAACCACGCTAGCGAATTACAGCCGCATACGTACGCGTCGCCCAATACGGGCAATGCCGCGACCGACAAGAAATACCAACAACAGCAAGAACAGCTAGCCGCCAAACAGAATCACGAACACCAGAAACTCCAGCAGCAACAGGAAAAAGAACACGAGCAGGCTGCCAAGAAAAACGCCAACGACACCCAAAAGCAACAAATGGAACAGCGGCACACTCAGCAGACGCAACAGCTTGAGCAAAAGCATGCGGCGCAACAGCAAAAGGCGGAGCAGCACCAGCCACCACCGAAGGAATCCAAACCCGAGGAGAAACGTCCAGAAAAGCCGAATTGATACAATCAGAACCGCGTTGTACCGTGGTCTTTGAAACAACTGGATACAGTGGGCGACTCCCTAACATTGAAGAGACTAAAGGTCGGCAAGAAAAAAACATAAAGCAGAGCCCCTCTGCAACGCGTGTCGCCTTCGATGGGTCCTATGACCAAGATCGAACTCTTCGCAGCGCTAAGCCGGAACATCCCGAGAGATCCGAGGATGAGATCCTTGCGGACCCTGAGCAAGCAATCATCGGGCGCGTCTCAAATTCTCTTTGCAAGAACCCAGGGTCACGTGCGGATCCCCTGCATTCCCTAGCCCCATAGCCGCCGACACGTTGGCGTGGAAATGACCAGAGCCAAGAGATGTCTATTTCGCCATACGGGAACCTGACGAATTAAATCCGGTCCTCACCCGATTGGACATTTCCGCGACCCGAGCGAAACTTCACGCGTTTACATCCGGAAAGCCAAGTCTGGACGATGTTAGTTTCACTCGATCGGTCATCTACGGGTGCGCACAGCTGGTTTTTAGTTTTGGAGGAGCCCGTGTCTCGCCATATTTCAGAATCGAAGGCCCGTGAACATCATCGGCTGGTGAAACATTCAGCGATAGCTGGTATCACGCAAAAGACTGGCTTGCTTGTGGGAATCGGCCTCTTGCTGTGCCTAGGCGGTACGGCTCCAATCCTCGGACAGGAACCTGAGACTTCCCCGGATAAAAGACTGCAGAACGCCGCCGTTTCCTTCCGGGAGGTGATGCACGAGCCAGATAAGGGCATCCCACGAGATCTTTTTGATAAAGCGCGCTGCATCGTTATCATTCCCGGCGTCAAGAAGGCTGCATTCATCGTGGGCGGGAAATATGGCAGAGGCTTCGTTTCGTGCCGCAGAGGAGGCAACGGCCGCTTCGGTTCGCCGGCGGCAATACGCATTGAAGGAGGCAGCTACGGCCTTCAAATCGGAGGCTCTTCCACCGACGTCTTCATGTTAATCATGAACGAGAGCGGCATGAAAAAGCTTCTCTCGGACAAGTTTACCATTGGTGGTGAAGCGGAAGCTGCGGCGGGTCCTGTCGGTCGGGACGCCAGCGCCAACACGGATGTACTACTCCACGCCGAAATTCTGTCTTGGTCGCGCTCGCGTGGTCTCTTCGCAGGCCTTTCGCTGGAAGGTTCGACGTTACGACCAGATGAAGGCGAAAATGAAAAACTCTACGGTCAAAAACTGACAAACCGGGAGATTCTTGAAGGCAACGTGCACACTCCGGATGGCGGTCGTCCTCTGATTGCTGAGCTAAACCGCTATCGAAACGCTCCTGGAACAGGGGGCAACGTGGCCGGCGCCTTGGGCACTTCGGGCCACGTAACGCTTTCCAGCGTTCATTTCGCCACTGGAAAGGCCGACATCACCCCAGACTCCGAGGCTTCGCTCAATGAAGCGCTAGCCGCGTTGACAGATCACCGCGATTGGAAGATCCGTGTCGAGGGTTTCACTGATAATGTAGGGTCACGCGAAGCTAACGAAAAATTGTCCAGCGACCGCGCCGAGGCCGTTGTGAATTGGCTTGCCGACCACGGCATCGACCGGAGCCGCCTGAGCTCGAAGGGTTACGGTGAAAGGCACCCGTTGGCGAACAACTCCTCCGACGACGGTCGCGCCAAGAAATCGACGTGTGGAACTGGTTCGCATGTAGGCGCTGAGAGACGCCTTCGCGCGACGTCCATTCGAGAACCAAGCTGCCCACCGTCAAGGCCCTTTCGATTCGGATGAAAGTATCACTCCGCCGATAACGTAACGCACTACAACAATTTCTGCGAACTCGCCACGACAGGCTACTACTCCAAGGGCTAAAGGCTTTCACTTAGTACGCCCGGAGCCTTAGACCAACCGGAGGTCCTATAGCTGCTCGCATTCCTTCACTTTAGAGTATTTGCAGGAGGTCTGTTCGGACTACGGCCATGACGGATACGGACACATCGGTAAATCATGAGCTCACCGACCATGTAGCATTACAAGGAACTATCCTTGAACTCAATCGAGACTTCAAGAAGAGTCACTTATTCACGTGGTTTGAGGTCTTCGTCCTTCTGGTCGCGATAGCCACTCCCTTCACCCCCATCGATCGTGCCACCACTGTTCTGCTGATGACGGGCCTCGCCGGGGCTGTCGCGGTGAGTCGGGTGAACGACCTGAAGAGTTACGAGCGGGTACGAAGAATTGTCATGAGACAGGACGAGATCACGGCCCTAGCACGGAAACGCACTGACAAACTCTACGGTCTTTCGATTCTCGATTCGCTATCCGGCCTACACAACCGCCGATTCGGCGAGGCCCGTCTCGCCGAGGAAATCGCTCGATCCGAACGGGCCGGTGATGCTCTCGCGGTGATTCTTTTCGATCTCGACTACTTTAAAGAGATTAACGATAAGTTCGGCCACGCTGTCGGTGATATGGCCATTAGGGAGTTCTCACGAAGGCTTCGAAGGGCGATTCGTGCGTGCGACATACCTGTGCGGATGGGGGGAGACGAGTTCCTTCTCATTCTTCCCGAATGTCCCACTGAAAAGGTTGGCGTTATTCTGTCGCGAATAGGAACGCCTGAGATTGAATTTGGCGGCCAGAAGATACTCGTTCACTACTCGTCTGGCCGCGCTCAGTACCAATTTAGCGATACGTTCGCATCGATGATAGCAAGAGCCGACGCCATGCTCTACGCTGAGAAAGCGGCGCGGCCAAGGGTGCCGCGAGACCCCGATAATTCCGCCGCCGCTCCGAAACCAATTCGAGGTATCAACGACCGGCAGGCGTTAAGACTTGAGGAGAGTAACTGGGAGCGGCCATGACCAAGATCGAACAACTCGTCGCCATGCTGAGACAATCGATGCCGGATAAGGCCGACACAGAAATCCTTGCGGACCTTCTCAGCCGGGGCGTCGTTCATCATGGATACGCGATCGACGAATCGGTAGAACTGGAATCGAACATCGGGACGCCGAGGCCCGCTAGACTTGTAAAACGATGGGTTGTTTTGAAGGCCGGGCGCCCCGAGTTCAGCACTGACAGTGAGCAGGAAGCAGTCGAGTACCTAAAAGCAGTGCAGGCTGCAATCGCGGTGTCTTGACGGGTGGTTCTAAGGCCTCGCCTGAGATAACCGCCATCACAAACCAGTCCACCGGCCGAAAACTGCAAATTGTCCACGGCAACATAACGGTGTCGATCAATCCAGCGCAGATTACGGAAGTTCTGCCGACAGCATAAATGCCAAAACAAATCCGGGTCGGCTCAACGGTCATCGCTCGCCTGCACGACGGCCGCGAAGTCGAAGCTAAAATTACGAAGATCGTTGATAGTGTTATCGGGCCGGAAGGTCCATATTGCGTTTGGAGTGGTCGCGCTGATCGTGAAGGAGACTCAGATCATTGGAACGCGTGAAGGTTAGATTGAGAAGGCTCGGAAGTTTGTCTAGGCGACCTCGAGTTTCGGATTCGCTCGCTCCTCAACTCTTCAAGGGCTTTTTCCGCGTTCTTGACTGCCCGGTATTCTTCGCCTTCGATGGGACTCAAGAGCCGTTGTTCGAGCGCGGAGCGGGCTTCGAGAATCCTGCCGTCCATGAGTGAATCATCGGTTTCGCATACCGCTGCTAGGTATGCCGC
>Ga0185299_10007668_pt1 | contig 10947 bp, 14 predicted proteins | sample PaiPotPPA55metaG_FD_128002 | JGI IMG/M metagenome (GOLD analysis project Ga0185299, IMG submission 128002) | Iron sulfur acid spring bacterial and archeal communities from Banff, Canada, to study Microbial Dark Matter (Phase II) - Paint Pots PPA... ...
AATGTCTCCCGCGCGCTCGGCGCCAAGCGGCTTGCCTAATTCGTCGAGGGAGTCGTGGTAGTCTTGATCGGGCGATACGATTTTCATCGCGCCGCGTCCGCAAGCGCGTCGAGCGCGTCGCCCCCAGTCTTAGGTTCAAGCACTGCACCAATGGCCGAAAACACTTCCTCGAATTTTTCGGCGTTCGTGCCAAAATAATGAAACGTCTGGCCCTGCACCGGGGCGGCGATTTCGCTATTGGGTCCATAAAAATTCAGACGCCCGGCTGTGAAGCAAACCCGGCGCGCGTGGCCTAGCACTGCCTGAAACCACCGGGTGTCGCTGTGATTATGAGTCAGCAAGATTGCTTCAGGCACATTGCCGCTGGCGATCTCGGATAAAAGCTTGTCCACGAATGGCGTTATCAGCCCCTTAGAGTAGGGCGGATTGCAGAACACCCGGCCGCGCCAAGGCTTCGCAAGCCCGTTATCGGCTTCAGTGAAAAATCGCGCGGCCTGCACGGTTTGTTGCGCAACTGGATGCGAAGCGGGATCGAGATCGATCGAGCCGAGGACCTTCCGCGCGAACTCGACATATTTGGCCGGGGTGTACCACTCGTTGTTGCCGGTATTATTAGGACACGCGCCACCCCAAACCGTGCGGAACGCACGCGCGGCTTCGACAACGGCTTTAGGGCCGGCCACAACTATCTCGCGTTGTTCCTGCACCGGAAGGCGGCTCAATTCGGCGGCGGCGCGGATCGATACGTCGCCGCGGTCGACAGCCCCGACAAGCTCCAGCGTTCCCTTTTCGACAATCGCCTTGACCTGCCGGTAGGATTCGGCGTTTCCGAATCCTGATTTTTCTGCGGCGATGTCGCGGGTCTCGCGGCCGGAAAATTCCGCAACATGTTGCGGGTTTTCTTCGCTCGGTCGACCTCTTCGCTCACCAAGCGATTCCTCGACCGCGCGTCCAATCGCCACGCGTTCGGACATGGTGAAGTCCTTGCGCAATTCGTTTTCGGCTTGCTCTCCAAAAACGATCGCCTCAATGTTCACAACGCGCACCGGGATTTCTTGCCACCCAAGCAATCTTGCGGCTTCGATTCGGCGTTCGCCGCAAACGAGTTCGTTCGATGGCGTGACGACAACCGGATGCAAGAGCCCGACTGCTTCGATACTTCGCGCCAGCGCGCCGATGTCTCCATGGTCCCGCCGGAAGCGAGAGCCGATCTTGATTGCGTCGATGGGAAGCGCGGTCATGCCCGCCGCTCCATTCGCATGGCGACCGCGATCAATTCATCAAGGTCGTCGGGCGTGAGACGAAAGGCGCGGCTCCGGCCGTAAGGGTAGCGAGCCTCAGTGGCGTTAATTCTGACTTCGAGGCGCGGCGGCCGCGGCGACGAGACCACAAGCCGAAGGCGGTGGCGCGGGGGGGAAGGGGCGCCGGTCATGGCGACTCCTTGAGCAAGCTACCCAGCTCGGACGCCATCGGGGCGACATCCGCCCGCATTACAATCCAATGACGTCTTAAATGGCCGAGCGCCGCCTCGTCGTCGCCATCAAGCAGCGCGGCTTGTGCTTGCATCCCGATAGCTGCAGCCCTGGCGATTTCGCGCAGCAGGCAGCTACGCAGCTCGTCCGCGCGCACGCATGTGAAATCACATGCGCGGTTTCCCGCTTGCGAATGGGCTTGATTTGGAATATTTGCTTGAAGGTCAACGCCGCCTAAGCTTGACAATTCAAGAGGGTCGCCCCCATGCCCGGGAGGCGGCCCTTTTGCTGCAAAGGTCATGCTTCATACGACCTCGCGAGCCTTGGGGTACGGGATCGCCGTGAGGGCGCGGGAGAGCTTCCAGGCCTCTAATTCGCTGCGCCGGAAATAAAGCCGCTTGTTGATCTCGACGGGTTGCGGAAAGCCCATTGCCGGGGTGACAAACCACCTTCCGATGGTTCGGCGCGTAGTGTGAAATTCGCTGGCAACCGTGACAGCGGGGACGAGTTCGACGGGAGAAAATTCGTGGGACATGCGGGGTTCCTTTTCCTTGCCTGCGCAAGATAAGGAAATACGCCGCCTGGGCAGACCAACAATAGGCACGTATTGAATCAGTTTGACACGAGCTGCTCGTGTCTAAAATTAGTTAGACACGAACTGTTCATGCCCAATGAGTGGACGCGAGCTGGTCTATGTCTTGAGTTGTTTTGGCACCACCCCTTCCTCCTCTTTGTCACCAATGAAGCGTTCCCAAGTTTTGTAAGAGGCCCCGAATTTCTTCGCCAGGTCTGTACTAATGTTATGCGTTGAAGATTTTTTCGGCTTCAGCCTCCGTGTTTTTATCAGGTTGAGGGCTTCTTCGGCGTGGGGGGTTGTCTTGAGGTTCTTTCTTCGCTCCTCAACACCTTTTTTGCCGTCCTCTGAATGAGCCTTCGCGACCGCCTCGGCGACAAGCTCATCGGCGGCGGCCGGATTGGGGAAATTCCATGCTTTTTTGACCGCGGCGTGCTTTGCGTCGCGCTGCTTCCGAAATTCCTTGAATGGAGGATTGTCGTTGCCCATATCGCGCATCCCCGCGCCCCCTGGAAAGGAGCAAGGAAGGCGAGAGGGGATTCTCGCTTTTCGGCTGGCCGGCCTATCCTTGCATGCTCAAAATTTAGATCAGATTTCGTATCGGGACAACTTTCCTCGCCGCCTCGCCGCTCACAAGCGCCTCGACGTGCCGCGCCCAAGCGGCCATCGCCGCGCGCTTTTCGTCAGCGAAGGAATGCCTTTGGTAGACGCCGACAATTCCGGCGAAGCTTCCGCTCACATGGTTCAAAAGCTTTTCGATGACCGGAAGATTGACGCCGAGCCGTGCCATGCCGCTCGCGACGGTGCGCCGGATGTCGTGCAAAACCCACGGCGGAATAGGCGGCCCTAGCTTATCGATCCGGCGCTTGACCAGATGAGCGCCACGGATAGGATTCCGGCCGTTTATCGTGAACACAAAATCGCTGCCGGCAATCCGCGGGAGAGCCTTCAGGATCTCGATGGTCTGATCCAAAAGCGGGATCGAGTGCTCGATCGAATTCTTCGCGCGCTTGGCCGGAAGCGTCCAAAGTTTGGCATCGAGGTCGATTTCCTTCCATTCCATTTCCGAAACTTCGCGAAGCCGCTGGCCGGTCAGGATCAGAAGCTTGATGAGCCCGGCATAGACCGGTTCCAGCGCGTCCGCGGTGTCCAAGACGGTCCTCAGCTCGTCATCTGATAATACTCGGTCCCGCGCCGTCTCGGCCGCCGGCGGCTTGATTGCGGCGATCGGCGAGGCGTCGAGGATGCCGCGCTCGACCGCGAAATTGCAGAGGCCTTTGAACCAACTCAACGCACGGTTCGCGGCAATGGGCGCGGGCCGGTCCGTTATGCCGTCAAGCCATTCGATCACGTCTGGCCGCTTGATTTCCGATAGCCGCCGGCCGCCGAAGGCCGGAAGGATTTCCTTGGCAACGATTCGCCCAGCCTGCACGCGCGTCGCCGCCGCAAGGCCTTTGACATGCCGGGCCAGAAATTGCGCCGCGACCTTCTCCACCATGTCGCGCGCGGGGAGCGCCTTCGCGTCCGTGCGGGCGGCTTGCTTTGCGGCTCCCGGGTCTTCGCCGCCGGCGATTTGAAGGTGCGCCGCCCTCGCAAGATCGCGGGCATCCTTCAAGCCGATTTCAGGCGAAGCGCCGATCGTAAGCTTGCGCGTCCGGCCGCCGAATCGGTAACGAAAAGCCCACGAGGCCTTCCCGCTCGGGAAAATTTGCAGATACAAGCCACGGACGTCGCCGTCTGGAACCTCCCGCCGGGAAGCGCCAGGCTTGAAGTTTTCGATCGCCTTGACGGTTAATGGTTTTGCCATGACGGATCCCGTGGTAACGTAGCGATGGTAGCGGAGGGGTATCAAAAAAACGTGTCCGTAAAGTTCCTGAACTGTCCCGCGTTGTCCACTGTCATACTATGTATTGCAGCAAATTCAAGGCTGTGCCAGCACAATCACGATCGAAATGTCATTACTTGTCGCGGTTATGAGTGTGACTTAAGCTCACCAGCAAAACTTCTTGTGTCACGGCCTTTAGGCACTATTCGCGCCTAATTGAATCGATCTTTTGACCGGCCGGCTGGCCGGGATTCCATCGGCCCCCGAGCGCAACCAGAACGGCGCCGATGCAACCTACGCCTGCCGTGCTACAGCCCCTCGAAAAGCACGCCCGCGAGCAACGCCGCATAAGCCGCCGCCATCACCCAGAAACGATGCATGCCGATATAATGCCCCGCGAACGGAACATGGGCGTAAAGGGTCGCCACGGCGGCAACGGCCAGGATTAGCGACACAAAAAAGATAGGAGCACCCGGCGGGGTCAATCTCAAGCGCATGGCAAGGTCCGAATCGGATCGATCTGGAGCGCTACGCTTAACCGTTCGCGGCGCGGCGAAAATTTGACCGTGCAGTAATTTTTCGCCGCCTTGCCCAAAATCGGAGCCGCGCCAGGATAAAAGCGCGGCCCCTTACTTTTAGGCCCCCCTGAGGACCAAAGGGGAGAGCGTGCAATAATCCTGGCAAGTCAGCCGCGAATGTCCAGTAAAGTTTCCGCGATATGCGGGCTGCTCACGTTGAGCGCCGAAGATCGCCCGGTGGCGTCTGGCCGAGTGCGCCGCAATGCCGAGCGCGCAAACTCGTCGCCCGCGGCGATCCGAGGAACGGGCCCATCGCAGCCCGGCACCGGATCTGATGCGGCCCAGTCGCTCCAATAAATTTCTGGCTAGCGCGAAACAAAACTTTGGGCTTAAGCGGGCGGCCTCTTTCGCCTTCGGCCGGTGGTCACAATCTATTCTTCGGAAAGGAATGAGAAACCATGGCGAACGCCGATCCAATCGTCATCGCCGCCGCCGCGCGCACGCCGATAGGCGGCTTTCAAGGCGAGTTCAAGGACCTTGCCGCCCCAAGCCTCGGCGCCGCCGCGGCGAAGGCGGCGCTCGTTCGTTCCGGGGTTGCGCCCGAGGACATCGAAGAAGTGATTCTGGGCTGCGTCTTGCCAGCGGGCCAGGGTCAGGCTCCCGCCCGTCAGGCCGCGCTTGCCGCCGGCCTGCCGCAGGCTGTTCCCTGCACGACTGTCAACAAGATGTGTGGTTCCGGCATGAAGGCGATCATGCTGGTGCATGACATTTTATGCGCCGGAAGTGCGCGGATTGGGCTTGCGGGCGGCATGGAAAGCATGAGCAACGCTCCCTATCTGCTCGATCGCGCGAGGTCCGGCTACCGCATGGGGCATGGCAGACTTATCGATCATATGTTCCTCGACGGGCTCGAGGATGCCTATGGCGAGCATTTGCCCATGGGCGCCTTCGCGGAGGATTGCGCCGAGAGCTTTCAATTCACCCGCGCCGCCCAGGACGCCTTCGCCATCACTTCCCTGGAGCGGGCGCAAAGGGCAATCAGTGACGGCAGTTTTGCAAAGGAGATCGCGCCAGTCACGGTCAAGTCCGGCAAGGCCGAAGTCAAGATCGTTTTGCACGATGAGCAGCCGCTAAATGCGAAGCTCGATAAAATTCCTCATCTCAAACCGGCATTCAGGGAAGGCGGCAGCGTGACGGCGGCGAATTCGAGTTCGATTTCGGACGGCGCCGCGGCACTCGTTCTCATGCGCCGCTCGGAGGCCGAAAAGCGGGGCATCTCGCCGTTGGCGACGATTTTGGCTCATGCCACGCACGCGCAGGCGCCAAGTCAATTCGCCACCGCCCCCATTGCCGCGTTGCGAAAACTGATGGTCAAGACCGGCTGGTCGCTGGCGGATGTCGATCTTTTCGAGATCAACGAGGCCTTCGCGGTGGTCGCCATGGCGGCGATGCAAGAGCTTTCCTTGCCGCGCGAAAAGTTCAATGTGCATGGCGGCGCCTGTGCACTCGGCCACCCGATCGGCGCGTCGGGCGCCAGAATCGTGGTGACGCTGCTTGCGGCCTTGCAAAAATACGGCTTGAAACGCGGCGCGGCGGCGCTTTGCATTGGCGGCGGCGAGGCCACCGCCATCGCGCTTGAAATGCCTTGTTGACACGACCGGCAAACTATCCGCCAAATTGACTGGGCCGAGGCGTTCCCGCCTCCTTAAGCTTCGGTTTAAGAGGTATCGCATGAGCGAAGATGAGCGTTCATCGCCTCACAGAGGGAAATGCGCCTCCTTTAGGTTCCCGTCCTAGTTTGTGTCCTAGCCGTACCAGCCAGTGGCTTTTTGAGCATATCCACACGCGGTGCTTGCGATCCGGCGCCGATCCAGCATGGTTGATGATCCCCTTCGCCAACCAGGATATTTTGAAATGAAAACGACCATAAAATTCTACCTTTCCGCGCTGTTCATCGCACTCATCGCCTTTGGGGGGACCAGCTTCATTTTGCGGTACCGGCAGGCCATCTCCTCCGGGGGCCCAGCCAAGCTTACAACCACCCAACAGGCCGGCGCCTCCCGCGAAGAAAAACGGCAAAGAACAGGGCTTACAAAGATAAGCTTGCGAGGATGCGCACGTTGCCCAAGGGCGGGACGCGCGCTCGAAAATGAAGCCGGACCGCTTGCACATGATAGCCCATATCGAAGGCTTGCTTGTAGCCTTCGACACTGACCGAAGATTTGTCCGCTTAACGAGGCAAGCAAAATGCGTCTGGGCTTGCCGAGAGGTCTCAATCCCGGAAACTAAATCGCCGGTTTTCCTATGCCAGCGCCTTGCATGAAATCGGGCATATTCTCGCGCGCCATGGAGACAGCCGCCGGTGCCTGGTACGCGAGCGCGCCGCGTGGCAATGGGCGAAAGCTCACGCGCTCATTTGGACGGAGTCCATGGAAAGGTGCCGCGTTTCGAGCCTCGCATGGTATGGCGCGCCGGGTAGAGGCGGCTTGCCGCGTCATGTCGTTATCGACCGGCGCCGCGCCATGGAAGACCGGCAGGACGCCGCTATCGAAACGAGCCAGGGCGCCCTTTTGCCGGACTTGTCGCGGACACGGCGCGGCGAGCCGATCAAGCGCCACGATCATGGCGACGAGACGCTTGCGGAGATTTGGCCGCAGCTACAATGTGAGCGGCTGGACGATTTCGAGGCTGACAATCAATGAGTCCGGACCATATTGACCCCAATGCTTCACTTGCTCCGTTCGCTCACCCCCAATCAGCGCGGCGCGGTCATTGCGAGCTACCTCGGCTGGACGCTGGACGCTTTCGATTTTTTCATCCTTGTCTTTGTGCTCAAGGATGTGGCGCAGGAATTCCACACCGACGTGGAGACGGTCACTTACGCGATTTTCCTTACATTGGCGGCAAGACCCGTTGGGGCGCTGCTGTTTGGTCTTGCCGCCGACCGGTACGGGCGCCGGGTGACTCTAATGGTCGATATTCTGCTTTTTTCGATGCTCGAATTTGCCTCCGGCTTGGCTCCAACCCTCACCATATTTCTGATCCTGCGGCTGGCTTTCGGCGTGGCCATGGGCGGCGAATGGGGTGTCGGCGCGGCGCTCACGATGGAAACGATCCCTTCCGGAACGCGAGGGGTGGTCTCGGGGATACTCCAGACCGGCTATCCGAGCGGCTATCTTCTCGCCGCGATTACCTATTTCGCGCTTTATGGACTGATCGGCTGGCGCGGCATGTTCATGCTCGGCGCCCTGCCGGCGCTGCTTGTTTTGTATATTCGCGGCAAGGTCGAGGAATCGCCGGCTTTCTTGGCGCGCACCCACGCAAAACAAGGCGTTGGTCTCGTCAAAATGCTGCGCGACAACGCCGGACGGTTCCTCCATGTCGTATTGCTCATGACCGCATTCAACTTCCTGAGCCATGGCACGCAGGACCTCTACCCGACGTTCCTGCAACTCCAACGTCAGTTCTCGCAGCATACGGTCGGCCTGATCGCGATCGTCTATAATATCGGCGCGATCCTCGGCGGGATTACATTCGGCGCGCTATCGCAACGTATCGGCCGGCGCCGGGCGATTGCGCTCGCGGCGCTTCTCACCCTCCCGGTCATTCCGTTTTGGGCTTATGGCGCGGGCCCGGTTACGCTGGCGATTGGCGCTTTCCTCATGCAGTTTGCCGTTCAAGGAGCGTGGGGCGTTGTCCCGGCGCACCTCAACGAACTTTCACCCGAAGACGTGCGCGGGACGTTTCCCGGCTTTGCCTATCAGATTGGAAATTTGCTGGCCTCGGCGAACGCCACTGTTCAGGCGGGCATTGCGGAAGCCAATGGCGGAAATTATGCTTTCGCCCTCGCGACAGTCGCCGCGATCGTCGCCGTGACGCTTGCGGTCCTCGCCCTTTTCGGGATCGAAGCGCATGGCGTCAAATTCACCGGCGCTCAGGTCCATCCAGACGACGGCTCATCCCGGCCATGACGAGCGAGGCAAAGATCGTCCGGGTGACGATCGGCGGCGATGTCCAAGGCGTCGGCTATCGCGCCTGGATCGAAAGGAAAGCCCGCGCGGGCGGCGTTAGGGGCTGGGTGCGGAACCGTTTGAACGGCGATGTCGAGGCTCTCTTCGCCGGTCCGCCGGACACTGTCGAGGCGCTCTGCGCGGCATGCTGGCGCGGTCCCGCGCAGGCGCGCGTCGACAAGGTGGAGGTCGTGGAAGCCGACCCGACGGCGCTCGGGCCCGGCGCGGGCTTCCGCCAGCTCGCCACGCGTTAGGCTAGATCGCCAACAAGGACTTTTCGGAAAAGGCCGAACTGAACGATCTCAACCCCTCAACCTGTCAATCATGTCGTCCGATTCAAAGTCACGCTTTCGCTGTTCCTTCATTTGCTCCGCCGAGCGTTGCTCGGAGGCAATTCGCTGGTCGAGTCTGCGAATGTATTCCGCCGCGAAACCCTTCACGCGAGGCATAGGATCGTCGAGCCACGAGGCCATTACCGCCTTCTTTTCGCGGAAGGCTTCCACAAATCCAAATTCCCCGCCGACGACTCCGGTATTTTGAAGGGAGATATCGACTTGGGCGAGTCTTGGATCGTCCTCCGATAAACGATTGACCAGTGCCTTCAATACCGGGTGCGTCGCCGCTTCGCCCTTATAATTCTGAAGTATCCCAAGAACGAACCCGACATCCTCGTCTGACCCGTTCGCAGCCATGTCACTCAGCTTTTGTGCAAACGGTTCGGGAAATGCCGGAAATACGGTGCTCAAGAGCCGCCCGCCATCAAACCGAAGTAGCGTGTCTCCGGCACGAAACAAGCTGCGGACCGATCCTATCGCCAATTTAACGTTCATGGCGAGCGGTTGCTCCAGCCCATGGAATTGGTACGGAAACGCTTCGTAGCTCTCCTCTTTTTCTTCGCGTTTTTCGGCCAGGCGGCGACCGAAAAATCCCCAAACGGCTTTCGGATGCGGTCCAGCGATGTAAACGAGAATTCTTTCAGCATGGTATTCGATTCTGGGCAGTGACACCAGGCTATCCAGAACCAGATTGGCGTGATCGGCCGACAGGACCGGGAAAAACGTCTTGCCCAAAAACCACGCTCCATGCACCCAGCGCGCATCCTTTCGGCCGATGAGGTATTTGATGGCCGGCACAAACACGTCCTCGACGAGGGTGCTCTTGCGGTTCATGTCTTTCGATCGCGAGAACCAGACCTCGATAACGGCAATATCGTCACTCGCCGCAACGGCCCTCTTCAGCACCTCCTTAATCGAATCACTGGAAACCGTGCCGGTTTTCCGAAAGTGGCGGGCAATTGCGACCAAATGCTTTCCACCCGCCAGGTAGCGCGTCAGGACCGCTCGATATTCCTCATCCGAACCGCTTTCCTTCAACCCGTTAAGAAATGCGGGCAAGAAATTCAGGACGTTGTCGTCGGCACGCCCTAGAAATCTCGTCGCGACACCCGGCTTGGTTTTGGCCAACCGGCATAGGAATTCGCCGAAGACGGGGAATGTCGCCATGTCATCCGATTTGGTAGATGCGCAGCGTTCAACCACGCGATACCACTCGTCCTCGGCTGCTTCAGAAATCGCGTCGATATATTCCCCTGCGCGTTCATGCCGAAATTTCTCGACCTCCCCAAAATCAAATTCTTCGTCTTCCCAATGGGGCGGAAATACGGACTCGAAGCCGACCAGTGTCTTGTATCGGACGAATTGTTGGTCAGCGTTCACTTTGTCTCGGAATGTCTCGATTGTCCGCATGAGGTCCTTGGCAACCGAGCGACACCCGAACCGGTCCTTTTCATCCTCTGCAATCTGGCGGGTGCGGCGGTAGTCATAAAGAAGTACATGCTCGAGATGTGCGAGCAACTCATAGGATTGCTCCGTAGCTCGCTGAGTCAAGAAGTCCACGATTCGACTGCTATCCTGGCCAGCGCGAGGAATTCGTTTGAGTACGCCGCTTGCGAGGGAACGCGCGTTGCTTCCCGCAAAGCGGATATCACCTCTCTCTTTTGAGTTTCCGAGGTTGATTGTCCAAACAGATCAAACAGACCGGACATTGCCTTCTCACGGATGGACTTAATCTCATCCGATACCGGCAATGCCCCCCTGCTCAACGTAACCGAATCCGCCGCCCACGACGTGCCGGTGAGGCTGGAATTTAGAACTTCGTTCCAAACCGTAATCAGGAGCGGGCGGAGCTTCACACAATCGTTCGCATCCAGGCGTTGAATGATGCCGATAAGAGCCAATTGAACTTGCGGTCCCACCTGGCGCCAAACCTCCAGATCATAGTGGGCAAGATGTTTGATGGCATCGAGAATGTGCTTCCGAACGTCACGATCAGGCTCGTCTCGATAGATTTCGCACAGGGCAGAAAAGGTACGTCCAATATCTACATACCGGAGGGTATCGAAGATATCGACAATGATATTGGCAACGTCTGCCGCGGTGCCGTCGCGATTTGTGTTGGAATTGATTTTAGCGCGATCTCCAGCGTGACGACGTTACCGCATCAGGCGGCGAGATCAATGATCTGATCGGAAGGCTTCTCGGCGAGGCTC
>Ga0185299_10007669_pt1 | contig 10945 bp, 12 predicted proteins | sample PaiPotPPA55metaG_FD_128002 | JGI IMG/M metagenome (GOLD analysis project Ga0185299, IMG submission 128002) | Iron sulfur acid spring bacterial and archeal communities from Banff, Canada, to study Microbial Dark Matter (Phase II) - Paint Pots PPA... ...
GCGCCGCCGCGGGTGGAACGATAGGCGGAGTGACGGGAGCATTGGTGGGCTTGGGAATCCCCGAATACGAAGCAAAGCAGTATGAGGGTAAGCTCAAGAGCGGAAATATACTGATTTCCGTCCACACTGAGGATAGCAAGGAGCGAGACGCCGCCAAGAAAATCTTCGAAGGCGCTCGGGCCGATGACATTTCCTATACCGGAGAGGCGCGGGTGTAACCGGGTCATCAGTCTTCACCCGATAAGAAGGATAAAGAGTCAAGGAGGAATAAACGTGAATCTAGTATTGCTGATTGTGCTCGTTCTGTTGCTAGTAGGAGCCCTGCCCGCTTGGCCGTATAGCGCTGGTTGGGGTTATTTTCCGAGTGGAATTCTCGGCACGGTACTGCTCGTTGTCTTGATTATGGCGTTGCTGGGAAGAGCCTGACACCTAAGCTCACACGGATCGCTCCACCTCCGTGTGAGCTCCTTCTTTCTCCAGGCTGACGATGGCCCTACTTCGCTCATTTCTCATCCGCTGAGAGCAATAAGCCATGCGCGATGGTGATCCCCGGGAACCACAGGTATCTCCGGCATTACCCTAGCTCGCGACTACCTTCGCGTACGCACGAGCAATGTGAAGAGTGGTCCCCCAATTCGATGCAGCAGCCGGCCAGAACGCAGTTGGCGCACGAGACCACCTCCTCGATAATCGTCGATCCATCCGCCTCAACGGAAACGCCGCGAAGAAGGTTTGCCAAATCGGAAGAAGAAGAGTACCGGGCAGGTTTTGAGCCGCGCTAGAGCGAAGTCCTGTAGTAGTGAACGGCCTGGGTTATCCCACCGGCCAGCCGGCTCCGAACGTAGCGGATAAATTCCTGGTTGAAGACATATTTGGGCTTCAAATAGACGCCACCGTTATTTAGCGCGAACAATACGCGATGCAATTTCCAGTTGCGAAACCCTCCAAGCAGCCTGAAGCGTGCGGATACTCCCAACGTCTGAATCCCAAACGGAAACTTGAAGCCGAACCACAACGCTTGGGAATTGATCACCAAATCAGGCGCTTCCGATAGGGACGTTTCTGCAATCTTTCCGGTTGACAGTGAGAACGAAATATTCTTGCCGAGGTCAGGAATGCGGATCGTTACCGGCTGCAGCAATCTCAGCAGAGCACGCGAATAGCGATCAAGGATTTGTTCAGCCAGCCCACGATAAGCCTCAAATATCTCACCCAGAGATTTAATCTCGATTGGATCGTAGGGCAATTGATCCCAACTCGGCAGTTCATCGAACCGCTTTAGGGCCTGCGAAGAGTCGTGCGTAGAAGACCCAACTTCATAGTTATCTCCCGGATAGAGCACCACGCAGTCCTGACCCTCGTGGCTGAGACAGTCATATGCGTCGCGGACGGTGTTAGCCAAGGGATTGACGTACTTATTATCTTCGCTGGAAAAATAAATGAAACTCGCGAATGGTATGGTGACTTTCGCGCGAAGTGCTCGATGAACGGCCGAGACGTTTTGCAGGATCTGCAGAGCGCGCTTTCGGAGATGCTGCTCCGGAGGTTCAAAACCGGCATAAGCGGCCAACGAAAACTGATTCAGCAGGACATCGACGTGGCCCAAATCTTTAAGGATTAAACGGCATTCTGCCTCACTGATTCGGGCATCATTAGCGTTGAGCGCTACTTGACCATCTCCAATTACAGCTAAGGCCGAATCCATCACACCGGCATGATAACAATATACTTTCACCCCTTCATGAAGAGAGTTTTCGGCCGAAAGCGGGACATGCGTACGATGAGGAAGCAGGCGAAAATTGCGGTATCCGATACCTTTGAGCGCGGTGATCAGCTTGGCGTAATCGCGCTCCTGCAGTAGGACCGTTACGCGCTGCTTGAATGAAGCCGGAAAGGAACTGAGAGTAGGAAAGTGACAATGGTCAGGATGTTCGTGCGAAATCCACAGGTAACCAATCTTATCAAGGAGAGTCGAGTCGAATTGCGGCTCGGGCCGTAAGGTCCAGGAATTGTTAAAAATCTTTCCTGAGAACCATGGATCCATCAGGATCGAGGTTCCCGACCCCTCGACGACTATGCAAGCGTGGCCAACGAAACGAATTTTCATCGGCATGGAAAACCCCATCAATGCCTTCGCAAAAAAAGAAAGGCTCCGAGCGGGTGCTGAACTGGCCAGTCGTTGTGGGGGGGAGCAATCGGTCAGCGACACCCGCTGGAGCCAAAAAGACCACTCTAGTTAAGGCCGAGCCATATAGGAAGTGAGGAAGCAAAAGGAGGGCCATCATCTCGTGTCGGATTTCTATAGGAAAATCCGGAGTTCTCTACGGAATCCACCCCTCAATCCGATCGGGACCGTGAAGAATTTTCCCAATTTTGCGATTTTCGGTTGAACGATTCTACTGGCCCACCCTGCTTATAATCGGCGGGAAATTGGGGTGCAGGCCATCCGCTGTAACGCAGCAATCCGCTTGCTGGGTCTGCATGCCAGGGGATGTCCGGGAATCGCGATCAGCGCGATCAGATCGACTAGAACCACGATTACGGTAGCAGGCGAAAAGGACGCCCATAGCGCGCCTCGCATCATCCTCGTACCTGATGCTTATCGCGATCGCGGCAATATCAGCAATCCGGTGACGTGCTGCCTGGTCGCGTGGATTCCACATGGCACAGCCACTGCCGCCAAAATATGACGAGCGCCACCGCCATGCCCAGAGCGGGGAAAGCGAGAACTCCCAAAATTAGCAACCTCACAACGGCCGCAGCCCAAAGCCCTGCATTGCGGGACTGGGAGCTTTCGAGCGGAGCCACCAAAAACTCGCCTAGCCATTCCGAGGTGCTGCGGTAAGTTCTGCGGAAGATCAGGAGAATCCGTCAATCCTCTGCCAAGCAATAATGATGCCATAAACTAACCGGGGAATTTTTCTATAGGTCCCATTCCTCAAAGGCCGTCTACGAACAAACCGACGAAGCAGTCCGCGATTTCTGCACGAATCCCGCCTCTGCACTGACCGCTATATTTCAGCACTCATTGATGCATACCAGCGTATCCAGCTTGATTCTCGCTGAACCGGTTGGCAATTTCAGCTAAACACCTCGATATCACGTAATTTCTTCATACGCGATTTCTCGCGAATCCCGAGATTCGATTGTATTAATCGGCCATCTCGAGCGGCATTCCGATTGCATCCCCCCTGATAGGTTTGCGGCGAATCTCAACCGGACCGGGAGCGATGGCGAAGGGTAGGGAGAATTTCTATGGAGGCATCAACACTTGCGGAGTTTTTCGGTGCCATCGGCAACCGCGTGATTCAGACCGAGAGTTGCTATTGGTACAACTCCGAGCCGTTTTTGTACAAAAGCCTGCCCGTTCACCGTTATGTGAATCCTTCGGCAGCAGAGGTGGCGAAGGTCTTGATGCTGGGACCGGCGCTTGCGCTGCGCTATCCGAAGCCATTCGATCCCGATGGTCCGCACGGAGCAATGTACGTCTGTTCCGACCGCAACTACGACTTCGGGTCACTTTCCCAGAACGTCCGCAGTCGCACGCGACGAGGCCTCGCGCGGTGCCGGATTGAAAAGATCGATTTTGATTTCCTCGCTTCCCATGGCTATGCCCTAACCGCCGAAACCACTATGCGGCAAATGGGGACAGCACCTAGCTCAAGTGAGAACGAATGGCATCAGTTTTGTAGGAATGCTCACCGCTCGCCGGACTTCGAAGCATGGGGCGCCTTCGTGGAGGATCGGCTGGCGACTTTCATTGTCGCGATGTTGGTCGAGGATTGCTACTATATTCACCTGCAAAAGAGCGCCTCGGATCTGTTGAAATACTATCCCAATAATGCGCTGCTGTTCACGGTCATGAAAACCACTCTGGCGCGGCCGGAGGTGCGTACCATTAACCATGGACCGAAGGCCTTGGCGGTGGGCAAAGGACTGGAATACTACAAGACCAGCATGGGCTTTGAGCTGGAACCGTGTACCGAACAGGTGATTTTCAATCCTTTGATCAAACCGTTCGTCATGTGGAAAGGCGCCGCCATTGTTGACCGGTTGAGGCACCGCTATCCGGACAACCTGTTTTGGCAGAGAGCCTCGCGGGCTCTGCGGGTAGCTCGCGGAGAGGAGTTAGTTGCCCAGGAAGCATGACTACGGTGCGGCTAAGTCCTATAATCATAAAACGCGCCCACTCAGGTGGTAACTATCTGGTCGCCCGCGATTGACTTCTTTCATAGCTCTGCGTCGTTCTTCGGCAGATAGCTGTCCGCGGCATCTCACACGCGTCGGACGCAAGGTAAGAGCATGAGACGTTGAAAAGTGTTTTGTTTGAGGCCGACACGCGACTGAAGCAAAATCCGATGGAAGAGCGCGATGATATCTTTGTGCCGCGCATTTCCCAGTTGACGCAGGCCCTTAATTTATCGGGGAAAAATCTGCGAATACTAGATGCCGCATGTGCAAGCGGGCATTTCGCCAAATTCTTCCAAAGCAGCGGGCATCGCGTAATCCCTTGCGATATATCCTTCACGGCACTGGCACTCGCTCGTCAGAACAATCAGGTTCGCGACGGCGCCGTTTGTAATGTTGAGATGCTTCCGTTCAATGATCACAGCTTCGACGCAATCTGGTTTGGGGAATGTCTAGCCTCATGTCGGAATTCAACCGCGTTCTTAAACCCAGCGGATGGGTTGCACTAACGACCCCCTACTATGCCCGGTTGAAGAATGTGCACATCGCCCTATTCTGCTTCGACTGCCACTACTATCCAGAAGACTATCGAATTCGGCACTTCACTAAGGCGTCCTTGATGCGAGTTCTGGAGCATAACGGTTTCGCGCCACGCCAATGGAAAGGCATCGGCCGTTTCGTTTGGTTTTGGAAATCCCAATACGTACTCACAACCAAAGTAAACGCTCCGAAAGCCAAACCACACTGGCATCGTGAATCCGCGGTCGAGCGGGGCGACTGCGCGGACTCCTTGTTCAATGCAACTGACTATTTCCAGAAGGGACAATCCGATACTCGATAAAGACTCGTGACCTCTCACGGAAGACGCAGGGCGATTAGAAGCCGTCGCCAGAGCGATAGCATAACGCCCAAGTCTCGCGGCATTTATCGGTCTCGTTACGCGACCACATCCTCACATTCGCGGCAGCGGACATCCTCTAGTGCGCTCTCTTCGATCTTGGGCAGCTCGATATCCGGCACGATAACCACCTTCGAGCCGTCGCAGGTCGAGCAAGCGATCTCGACCTCTGTTGAATGCATGCCGTTGACTGGATCGGGCAGCCTCGTCTTACGCAAGATTTTGTCGTTTCCCATGTTTCTATCGCCCCGTTCGATTCTGTTACTCAACCGTCCAATTTTATGTATAACGGGGCTGGCGCTTCAAACATCTGTGACAGAGCAAAACGGCAGGAGGTTGTCATGAGTTCCGAACTTGCGGGCAAAGTGGCGATCGTGACCGGTGGCGCATCCGGGATCGGCCGTGCGGGCGTTGCGGCTCTGCTCGGCGCAGGGGCGGCCGTCGCGGCGCTCGATCGCGATGAAGGCGGTGTGAATGCCGTCGTCAGCGACGAAAAAAAATCGGGCGGTAAAGCGATCGCGTTAGTCGCGGATCTCACCGATACGAAACGAATTCCCGAGGCCGTCGCGAAAGTCCTGGAACAATTCGGACGCATCGACATTCTCGTCAACTGCGCCGGCGTGACTGGCAAGTTTCAGACGCTCCTCGAAATCGACAACGAGAACTGGGACTTCGTTCACAGCGTAAACCTGAAGGCGCCCATGCTCCTGATGCAGCAGGTCGCGCGTCACATGATCGATCGCGGCGGTGGCGGCCGCATCATCAATATCAGTTCCAGCTCCGCTTTCCGCGCGCGTAACTCCCCGATGGCCTACGCAACCTCGAAAGCCGCGATCGTCCAGTTGACGCGCTGCGCAGCCGCCGAACTTGGCGGCTATGACATCAACGTCAACGCGATCGCGCCGGGGATCACCGCGACCGCGATGACGCGGGCGCTGGGCAATGCGGAGGCGCTCGATGGCCTCGCCGCGAGCGGTCCCTTGGAGAATCTGTTCCATCGGGTCTCGCAACCGGAGGACGTGGCCGCGGCGATCCTGTTTCTCAGTCTGCCGGGAAGCCGGCAGATTACCGGCCAGACAATCCACACGAGTGCCGGCGCCGTAGTCTGAGCCGCTCGCAAGTCCACTCCGGGGTTCGTCAGATCTCAAGGTCATGGCGGGCTAATCTCCCGCAAGCGCGCCAAGGCCTTCGGCCGTTTGTATCTGAGAATCCATTTTCGCGAAGATAAGCGAGTTACCTCACCCGAGAGCGCAAGCAAGGAGGAAACTGTGATGACGGATACCGCGGCTACGGGCTTGCACTTCTACCATTTTGTGCCGCTGCTAAAGGGATGGACGGAAAACAGCTAATGGTTTCGGGACGGTCGGTCGATGCGGCGTAAATTGATCGAGAAATCGCCAGCCAGGCTGACTAACCTCACACTCACCACTAATCCCGATGCCAGTGCGGCGGCGTGGAACAGAGAGGAAGTGCACAGGCGGCGATTTCGCGCGCGTCCTCGGATAATTCTCAACTTCGGGGACTCGTTGGCGGATGAGGCAGTCTGCAGCGAACTGCTCTTCAGGCAGAAAATTCCCTGTTACCGGAGAAATAAAGGGAACCCTCAAACTTCTGGCAACAAGGGGAGGCCGCAATGACCCGTGAGGAGGCTATAGAGCAGGTGTCGTTTCAAATGGACGATGCGCACAGCCGGCGGGGTGCGAAGCCGGGCGATGTTAATTCAGATGATCGTTTGGTTGGCTTTCACCAAGGCCTCGAGACGGTGTTCGTCGCGGTTCGCAGCCATCTTCCAGGGGGTTAAGCTGACCGATGAGGTTGCGAAAAACCTCGCTCGTGACTACTTGACGGAGATTGGCTGGTTTAGCGACGAATCGCTGGAGCCGGATTTCGTTTTCTAGCAGTCGAAACTGTCTCAACATGACGGATGCGTTTTCGCCGACTGACAGAACGACCCCCTTCTCAATTGATATGCCTCAGCGGGAGCCGAAAGGTTCCAGCAGATCATTCCTAGCAGCGAGTTGGCTTAGGGAAATCCCCTGCGCCCCGCTCGCGAAAAAGTTGCAGCAGCCGAAGCGTGACCTCGATAAGCTGTCCCGCCTGACGAAAAGGGTAAGTGCTGACCCAAATGTGGCGATGGGCCCTGCATCCCGCCGATCAGCAATCTGTAGCCCATGGTGGAATCCGGGCCGCGCGCATCCAGCCACGCAATGTCCTGCGTCCAGTCCTGCGGAGCAGTATGGGGAGCTCCCGAAACGGTCGGCCAGCTCTCGACTGTCAATGAAAAGGGGCGGTGACCGCTCGCGCCGCCTCGCGCGTATCGATCAGCTCCCCCGGGTCGATACCCGAAAGCGAATGACTGGTCACGTTGCGCACATTGTCCAGGCCAGTTTGCTTGCTGGTCAGACCGACGCTCTCCATCGCCTGAATTGCGGCAGAGATTTTACCGATCGGCAAACCCTGTTCTGGAGATTGCCGCGCGTCGTCAGGTCAGCTATCTCGTGGCCCGAACTGTACGCGATAAACGCCAGCACGCGCGCCGGCTCCGCGGTCATTTCACACGCCGGAATTCTCACCCGTAGCATGTAGCGATCGTGATCGTGCTTGCGCCAGAAAATCCCGAACCATTTGAGCCGCTTCAGATCGGCGTCATCGATCTCGTTGAAAGGAGTTTCTTGCTCGGCCCAGTGAGAAAGTCGGACCAGACGTCGAATCCGTGGCGTTGCGCCTTCCAGAGTTCAACGGGGTTTAACTCGCTCATCGCCGCCGGTTCCGAGCGCAGTTCTCTGACAGCGTAGCGATCATCTATTTCGAGTACTTCGAGCGGGGTCTTGGGCAGGAACCGTCAAGGTCGTCGAGCGGATCATGGTAGGGCAGGAAGAGCAACATCGATGCCAGGAAAACGCCGATAATCCCCAATTAGCCACTAGTTTCGTTGCTAGCGGATGCCAAACGACGATGCATGCGCGTCATCGATAAGCACTGCTATTTTCCACGCAAAGCTATTTTCCGGAAGAACCGCTTCGTTCACAGGGCCAGTTTCGCTCACTGCGCTCGCTTCACCGCGCGCCTGTTGTCAAATTCGCCGCCGTCGCGTCCTGCCCGAAGGGGACCGCGCAGCCCGCGCCCCGTGTGATCGTAAACGATGCGTCGCCGGCAGGACGTGTCACAGGGAAGACCTATGACACAGATCAGTCTTGTGCCTCCCCGTCGTGGCTGGTTTCGCGACGCGATTCCTTGTGAACCGACTTCACTGTGCCATCAGCGCCATAGGTGAGGTCATATACGGTGAGCTGCTGTTCTGTGTGATGGATCCGGGCCTGGTGTACGACCGTCGCGATCCCACCCGTGAACACCCCGGCCGCGATATTGCGCGCGTAGATTTTCGGTTTTACGAATTTTGAACCATCCGGATTGAACTCGTAAATGTCCTGTTCCTGGCCGCCCCGGTTCTTGATTTGGTTCGGCGTCCCGAACGCGGCTATTATCTTGTCGCGCCTGACGCCGACCTTCAGCAGACTCGGATCTTCATGCACAGATGAATCTTTCATGGTAGCATTTTGCTCGAGCGCGGTCGGACTCAAGCGTTGTGCCGGATCGAAGCGCGATGAAGATGAATCGGTTCCTTGCGACTGCAGCGACTGTATCCTTGACGCCAAACATCCGGCCAGCACGACCATCGGGAGTACGAGCAGTGTTCTCATCGAACGGGGATCTCCATTCAACCGAGGTTTCCACCCAGTAACGCTTTTATCATACTCGTCGCGTCCCTTGCCTCGATTGTGGTTGCGTCGCGCTCCAAACCCATTCCGCGGCTACATTGATTGAGGTGGCAAAGAGATCCGAAACCCCTCTCTCGAACACCCGGCCCGCCTCGTCGAGCCGAATGCCGGGCCGTAGGGAAGCTGCCGGCCGGTCGGGTCGGGAATATGAGATCAAATTCGACCGGTACTGCGCTCTTGGAATCAGGCGGCGGATTCGTCGGATCAAGTCCTGGTAACCGGAGAATAACGTGCCTTCATGCGGCTGCGTCGTCCGGGTTTCTCTCGATTGTGAGGACGTCGGGCGCCCCAGTGAATTTCTTGATCGCGGCGATCAATGCAACCTTCTTGATTGGTTTGCTCACGTGCATGTCGACGCCGGCTTCGAGAGTCCGCCGAACATCTTCATCTAGGGCCGAGGCGGTAAGGGCGACGATCGGCGTACGCGACGGGCCGCGTTCCCGCTCCCAATCACGAATTGTGCGGGTCGCTTCGAGCCCGTCCATCACGGGCATCTGAATATCCATCAGCACTATATCGTAGCTCCGAGCCTTCAACTTGGCGACCGCGATCGCGCCATTCTCGGCGTCCTCCACCAGATAGCCAGTGTCCTTGAGGAAAGCGTGTATCAGCAGACGATTGTCCTTCGAGTCGTCGGTCAGGAGAATGTTCAGCGGAAGATTTGGTGGCGTATTCAGCGCGGTGCCCTGCGTCGAAGCGAGAGCTGCGGTCTGCCTCGGTTCAATGATACGAGCGTCTGCATACGGCGTATGATTATTCATCGCTGTCGCGATTGCCTCGAACAGATCGGTGCGGCGAACCGGCTTCACCAGGTACGCGCGGAGACCCAATTCACGCACCCGCGTGAGCTGGATATTGAGGTCGTCGGACGAGAGCATTAGCACCGTCAAACCTTGCTCCGCGCCAGCCTGCAACCGTTCGGCAACCTGGAAACCGTCCATTCCGGGCATCCGGCAGTCGAGCAACATAAGTTTGTACGGAATGCCGCTGGCCCGAGCACGTTCGACCTGTTGGAGCGCGGCGGGCCCGTCCCCGGCTTCGTCAACGTCCGCACCACGACTCGAGAGCATTTCGCGAAGGATGAGCCGGTTGGAGAAGTTGTCGTCCACCACCAGCACGCGAACGCCGCTCAGCATCACGGTCAGGGCCGCGCGTCTGTCCACAGGCGCATCGGTTTGAACCTGGCAGTGCGCGGTAAAATGAAAGACGCTGCCGTGGTCCAGGTCACTCTCGACCCAGACGCGACCGCCCATCAGGCCCACGAGGCGCCGCACGATCGCGAGCCCAAGCCCGCTTCCGCCGTACTGGCGCGTGGTCGAAGAGTCCGCTTGGGTGAAACTCGAGAAGACTTCCTCGAGTTTGTCCTTTGGTATTCCGATGCCGGTATCGGCTACGGAAAAATGAAGATGGCCGGGGACAAAGGACTCGCGATCGCGCTCGACCGTGACCAGCACCTGGCCTCGCTCGGTGAATTTGACGGCATTTCCGATCAAATTGAGCAGAACCTGGCGGAGCCGCAAACGATCGCCGACGAGCCGGATCGGAACGTCGGGTAGCACATGGGCCAGCAGTTCGAGTCCCTTCTGATGTGCGCGAACGGCCAAGGTCTCGACGGTTCCCTCGACCATAGTTTCAAGATCAAGTGCCGCCTGCTCGAGCGACATCCGGCCGCTCTCGATCCGTGCGAGATCGAGAATTCCGTTTATCAAGTCCAGCAGCGCGTCGCCGCTATTGGTCATGATCTCCAAGTATCTTTTCTGGTCAGGGTTGAGCGGGGTCTCTTCCAGCAATTGCGCCATCCCCAGAATCGCGTTCATCGGGGTGCGAATCTCGTGCGACATGCTCGACAGGAACTCCGACTTCGCCTGCGACGCCGCGAGCGCCGCCTCGCGCGCCGTCACCAATTCCGTTTCAGCCAGCTTGCGCTCGGTGATGTCGTGAGCGATTGAAATGGCGCATAACTCGCCACCGAGTTCGGCCACCACCGAGGACACGATATGTGGAACTGGGCGGCCGCTGCGATGCCGCAGCACCACGTCCCTGTCCCTTACCCGTCCATCGGTCCGCAACAGCCGCATAA
>Ga0185299_10007671_pt1 | contig 10945 bp, 14 predicted proteins | sample PaiPotPPA55metaG_FD_128002 | JGI IMG/M metagenome (GOLD analysis project Ga0185299, IMG submission 128002) | Iron sulfur acid spring bacterial and archeal communities from Banff, Canada, to study Microbial Dark Matter (Phase II) - Paint Pots PPA... ...
GCGAACCCTTACGGGCAATTCAGAGGACAGGTGCGGGTCTAAGACGTAACCTATCGCCATGGAGCAACAGGTCTCCTATACGCTCGATTCCACTTTGGAAACCGTGGACCATGCGGAAGAAAGCGCCACCCGCATTGCCACTGAATTGGGCTTTGGGGAAGACGAAGTGATGCAGATTTCCATGGCGGTGCGCGAGGGCGCGGTCAACGCCGTCCTGCACGGCAATAAATATGCTCCAGATAAAAAAGTAACCCTGGCCTTTGAGCGAACTCCTGAGGATCTCGTCATCACGATTCGCGATCAGGGCAAAGGTATTGACTTGAGCGGAATTCCGAATCCTCTCGCTCCGGAAAACCTGCTTAAGACTTCAGGTCGTGGCATTTTTCTCATGCGTTCTTTTATGGACGTGGTAGAAATCCGCCCGTCCCAGACAGGTACAGAAGTGAAACTCATCAAGCACGTCCACGGCTCATCCGTGGGCAACAAGGAGGGGTCTCAGTGAGCATGAAACTTAGCACTCGGCAGGTGGACGGAGTCACCATTGTGGATTGTAGTGGACGGATCACTCTGGGCGAGGGCAGCGTCACCTTGCGCGACACCGTACGCGACCTGCTATCCAAAGGCAACAAGAAGATCATCTTGAACCTTGCGGAAGTCAACTACATCGATAGCTCCGGCATTGGCGAGCTGGTCAGCGCCTTTACCACAACCAAGAACCAGGGCGGCGAACTCAAACTCCTTCACCTCACCAAGAAGGTGCATGACCTCCTCCAGATCACCAAGCTCTACACCGTCTTCGATGTGAAGGACGACGAGACCGCCGCAGTGAAAGGCTTCAAGTAAGACTTTCTGCCAAGTCACAAATGGTATGGGTAGGGCACGGCTTCCGCCGTGCCGCCCAGAGCCGTTTAAGCTTCGGGCTGTGCTCCGAGGCGCCGGGCCGAACCGAAGCCCATCCTTGGATTGCCTGCGCGCCGGTTTGATTCCGGGAAACCGCCTGCTTTTTTTCTCGCTCCAACGCTCCCGCCGAGTGTTCCCCTCGTAGAATCGTGGCATCGGAAGCTCAATTGGCTTAAAGGTGGGGACAGCCGCCCGCGGTTGCGTTGAGCGAAGTCGAAGGGCTGCCCGCCCCTCGCAGCCTGACCCTGCGCGGAGTCGCACCGGCCATCCTACTCTGCACGCCACTATTAGCTTCCGACTGTCTCCCTGTTCGCGAAGCCAGCAAGCACCGTCGGCGAAAGCAAATGCATTACGGGTAAAGTCTTGCACGTGAAGGCGGGAGCAAAAGGAGTCCACTTCATCGGCTTCTGCGAAGAGCAAGGGGGCGTTGCCCGTTCTCGGGGTTGGTTTCGCGTCGGATCTTAAAGATGTTGGCGACGTGCGCCGCCTGGAAGACCGCATGATCGAGATTCGCGGCCCCTAAAACTCTACGACGGCCGCGCGGAAACAATCTTGAACCGAGTGAGCCAGCTCACGGGCGGCTCGACTTTGATTCCGCCATGCCCAAGAACTACGACGTGGAAAAACAGGGCCACTATCGCGCCGCCCGCATGCGTCCCCCAAAGAAGCCCGCGAAAGTCACGCCCAACACCGGCGCGATCGATGAGATCGAAGCCGACGTCGAAAAACGAAGTGCCACAGTAAAACAGTGACGATGTTTTCCTGTGTGTCTATGTTCCCTCGGCGCTTAAGTGTCAATCTGATCGGGCTTATCTGTCACACCATCCCCTTCCTCAACTCCTCCAGCGGATACCTCGTCCCCCGCCAGATGATTCCGTCATTCCACAGCGCATGAAACATGGAGCGCAGCAAGGTGTAGATAAACAGCACCGTACTCACTGGGTGCAGCAGAAAATAATAAGCTGGCACGCCCGAGCGCAACGACATCCCCAGGTAAATTGAAAACATTGAACCCAGAGCCACGGCATAGGGTAGGCGCGCCCATCCATGCGCCAGCCACACACCGAGAAACGGCATGAGGTTCAGAAAAGCCAACCCGAATGCCGAGATCAGGGTGCGCGGCCACTGAAACGACAAGATGGCAAAGAAATTCTTGGTCAGATTATTGACCACACCCATTGCACCATTCGCCCAGCGAATAGAAATCAAATCACCGCCAAAAACATTGCGCTGAGCGTAGCCCGCGTTCTTCACGACCTTGCCCAGTTTCATATCGTCGAGCACTTCCATCCGCAACGCTTTGTAGGTTCCGACCGCGTCGTACACGCTTTGCCGAATCAAATTGAATGCTCCCACGCCCATGTGATCCCGCGACTTTGGATCAGCCACCTTCCACGGCCGATGCCCGAAAACAAACATAGTCTGAAAAAACGCGATCATCATGTATTCGCCCGGCTGCTTCATAATCATCCGCGGAAATAACACCACGTGATCCGCCTTTTCCGCCTCGGCGTAAGCCAGTGCCCGCCGCACGGAATCCGGCTTGAATAGAACGTCAGCGTCGGTAAACAAGAACCAGTCGCCACTCGCCTCATTCGTCGCCGTCCACATGGCATGCGTCTTTCCCAACCATCCCGCCGGCAGTTCCCGATGATGAATCACGCGCAGGCGTCCGCCTGTAAGAACCGGATTTTCCGCCACCCTTTCCATGATCTCCCCGGTTCGATCCGTGGAGCGATCATTGACTGCAATCACTTCATAATTGTCGTAGTCGAGTTCGAAGAGGCGGGTCAAGGACAGTTCGATATCCTCTTCTTCATTGCGCGCCGGCACAATAATAGACACTCGGGGATTGACCGAGTCGCCAGTCGTTTTGCGATCCCATTCCGGCTGAGAAATATCGGCAACGCTGGGCATGCCTAGAGCCGCATCCACGATGCGCGAGAACCATGCCAGCGCGAGAATCGTGCCGGCAATCCAGTGAAAGTAATACATCGGTGCCTAGGTCTTCCCCGCCTGCGCAGTGGCAGTCCGCGCTGCCGGAGCAAATCTCATCCCATAAAACAATATGGCCGAGGAAGCGACCATCGCGATCACCGGCAAGACGAAGGCAGCCTGCAACGATTTCTTGTCGGCCACATAGCCCATGAGAGTCGGCGAAGGCACGTCTCCGAGGAGATGAAGAACGAAAATGTTCGCAGCCAGTGCCGTGGCTCGGATGTGCGCTCCCACCGAATTAATCACCGCGGCATTCAGCGGCGAAGTATTGAGCAGCAGAAAAAATGCCGCCAGCGCAATTGCCGGCAACATGGCCGGGCCGTGCGTGAACAACGCCACAATCATGAACGGCACGCCCAGAGCCATGCTGGCTGCTGAAACAAAGTAATACGATCCTTTCATGCGGGGCAGCAAATAATCTCCCAACCATCCTCCGGCCAGCGAGGCCACAATGCCATCCACCACGATAATGATTCCAAACGTGAAGTTCGCCGACTCCAGCGAATATCCGCGCGCGCGGGACAAAAATGTCGGCATCCATACCTGGATTCCGCCTAATGCAAACGTCATCATCGCCATGCCCAGCGTCGACGACCAGAACGCCGGATTGCGCGCCAGTGCGGCGCCTAGCTTCCTCAGATAGGAGTACGCCGTTGCAAAGAACTTCTTCAGACCGCCGCCTGAGAAATCTGCCGGCAACAAATCGCCGACTGCATTATCCTTCACAGAGTCAAACTGCCCTCGTTCCGGTTCCTGCAGGAACAGCACCGCCAAGGCCAGCACAAACCCTGGAACCGCTGCAATATAAAAAGGAAACCGCCATCCATAATGCGGACTCAGTTTGCCCCCCAACAAGTATCCCGCCGCCGTGCCCACCGGGATCGCGAGATAGAAAACTCCCAGAATCCGCCCCCGCCTCTCTTCCGGAAACAGATCGGCAACAAACGTTGGCGCAATGGTCACGAAGGTCGCCTCGCCAATGCCGACCAGTGTGTGACGAATGAGCAGCTCGGTGTAAGTATGCGTAACCGCAGTGAGCAGCGTGAGCCCGCTCCAGAAGATCGCGCCGCCAACAATAATTTTCTTGCGCGAATAGCGATCCGCCAGAGGCCCCACGAACGGCGCCGACACCATGTAGAACAGTAGAAACGCGCTGGTAAGATAGCCAACCTGGGTATTGCTCAATCGAAATTCAGTTTGCACCAGAGGCTGCACGGCAAACAGGACTGATCGGTCGACATAGTTCAGCAGGTTCAGCGCCGTGAGCAGGATCAGCGCCGTGCGGGGATAGAGTTTCGCGGAGTTCACCGGATCGAGCGAATATAGCACGGCGGCAATCGGATAATCCGGATTGACCAGCGCTTGGCTAGAGTGCCGGTTGGGTCATTTGACCATCGCGCCATTTGTCGCTATCATAGACGACAAATGGTAAACGAACTTCAGGCCGTTGCCCGAGAGCTCGGGGGACGCCGCACCCTGGGCCGCGTTCCTACTAGCGATCATGATCTGCGCGAAGCCATCCGCGAGGGGTTCCCAACCGCGGTTGTGGAAGCGTTAATGCGCGCCTCGGGGCTCACTCTGAAGGAACTGGCTGATGCCCTGGACCTCTCCACGCGCAGCCTGCAGCGGAGGCGCCACGGTGGCCGGCTCGCCCGCTTCGAGTCGGACCGCCTGTACCGCCTCGCGCGTATCGTTGCATTGGCGGAGGAAAGTCTGGGTGACCACGGGCGCGCTCGGCTCTGGCTGAAGCGTTCCAACCGCGCATTAGGGGGCTCGTCGCCGCTTGCCGCCATCGACACCGAACTGGGGGCGCGCCAGGTAGAGAATGTACTCGGACGCATCGCCTTCGGCGGAATTAGTTGACTCGGCTCTATCGCGTCCTCCGCAAACTCTTCGCCCATGCGCCATTCGACGGCGAAGGCGCCTATCGCTATGGCGGACGATGGTCGAGCAGCGGCACCCGCCTTAGCTATGCCTCAGAGCACCAGTCGCTCGCCATGCTCGAATATTTTGTTCACTTGGACCCCGGCGATCCGCCTGAAGACTTGTTTCTGGCTTTCGGCGATGTTCCCGACAATGTGACTCGCGAACAAATTCAGACCGCCGCTCTTCCATCGAACTGGCGCGACACTCCGGCCCCGGCCGGTCTCGCGCGTTTCGGCGATCAATTTGCGCAGAAAGGAAAAAGCTGTTGCCTGGTCGTGCCTTCCGCCTTAAGTCCGCGGGAGAACAACTGGCTGCTGAATCCCGAGCATGCGGACTTCGAAAAGATTGTCGTCCTCCCGGCCGAGCCGCTGAGCTATGATCCTCGCATGTTTGCGCCAGCCCGACGCCGGCACAAGCATGTTGCTGGCAAACGGCCGAAATCAGGATGACCCGTAAATTTCACTTCTTTCCAGGTCGCGGCCATTTCGCTACCACGGTCGTCGAAATCCCACCCCGCGGCCGGAAGTCTCCCTTGACCTCCGCCCACACCGGCTTCGCCCAGCGCACCACATCCTCTAGCACCTGGTTCACCACGTTCTCCTGAAAAATCCCGAGGTTGCGATAGGACTGCAAGTATTCTTTATACGATTTCAGTTCCAAGCACTCTTTATCAGGCTGGTAGCGCAGCGTGACCACGCCGAAGTCCGGCAGTCCCGTCTTCGGACAAACCGAAGTAAACTCCGGATCGTCGATCACAATCTCGTATCCCGGAAACTGATTCGGCCAAGTTTCGATCTCCGGAAACTTGGCGTTCAACCCGGCTTCAGCGTGCTCGGGAGTGTAGTGGCGCTGTTTTGGCATGGAGATATTGTAGCCGTTGCGCCCTTCAATCCGGTGGCACAGGCCGCTCGTGCTTGGTAAGGACATCCTCAGCGAGCCAGTTTCAGGCATCCGCCGAGGGTTGCTAGCATCTAATGAGGCAACGGCGCGGGAAGCGGGGCATCTTTTCGCGGTCGCCACGGTGGTAAATTAGTGCTTGCAGTCGTCCTCGCCGCTCCCTGAAAGATAATCAGTTGGCAACGTCGAACAATTCGAATGGACGTCCCGCCTCGCGTAAAGGCGGCACCTGGCTCGTGGTCGGGATTGTTGCCGCTTTGGCGACCGTCCCGATGTTCACTCGCCGCTCCTCGCTGAAGGTCCGCATCACCACCGTGGAGCGCGGATCAATCCGCAGTCTGATTTCGACCAATGGCAAAGTGGAGCCTATCCAGAATTTCGAAGCCCACTCGCCGGTCGCCACGACCGTGAAGCGCCTACTGGTGAAGGAAGGAGACCACGTTCGTAAGGGTCAGCTCTTGTTGCAACTCGATGACGGAGACCTCCGCAGCCTGGCCGCCCGGGCGCAAGCCCAAATGAAAGCCGCCCAGGCCGATCAAGCTGACCTCACTACCGGCGGTACTCGCGAAGAGGTTCTCACTCTCGACTCTCAACTGATCAAAGCTCGCAGTGCACGGAATGACGCCCAGCGCAACCTTGACGCGCTTCGCCGCTTGCAGCAGCAAGGAGCGGCTTCTGCCGGCGAGGTCCAGCAGGCCGAAGAAGCCTTGCAGCGCGCCCAGGCCGACAGCAATCTGCTGGAGCAAAAACAGAAAGATCGCTACTCCAAACCCGAGGCCGCAAAAGTTCAAGCCCAGGGAGCCGAAGCGCAGGCCGCCTACGAAGCCGCCGAGGATGCCCTCAGCAAATCCAGCGTGCGCGCGCCGTTCGACGGCATCGTATACACATTGCCGGTTAAGCAGGGCGCTTACGTGCAGACCGGAGATCTGCTGTTGCAGGAAGGTGATCTCTCGAAGATGCTGATACGCAGTTTTGTCGACGAACCCGAAATCGGCCGCCTCACTACTGGCCAGAAGATCGAAGTTACATGGGACGCTCTGCCGGGACGCATTTGGAATGGCGCAGTCAGTACCATTCCCTCCACCGTCAAACTCCGCGGCTCGCGCAATGTGGGCGAGGTGACCTGCTCTGTCGACAACCACGATCTGCGCCTCCTGCCAAACGTCAATGTGGGCGTCACCATCATTACCGCTGAACATGGCAACGTGCTCACCCTGCCCCGCGAAGCGGTGCGGATGGACGATACCAGGCCGTATGTCTATCAGGTGGTCGACAACGAACTCAAGCGCCGCGATGTCGAAGTCTCCTTGCAAAACCTCACGCAAGTCGAAATCACCTCTGGGCTTCCCGAGCATTCCAGAGTGGCTCTGTCCTCAGCCGACACCAAGCCCCTGATCGACGGTGCCCGCGTGAAGGCGGTTCAGTAGCTCATGCAGTCGACCCGTATCCTTGAGGAAAACCGTTGTCATCCTGAGCAAGCGTTTTTGCCGCAGCGGAGGATCGGGGCGAACCGCGCGAAGCGTCGCCTTCGTCGCGACACATTCATCACGCGTCTGGCTCGCCTTCTTATCTGCACCTTGTCGCTGGTGTCACTTCCCCTCGCTGCCGCCGATACGCCTCAGGAGCTCCTCGCGGCCGGGCGCGTTGACCAGGCCATTCAAATCCTTGAACAACAGATCCGCACAGCCCCCACCGCGGAAGCCTACAACCTGCTTTGCCGCGCTCATTTCGAGCTCGATGCTTGGGACTCCGGCAATCCTGCCTGCGAAAAGGCTGTTGCTCTCGCCCCTTCGAACGGCCTCTATCATCTGTGGCTGGGACGAATCTACGGCGAGAAGGCAGATCGAGCAGGATTCCTCAAAGCCGCCGGACTGGCAAAGAAAGTTCGGATTGAATTCGAGCGTGCCGTCGAATTCGCTCCCGATAGTTGGGAGGCCCACACCGATCTCGCGGAGTTTTATCTGGAGGCTCCCGGCATCGTCGGCGGTGGTGAGGACAAGGCGCGCGCTCAAGCCGATCTTCTATTGCCGCTGAATCCAGGCATGGCGCATTGGGTGAGGGCTCGCATTGCACAAAAAAATAAAAATGCCGATGCCGCGGAGCAGGAGTACCGCATCGCCATCGACGTCAGTCACGGCGGCGCTCGTGCCTGGGTCAATCTCGCTGGATTCTATCGGCACACCAACCGTCTCGACGAGATGGAACAGGCTCTCCATACTATGGAGTCCCGTCCCCTTGATCGCCCCGCGGCCTTGATGGATGGCGCCAGCATGTTATTTCGTAGCAGCCGTAACGATGCCATGGCCACCCGACTGGTTCGCCGCTATCTCGCCTCCACCACGGTGGAGGAATGGCCGGCTTTCAAAGCCCACTACCTTCTCGGCCAACTGCTCGAGAAACAAGGTGATCGTCCGGCTGCTGAAGCCGAATATCGGGCCGCTCTAGCCATGGCCCATACCTTCAACCGCGCCCAACAAGGCTTACAGCGCTTAGGGCGCTAGTCGCTAAGCCCCACGATCTCCATTGCCGATCACTTGGTTGAGTCAGAGTGCACGTCGAAGCCGTAGTTCTTCAACACATCGCTGATGGCGCCCGTCTTGATGAATGATAAGAATTGCCGCGCGAGGTCCTTGTTCTTGGACGAGCGCAGGATCACGCACGCCTGCTCAATCGGTGGATATTCTTCTGAAGGCACTTCAGCGTAACGTCCCTTGCCTTTCATGTTCGGCGATAAAGCCAGCGACAGAGCCACGATGCCCACATCCGCCGCGCCTGAAACAACGAACGATGCGGTTTGCGAAATGTTTTCGCCCAAGACAAACTTGTCCTTCAGTTTGTCGTAGATCTTTTCTTGCTGCATCGCAGCCACCGCCGCCTGCCCATAGGGAGCGTGTTGCGGATTGGCGATGGCGATTTTCTTCACCGAAGGATCCAGCAACGCCTTCATTCCGGAACCCAGATCGAGTTTCGAACCGCTCGGAACCCAAATCACAATCTTGCCTCTTGCGTACTCGTAGTAGCTGCCTGGCTCGGTTAGTCCACCAGCCTCCAGTTTTTTGGGATAGTCGAGGTTCGCGGAAAAGAATACGTCGAAGGGCGCGCCACTCTGAATCTGCTGGAAGAAGTTTCCCGACGAACCATAGATTGGCTTTACCGTCTTGCCAGTTTCCTTCTGAAAGCGGCCAGCAATATCCTGCATGGCGAATTGCAGGTCCGCCGCCGCTGCTACATTTATTTCCTGGCTCACACATAGCGGCGAGATACAGCCAACCACCATCATCGCGATCAGACTCAGCCGGCGGAAACTCATGAGCTCTCTCCTGACTTATAGTGACTGCATGCCAATCTCAGCCAGAAAAATTGCGGGTAACCACAGAAGAAATTCAACTCGGCGACGTTATGGCTCACGTGGTCGTTCGCGTCGGAGACAATCTGATCAGAAGCGCCATCCCCCGGCGTAGCGCCGACGAACTCAAGCTAAAGAAGGGCGAAACCGTCACCGCTGTGGTCAAAGCCACGGAAGTGATGATCCAGAAGGACTGACCCGCTTCACTGCACGCCCACGATCTTCAACGTCGTCACCTGCCGCACCCATCGCGCCATTCTTTTCTCGCCCGGTATCACAATCCGGTAGGGCCCTTCTTTTTCGTCCAGCGGCTTCCCATCTTTCAGGTACGCGAGAACGATTTGCTTATCCGTGAATGCAGGATCTATCTCAGGCAGCGCAATCACGGCACGATATCCATCTGCAGCTTCCACCAATAAACATGACGCCAGTCGCTTGCCCTTTAAAGTATCTCCAAACCCAATACCCGCTTTTTCTAAAATGACACTAAGCGCGACCGCATCGAATGTCGCGGGCGCATTGGAAAGAAGCGCGGTGACCTTGACGTGCGGCAAGGCTTCGATATCGGCCCGGGTCAACACACTGGTTTTGCCAGCCTCATTCTGAACCGTCAGTTGCTGAGCGCGCGCCGCAGTAGCGTGCAGAATCAAGGCCAAGATCAGAGTAAAAACAAATCGAAGGTTTCTCATGACACACGCAGGATCATCACTTCTGTTGCCTTGATCAGGGCGGCGGCTGTTTGCCCCGGTTTTAACTGCATCTCGCGTGCCGAGCGCGCGGTGATGATGGATACAATCTGCTGGTCGCCAATCGAGATGGCCACCTCCGCCATCAGACCACTGATGCGGACTGAATCGATCCGACCCACTAGTTGATTCCGCCCGCTGACGTGGCGCACTGCTTGCTTGCGCTCTTTCTCGGTTCTTCCCCGCGTCCTGAAAAGGAACCGGTCCACTTCTTTTTCTGGAATACGGTGGTGTCCTCCAGCAGTTTGAATGCTGCGAATTTTCTTTTTGTAAATCCATTGCTTGATGGTCGGAAAACTGATCCCTAGCTGCAAGGCCGCGTCCCGCAGCTTAAGCAACGTTTCCTTCTTCGGTTCGGAGTTTCCATTCCTCGGCATCGGAACGAAATCCTACAGTCAACGCGGGACATGGTCAATCACCGGCCCGCCCTCGCAGGCGCAACGCCGATGTAACCGAGAAGTATAGAACTGCATCATTATCGACGCAATAATAGTATTTACTACATGTCAAAGCTCGATAGAAATGTCCCTTTTGCTGTTGTTGTATGGTTGGAGTGCGCATTCCAACGAGCTGCGATTAGCACGGGATGCGAATGGTTGGGCCTGATACTTTGATCGCCTTGGCGGCAGGGATGATCCTTCTGGGCCTTTCGGCTCACCATGGGATTGCACCGGCCTGACCGAATCAGACGCTACTCGAAAGGCGTCCTCTGGTCGCCATCTTAGTTCGCTGCGTCTCGTGGTCGAGCCCCAATCAACATCTTGAAAACCTACATTGAGCAGCAAAAAACTCCCCTGTGACGTGGCTGCCAAGTCGCTTATATCCCCGCCCTGAACTGCGGGGTTTTACGCTCCCGAGGATAAATCTCGTCCGTATCGGAAAATAGATGAAAATGGATTATGACTTCTGTGCGTATGGACAAGTGGTTGTGGGCCGCCAGATTTTTCAAGACACGATCACAGGCTGCACGCGCCTGTGAACTCGGGCGAATCCAATCGAACGGCCAGCCAGCTAAAGCCGCGCGCGAAGTCCGAAGCGGCGACATGCTGCGCGTGACCAACGAAGGCGGCGATTTCGAAATAGAAGTCCTGCTCCTCAGTGACGTGCGCGGTCCTGCCTCAGTCGCTCAAAC
>Ga0185299_10007673_pt1 | contig 10943 bp, 7 predicted proteins | sample PaiPotPPA55metaG_FD_128002 | JGI IMG/M metagenome (GOLD analysis project Ga0185299, IMG submission 128002) | Iron sulfur acid spring bacterial and archeal communities from Banff, Canada, to study Microbial Dark Matter (Phase II) - Paint Pots PPA... ...
GTTTTGAAATCCGCCACTACCACCTGCTGCCTGAAAACTCCTACTCAGTCGATTTCAACCAAATAAAGCGGCTCGCTGATAATCACACGAAGATGCTGGTCGTAAATTCGCCGCACAATCCGACTGGAGCAACTCTCAGCAACGATGAATTAAAATTGCTTCACGATTTCGCTGATGAGAGGGGGATTCAATTTGTCGCCGACGAGGTTTTTCATCCCATCTATCACGGACGTGAAACCGACTCCGCAGCCCGGCTTCCGCATGCCACTGTAATCGGTGATTTTTCGAAAGCACTATCGCTCCCCGGGTTGCGACTCGCCTGGATTATTGAGCGTGACCGCGCCCGCAGAGCGGAATATTTGAACGCGCGCGAATACGTCAGCGTGTCCAACACGCCCATCAGTGAGTTCCTTGGTGAAATTGCGATACACAATCGTCAAAAGGTGTTAAGCCGGACACGCGAGGTAACGAGCGCCAATCTCAAACTTCTAGATCACGTATTCGCAGAGCATTCGGACATTATCGAGTGGGTTCGCCCAATGGGAGGCATGACGGCGTTCGCTCGGCTTGTTTCTGGCGGCAATGCGCGTGAATTTTGCGAAGAGGCGCTCGAGCACGGACTGCTTCTGGCTCCCGGGGATTGCTGGAGCATGCCAGACCACTTCCGGATTGGGTTTGGAGTCGGTCGCGATTGGTATTCACGCGCCATGGACCGTTTTGGCCAGGTTCTCCGCCAGCGGTCCGTCCTAAGGCTCGGCTCTTCGGGCAAGGGTCTTTCTGGTGCCGCTGTTCGTTAGACGATTATCAGCGTGACCAAGCATTGCTGGCGGTTTGGATGAAAGTTCCGATTCCGCCGGACGTTCCGACGCCGGAAAATTACAGTTCGGGCCTCGTTTAAGGCCTTTCAGTGCATAAGATTGACACCCCTATACCCCTATGCTACGTTCGGAAGTCGGCCCAAACTGCGTGTAGCGCGATTTGGCCCCGCAATTGCTTTTCAATCCGCTGGAGGATACTTTTTTGGCGCACGCTGACGAAAAATACCTGTTTACCTCTGAGTCTGTAACTGAGGGTCATCCCGATAAAATTGCCGACCAGATTTCCGACGCTGTACTCGACGCTGTCCTGACAGACGACCCCATGGGCCGCGTAGCCTGTGAAACCCTGGTGACCACCGGACTTGTCGTTGTTGCCGGCGAAATTACCACCAGCACCTACGTCGACTTCTCCGGCCTCGCTCGCGATGTAATCCGCGACGTTGGCTACACCCGCGCGAAGTTTGGCTTTGACGCAGAAACCTGCGGAGTAATTTGTGCCATCAACAAGCAATCTCCCGACATTGCTATGGGAGTTGATACCGGCGGCGCCGGTGATCAAGGTTTGATGTTCGGCTTCGCATGCGACGAAACGCCCGAGTTGATGCCCATGCCTATCCAACTCGCGCACAGCCTAACGCACAAGCTCGCAGAAGTTCGCAAGAAGGGAACCGTTGACTTCCTCCGGCCGGACGGAAAATCCCAAGTCACAATCGAATATATCGATGGACGCCCAGCACGGGTTGACACCGTCGTAATCTCTACCCAGCACAGTGACAAAGTCTCTCACCGCGATTTGGAAGCCGCGGTTATGCAGCACGTGATCAAGGCCGTTCTTCCTGAATCCATGGTGGACAAGAAAACGAAATATCACATCAATCCCACCGGCCGCTTCGTTACCGGCGGGCCCATGGGTGACGCAGGTCTCACCGGCCGCAAGATTATCGTGGACACTTACGGCGGATACAGCCGTCACGGTGGCGGCGCCCTTTCTGGGAAAGATGCTACCAAAGTGGACCGCTCGGCTTGCTACATGGCCCGCTACGTTGCAAAAAATATCGTTGCTGCTGGACTTGCCACTAAAGTGGAAGTTCAGCTCGCGTACGCGATCGGAGTCGCCGAGCCGGTTTCCGTGATGGCGGATACGTTTGGCACCGGAACTATTCCAAATGCGCAAATCACCGAGCTGATTCGCGCATTCTTCAAGCTCACGCCCAAGGGGATTATCGAGACGCTCAATCTACGCCGCCCGATTTATCGTCCGACTGCTTCTTACGGCCATTTCGGTCGCACCGGACCGGGGTTCACCTGGGAGAAAACAGACAAGGCCGAAGCCATCAAGAAAGAAGCAGGTTCGCGCGGGGTTGTAGCGGCATCGCGCAGTTAAAATTTCCGCTTCTGGTTTTTGCAGTCAGGTTTTCGTAGCGCCGGGCTTTAGTCCGGAATCTTGTCTTGCCGAGGCAGTCCTGGGTGTTCATCGGCAATTCAAATTCTCCGCACAATTAAAAATTAAAGGGAGTTCTCGTGGAAACAACTGCACCGAAGCTGACCGGCGACGTGAAGGACCTTGCCCTTGCAGAAAAAGGCAAACGCAAAATCGAATGGGCCAATCAGCACATGCCCGTTTTGCAGCTTATCCGCAAGCAGTTCATTAAAGACCAGCCGCTGAAAGGCGTGCGCATGTCCGCCTGTCTGCATGTGACCAGCGAAACGGCCAACCTCGCCATCACTCTTCGCGATGGCGGCGCGGACGTTGTTCTCTGCGCGTCGAATCCGCTCTCCACGCAGGACGAAGTCGCCGCATCCCTGGTGAAGGATTACAATATTCCCACGTTTGCCATTAAGGGCGAAGACAACGCCACTTATTACGCGCACATCAACGCTGCGCTCGATCATAAACCGCAAATCACCATGGACGACGGCGCTGACCTTGTCACCATACTGCTCACCAAGCGCCCCGATCTCGTCAAGGACATCATCGGCGGCACCGAAGAAACCACCACCGGAGTGATTCGTCTGCGCGCCATGGCCAAAGACGGCACGCTGAAATATCCCATCATCGCCGTGAATGACGCGCTAACCAAGCACCTCTTCGACAATCGCTACGGCACCGGCCAGTCTTCGATTGACGGTGTTCTGCGCGCCACAAATCTTTTGATCGCAGGGCTTCGCGTGGTCGTTTCCGGTTACGGTTGGTGCGGCAAAGGCGTCGCTATGCGCGCCAAAGGTCACGGTGCGGACGTGATCATTACCGAAATCAATCCAGTCCGCGCGCTCGAAGCCGTGATGGATGGCTTCCGCGTGATGCCCATGCCGGAAGCGGCGAAAATCGGCGACATCTTCATCACCGTTACCGGCAATAAATCAATCCTCACGCACGATCATTTCGAAAGAATGAAAGACGGCGCAGTCATTTCGAACTCCGGCCATTTCAACGTTGAGATTGATATCCCCGCGCTCGAAAAACTTTCCAGCTCGAAGAGGCCGGTCCGCCCATTCGTCGATGAATACGTAATGAAAGATGGCCGCAAACTTTACCTGCTCGGCGAAGGCCGTCTCATCAACCTCGCGGCCGCCGAAGGCCACCCTGCTTCTGTGATGGACATGAGCTTCGCCAACCAGGCGCTCGCCTCCGAATACCTGGTGAAAAACGCCAGCTCCCTGAAGCATCAGGTTTATTCCGTGCCCGAAAATATCGACCGCCACATCGCCAAGCTGAAGCTCGACTCCATGGGCATCCAGGTTGATAAGCTCACGCCAGATCAAGAACAGTATCTGGCCTCCTGGTCCGAAGGCACATAGAACGTAACACCTGTGAAAATAAGGCCGAGGCCCTGCGGCTCAACAGCAGGTTATGTTCTCGGCCTTTTTCTGTTCCTAATGCAATGCGTGTGAAGGACACCGGCCTTTGCATCGAAGACTTGACCGTGGAGGCACCATCCGCCAAAACCACTGCCATAAATCGAGGCGCAATCAGCAATTCCATTTTGAGTAAGGACCGCCATTCGATGCTGGGCAGCAGGCAACCCTACATTGCTCTGCTTCTATCCTAAATGACGTAGCTATTTCTATCGCAAGTCGAGAATGAGAACTAGACTTATCAACGTCGTCTGGGTTGCTTTGAGCCTTTGCTCCGTTCCTGCGATCCTACCGTTCCCAGCTTATGCTCAGGACGCCGCCGGGATAAAACCCGCAATTCACTCTTCCGACGAGACGGATTCGAATACCCCATCCCCCGCGGTCGCGTCTGCTTTATTCGCGCCGCAAACGCTCGGCGTTAATATTCATTTCACTCAGCCGCTGCCTGGCGAAATGGAAATGATCGCCGCCGCCGGAATTCGCTGGATACGCACGGATTTCGACTGGGCCTCCATCGAACAGCAGCCGGGCGTTTACGATTTTTCGGTCTACGATGAGCTTCTCGCCTCTCTTTCTTCTTACCACATACGGGCCATTCTTATTTTCGACTATACAAACCCGCTTTACGATCAGGGTTTGTCTCCCTATGACGACGAAGGGCGAGCCGCGTTCGCGGCCTGGGCCGCAGCAGCGGCCGTACATTTTCGCCGGTATAACGTCGTTTGGGAAATGTACAACGAGCCTGACTTGACCTGGACGCCGAGTCCAAACGCGCAAGCCTACGCCAAGCTTGCTCTCGCGGTCGGCAAATCTTTGCGCGAGGCCGCTCCGGAAGCGATTTACATCGGCCCGGCGCTCAGTTACCTGATGAATTTATCTTTCCTGCGCGCATCGTTGGAAGCGGGGCTTCTGAATTATTGGTCCGCAATTTCCATTCACCCTTACCGGCAGATTCCTCCTGAAACGGTGGAAAACGATTATCAGAAGCTGCGTGCGCTGATTGCGAAATATGAGCCTAAGGAAAAAAACATTCCTGTCGTTTCAGGCGAATGGGGATATTCGACCTTTTGGAATTGTTGCGACAATGAGGTGCAGGCAAAATTTCTGGTGCGCGAATGGCTCGTGAATCGCGCCTCGCAGATTCCGCTCTCAATCTGGTATGACTGGCGGGACGACCCTGCCGATCCTCAGGATCCCGAAGAAAGCCACTTCGGTATAGTGTTTAGAGAATATTTCCGCGCTCGCCAGCCTGCATTCAATCCGAAGCCGTCATACACCGCAACTCAAACCGCCAATCGATTGTTAACGGATTACAGTTTTTTGCGGCGCATCGACGACGGCCGGTCGGAGGATTGGGTCCTGGAATTCAAAGACGCAGCCGGCCATTTGACTGCGGTAGCTTGGACCACCGGCGGAGATCACGCTGCGTTTATCGCAGTCCCGCCCTATACCTACGATGTCACCTCATATCTCGGCGAAAAACTTTCCCCACTCACCGCGGGCGTTGGTGGCTTAACGATCCAACTTACTGATGGTCCTCAATATTTGCGTCCCAAGACAGACGCCGCCAGCGCTAGTTCGCGCTAGTCGTCGCCCAACGATTGGAGGAATGTTACGGACGGCGCGAAGAACAAACTTCCAGTGACCGCGCGGCTGTATTCGAGCAAGCGATCGTAGTTACCCGGCGGCCGACCGACGAACATATTCTCCAGCATCCGCTCCAGAGTGCGGGGCGTACGGCAGTAACCGATAAAATAGGTCCCAAATTCCGCTTGCGCCGCGCTGCCGAAGGGCATGTTGTCGCGCAATATTTTCATCTCTTTGCCGTTCTCTTCAATCGTCGTCAGCGAGCTGTGCGAGCAGGTCGGCTTCACTGAGGCGTCCAATTCAATGTCGGACAGCTTTTTGCGCCCGATAATTTTTTCCTGAGCCTCGGTGGACAGCGCGTTCCATCCGTTCATATCGTGGAGATATTTCTGCACCATCACGTAGCTTCCGCCTGCGAACGTCGCATCTTCCTCTCCCACGAGCGCGGCATCGGCGATGGCTTCACCTCGCGGATTTTCCGTCCCATCGACGAATCCGACCAGATCGCGGTCGTCGAAGTTTTTGAAGCCGTGCACTTCGTCAACCGGAGCGACAGCGTTTCCGATGCGCGCCATGATTTGCGTCGCAAGTTCGAAGCACAGATCCATGTGCCTCGCGCGTATGTGGAACAGGAAGTCGCCCGGCGTGGAGACTGCATGTCGCGCGTCGGCACGAATCTCCCGGAACGGGTGAAGCTCGGCCGGGCGCGGCTGTCCAATGAGCCGGTCCCACGCGTCGGATCCAATCCCCATGATGCAGGAGAGCCCCGCTTCAATGTTGCGAAATTCCACAGCGCGGAAAATCCCGCTCAGGTCTCCGCAGAACGACCGCAGCGTCGCGAGAGTGTCGCCCACCGGCTTTAGCGTCACCACCAGAAAGATCGCTGCGCGCGAGAGCGGTGCAACGATTGGCTGCGCCACAATGCGTTCCGCCTTAGGTGCGCTCTTCGAATCGGACTCCATCCTATTTCCTCCTGCTTCTGCTTTACCTGTTGCCCTGGCTGGTCCGTCGTAACGCGACCGCCGCCTTTGGGAAACTTCGCGAGAGCGTATACTCTGCCTTGTAACTGTTGCAAATAAATATTTGAAGACTTCGAGCTCTCATTGGCCGCACAAACACACGGAACCATAGGAGGGTATTTCCGAAAAGGGGGCCTCCGTGACAATCAGGAACTTCTTCTTCGTAAAAGTTCAACTGGAAGGACACAGCGTGTAAATTAAGTGTGAATGAAACCTGGAAACGACAGTTATCGGTGGACTCGGATCCTCAGTGTTTTGCTCGCGTCGCTTCTAGCCGCAATGTTCGCGTCAGCAGCCGACGCGCAACAATGTACGGCAAAACCCGCTTCGATCCCGCTCGGCCAAACTGTACGCCTTCGCTGCGAAATCCTGGCAGCAACCGCTCGCTTGAATGGCCGCACCGTGCGCCTCTTCAAGCAGGAAAATGGTGACTGGCAAGGCCTGATGCCGGTGGCCGTGGCCGACGTACCGGGCACCTACCCAGTTGAATTTCTCGCTGAAGACGGAACTACGCTCGCCTCCGCAAGCTTAACCATTCGCAAAACTATATTCCCGTCGCAAAATGTTAGTCTTGCGCCGCAAATCGAAGCGCTCCATTCCACGCCAGACGAAGTGCAAACTCTGACCAACTTCCGCGACTCGGTATCCGACGTTAAATACTGGCAAGATCCGCTCGTCGCGCCGCTTCCCGGCTGCGTGATATCCCCGTTTGGTGTGAAAAGACTTCATAACGGAAAAGCTACAGGTGAGTTTCACATGGGTATCGACCAGCGTGGCGCCGAAGGAACGCCCATTCTCGCAGTCGCCGCTGGCACGGTGAAAATCGTGCAGCCATTCAATGTTCTCGGCGGCACCGTAGCGATTGATCACGGCCAGGGCCTCGAAACCATGTACCTTCACATGTCAAAATTGAACGTGGAACTCGGCGCTCGCTTGAACAAAGGTGATGTCATTGGCTACGTTGGAGCAACTGGCCGCGCCAACGGGCCACATCTTCACTGGGTCGTGTACGTGAATGGCGTCCCCGTGAATCCTCAGCAGTGGGTCACGCTGAATTCCTGCGATGCCGCCAAACAAAAGCCAAAAAAGAAATAGCCGCAGCTCCGTCCCGTCCGCAACCGCGAAGAAAATTTGCCGCCGCAGGAATTTCGCGGCAAAATCGCTACCGCCCCAGCGCGAAAGCGGAAGTCCAGACTAACCGCCGCGTCGCGCTAAACTTTTTACACCTGGGAGGTAGCCATGGCGATACTACGAAGAATATCTCGGGCCCTTTGCATTGTGTTGTTGCTGATCGGCTGTGCCACGCTCTCGGCACAAAACGAAAAGCCTCGCGTCCGAAATATTGTTCTGGTTCACGGTGCCTGGGCCGACGGTTCCGGCTGGAAAGGCGTTTACGACCTTCTTGTCAAAAATGGTTTCAACGTCAGCATCGTCCAGGAGCCGGAAACGTCCTTCCAGGACGACGTCGTGGCTACGAAGCGTATCCTCGCTTTGCAAGACGGACCTAGCATTCTTGTCGCTCACAGTTACGGAGGCGCTGTAATTACTGAAGCGGGCGTGGACCCTTCCGTCGCCGGCTTAGTATATATCGCGGCCCACATGCCCGATGCCGGAGAGAACGAGTCTGACGACGGCAAACGCTTCCCCAGCGACCTCAGCAAGTCCAACGCAATAAAGAAGACGGCCGATGGTTTCACCTACGTTGATCCCGCGCAGTTTCATGAATTTTTCGCAGCCGATTTAACCACCGAGCAGGCCGCCTTCATGGCGCGTTCGCAAGTGCTAAACAAAGCCGAAAATTTCAAAGCGGTCATCACCACCGCTGCGTGGAAAAGCAAGCCGAGCTGGATGCTGGTAGCCGGAAGCGATAGAACCATTAACCCCGACCTCGAACGCTGGTATGCCACCCGAGCCAACAGCCACAAAGTCGAAGTCGCGGGCGCCAGTCACTGCGTTTACATCTCCAGACCAAAAGAAGTGGCATCCCTGATCGAAGAGGCCGCCTCGCACGCCCGCTAGAGACCATGCGCCACGTCTTGGGGTCACTTGGCCGGTATGCGAATAGATCGGGACCAGAAGCGACCAGCAACCTAAAGCGTCGTGCGCTTGTCCCTAGTAATGAAAGCGATAGCGAAACTCGACATAGAGTTGGCGCGGATCGTTGTAGTGGAAGCCGCCAAACGTCAGACTGCTATCGAGCAAAACTCGCCGGTTGGCCACGTTTAGCGCCGTCAACGACACCGTATATTTTTCGCCGAAACTCTTCCCTAAAGAGACGTCAAACGTCGTGTGCCCCGGCAGGTTAGAGCCCGTAAATTGTGGAAGGCTACCTCCGTTTGTGAATCCCGAGCCGTAATAGACATTCGTCGACGCGAACGAGTGCCACGGAAGACTCGCATTGAAACCGACATTCAACGTGTTTCGCTGATCGTGGTCTACAGGTGACAATCCAGGCGGTATGAGCAGTGGGCATTGTGCGTCATTGGGAGGGCAAACCAAGCCCCCAGTGATGGGCGAGCTTGCCTGGGCGATTTGATTGGAGTAGGCCAGATGAAACTGGCCGCGATGCCAAAGTCGCGGCGACCGTAATGTGAGCTCCCAACCTTGAATCAAGGCGTGATCCCAGGTAATGGGCCAGAAGATATTTGATTCTCCGATATTGTTATGATCGAGCCAGTTCCTCGCGCGGGTTTCGAAAGTATCGGCGTCAAGAGCCCATCCGTGATAGGGAATTGTGACGCCGAACTGGTATTCAATATCGCGTTCGCCGCGCAGGCTGCTGAAAGTCAAATCCTGACTGGTGGCTAAGTCCAGCAAGGGGCCGGTAGCAGTCAACAGTGGAGGGGCCTGATAAAATTCACCGTAAAACCCGCGGAAAACCCAGTTTAGCCGCGGAACTTTGATGGCCACTCCAACGCGCGGGTCCGTAGCGTTCTCAACAATCTCCGGCTGGCCTCCTACTGAGGGAGAGTCAAAGTGCGACTGGCGAAGGCCTGCGATTACGGTCAACCACGGGGTCACCTTAAATCTGTCGCTGACGAACGCTTCAGCTAGACCGCCGGTTACAGCAGCCCGAGACGGGCCAAAATTCTGGCAGGACGGATTGTTCGGAGGAGTGCAGCTGGTAAAAGTGTTATTAAAGAAATTACTTTCGTGCTGAGCGAATCCGTAAATTCCCGCTTGAATGCTGTTTTTCCAAACGGTTGCGCCCACGGTCGCTTGTAAACCGGCGTAATTGGCAGTCTGTTGCACATCTGTGATCACCGGGACATCGTTCGGTGAGGCGTCATAGCTGGCCTTGTTGTAATGATAGAAGGGTGAAACGGTGAGAATCAGGTTCGGATTAAACGTGTGGATCCAGGAGAAGGTGACGTAACCGTCGGGCTCACGTTCACTATCTCGAAGGCCGAAGCTCGGGAAGACCTGGTTTCCTGCTGAGTTGGGATCCGGGTCGATGGGGATTTGATAATAATCCTGTCGCATGGAAGCCACCAAGCGAAGCTGATCTTTGGGGTTTGGGTTAAAAGTAAAGGACGCGAATCCTCCGTAACCATTCTCTGCGTCGTGAACAACCTGCCCGATCGGCGCTTGCAGACCGTAATTGCTACGATTCCCATTTAGGCTTGCATAATAAGCGAAGCGTTGGGTGTGGCCGCCGAAGTTGAGCTGGTCGTTTGTTTGATACCAATTGCCGAAGCTGGTGACGAGTTCGGCCTCATTGTCTCGCTCGAAACCACTGCGAGGCACGATGTTGAAGATTCCGTAGGTGCGGTCTCCGTAGTCGGCGTCGTAGCTGCCTCGCTGAATCTCGAGATAATCGATGTCCTTGGGATCAATCACGGGGCCTAGGTTGGAGGCGATATTTGTATTGGGCACGGGCACACCGTCAATCAACCAGTCAACTTGGTGGCCGCCACGCATATGCAACATGTCGTGGGTTATGTACGCGGAAGGAACGTAGTCGGTGATCATGGCAAGGCTGTTGGTGCGGTCAGCGCCGGGGGTCTGGGCAATGTCCGCGCGGTTGATTAGTGTGGTCGGGGTCACCGAATCCACGTTGCCCACTTCTGCTTCGCTGACCACCACGGTTGTCTGATTCACGCTCGCAATGGCTAGCTGAAAGTGGAGAACAGGAGAGGAGTTTGATGCCACCGTGACCGTTTGTTCGGCGGTCTGAAATTTTGACTGAGTGACTGTAATCTTGTAATCACCGACCGGGACACTCGTAAATATAAACTCCCCGTTGTCATTCGTTTGTGTAGTTTGGGACCAATCCGACGTTATCGCCTCTAGTTTAACTGTGGCTCCCGATATTGGGCGATGCTGCGGGTCGTGAACGATCCCTTGAATCTTTCCGAAAATAGTTGCGTAAGTAGAAAAAACACAGAGCACGCCAACAGCTAGAAAAAGACAGAATAAGATCTTTCGCACAAAAATCCTCCGTCGAACTCAGGTTTTTAGTTTATGCAATCAGCGAGACGACGCTTAGAGTCGCGGGGGTTGAAGCGGAGCTGAAAGAAAACGCGAGGTTGCAATTTCTCGGTACTCGCTGGCGAACGCACGGTGAACGTCAGGAACGCCGACGGAAGTAATGGCCGAAGGAGTAGTGGGAGCTACAGTCGAGATCAGACCGTAGTCGATCCGGTGATGGCCGGGAGTCATT
>Ga0185299_10007674_pt1 | contig 10943 bp, 7 predicted proteins | sample PaiPotPPA55metaG_FD_128002 | JGI IMG/M metagenome (GOLD analysis project Ga0185299, IMG submission 128002) | Iron sulfur acid spring bacterial and archeal communities from Banff, Canada, to study Microbial Dark Matter (Phase II) - Paint Pots PPA... ...
CCGCATGCTGTCGGAAAGCGAATCGAAAATCGGGTAGAGCTGGTCGATATATTGCCTACGCTGTTGCAAGCAGCGCGGATTGAGATTCCGAAGAAAGTGCAGGGGGAATCGTTGCTGCCACTGATGCAGGCGAGAGTGGCGGGAGGCAGTCAGACAGTGGAGGTCTGGCGCGACCGGGCGGCGTATGCCCAGTCGGATGTTCCGCGGATCGAATTCGGCTGGAGCGGGGAGCGGTCGCTGCGGACCGGCAAATACCTGTACATCCAGTCGCCGCGCCGGGAGTTATATGATCAGAAGGCGGATCCGAAAGCGGATCACGACTTAGCCTCGTCTTCCGCGGCGGTGGCCGACACGCTGGCAAGCCAGCTAGAGGCTTTCCGGCAGAAGACGACCAGCCCGCAGGAGGTTTCACAGGTTGCCATGGATCCAATGGCACAGGAGAAACTGAGAGGGCTGGGATACATGGCATCGGGCAGGGATGTTTCAAAGGGATCGGCCGACGACCGAGGGGCCGATCCCAAGGACAAAATCGAAATTGCCGACTTGATCCATCGGGCGTTCTTGCTAGTCGATGATCGTCGCGATGAGGAAGCGGTACCTCTGTTGCAGCAACTGATTGCGAAGGATCCTGACGCGCCTTTTGCATATGCGCTACTCGGGCAGTGCTTCGTAACCCTGAAGCGGTACCCGCAGGCGGTTCCTTTGCTGCGCAACGCTGTGCAAATGCGTCCGGACATGACCATTGCGCATTTACATTTGGCTGAGGCACTCCTGGAAACGAGAGATTTTGACGTAGCGGCGGATGAGTTGGAGATCGTAGTGGCCAGGATGCCGAACTTCGAGGAAGCGCAACAGATGCTGGAGACGGCCTATGCGCAAGCGGGTCGCATCCCAGAGGCCATCAAGGAATGCGAAGAAGTGCTCAAGTCGGATCCCGATGACTACGGAAGCAACCTGCTTCTCGGGCAAGTGCTGGTGCGTTCGGGAGATGCAAAGGCCGCTCTGCCTAGGCTGGAGAAGGCGGCTTCGCTGCAACCCCAAGATCCCTTGTCGCACGTCTCGCTGGCCGAGGCTTACGATCGGTTGGGACGAAAGGCGGATGCGGAGCGGGAACGGGCTGAGGCGAAGCGGCTGCAGGCGAATTAACCGCCGGGTGCGGGAAACCTCAGCTTAGAACCGCTTCAAATGAAATTATTCCGCGAGTTGAAAACTGGCTGCCTTTCTGCATGTTCAGAAACTCAGGGGCGCCGGTTTCGGTATAGCGAAGGATCTACTTGCCGAACCATGGATTCCAAATCCAGATCAAGCGTCAGGAAGTCCCGAACCGCTTCGGAAGTGCTGGCCGGGTCCTTCAGCAGCTTTCTGTATCCCACGCGACAAACGACGACATCCGTCCTTTTCTCGAGCCAGGCCCTGACTTCTCTCAAATGTTCTGCGTATGCCGAAGTCAGCACGGCGGAGCTATGGGAATCCATGTTTCCACGCCGCCGGAGCATTTCATCCTGCGAGGCCAGGACTTCTGGTAGGGGACGCTCCATGAAAACTACTCTATAGTTGCGACCTGTGGGGACAGACAAGAGTAGCTGGGAAATAACTTTCACTACTTTTCCCTCAGCTTCGTCGATGCGATCCGGTTGCTTGGGCAAGAGCTTTGCCGGCTCCCATTCGTAGTAACCGCGCGGGTTGTCGGCATCTGGCTTGCGTTCGAAATCGGTGAGCAGGATCATGCCGCCGGCAGCGAGCATCTGCATCATCAGCGACGTACCTGAGCGGGGCAGACCCGAGACGATGGTGATCACGTCTGAACTGGATTTCCTTCCTGCGTTTTAGGATTCTGGTTGGACTTCTGTCTGGACTGCAACGCCGTTTCCGGCGGTCACACTCCAGGGCTTGCCGTCTAGGTGTGCTGGCAGCCCCAAACCGAAAAGCTTAAGAATGGTAGGGGCCACATCAACGATGGCTGGTTTCTCGTCGGCGATCTTGCGGTTAGAAAAAAGCACTCCGGGAACGAGGCGGGGATCAATACAGTGGTCGCCACTCCAGGCTTTCAGGTTGTCTTCGAATATCTGGCTGGTCACTTTGCCCATCACTGAATCCCATGACGCACGGAAGCCTTCGCCGTAACCCACAATCAAGTCGGGCGCGTTGTCCACATAAGGACCAGCGTACATGGAATCGCAGTCGAAAACTCCGCTGATGCTGACGCGGCCCGACGCAGGGTCTGCCAGACCGTCAAGTTTGTGTCGCAATTCTTCTTTCAACGCATCGGCCTCGCCATTCGGCTGGACGATGCCGTAGCGTTCGCGTCCTATTAGATTCAAGTAAAGTCCGTTCAGGCCCATGGTGTAGGCGCGAGTGCGTGACCAGTCCACGTCTTCGAACCAGTCGCCGCTTTCTTTTTTCTCCTGGTTAAGCATCAGATATCCATTCTGGTGCAGCCAGGCGTTCAAATTAACGCCGCGGGCAAATGACTTGAACCCGTGGTCGGAGATGACTAACAGTAAAGTTTCGTCATCTATTTGCTTCATGACACGGCCGACCAGTGCGTCCATTCGGCAGTACAGATCCTCGATCACGTTCGGGCGCTGGTCGCGGGGCACATCCCGGGCCGCTGGATGGTCCTCCTCCAAGTAGCGCCAGAACATATGCTGCACCCGGTCTGTGGTATCGAAGACACAGGCACAAAGGCCCTGCCGAGTTTTTTCGAGCGCGTCAAAAAACATGCGCTCGCGATCCTCATGATTGGCATAGCACTGAGTCAGGAAAGCCTGATCGTCGAGCACCTTTTCATTCAGCGCCCAGGTATCCTCAGCGAGCCCCAGTGTGGCGTAGGGGCCGAAAAGTTTTGCCAGGTAGATGGAGTAAGTCACAGGGTGGGAGATCGGGAGATCGGGCTTGCCCGGATCGATGTTCACGGGCGTGACGTAAACCTCCACTTCAGGCGACACCTCCTTCAGGTAGAAACGGCACATACCGCGCGCGTTGAAGCCCAAACCTGCTTTGAACTTGACCGAGATCCACTCGGAGTATTCGCCGACCTGCACAATGAAGCTCTCCGAATCCACCGTGATTCGCGCTCGGTTCTTGCCGGGATCGGGGCGGATTTCAAAGCTCACTCGCAGTTCGCTGCCCGAACCTCCCGCCAACGGATCTTCGGGCCCGGGGATGTAGGAGCGACACACGGAACCGTCGCGGTCAATGGGGACTCGGACCCCGCCTTCGCGGAACGCGTCAGTGTGGCCTCGAGTCGTACACAAGCAGAAGGTTCCTTGGCTACCCTTTAAGTCGGGAACACACATGCCGGAGAGCAACACGCCGGGAAACTTTTCGGGCGGAAAAGTCACTGGCACACGAATCACGGAACAGAAAATTCCCGCCTTCCCCAGCCAGTGCCAGAACGGCGTGCCATGCCGCATGCCCTTCATCTGTGGCTTACCGAGGGGTATGGTGTACTTGCCGATTCTGAAGCTGCGCTTTGGCGCGCGAATTTCAACCGAAGAAAGAAGCGGAAGATAGTTGCTGAGGTCTCGGGCAAGGAAGTCGTAGATATTGTGCTTGCCGGGATTGACTCCTGTCATGAAGGTAGACCACGCGACCGGAGAGATGGCCGGGAAGGTCGTGCGCAGCTTCCGGAAAGTTCCATGTCCACGCAGTTTCGCCAGATTCGGCAGCTTTCCTTCCCCCATAAAGCGATTAGCTAATTCCGGATCCATGCCGTCGAAACCCAGAATTACCGCCCGTTTGATCTGGGCATTGCCGTAGGCCTTGCGGTGGCGCAACAGACGAAACAGATGTCGGAACGGCCAGGAAATAAAGGCGTACGCTGAGTACAGGAACGCAACAAAGAGAGTCCAGAAAGAAGAAAGCACGGCGAAGCCGGCACCGGGGCCAGCATAGGCCTCACTGCGCATAGGAAACAGCAGAATCAGTGCGAACACCGCCAGGCACGCATAAAGCATTCCGCGTTTGCGTGAAGGATGCGTCTGATACCACTTCATATTTCGATCCTCAGAAGACTCTTGAAAAGAAAACCCGCCAGCAGCGAAAGAACGAAAAACAGCCAGATCCAGTTCCATTCGAAGCCGGCAAAAGCTAAGTTCCGCGAAGGATATCCCACTTCGATGGCCTGGACCATGCCGTTTTCCGGTAACCCCGGTTCCCCGGAAATGAACATGCGTTCCCACCATGCGCCGCGGAGTCGGACCGCTGACACGCGCGCCAGACCAGATGAGACCACGACCTGCTTCGAGAATGTCTGGCCAGAGACGCTGATGTTGACGTTGTAATTGCCGTCTTTCTCGGCCGCAAGTCTCCACACGACTTCGTTGTCCCCCTGCACATGCACCGCCGGCGCGGTGGCTGCCAGTCCCGGCGTCAACTGCAGTGACGCCTCATCGAGAATGTCGCCATGGGTAGTGCGTACTTTCACCAGGAACGGCTCCCCGGCCTGTAGCGGCATCGAGCCCAGGTACCGGTCCAGTTGCACGATCAGAAAAGTCAAAGGCAAAACTACGAACAGCAAAGGCTTGAACGCGAGGCGTAAGTAACGGCCGGTCGCTCGCAAGATGCGGCCATAAGAGCTCAACACGACTCGAAGTTGGTCCTGAAACAGTCGCACCGCGAGCAGGTGGGCCTTGAGGTGATCCTTCGCGATGCGGATTGCTTTCTGGTCGGAGGTGTAGCGAAACACGACCACCATCAGCAGCCCGACGATAATCGACAACAGCAAAACCAACGCGGTCGGGAGATTAACTCTAAAGAGGCCCGGTATAACCAGAAAGAGATCAAACAAAGATGGCACCATCGTTAATCGGTGAGAACCTACCTAGTCGATATAGCCAAGCCCCTGAAGCCGCTTCTTTAACACTTCCCGTGAGGGGGAACTGCCCTCTTCGGGAGGGAGCAGCTTTTTCACTTCTTTTTCCAGCACGCGGACCACAAATTCATCCACAGACTCGTAGCCGCCTGCTTCTACGCACCGCTTCACTTGGTCCAGCAATTCGCCCTCGATCTTCACTTTGTAGGCGCCAAACATCCGTGTCCTCCAAGAGTCGTACCACCAATCGTCAGTGGGCTGTGCGATCGGACCAAAAAACGGATTCCCCCATCATACCTTTTGCCTTGGCGATTCCAAACTCCGACAGAATCGTGGGAGCGATGTCGGTAAGGGCTGGAGTCTCAGTTGCTATTTTCCGGTTGCTCAGCAGCACACCCGGAACCAGCGTGAAATCGATGCAGTGATCGCCGCTCCAGCGATTGGTGTTATCTTCCAGAGCTTCTGGCGGAAAAGCTCCCAGAATTGTCTTCCATCCTGCCCGGTAACCCCGGTTATAGCCAACGAGAAGATCGGGGCCGGACTGGGCATAGGGTCCCTGGTAGACGTCTCGCGCCACATCCACACGAGTGATTACAGGAAGACCGGCCTGGGGATCCCTTACACCCAGCAGTTTACCTTTAATCTCCTTCATCAATGTGTCGCCCTCCGTTCCCGACTGAACGATTCCGTTGCGTTCGCGACCGCGCATGTTGATGTAAAGCCCGTTCAAGCCGACTCCGTAGGCAAGCGTGTGGCTCCAATCCACATTGGCAAAAGACACATTCGAATCCCGAGCCGCCTGACTCTTCAACTTGATATAGCCGTTATTCAGCAACCAGGTGTTCAGATTGAAGGAGCGGTAGTACGGGGCAAATCCGTGATCGGAAAGAACCAGCAAAGTCGTGTGGTCGTCCAGTTTGGGGAGCACTTCTCCGAGCACCTGGTCCATCTGCTCGTAAAAATTTTCGATTGCTAAGCCGTTTTGGGCGGCCAGAGTGGCGTCGTACCCTGGGTGTTTCGGATCCATCAGCCGCCAGAACATGTGAGAATTGAGATCAAGACTCGAGAAATAAAAGAAGAAGACGCCTTGCTTGAACTTGGGAAACTCGGCATCAAAAATGCGGCGATGCTCGGCCAATACAGTTCGCGCTTGTTGCAGATACTCCTGGTCATCCAGCATGCCGTCGGAAAGGGCTTTCGTGTCCTCGCTAATTCCTTGGGTATAGAACTCTCCTGCTTCCTCGGATAGCAGGCGGGAGTAGCGCGATGGAGTGGAAATCGGTAGCGCGGGAGCAGCAGGATCAATGTTGATCGGCGATACGTAAAGCTGAAGTCGGGGATGCGCTTGCTTCAGGTAGAACCGGCACATTCCGCTAACATTTGCGAAGAAGGGGACCAACTGAAATTCGACATGCACCCAGTCACTCCACTCTCCCTCCCGCAGCACGAACTCTTGACCCTTTACGGCAATCTCGGCAACCGACTCGAGAGGATCGATTAATACCGTAAAGGGCGCGGTGGCGGCGGGCGAGCCTCGCCGGAAGGTGTTATCCGGACCAATCAGGCTGGCGGCAACCCGCGAATCTTCCACCTGGACAGGAATTACTTGCCCTCCCTCGACCGCTCCAGGGGCAGTCGTGGGATCATCGGTGTAAAAAGAAAACGTGCCATAGGTACCACGCAGGTCGGGAGTGCCCATGCCGGAGATGGTTTGTCCCTTGGCCGGGACCGGAGGAAAATTGGCAGGAATGCGAAAAATCGTATTAGGGACCCCGTGCTGGTCGAGAATTTCCCAGAAAGCCTCTCCTTTTCTGAGTTGTTCTGCACTACCACCGCCCAAGGGAATCACCCAGCTGCCGAGGTGAATCGCGTGCTTGGGACCCTCGACGTGCGAAATTGAAAAGTAAGGTTCCAGTGTTTTCGGATCGCGATGAATGAAATCAAAGATGCCATGACCGCCGGCGTTCATTCCCGTGATCAAGTTCGACCATGCCACCGGGCTTTGCGGCGGGATGCTGGTCGTAAGCAGGCGGAAAGATCCCTGCTCAGCAAGTCTGGAAAAGTTGGGCATCCTCCCTTGCTGTATGAATTCTTTCAGCAGTTGCGGATCCATGCCGTCGATGCCCAGGATGATCAGCCTTTGATCGCCGTGCCATTTACCTTGGGTGTGCTGGCACGAGGGCAGTAGGGCCGTGGCCGTGAACAGCAGCAACCCGCACAGTCGCCACCTTGCTTTCACCAGCCGCGCACTCGCTCCCCGATTATCGATCATCCACGCCTTAATAAGGGCACCAATCTTCTAAGAGCCTCTAACAAAACCCTGCTGCAGAGGGAAGGCCGCCTCGACGAGGATGCGGCTTTCGTGTTCGGCGGGCACCGCTATGGAATCACCCGGAAGTTCACGTTGCTCGAAAGCGTGCCGCTTTGCGTTACCACCTCGACTTTACCGGTGGTCGCGCCGGCAGGTACCTTGGTCGTGATCAAGGAACCCGAAACCACGGTGAACGTAGCGGCAGTGCCGTTAAAGCTGACGCTGGTCGCGCCGGTCAGATTGGTCCCCAGAATCTTGACGGCCGCTCCTACCTTGCCGGACGTGGTCTGTGTTTCCACAAACGGACCAAGCCCTACAGATAAGCTGAAGACCGTCCCATGGTTGTCGGCTCCGCCACGCACCGTTGTCCCGTAGAAGGTCCCATTGGTGTCCTGAACCAGCCCCGTGTAGGGCACGATGCCCTCCCCCGAGCCGAAGCTGTGCAGCGTGGTCAGCGTGCCACCTGCAGTGATTTTGAATACTGTGCCAAAGTTGCTGGTCCCGCCATAGGCCGTTGTCCCGTAGAAGCTGCCGTCGGCGGCCTGGACCAGAACCCCTGAGGGCTCGGCGCCGTCCGTCGAGTCGAAGCTGTGCAGCGTGGTCAGCGTGCCATTTGAGGTGATCTTGAAGACCGTCCCAAAGTTGCTGGTCCCGCCATAGGCCGTTGTCCCGTAGAAGTTGCCGTTTGTGGCCTGGACCAGAACCCCGGAGGGTTGGTAGCCGTCCGTGGAGTCGAAGCTGTGGAGCGTGGCCAGCGTGCCGGTTGGGCTGATTTTGAAGACCGTCCCATAGCCGTTAGCCCCGCCAGAGTACGTTGTCCCGTATGAGTTCCCATCGATGGCCTGGACTAGCCCTGCGGAGGGGTATTGGCCGTCCGCGCAACCGGTTTCCGAGCAAAAGCTGTGCAGCGTGGCCAGGGTGCCGCTTGGGCTGATTTTGAAGACCGTCCCATAGCCGTTAGCCCCGCCAGAGTACGTTGTCCCGTACAAGTTCCCATCGATGGCCTGGACTAGCCCCGCGGAGGGGTATTGGCCGTCCGCGCAACCGGTTTCCGAGCAAAAGCTGTGCAGCGTGGCCAGGGTGCCGCTTGGGCTGATTTTGAAGACCGTCCCATGGCTGTTGGCCCCGCCTTCCGAGGTTGTTCCGTAGAAGCTGCCGTCTGTGGCCTGGATCAGCCCTGCGAAGGGGTAGGCGCCGTCCGTGCATCTATTCGGTGGCGGGCAAAAACTGTAAATTGTCGTCAGCGTGCCGCTTGGGCCGATTTTGAAGATCGTCCCATCGCCGTTGGCTCCGCCAGACCCGGTCGTCCCGTATAAGGTCCCATTGGTGGCCTGGATCAGCCCCGCTTCGGGCACCTTACCGTCCGTGCCGTCGAAGTTGTGCAGCGTGGTGAACGTCTGCGCAGGCAAGGCGATCGCTGTCGTTGCGCACAGGAGAAGCAAAACGTAGCTACGGCGAAGCGGGCGCACGGCGTTCCTTTCTGCACTTTGAAGAGCGATCAGCGCAGCGGGACACGTGAATTGTGCTCCCCCAGAATTAGCCTGTCAAGACGAAGCATTTTGCACTCGACACAGCCAGTTGAGAATCCTCTCGGATCAGTGGCGGATTCTGCTTTGTGCCGGCGGAGGGTTTGTTAGAGGCTCTAAGGAATACAGACAGGAGCGTACCATATGCTGGCGCATCGACGAGCCTCAGCAATGAGTACTGGGGCCGTTTCGCATCCAGAGGCCCTAAAACTGGTACTCATGTGCTAGTTCGTCTGCTGCGCTGAAACCCCTATGCACCACCTCGAAAGGCATAAGTCCTACGAAATATCTGCCAGGCGCTTATCGCATGGTCGGGTCACACCAATCTTATCTCGGGATCCTTTCTGTCCAGCAGCTATCGTCTGCCACTGGTCAACAATTGACCAACTTCATCCAGTCCAGAGTAAACCAACTATCGAACCGCCGCTCCAGGGGGGACCAAGGAGTCGGGGCTTTTCTTGCCTCCAGAAACGCACTATTTGCGACCTCCGAAGGCTTTGCCATCGTCCAGGATGGGGATTAGTATTACGCTCCAAGCCATCGGAAAACTCCGGGCACGAAAACTCCCAAGAGGCACCTCCCTAAGAAGGGCGACCGCGTATCCGCACTTGGACAGCATGGAGCGTTCGTCATATCCCAAGTCAATAACAAGCGCCGCACTGCCGAGTTAAAGCTGATCGGGCCTGATTTCACGCTTCGAGGTATACCTTGGGGCGCGCCTTGACTTTTCTTGACGAACTAGACACTGACCAGAACGCTGCCCGGATCGCGAAAAGAGCTTCCTGACGCCTATCAACGCACTATTAAGCAATGAGACCCCTTTCTGAATTATATAGTGAGGCATTAGAATTCCCCCATGCCGCGATGTGCGCCTTCTTTGCTATTTCTTCTTAGCATCTTGATCTCGGGGCTCCTTTCCGGAGAGTCCCTTGCCGCTAGCAAACCCAACATCGTTCTGGTGACGCTGGATTCAGCTCGCGCCGACCGAATGGGTTTTCTTGGATCCCGTAAGGGCTTGACTCCCAACCTCGATGGCATTGCGCGTCAAAGCATCGTATTCGAGCGCGCATATGCGCAAGCACCACTCTCGGTGGTTTCGCACGCGACGATCCTCTCGGGCACCTACCCGCAAACCGCTCGCGCCAGCGAGTTGGGCGCTCCTATTGCAGCAATGCTTCCTTACCTGCCTGACTTGCTTCGGGCCCGCGGTTACCGCACTGCCGCCTTTGTGGGAACCATCGCCCTCGATCCGCGGAACGGTCTGGCACCGGGCTTTGATCGAGGATTCGATGTTTACGATGCCAACTTCCGTCCACCTCAGCGTGGGGAAGACCGCTACCGGACAGTCGCACGCCACGGAGACCAAGTTGTTGCTCGGGCGATGAAATGGCTGGCCAGCAACACGCAACGTCCCTTTTTTCTTTGGGTAAATCTGTCGGATGCTGGCGCGTTGTATGGGACTTCCTACGATCAAGCCGTGACCGCGGCTGATGCTGCCGTGGGAAAACTTGCTGGTCTCTTGCGTGCTCAGAAGTTCTACGAGGACGCGATCGTCGTAGTGGCCTCAGACCATGGCCAAAGCCTGGGCGCTCATGGCGAAGATACACATGGCATCTTTGTTTATGACGAGACCATCCATGTGCCGCTGGTCGTGAAGCTGCCGGAGGAGCAGATGGCCGGAAAACGAGTTAGCGCGCGCGCGCGTCTGCTGGACATTGCCCCGACCGTACTGGAAGCAGCCGGCATCCCGGTTCCTTCTCAGATGCAGGGCCAATCTCTGCTGCGCATCGCTAAGACAGGGGCCGACGCCGACCAGCCGGCATACGCGCGCAGCGATTTTCCGCAGCAGGGTTTCGGATGGAGTGCGCTCGAGTCGTGGCGTGCCGGGAAATACCTCTATATTCGTGCTCCCAAACCCGAACTGTACGATCTATCCGCCGATCCAAGTGCAAGTCACAATCTCGCTCAGAGTTCGAAGGCCACGCTTGAGACCATTGCCTCGCAACTTGAAGCCTTCGACAACCACTTCGCAAGCGGGGCATGGAAGTCGGTAGATACCGGACTCACTTCGAGCGAGACGCAGAAGCTGGCGTCTTTGGGGTATGTCGGGCTGCAGAAATCAGGAGCCGGAGTGAGTCGAGCGGCGGGGGGAACTGACCCGAAGGACACTATCGCTAGCGCCAACCATGTACTCAGTGCGCTCCTCGAACTTGAAGACGGAAAGCCGGAGAAAGCGATACCCGTTCTTCGGGAGGCGCTTGGCACGCAAGTGAACATATATCTTGCGCAA
>Ga0185299_10007675_pt1 | contig 10941 bp, 7 predicted proteins | sample PaiPotPPA55metaG_FD_128002 | JGI IMG/M metagenome (GOLD analysis project Ga0185299, IMG submission 128002) | Iron sulfur acid spring bacterial and archeal communities from Banff, Canada, to study Microbial Dark Matter (Phase II) - Paint Pots PPA... ...
GCCGTCATCCGGCGCCGCTCCAAACCCGCAAAGTCCCGCCGCACACCCGCTGCATTGCCCATGCGCCTAAAGTATCATATGTATCTATATTATGCAAGCGTCAATAGTGCTACCACGCTCGCACCAACGAGCAACGCCAGCCACGCCTCGGCATCGGTGGTGTAGGCCAGGATAACCAGCAAATAACTACAATTGCTATGCAGATGCCCAGCCCTTGGATTGCTCCGAATATGGTGACTGGCTTGCTCGGATGCGAGATGCCGGTGCGCCGGATTGATTCGAGCTCTTCCTCAGTCCAGTCGGCCTGTAACCAGCGATAGAATTCTCTCGCTCTACCCATTTGCGAGAAGCCTCCCCTATGGAGTCGAATGCGTATAAGCGCTTCGGGTTTTGATTAATTTGCTGCCTGAATTAACTCCCTAAGCTGTCTCTTTTTCTAGCCCGGCGCACGTCGCAGTTGACGTAACGCCCCAATCGCGAAGGCTGCTAGGTGTGGAGGCCCAACTCTCGACAATTTGTCATCTTCTGTCGAGGAATTTGGCCGTGCGCCGGGCCATAGTTCGCATAAGCCGCATAAGCCGCATAAGCCGCTTTATGTAAACTCAGCCGGGAGCGCGAGCAACACGCCGGGCATGGTGCCGCCGCCTAGATGCGGCTTATGATGCGCTGAAACGCCCCCATTCAAATAGGTCGCGGGTCGCACAATGAGTCTACGCGCGCTTGGGCGAGCGGACACGTAGTACGGCGCGTCTTGTCTCGCACAATGACCCGCGACCTATACCTACCGGATTTAGAACGATTCTAAAATCTCACCGGGAGGGCTCGATGCCGGGAGTTCTGGCGCACTGGCTCGGCGGGGTTTAACCGCCTCGGCCCTCCGCTGCGCTCCGTGCTCTCTGCGTGCGCCTATTCAGGGTACTAGGCAGAATCGTTCAAGTTTACACGCTAAGGCCGACGTGAAGTCGCAATGCTTTTCACGAAAAACGCTGAGATGAGCAGCATGTTCCGACGATTTCGAGAAAGCAGGTGCGTCCGAAAAGACAACACCCGAAAAGGCTCTGCCAGCCGCTCTTCCGCAAGGGTGCGCCGAAGCGAAAAATCATCGGAAAATCAGCCACTTGTGCCGTCATCATCCTTTTCTTAGGGTGTATTTCTACATCAATCTGACCAGTAGCCTTTTATCCCCATGGGCGCACGGTAGTCCCTTCCTCAGAAGCAGGTCGTCAAAATGCCACGATCGACCGATTGTGAAGGGTCGGCAGGACGAAATACTCGCCCTCTCGTTTAGTGTGTGATAGACCCTTACAACTACAAGCCCTCTCTCCACGATTGGGTATTTTTAACTAGGAGGCATGCTATGGACCGGCTCAAGACCATCGAGAACCACGTTGCTGGGGTCACGGAGAGAGTTTCATCGGTCTATGTGCCTCCGCTCCAACTCACAGAAGGCCAGCCACCACCCATCGCTGCGAACGGCGGTTTATCCTACATGTCGTTCGATCGAGACGGGGATGCGGGAACTGCTGCAGCGACGGAGGCGGCGTTCCATCAGATTGCCGAGGGGGATGCGGAGGCGGTTATCGACATGCTCGAGAACGCTCCCCCCGGCCCGATCGAAACCAAGTGGGGCGTCGGGTTTCGTAGCTACTCAGAGTGCCTGGAATATATTCGGGCGAACAACATCGAAGCCCCCGAAGGCGGCGTAGCGCTTCCACTGCGCTACACCGTCTACGAGCAGCCGTCTTACTCCATCGTCTCGTCCAACGCGCTCTGGCGGGACCCGGCGCGCGAGGCCGAGGCAAAAGCGTTGCGCAAGGAAGAACAGGACATCGGGCGCCGATGCCTCTATTTTCCGCAGGTGTTGCGCGACGCGCGACGAATGGGGGAGTACTACCCTGGTCTCTCGCCCAACAGCCCTCAGTGCATGGACAAGCTTGGAGTTGCGCTGGCGTATTGCGAGTCCAAGTGCAGGGACTTTTACGACGCGGCGGAGGTGGAGCGTGTGTACTACCCGGAGATCGAGAAGCTCCTCCTGGAGTTTTTCCCGAACGCGACGGATGCGCTCGTGTACAACCACGACGTATTTGACAAAGACTACAAGGGCAACCGCACGGAGGACCAGGACAACAAGAACCCGGGTGTGAACGCCAACTACGCCAACATCGTGCATAACGACCTGAACGACAACAGTGGCCGCGTGCGCTGCCGCGAGCTGCTCACGAAGAACCTAAGGAACTTCGGGCGCCAGCAGCACTACACGGAGGAGCAGGCCGACGCGAAGATGTCGCGGCGGTTCATGTCGATCAACCTCGCCAAACCGATGGAGACCGTCGGCCAATACCCGTTCGTGCTCTGCGCCTGGCCCTCTTTCGCCGATCAGCCCTATATCACCAATTACCGCATCTACGACGACCGCGTCGGCGAGACCACGCGCTTCACCTACCGCCCCGGCCACGAGTGGTATTGGTTTCCGCAGCAGAAGCCGACCGAGGTCTCGATGCTCAAATGCTACGACTCGGTCACTGACGGTTCCGTCTCGCGCTGGTCTTTCCACACTGCCTGCATCGACCCAACCGCGCCCGACGACGCTCCCTGCCGCAAGAACGTCGTGGTCCGAGCCTTTGTCTTCTTCTAAGAAGACAAGAAAACGCAGCAGGGAGAGGGATAGAGCTGCCGCCCTGGAAATATCTATGCTCTACTGGCGGTAGTCTCTTCCTGAAAACGCGTCGTCAAAAATGCCACGGTCATCCAGGTTGTAGAGGGGTCGGCAGAACGAAATACTCGCCCTGTCGTTTCAGTCTGTGATAATCCTTTGTAACACTCTGTTTACTCAGTCGGAGAAACAGAAATAGATATGCTTCACGACCTGGTCCAATTCCGCGGCGCTGAGTTGTCCAGCCAGAGGGGTTCATGCACGGACCCCAGCCCCCTGCGCCAGGTGTCTGCTCAGATTGGTGATTCCGCTTGCGTTCATGTATCCGGCCTCTCTCAATGGAGCAACAGCTGCCCGGGCGCTGCGTGGAGCTACCCCGTCTTCGCAGATCTGGTGCGCGACTTTGGGGGCGCGCGCTTCCAGCTCAAGCGTGTCCACGCATCTGGGTTATAGGTCACTTTGTCGGCGGGTATGCTCAACGTCGACGGAATCGTACTCAATGAAAAATTCGATCTCGCGCAGTGGGCTTGAAGTCCTAATGCTTCTCGAAGGCGGGGAGCCGCACCTCGCCGACGAGCCCCCGCATCTGCCCAACCTTCGTGGTCTGCATCGCCAGCACCACTCCGACCGGTTCGTCCGCGACCGTGTGATAGCGGATCCAGGAAGGGTACCATAGGACATACGAGAGGGACCACATGCGGAATTTCTTCATCAACGATGCACAGTAGGTGCCGGCCTCCAGCACCGACTGGCACGTTTGCCGCGGCATGCCTATGAAAAACCACACCATCACCCCTGCAATGCCGGCGTCGAGAGCGCGCTCGGTCCAGTCCTCCATCTGCTTCAGCGTGTAGGTGCGCGTCCCGCGAGTTTACTGATAACGGGATCGTGCGACTCCGGCGAAAGATTAATAAATGCATGAGTGAACCGGATCACGCTAAAATTACTGACTAATCAACATTACAATCAGCCACGGTAGCTATTTCGAGCGATATCGGCGCCATTTTGATCGCTCTCGATGGCATCGAAGGGCTGAGGCCGTGGTGAATATCGACAGAGAGAGCTGAACTCGCCTGACAGTTAACGAACTCGTTACTGCACACCGAAGCAAGGCGGCCCTACAACGGCGCGCCCGACGACTCTCCAAGCATTGCGCGCCGAATGAGGGGGACAGGAATTGCACCCTCGCTTAGGAAAGCGTCATGGAACTCGCCGAGCTTAAACGCCGAGCCTTCTTTGCGCCGCAGGTCTCCACGCAGCTTTAGGATCATTAACTTGCCGAGTTGATAACGTAAGTAGCCCGGATCATCCGTGCCTCGCAATGCCTCCACCTCAGCATTGTGATGGTTCTGGTAGGCGTTCTTTGCGAAGAAAGCAGTTGCCTGCGCGACCGTCATTCCGCGAGTATGCATTCTGATTGCGACCAAATAACGGCAGGCACGAAGGAGTGCCATCTGCAGCTGTGCGAGTCTAAATCTGGGATCGTTATTATGCAGTCCCTCATCGAGCATCATCTGCTCGCAATAGAGTGCCCATCCCTCGACGTCCGCCCCGGAGTCGTAGATCTTACGAACCAGGTCATGATTCCGATGATTGATGAGAAACTGTACATAGTGGCCGGGGTACACCTCGTGCACCGAGGTGTCGGAGATCGTCGGCGGCGAATAGAATGCGAGCAGTTGTTCCTGCTTTTCTCTGGGCCATGCAGGGTTTGGTAGCGTTACGTAGAAATAGGCCTCGGTGGCTTTCTCAAAGGGGCCTGGCGAGTCCATTGAGGCGAACGTCGTCGCACGCATAAAAGGCGGAGTCTCGGCGACAATCGGCGCCACATCAGAGGGCACTCTCGCCAAATGATGGCTCACGACGTAGTCGCGGATCGCGCCAAGGCCGGCACTGACGGACGAAATCACCTGATTGGCGTTAGGATGCTCGCGGCCGAGTGCGGTCGCCACCTCGACCGGTGAATGCTTCGCGTCGACTAGCCTGGCGCTCGCAGCAAATTGTTCCTGCAGCCGCCGCATCTCCATCTCGCCGAGCTGTTCGAGCCTATCGAGAGGAGTATCGACCATATCCTCATCGGCGAGCATCCTGCGATAGGCATCGGCTCCGATCGCGTAACTGCCACGAGCGCGTGGGCGCAGGGCAGTCCGCAGCCATTTCCCGTAGCCGTCTATCGTCAAAATCACTTGCGCGTTGGCCTCACGGAAGTCTTTTTTGTCGGGACCGTCGGGCACCTTATTGAACGCCTCGGGCAATGAAGCTCGGAAGAAGGCGAGCGTTGCCGGCATCTGTTCGAGTACTATATCGATCGCGACTTGTGGTACGCGCTCAGGTTTCAAGTTTGCTCGTGCTGCCCGCAAGTTGGCGAGCGCGGCCTTTTCGCGCGCCGTCACTGAGCGCATCCGGACTCTTCTTGGTGCAAAATTCCGCTGGATGAGCTCATACACCGCGGCGGTTGGAAGATACATGCCTGGATCTCGCTCATATGACCGCACGCGCTCGTTCCAGAGCAGTTCCTCGTCAATGTTTGCCAAGAGCCATTCGCGATCGGCCTCACTGTTGGGCGTAAGCGAATTATCGTCGAATGTACGAAAGATCTTAGCCCAGCGGTTTGCATGCGACACGATTCGTGCGATTCCCGCCGCCGAGTGGTCATCGACCCGAGTGTCAAAGCGATGGTCACCGAGCGCAGTGGCCCGCTCGGGATAGAGCTTCAGCTCGGCTTCGATAAATTGCTTGACTGTACGTTGAAACGCGCGGGCCACTAGCATGCGGGCGCCGTCGGGTAACTGCGCGTCGGCAAAAGAGAGAAGCGGAAGTCCTGCAACCTCGATTGCTAATAGAAGCACGCATGCTTTCAAGCCGCGCATGGAGCTGAGAGTATTCGCGCACAGACTGCATTACGAGAGCAGGGAAAAACTGCCCGCGCGGCTATCCGCCGCGGCGCATGCCAGCAAGGAGCGCAAAGCTTCTACGAATGTGCGGGTCTGATTACGGGACCCAGGCGGAAATCCGGCCCTGACTTCAGGCTAGGATGATGCGGCTGGGGTATCGGCTACGGCTTTTGGGTTGTGCTTTCGGTCGAATCGGCGCGAAAGCCTGGAGATTTTGCGGCTGGCGGCGTTGCGATTGAGGGTGCCCTTACTGGCAGCCTTATGCAGGACTTTCATAACCTGGCGCAACGATTTCGCCGCGGCTTCTTTATCGTTCCCCTCGATCGCATCCTGCGCTAGCTTTGCGGCAGTGCGAACGCGCGTCTTGATTGCGCGATTGCGCGCCTGACGCTTGAGATTTTGACGATAGCGTTTTTGCGCCGATGGATGGTTGGGGATATGGGGCATATCCGAATTTAATTAACAGTGGCGCGGCTGTTGGTCAATGCAGCAACGGCCACCTCATTTAATTGGGACTGCCTGATCAGACCGCTTTGCCTCTTGCCATAGCGATTCCACTTCAGTCGTAGTCATCTTGGTCAGATCCAACCCGCGCGCTGCAGCGATTCGCTCGACGCCTGCAAAACGACCGATGAATTTATCGCACGCGCGGCGTAACGTCTCTTCGGCATCGTGGCCAATGAAACGTGGAGCATTTGCTAGCGCCAGCAACATATCCCCGAGTTCGTGGGCGGCCGCATCGCTATCATCCGCCGCCAACGCGCCTTCCAGTTCGTCCATCTCTTCACGGACTTTCGCGAGTACCTCGTGAATATCCGCCCAATCCATTCCCGCCTGTCGCGCCCGGGTACCGAGTTTCTCTGCCCGCATCAATGCTGGTAAGCCTCGCGCGATTCCGTCGAGTGCTGAACGGAACCCCTCTGCTTTGCGCTCTTCGCTCTTGATCCGATTCCAACTCGCCACGACTTCGGCCGCGCTCTCTGCCCGGCCTCCTGCGTAAACGTGGGGATGACGCCGGACCAGCTTTTCTGACGCCCCTTGCGGAAGGGCCACGACCGGAAAGCGTCCCTCCTGCTCCGCGACAACCGCAGCGAAAAGCACCTGCACCAGCAAATCCCCTAGTTCGCCGGCAATCGCGATCGCATCCCCTCGCGTGATGGCGTCGGCCGCCTCGTACGCCTCTTCGATTAGGTATTTCGCCACGTTCGCGAGCGTCTGCTCGCGGTCCCAGGGGCATCGCTCGCGCAAATCGCGCACGATACCGACCAATCGCGACAACTGCGACATCTCGGGGCTGTGCTCGTTCATGGTTGACTTGGATTAGACTCGGATAATCGGTTCGGCGACCTTTTCCAGCAGAAAACGCGATAGGTCGCGAACTCCATCGGCAGACACCTCATGCCCGCAATCGTATTCACGGAACGTCACCGGCACTTTTAGCGAGCGGAGCGTCTCGACCGATTTACGCGCGCGGGCGATTTCGAGCATGGGATCGGCACGCCCATGCTGGACCAGGGTCGGCAACTGTTGGATAGCTTCGTGGTTGGAAACAAGTTCGACAAGGTACTCGGGAAAAGCTGTGCCGATTCCGACCAGGGCGGCAAATTCCTCCGGCCATCGCATCGCGAGATTGTAGGCCATCATGCCGCCTTGACTGAATCCCAGGGCGACGATTTTGCGCTTATCAACCGGGTACCGCGAACATGCCTCGGCGATGAACATATGGAGCTGCTCGACCGCTGGACCGACTTTTTCTTCATCCAAGGGGGAGCCGGGCCGCATTTGGTACCAGCCGTAGCCGTTGACCGCGCCGATTTCGACCTCATGAGGACCCTGGGGACAGATCACAAGAAATCGCCCATCAGCGACAAACGGCGCCAATCCCAGCAAATCCATCGCACTGGAACCCCATCCATGCATCGCGAAAATGGCCGGGAAGGGCCCGTCGCCGGGCGGTTCATAGGCGGCATGAACCAATCTCATCAGGGTTTCTCCTTTGAATTTCGTCATCATAGACTGGTCTGCGTACTGCACGCCAGTTATGGGTTATTTGCCTCAATCGTCGGGTGGTGACATTGCCGTTGGCATCCTTTCCGGAGCTGTCCTGGCCACATTGCTATGTTACGGGCTGTTCCAGGCAGTGATAGCGGTTGCGAAGACGCACGCGAGTGAATTCAAAAAAGCCCTCGGCCTGCTGACGGTCCTGCTGATTACCAAGACAATTGCTCTGCGTTTCTTTCCCGGCTTTCATATCGATGTCGGCACCTACGAAGCATGGGCTTTGCAACTCGCCGTCGGCGGTCCGGCGAGCATGTATCAGTCAGGATACTTCCTCGATTACCCCCCTGGCTATCTTTACGCACTGTGGGCGGCTGGCGCAGTGGCTCATGTCCTGGGTGCGTCCGGCGATGTGCTCCGCATGATCATCGGCACCCCTGCTGTGCTCGCTGACTTCGCGCTCAGTGTATTGATATTTGCTCTGATATTGCGTTTTTTCGGCAAAACCGCCGCCTGGCTGGGAATGCTGCTTTTTGCGCTGAATCCAGCTTTGCTGTTTGACACGGTAGTTTGGGTTCAAACCGATTCCGCCTTCACCCTGGTGATGCTGTTGAGCGCGGTGATGCTGATGGATGAAGAGTTGGAAGCCGGGTGGGGACTCGCCGCGCTGGCGGTGCTGATAAAACCGCAGGCGATAAGTCTGGTGCCGGTGCTGGTTGTCTGGACTCTGATGCGTGGCAACTGGAAGGGTTGGCCCCGGGCACTGTTGGCCGTTATCGCAGTGACGGCCGTGACGGTCGCCCCTTTTCAGATTGGTCATGGATGGGGCTGGCTGCCTAGTCTATATCTTTCGACCGCCGCATATTATAACGAAACCTCTGTCAACGCATTCAACTTCATGGCCTTGCTAGGTGGGATTCGTGCTGCTGACAGCGGGACGATCTTCGGCTGTAGTTACTTCGCGATCGGGATGTCGCTGCTCATCCCTTTGTATGGGTTCGCGCTTTGGTTGCTTGCCCGAAACCCGGTTTCGCGCAACCTCTTTTTCGCGGCATTCATAGTCCTCTTCGGCTTCTTTATGTTCGCGCCGCGAATGCACGAGCGCTACGCGTACCCCGCGGTAGTATTCGCGATTCCACTTGCATTCCAGGGGCCTGCGATGCTGGCAGTATTTTCAATCGTCAGTTTCACCTGCCTGAGCAATCTCGCGGAAACGCTGCACATATTAAATGCGGGCAGTTTCCTGGCCTCGCGCGACACATTCGGAATGATTATTTCGCTAGTCAATCTGGTTGCATTTTTTATGGCTGCGGGCTGCTACTACGCGAGCCGCGGCTGCGCGGAAAGCACCCTACCCGCTGCTCCGAAATGGTTCGCTGCTGTGTTCGCGCGCCGGCGAAGCGCTCCCGCTCAGCACGTCCAAAGCGAGGGGGATTTCGCACCATTTGACTGGCTGAAAGCGGATACAATCGCGCTGATTGCGGTGGTGGGAGCGGCGGCAGTGTTGCGCTTCTGGCGTCTGGGCTATCCTGCCGAAATCGTTTTCGATGAAGTGCACTTCGTCGGCCAGGCGCGGCATTATATCCACGGTGAAGCGTTTCTCGACCCGCACCCGCCGATCGCAAAGTTGCTGATTGCGGCGGGAATCCTGGTGTTTGGCGATCATCCGGCAAGTTGGCGCCTGGGTAACGCGGTGCTGGGGACGGTTATGGTAGCAGTAACCTACCTTCTCGGCCGCCGGATGTTCCGCTCGCGGCTCGCGGCAACGCTGGCCGCTGGTTTGATCGCGTTAGATGGGTTTTTCATAGTCGACTCGCGCATCGGATGTATCGACATAGTCTATTTGACCTTCGCTGCGATTGCCTATCTGATGCTGTTCAATTTTGCTGGCACGCGAGATTTCATCCGGCGCCGGCGCCTGATCCTCGTCATCGGTATGGTGTTAGGCCTTTGCCTTGGTTCGAAACTTTATGTACCGGGGATCACCTTCTTGCTCGTTGGCGCATTCTTGTTGTTCACCCTGTGGCGTACGGCCGCGAGCGTGGATGCGCTGGCGGAGGACCCTTCAAGCACGAGGGCGGTGCGATTCCAATGGACCGCCGGGGCGGCATTGATTGTGGGTTCGGTCTCAGGGATTTTTTATCTAGCCTCGTTCCTGCCGCACTATGCACTGAGATGGTGGGGGGGGATCGCCGATCTCGTTCAGTACTACAAGGACGTAATGTGGTACGAGAATAGTGTAGCTAGCGCTACTCACCCGTATGCGTCGCCATGGTGGAGCTGGCCGCTGATGCTGCGGCCGGTAGCGTATTGGCAGAACTTCCCGGCGCACGGCAAGGTAGCGCTGATATGGGGGGGTGGTAATCCATTGACCTGGTGGGCAGTGGTGCCCGCAATGATGATCACAGGCGTGCGAGCGATGGAACGGCCTAATCTCGTGCGTATTTTTATGGTGGCGGCTTTTTTCGCCTATTACCTGATCTGGGTCCCGATTGGCCGAATTCTCTTTCTTTATCATTATTTGCCGTCAGTCTATATTGGCTACCTGGCGCTTGCAGCAATACTGGCCGACATGTGGCATGGCAAAGCGGAGACATGGGAAAGCTTTGCACTCCTGCTGAGCATGATGCCTGTAATGATCCTCGGGGTGGGGCATATTGCGAGTGAATACCGGCTGGTTTCTGACCAGGCGCAGATGGCGGTGGGCCTGACGCTCGCAGCGATGTTACTAGTCTCGTATATGGCGCTAATCATCAACCATTCCCGCGCCGATCGCTTCGCGTTTGCAGCATTTCTGTCAGTAGCTATTGCGCTGTTCATTTACTATTTGCCGGTTTGGCTTGGCCTACCAATCAGCCGTACCGGCTATTACGCGCGAATGTGGCTGCAGGGACCGGGCCTGCAAAACTGGATATGAGAAGTGGTGCGTGCTGCGCACGGCTGCGACGGGCTTTTGCCGCTTTCCTGTTGGCGATTCTTGCTCTTCCTTTTCCGGTACTCGCGAGCAGGAATCTGCTGAACAACGGCGACCTCAAGCGCGGCTCGGGCGAATCAGTCGACGGTTGGCGGACCGATGCCTGGGTACTCAATGCCGGCACAACCGAATACCAATGGATTGCACCGCACGATGGCGGCCCGGCTGAGGTCGAAATATCTTCGCATCGGGACAATGATGCTCGCTGGGTCCAGGGCCTGAGTCTGGGGCCCGGTTGGTATCGGATCAGCGTCGAAGCGCGCACCCGAAAAGTATTGCCCTTTTTTACCGGCGTCTCGGTAAGCGTGCTCGAAGACGGCATCATGTCGGAAGATCTCAGGGGTGACAACGACTGGACGCTGCTCCGCTTTTATCTCCGCGTGGGAAAACACGGAGCGGATGTAGACGTCGCACTGCGAGTC
>Ga0185299_10007679_pt1 | contig 10938 bp, 5 predicted proteins | sample PaiPotPPA55metaG_FD_128002 | JGI IMG/M metagenome (GOLD analysis project Ga0185299, IMG submission 128002) | Iron sulfur acid spring bacterial and archeal communities from Banff, Canada, to study Microbial Dark Matter (Phase II) - Paint Pots PPA... ...
GCAGATTGTGGTTGGCGAGTCGCCGGTTGGCTGGTCATCGCACTTTCCGGATTCAACAGGTGCTGGTGATCCGGGCCCAATCCAAGTTTGATCAGGGCGCGCGCATCGGGAGTGGTCTTCGACTGCCAGTTGTTATCGGCCTGATAACGCTGCATCGCCTGTTGTGTCTCGTCATTCCAGACGCCGGTAGCTTTCCCCGTGAGGTAATGTTCACGAATTAGAGCTTCCTGAATTTCCAAGGCGCGTTGCGAGTCTATTTTTTGCTGCCCGCGAGGATGACGCGAGGCCGTTCTTCGCGTCTTTTTCCCTTTGTGGATGCTGGCGTGCTTTGTCGTGGCGGATGTCGAAGACTTTTTTGTGGTAGCCGATTGAGACGGCGTCTTAGATTGCGAGGGTAACGTTGTGACGTCTGTCTTAGTGTCGGTGGCAAGAGTGATCGTGGCCGCGAGCAAAGCCGCGCATCCGACCGCCGAAAGCTTGAAGCAAAATCTTTTCATGCAAGAATCTCACACGCCAAAACCGGCACTGAGTAATGATCTCCGATTGGGAGGCTCAGTGCCAGTCTCGATAGTGCCACGCAGTTACGGAAGTGTACCGGCCAGAAAAATGGTTCCGTCCTGCTTGCCGGCTCCCCGTTGCCGGAGCAGGAATACCACGTCCTGTCCGCTCTTCAGGGAGGAAGAAATACGGGTGAAGTCATCCTCGGAATTCACCGGCTGTTTGTTGATCTCGAGAATCACGTCGCCGCGGGTAAGACCCACATCGTCGGCGAACGACGATGGTTTGATCTCCTGCACGATTACGCCTTTGCCGGCGGGAATGTCCAGCCGATCGGCCATTTCAGGAGTCACCGCGCGGACCGTCAGTCCCAGCTTGCTTTCTTTGGGGCCAGTCTCCTCGCCGTTTTCTTCTTCGTCGCCAAGGCGGGCTGCGAATAACTTGGCTCGATCAGCCACCGTGACCGTGGCTTCCTGTTTCTTACCATTGCGCACGAAGCCAATGGTTACCTTTGTGCCCGGCTTGCGGCTGGCAATATCGGAAACCAGGTCGTCGCCGTTCTTCACCATCTTGCCATCCACCGAAACAATAGTGTCGCCGACTTTAATTCCGGCGCGCTCGGCCGGACTTCCCGCGGTAACATCCGAAACGGTTACGCCGCCCGCACCCGCGCCATACACGCGCGAAATTGCCGGATTTTCCTGGGCATTGAACATAATCCCAATCGAGCCGCGCGCCACTCGGTGTTCAGGCGCAATGAGCTGGTTGTAAACATTCACAACCGTATTCGACGGCATGGCGAAGCCGACGCCCGCGTAGGCATTGGTATCGGTGAGAATTGCCGTATTGATGCCAATCACTTCGCCAGCCATGTCGACCAATGGGCCTCCGGAGTTGCCCGGATTGATAGCGGCGTCAGTCTGAATAAAAGATTGGAATTGCCGGTTAGGTACAATGTTGCGGCCTTTTGCGGAAACGATTCCCGCAGTTACGGTCTCAGAAAGTCCAAACGGACTGCCGACGGCTAGCACCCAGTCGCCAACTTCCATGCTGTCGGAGTTGCCCAATTTCGCGAAAGGCAGCGGTTTTTCAGATTCAATCTTGATCACGGCCAAATCGGTTTCCTGGTCGGAGCCGATTACCTTGGCATCGTGCAAAACGCCCGGCGGATCATCCATCAGCTTCACGCGAATGCGATCGGCTTTTTCCACTACGTGGCGATTGGTAACGATGTAACCTTTGGCGTCGACAATCACGCCCGAGCCAAGCGAATGCTCGCGAATGGGACCATTGCCCTGTCCCTGACCGCCGAAAAACTTATCAAAGAAATCGTCAAAGGGATTCTGATCATCCGGTTGCTGGTCTGGATTGCCTCCCCCGCGCCGACGGTGCGGGTTCTTGATGGTCGATTCGGTATTGATGTTGACCACGGTCGGTTCCAGTTGCTTGGAAATTTGCGAGAACTCGTTCGAGAGCTTCTGCGGCGACGGAATGGTCAGCGGAGTCGCATCGGAGCTCTTCCTCTCCTGGCCTTTCACTCCCTTGGAGATAACGGTTCCAATCAGAATACCGACAGCTAAGGTGACCAAAATCGTGAGCGTGTATGCTGGGCGGTTGGCCTTAAACCGCGCCCAGAAACCGCTGGCAAGCGGGTCCATAGAACTTCCTCCACTAGGAACAGAACTCAGCAGGATAAGTGCTGGGTTAATTATACCTTTTCACTGTTAATCAATGCGTTGCGATGAAACGTGATTAGAGGCTGATTAGATAACCGTGACAGGCAGTGCCTCTCGCGTTGCTCAAGGATGATTGCGTTAGTTCGGCTTCGCCTGGGACTGAGAATTGTCTTCGCCGGCGGCGCCTTTCTGAGTTAGTTGTTTTTGAATGGCGAATTGCTTGTCTCCATCCTCCTTGCGGCCGGTACGGCTGTAGGCGATCGCGAGCAAATAATGCGGAGCCGGATTTTCGGGCTGAAGTTTGACGGCCGTTTCCAAGGGCGGGATCGCTTCCGAATACCGCTTGGCTGAACCCAGGCACGCTCCCCATCCCAGAAAGGCGTCGCCAAAGCTGGAATCAAGCTTGGCGGCTCGCGAGAAATGCGGGATAGCCTCATCCCACTGCTGATTCTGTTGCGCCAGCGCGCCCAGAACGTACTCGGCGCCCGCATTCGAAGGGTCGATCTCAAGTTCCTGCTGCATTTCTTTCTTAGCTTCCTCGGCCACGGTCGCGGGCGGATTGGGCTTTGATAAAAGTAACCGACCCAAGCGGAAATGGATTCCCGGCATCCGCGGGTTCTGTTGCAGAATCAGACGATATTGCTTGGCGGCATCGTCCCATTTACCTTGCGACTCGAAGGCCTCGGCGTTGAGCTCGAGCGCCTGATCCGATTTGGGTGCGGTAGTGGCCAATTCCGCAGCAGCGCGGGTAGACAGATCGGAATAAGTATGCACCGACAGGTAGAGAACTTCGGGATCCTTGGGAAATTCGCGATTCAAGAAACGAAGAAAGTCATCAGCGGCGTCGGGCTGATCGGCCAACATCCCGCATCGCACACCAGCAAAGCCCACGCTGCGCTTGAGATCTTTGTCCGCGGCATGTGACATAGCTTGCTTCAGAAGTGGCAATGCTTCCTTGCAGTGACCGGATTGCGCGAGGCTCACAGCCCGTTCAGCAGAGGACGCTGAATCGTTCGTTGATCCCTTTTTGACAGCTTGAGCAACACACACGACTGCGACAGCTATTGACAGCAAGAAGTAAAGCGGAATTCTGGTGCGAGGCCTAAACATAACTGGGGCAGGCTCGGGGGAGCCGCCTGCCCCAATAGTACAACGTATCTTCAGAAGTAAAACTTCAGCGCAAATTGCAACTGTCGCGCATCCTGCGTGGAGTTGCTTACCCCGAAAGTTCCGGTACAGCAGCTATCGTTCGGCACCGCAAAGTTCGGGTGGTTAAATGCATTCAGGAAGTCAGTACGGAACTGGATCTTCATAGTCTCGGTGATGGGGAAATTCTTTTGCATGCTGATGTCCGCATCGACATATCCCGGGCCAATGACCGGGCCTTGAGCGGCGCAATTTCCGAATGTGCCGGGAGCGGCGTTCGCGAACGAGCCTTGACCGAACCACTGTATACCCTGGACGCTCACCGTCTTGGGATAAGTAACTGGGCCAATGCAGTCGGGACGATTTTCCGGACTGCCGGTTCCAGAATTGCTCGCTCCGTACAGCGAAAGCGGGAAGCCAGTGTGCCAGGAAACAATCGGATTGATCGACCAGTTGCCGACCACGGCGTTCAGGGCCGCAGGCATATCGTGGCCAAACTGTTTACCTCGGCCGACGGGCAGCTCGTACACGGCGTATGCGCTGATTACGTGAGTCGAATCCCAATAGCATCGGGCGTAATCGCCAGCGGGATTATAGAGGTTCTGCCAGTAGTTACCTGAGGGACCCGCCTGAGTAGTCGAGCCCCAGGTACCGTAATAACCGTCGTCATTGGTCATGCATTTCTGGAAGGTGTATGACAGTTGGCCCTCCAGTCCGTGGCTATACCGCTTCTGCAGCACCACCTGCAAGGCGTTGTAGTTCATGTTGCCTGTGGAGGCAGTGTTCTTGACATTGCCAAATCCATTCGGACCAAAGGTCGGCGTAGTCGTCGTAATGCCGTTGATGACAGTTCCTGTTGGATTTTGGCCGCCGATCAAGGGATAGGTGACAGTGCCATTCGGTTGCAAATAGCCTTGTGACAGCCACTCTGGAACCATCAGGTGCGTTGTGCTCTGGCCAACGTAGCCGACTTGAATGGTCGTATTGTTGGCAAGCTCACGCTGAACGGAGAGGTTCCACTGGTTTGCGACTGCGGGCTGAACCGTGCCGCTCCAAGCCAACATCGTGGCTCCGATGAAAGGATCGGCCGCAGGGGCCGCTATGCTGAAGGCTGTCTCGCTGCTATATGCCGGGCCAGTCGCCACGTTGTTGGCTTCGATCTGCGGAGCAGTATAAGGCGGGTTCTGCGGCAAGCGCAGGTTGGTCCCGGTGCCTTCCAAATATGACGAGACAGAGAAGGCGCCACGGACTACCGTTTTGTTTGAATCCCCTGGACTCCAGGCGAAGCCAATGCGAGGCTGATAGTCCGGCAGACCGTAAGTCGTCTTGTAGAGCCCACGGCTGAATCCGTTCGTGCCCACGACGCCAGCCGGCACGGGTGTGTTGCCAATGAATTCCAGAGCGCCAGTTTGGATATTTACCCCCACCTGGCGATTATTCATTTCAACCCAAGGCGTGCGGGCTTCATAGCGGAGACCGATATTCAAAGTCAACTTGCTGGTCACGCGCCAATCGTCTTGCACAAATCCGGCGAAGAGCCAGTCGCGCTGATGCCATTCTCCGGAACTTGTACCGCGGCCTACATCCTCGGGAAGACCAAGGGCCCAATCAGCAGACGGATCGCCGCCCTTGCCGTTCCCAGAATAGTTACCGCCGGGACCGTTGCCAAAGAGCATCGCGCCTAGTTCGCCACTATTACCGCTGTAGAAGACGTTAATGTTGTACTTGTTCATCTGGTAGCCCGTCTTAATAATGTGCCGGCCATGCGTGTAAATAAGCACATCATCAAATTGGGACACAGTAGAGGAAAACTTCTCAGTAACGCTGGCGGAGCCCAGATTGTTCAGCGTTCCATTTGCAATATTGGTAATCGAACCGCCGGCAAATCCGAACAATGGAAGACCCTCGACCCCGGTTGGATTTCCATTCAACAGCCCGATGGTATTGCCCAAAGCTCCAACTGACGGGTCGAATGTAGTCAGCCCATGTGGCAGTTTTACGTAGTTCTTCCCGAAGCGCGCTTCGTTAAGCAGGTTGGAAGAAAAAGTGTGATTCCAGCTAACCACTCCACTCTGCAGGTAGGCTTCGTTCACCAGGTTGCCTAGCAATGGCTGCGAGTTCGTCAGAGGATCGTATTGGTTGCCTTTGGAATAGCGGAAGGAAATGTGATCTTTCTGGGAAGCGATGTAATCGAGCTTAAGGTCGCCCTGATCCGAATTGAATTGCTGGTCGACAATGTTCACCGCTTCTCCAAAACCATTCGGCAGAGTAGTCACCGCATTCGGATAAAGCGCGCTAGTGGTCAGCGCCTTGAACGCGGGATTCAACATACCTGCAGGAATAATGTTGCCGGGAAATGGCGTCCTCGCAGCGGGAGCCAGGATTGAGCAGGCCGTTCCAGAGCTTCCGCCGGTCCCAGCCGCACATGGGTTGTATAGCTGTGTACCGGGAAGCAGCGCGCTGAAGTTGCCCCCAATCTCAGCCGGTGTAAGCACGTCAATGGTGCTGGAGGATGCCGGGTGATCGAGGCGTCCGCCCTGATAGTCAGCGAAGAAGAACAGTTTGTTCTTAATGATGGGACCGCCCAAGGTTCCACCGAACATATTCCAGCGCAACTTCGGCGTAGGCAGCACACCAAGTGGAGTACCGGCGGTCAAGCCATGTTCCCATTTGTTAGCGTTGAAAAAGTCGTTGCGGAAAAACTCAAATACATCGCCGTGAAAACGGTTAGTACCAGACTTGATTGTGGCATTCACGATTCCGCCGTTGTAGTTGCCGAACTCGGCGGAAGCGTTCTGGGTAATGATGTTGAATTCTCCGATGGCGTCGGGGGAGGGCGTGAAACCAAGAAGATTATCGGATGCCTGGTTGTTGTCAATGCCGTCCAGCAGGAAGTTGTTAGCCTGCTCGCGGTTTCCATTGATATAAGGACGGCCTCCCTCTTCAGCGGTATTGGAGCCGAGATTCATGCTGGCAGGATCCACCGAGACCGAACCCGGAGAAAGCAAAGTCAACTGCACGTAATTCCGAGTCGCCAGCGGAAGATTGTCAGCAGTTCTGGAGTCGATGACATTGTTGACCTGGGCATTTTCGGTCTGCAACACCGGCGCCGAGCCTGTCACTTCCAGGGTCTCCGAAACTTTGCCAATTCTCATTTGAAAAGTCAGACGCGCCGTCTGATTGAGCACCAATGTAAAGGGTTGGTGAACCGCAGTGTCAAACCCAGGGGCCGTCGCTTTTACTTCGTAAGTCCCAACCGGCAAGTGCGTCAGGTTGAAAGCACCGTCGTCATTTGTCTGGCCGGTATAGAGGGTGCCGTGCTCCGTATCCCGGGCAATCACTGCGGCTGCTTTTACCGGAGCGCCGCTCGGATCGACAACCGTTCCCACAACTGCCGCGGTGACTTCCTGGGCCACTGCAGATTGGAACTTTGCCGGAAGTACAATCAGCAGCAAAAGGGCAAGCCCAACTTGTGTCGCTTTACGCATCACCACACCTCCACAGAGCCAATCCGGATTTACGAGATACCAATGCTGAGAACCTGACGATACACTTCCCACAACAAATGGAGACAGGCCAATGCTATATAGTAGATGGCATGTGATCGTCAAGAAAAAAATGAACAGAACCCAAAACTCTTACCGTCGTCAATAGTATTATCGATCTATAGCAGTTTTATATTTAGGCTCTGACCAGGCCGGGGCATTAAATGTGTGTATGCTGTGGGAAATTGGAGAGTTTGGCATACGGAAAATGGAATGTTGACTGCAGGAATCAATATTTGTGCTGTCTCGCATACATTGCTTTAATCAGGATCGACGCTGCTTGGTGCACCTCCGGTTGCACGTCTCCCGCTCTATAGCATATAAATGTACGCTCTATAGCACTAGGGAAAATGAAAAGGACGAGTCGGGTTATTGGGAAACACGTTTGTTGGATTCTAGCTCTATAGCAGAAGAAAGATAGAAAGCGGATAGAAGTTTTCATTCGCGCTTAACACAGGCATGCTATAAACTTCGATGATTTTGTAGCCGAGTGACTCGGAGACATTAATGCCAATCAACCCGAACGGAATGCCTGCTTACAAGAAAATTCAAGCGACAATAATGAAGCGCATTGAAAGCGGACATTTAAAGCCTGGCGATGCTGTCGAGTCTGAAAGAGAACTTGCGAAAATCCACAAAGTGAGTCTCATGACGGCGCGCCATGCATTGACCGTGCTGGAGCGGGAAGGCATGGTGCAGCGCCGGCGGGGAGCAGGGACTTTCGTCGCGCCTCCCAAAATCCACTTCAACAAACTGATGGGCTTCAGCGAGTTGATGGCAGGTCGGAATCTAAGCGCATGCTCGCGAGTTCTTTCGTTCAGTGTGGTCGATAACGAACAGGCCGTGGCGGCGCGCTTGGGCTTGGCTGACAATACCGCATTGAGCAAATTGTCCCGGCTGCGGCTGGGAGCCGACCAACCGTTTGCCCTCGAAACTTCCTACTGGCCAGCCGCGGAATTTAGCCGTCTCACTCGTGCATCGTTCGCGCGCGGATCTCTTTTCTCAATTCTGGAACGCGACTACGGTATCCAGTTGGCCTACGCCGATGAAGAAGCCGACGCCGCCGCAGCTGAGGCGACTACAGCCAATCTTCTGCAGGTTCCACGCGGACATCCTCTGCTTCGCATTCGCCAGGTGATTTATTCAACGCAGGGAAAAGCCACGCTGTATGTGTTGGGCTTGTATCGATCTGACCGGTACAATTTATTAGTGCGAAGGTTTCGCTAGAATTTATTTGCAGTCGCTAGCGCTGAGTGCTTTGTAGGCAGCTCCCCAGGCCGGAGCATCCTCGTTCACGACAACCGAGAGTGGAACCCGCGCCAACACTTCTGCGAATTTGCTCTTGCCGCAAAAAGCGCGAAAGAAAGTACCGTCGCGAAGCTTTGACAAGATTTTCGGAGCGATGCCGCCGGCCACGTAAACCCCGCCGAAAGCCACCGTGCGCAGGGCCATATTTCCTGCCTCCGCCCCGTATGTCTCGATCCATAAGGTAAGGCTCTCAACACAAACCGGGCAAGATTGCTCCAAGGCACGCTGCGTGATTTCCCGAGCAGAATCGCCGTCGGGCGAGTCGAAGGAAGCATGACGAAGGGAGGAATTTAGAAATTCATGGATTCTGCGAAAGCCACGGCCGGAAATAATGTCCTCGCATGAAACCTGGGGCAAATGCTTATTCAAATGACTGAGAAGTTTAATTTCGCGCTCGCCGCGCGGCGCGAACTCCGCTTGTCCACCCTCCGAAGGCGCAACTCGATACTGCTGTCCATCCCAGTAGAGAATGGCCTCGCCTAAACCGGTTCCCGCTGCAATCACGGCTTTCGTCGCATTAGGCTGAGCAACTCCGTCATTAAGAGTCGCGAAGTCAGAGTAACTGAGATGCTCCAGACTCAGCGCAGTCGCAGCGAGATCATTGAGCAACTCGATCTTATTCAAATGCAGCTTCCGCGCAATCGCCGCCCCATCAAGCACCCAGGGAAGATTTTCGGCATGAAGCATACCATCGACAACCACTCCTGCCAGGCCGAACCCTGCCGCTTCAATGTGGGGCGGACATACACTCTCGTCGAGACTCTGTGCTCGTTGGAGAAAATCTCCGATGAGATCATCGAATCCCGAGTAATCTCGAGTCGAAAGGCGGCGTTGGAAAACAGAACGAAGGCGAGCCCCGTCCTTTGCGAACAGACCAAGATTACATTTCGTTCCCCCGACATCGCCTGCGAGAATCATCGTGGGTTTTCCGCGCAGTTCAATCCCAGAAACAGCCAACGCCGTTGCTGCGCTTCCAGAATCCGGTGTTTCGCGTGAATCGTTCGCGGGCTCGAAGTCGACCGTACGCCGATTCCTACGGCAATGTTACATCGAGCGCGTACATTTCTTGGGTACTGCTGTCCTTCACAAAAAGCTGGGAACCGTCTGGGGCCATGCCGCTCCACGATCCCCATATTCCAGCGTAGCGCCGTAGCTTATTCAAGCTGAACAGCTCCCGCGGTTGGCTTTCTCCCAGCTTTGCGCGGTGATAGGCGGGATTGTCAGCAAACGAGCTATCGTTGCTGTAGTAGAAATACCGGCTGTCGGCCGACCAACTTCCGTAAAGGATGTACCTTGCATCCGTTACCCACTCCGTCCATTTCTGGGTCTGAAAGTCGTAAAGCATAATTTTCGTAGAGTCGACGCTGGTCGCCGCCAGGTAGCGACCGTTGGGAGACCATCGCGGGCTGAATAAGTCCTCCGATCCGCGAACGGTGGAAACTTGGCGGGTCTGCAGGTCAACCAACTGAAGGTAAATCCTACGGGGGGAGCCGTGCGCAACCCGCCCGAAGATCAACTGTTTGCTGTTCGGTGACCAGGTCGCATCGACCTCGTCTTCAGTCTCCGGCAATAACTCCTCTGGCGCACCACCCTGCGCCGGTACCAGAAAAATCTTCCAAGGTTTTCCCTTTTCCGTTGCAACGTAAGCAATCATGGTTCCGTCCGGGGACCAACTGGGGAGAGTAGCTGTTCCGGGCGGGTATGTCAGCTGGAGCCGCTCGCTACCGTCCGCGCGGCTGCGCCATAAAGTAGAGTCGGGAACAGTACTGTATGCGACCCACTTTCCGTCGCGCGAGAAAGCCAAGTCGGTTGCTGAAAGCCCTCCGAGAAACGGCACGAAATTCTGCGATGCCGTGTTATAGCGCACGAGTTCACCGCGTCGCTGAATTCCCTGCACATACAGTCTCTTGCCGTCCGACGACGGCAATGCGGCAGAGTATATGAGCGGCCCAGTGGTCAGCTGGGCCGGTGTGGAAGCCCTACCGGGCAGACTGCCTGTTTCCCGAAGAGCAAACAGATTGTAATCATTAAAGGCTCCGGACTCGAAAACATAATATCGCCCATCAGGAGTCCAGCGGCCGCAGCACTCCACCGGTGGATCGTGCCACCCTGAGAGGAACGGGCGCAGATTGGAACCGTCACTGCGAACTTCCCACAGGGACCGGGATTGTCGCCCCACCGGCCCGAAAATCGAGAAGCGAATGCGCCTGCCATCCGGGGAAAACACCGGAACACCCGTGCGGCCCTCAGTGGAAACCAAAAGGCGCGGACCCGTACCATCTCCCTTGGCCAGATACAGAGCTGTACCTTTGGCGAATACGAGTTGCTGACCATCTGGCGACCAACTCGCGTCAGCCCCGACTATATCGCCCAGGCGGCGGGGAGAACCGGCAGGCAACGGCAAAACCCAGTACGGTCTTTCTTCAGCTCCTGTGCGCGACATAGCGCCGGTTCTAACCAACAATTGCGAGCGGTCAGGCGAGATGGCAGCCAGTTCGATGTTGCCGAGGAGGGTGGGAATCACTGATGTTTCTCCGCCTAAGACGGACACTTGAGCCAACACATGCCCCGATGGACGCAATTGGATGACGTAAATGCGCGATCCATCGGTCACCATGTTCTTCATTAGGTAACCGTCATGGGTGATCTGTGCGGATCCAGTAACTCTGGGAAGGTTCGCGGGGAAAAAGTGCCACCCGAAGCCGGCAACCAATAGCACCGCTAAGGCGGCGGCCAGTCCGCGGTGCTTCCGGCGCGGACTTTCG
>Ga0185299_10007682_pt1 | contig 10934 bp, 14 predicted proteins | sample PaiPotPPA55metaG_FD_128002 | JGI IMG/M metagenome (GOLD analysis project Ga0185299, IMG submission 128002) | Iron sulfur acid spring bacterial and archeal communities from Banff, Canada, to study Microbial Dark Matter (Phase II) - Paint Pots PPA... ...
GATAACCAAATCTCTTCGGACGGCTTGCGCCGCCCAGAACTTGTCCAGCCTGAGTGACTGCCTGCAAAAGCGAGTCGAGCTTTGCTCGACCGGACGGGCGAGGGCGCCCGTCCCCACACCAGCACTATGCTTCTTTGAACTTTTTCTGCTGCACGCCCTGATCGACCACCACGGCCAGATTGCGGCCGACAGCATTCATAACGGTGACCAAACGCTGCGCCGGGGCGTTGATCAGGAAAAGCAACTTCGACATCAACTCGTCCTTTGACGGCATGCTGGCCAGGGCTTCGATCTCTTTGATCGTGATCACGCGGCCCTCGACCACGCCCACTTTGAAGGTGAACTCGGGCGTGTCTTTGGCGTACTTGGTGAGCGCCTTGGCCATGGCTACCGGATCGCCTGTGGTGTAGGCGATTGAGGTGACGCCCGAGAGATTCTTCAATCCCCCTTCGACCTTGGTTCCTTTGGCGGCCCGCTCAGCCAAAGTGTTTTTCACGACCTGATACTTCGCGCCCGCGCCGCGCAGAGCTTTGCGCAACTCATAGTCCTGGGCCACCGTCAGCTTGCTGTATGTGGCCACGACGGCATTCGAAACATCCTTCAGCTCCGCACTCAACTTCTCTACCTGCTCATGTTTTTTCGCTTTGGTAACCGCCATAGTTCGATTCCTCTTCGATCTAATATCCTAAGGCTGCCGGGCTTTGCCCGGCGGACAGCCGAGGGCGGCTGTCCCCGCGTAAATATTTATGCCTTGGCCGCAGTCTCAATCGGAGCTGTGTCCAGCAAAATCCCCGGCCCCATGCTCGAGCTTAAGGTACAGCCCTTGATGTATTTCCCCTTGGCCACCGAGGGCTTGGCTTTGATCACGCTGGTGATGAGCACGGTCGCATTCTCAATCAATTTGTCGGGTGAGAACGAAATCTTCCCCACCGGAACATGCACCAGCGCCGTCTTGTCGGTGCGAAATTCAACCTTGCCGGCCTTCACTTCTTGCACTGCCTTGCCTACGTCCATGGTGACTGTGCCAGTCTTCGGATTCGGCATTAAACCCTTGGGACCAAGAATCTTGCCCAACCGTCCGACGGATTTCATTACGTCAGGAGTGGCGATCAGGGCATCGAAGTCGGTCCAGTTTTCTTTCGTAATTTTCTCGACCATTTCTTCGCCGCCGGCGAAATCCGCGCCCGCAGCTTCGGCTTCCCTGATCTTGTCACCCGATGCAATCACCAGAACCTTTTTGGACTTGCCCAAACCGTGTGGCAGCACGACCGTCCCGCGCACCATCTGGTCGGCGTGTTTGGGATCGACGCCCAGGCGCAATGTAATCTCGACGGTTTCGTCAAATTTCGCGAACTTGACCTTCTGCAAAAGCGTAACCGCATCCTGCAGAACATAGGAGCGCTTCTCTACTGCCGCGTGCGCCTTGGCGATGTTCTTTCCTTCTTTTTTCATTTTGCTTTCCTTGTCTTCCACCGCTCATCGTTGCCTTGGTAAGCCGTGGTGATTACGACAGATTCTCGTCTAACGCGGGTGCCCTGGCCCGCGAACCTCACCGGCGAAAGCCCTCTTTCAATAGGCCTTAGCGGCACGACTGAAGTCGTGCCCCCCACGGACACTAGCCGACAACTTCAATGCCCATCGACCGCGCCGTCCCGCGAACACTCTTGATCGCGGTTTCAACTGAGGCTGCATTCAAGTCAGGCATCTTCTGTTTAGCGATGTCTTCGACTTGCTTCAGCGTCACCTTGCCGACCTTGTCTTTGTTCGGAGTACCCGAGCCCTTAGCGATGCCAGCGGCTCGCTTGAGCAGAATCGAGGCCGGTGGCGTCTTCGTGATAAAGGTAAAAGAACGGTCGCTATAAACCGAAACCACGACTGGGATGATCAGCCCTTCCATCTCTTTCTGGTTTGTGCGGGCGTTGAACTGCTTGCAGAACTCCATGATGTTGATCTGCGCCTGGCCGAGCGCCGGGCCGACCGGAGGCGCAGGGGTCGCCTTGCCTGCCGCGATCTGCAACTTTACGAAACCTGTAACCTTCTTTGCCATAATCTATATCTATCCTTCTCGCAATTGAATCGCAGTCAACGCCAGTCCGACCGCCGGAACCAGCTTCTTGGCAACTGGATCGACCGTGATACCCAGACTCACGAGCGTGTGTGCGCCCATCACTTCCATATCCCCAGGCTCCGCCATCACGACATTATCTCCGCCCGTAAAACCGTCGGTTGCCACGAACACGGGCGCCAATTCGCGCTCGATGAGGGTGTGTCCCTCAACCGTACGGAACTGCATCTTTCGAACCGGCCGTACACCCAATAGCTCAACCCGGGTTTGCAAGATCCAGTTAAGATGCGCCGGTATCGACCATGACTTCAAGCTCTTCAGCTGGCGTGGCACTCGCCGGATTCCACGCGCGCAACTTTGCCGAAAAATATACCCATACAATCTTTACGCCACTTTCTCAACCTGGTTGAACTCCAACTCCACCGGAGTGGAGCGGCCGAAAATCGTCACCATCACCTTCAGCGTCTCGCGATCTTCATTTACTTCGTCTACGATGCCCTGGAAGGTGGCAAACGGACCTTCGGAGATGCGAACGGTTTCATTCTTTTCGAACTTTACCTTCAGCTTGGGCTTCTCGCGGCTGTCGGCGACTTTGTAAACGATGTGCTGCACTTCTTCATCGGAAAGAGGGGTGGGCTGTTGGCCGGTGCCGACGAATCCGGTTACGCGGGGCGTGGATTTCACTACGTGCCAGACGTGATCGTCCATGTCCATCTCAACCAGGACGTAGCCGGGATAGAACATGCGCTCCGACGTATACTTTTTGCCGCCGCGCACTTCGGTGACCGACTCGGTCGGAATCAGCACCTTTCCAATTTTCTCCTGCAATCCGAAGGCGGCGACGCGCGACTCCAAAGACTCCTTCACTTTGCGCTCGAAGCCGGAATAGGAGTGGATGATGTACCACTTCATGTTCGGGTTGCGGGGCGGCTCGCTGGTGGCGGCAATGGTATCTGCGCCGGATGACTGCTCAGCGCCTGCGGCTGCTTCGTTTTTTTCTTCGTCCTGCATGATCAAGTCCTAACTCCGATCCGCTTGCTCCGGCTAGTGACCGAAATAGCTGTACAGGAATGTGACGCCCTTCTGAATTACGTTATCGATAATGAAAAAGTACACGCCAAAAATGAATACGGTGATCACTACCACCGCGGTCGTGGCCTGCACTTCTTTCCACGAAGGAGCCGTGACCTTGCGCATTTCAGTGCGTACGTCGTTATAGAATGACTTGGTGCGGTCGGGCCAGGCTTTCACCTTGTCTGCAAAATTCTCCCTGGCGGCCGTGATCGAGTTTGCCATCTTCTTCGTCTCCACTCCTATACCGCTTTGACCCTTCCGTCTTCCTTCCAAATCTGGCAGGGGCGGAGGGATTCGAACCCCCAAGTCCGGTTTTGGAGACCGGCAGTTTAACCGTTGAGCTTACGCCCCTAAAACAGTTGCCCGTACCCAGTTTCCAGCACAGTCAAAAACTGGGGACGCCACTGATCGCAGCTTATTTAACCTCTTTGTGCGGCGTATGCTTGCGGCAACGGCGGCAGAATTTTTTGAACTCCAGCCGCTCCGTCGTCGTCTTCCGGTTCTTGGTGGTCGAATAATTCCGCTCTTTGCAATCACCGCACTGCAACGTAACAATCTCTCGGGGCATTTCTCACTCCCTGCTGCTCGTGTAGCACGGGCGTCCTCGCCCGCGAACCTATATCGATGCTGCACCGAAAGCGGGCGAGGGCGCCCGCTCTACAAATTCACCTTACTGCACAATCTCGCTGATCGTTCCGGCGCCTACCGTATGCCCGCCTTCGCGGATGGCGAAGCGCAGGCCTTTTTCCATTGCCACCGGCGTGATCAACTCGATCACCAGACTCACGTTGTCGCCCGGCATCACCATCTCCGTGCCCGCCGGCAACTCCGCCACGCCCGTCACATCCGTCGTTCGCAAGTAAAACTGCGGACGATATCCTTTGAAGAACGGCGTATGCCGCCCACCTTCTTCTTTCGTCAGAATGTAGACTTCTGCTTTGAACTTGGTGTGCGGCGTGATCGATCCCCCCTTGGCCAGCACCATGCCGCGCTCCACATCTTCTTTCGCAATGCCGCGCAAGAGCAGCCCGGCATTGTCGCCCGCCAGGCCTTCATCCAGCTGCTTCTTGAACATTTCGACGCCCGTGACTACCGTCTTGCGCGTGTCGCGGAAGCCAACGATTTCCACTTCCTCTCCGACTTTTACTTTGCCGCGCTCGATTCGTCCCGTGACCACCGTGCCCCGCCCTTGAATCGAAAAGATATCTTCGATCGGCATCAGGAACGGCTTATCCAGTTCGCGCGCCGGCTGCGGCACGCTCTTGTCCACCGCCTCCATCAGCGCATCAATCTGCTTCTCCCATTTCTCTTCTCCGTTCAATGCACCCAGAGCAGACAAACGAATCACCGGCACATCGTCGCCGGGAAACTTGTAGCTCTTCAGCAACTCGCGCACTTCCAGCTCAACCAGGTCGAGCAACTCAGGGTCATCTACTGCGTCACATTTGTTCAGCGCCACAACAATGTAAGGCACGCCCACCTGCCGCGCCAGCAGCACGTGTTCGCGCGTCTGCGGCATCGGACCGTCGGTGGCTGCCACCACCAGAATCGCGCCATCCATCTGCGCCGCGCCCGTGATCATGTTCTTGATGTAGTCGGCGTGGCCCGGGCAATCCACGTGCGCGTAGTGCCGGTTCGCCGTTTCGTACTCGACGTGTGCCGTCGCAATGGTGATGCCGCGCGCCTTCTCTTCCGGAGCGTTATCAATGCTGTCAAAAGACCGGAAGACAATCTTCGGATTATGCTTCTGCAACACCTTGGTGATGGCCGCCGTCAACGTGGTCTTGCCATGGTCGATGTGACCAATCGTCCCTACGTTGCAGTGCGGCTTATTCCGATCAAATTTCTCTTTCGCCATTTCCGTTCCTCAGGGGCTAAAGCCCCGGATTTGATTTTGTCTTACCGGCGCGGCTTAAAGGCGCGCCCCTTCAAAACCTTCGCCAGCAAAGCGCGATCAGTAATACTGGTAAAGCTTCTTAAACTTGTGGCGCAGCGCAATGTCGACCGTTTCCAGCTTCGACAGATAAAGCTCCCGCATCTGCGCCTGATCCGATAGCGGCAGCTCCTGGTACAACTGCCAGGCACTTAAATCTGACCTCGATGCCGCGCCCACCGCATCTTCCAGCACACGCGCCGAAAGCACCGAATCGAACTCCCGGACGCGAATCCCTTTGCGATCCAACTGCTTGAGAAATCGCTCCACTGTGTTGGGCAAGAACGCCTGCTCTACCGCGGCTTGCAGCTTTCCGAACTCCTGCGGTTTCTCAATTTTGATTGCCGCCTGCTCGAAGCCCACTCTCATCATTATTCTCTATTCTCTAGAACCGCACCTTCGTTTGATCCATGGAGCGGGAGACGGGAATCGAACCCGCGACCAACAGCTTGGAAGGCTGTGACTCTACCACTGAGTTACTCCCGCCTTACTACCTCAGCGGCTAAAGCCGCTCTTGTTGCGACTCATTGCGGCACGGCTGAAGCCGTGCCCTTTCAAATCGTCTCCTATCAAAGCCGATTCCGAATCGCGAGCCAAGCAAACCCTAACTAACCAATGGAGCCGATGACCAGGATTGAACTGGTGACCTCTCCCTTACCAAGGGAGTGCTCTACCAACTGAGCTACATCGGCCCAAAACTGCTTACGTCGAATCCAACTACTCCGCGTCGCCGTCTCCGTCAGAATGCAACACATCCTTGCGACGCACCCAGCTCTTGAATGCAAACATCGCAAGAATCAGCAGCGTCAGCGACCGGATTCTGAAATCACTCAGCGTCACAAACGCCAGTGCACCCAAAACCGAATCCGCAATCAACGCCATTGCCAAGCGACTCATAAATTCTGCCGCGCGCAAATTTCGATGCCACTCAATTGTGGTGCAACATAATCTGGTGCACAGGGAAGGATTCGAACCTTCGTACCTCGCTAGGAGGGACAGATTTACAGTCTGTTGGCTTTAACCACTCACCCACCTGTGCACAACTGCCGGGTGATGCAGCCGCCGTGCTTCATCCAGCAGACCATCAAATCCGGGCGCGCAAAGCGATCCGGAAACCGCAGAGCGGGGCAGCACACTTCCACTCTTTAGTTGTTGCCTGCGTTATTGCCTGCGCGAACCCAGAGCTTCTGCAAATCAGGGAAACCAACTTACGGATTGCCACGAAGATCACTACACGCCGGAATATTTCCGAATGGAGTGCGTTGGAGAAACCTGTTGCGCCGCTAAATACTAGAGTCCTGCTACCTGCCGGAATTCGTTTTCTGAATTTCGTTTCCTGACTTTTTGTATGCTGGAGCTGGCGAAGGGATTTGAACCCCTGACCCTCTGATTACAAATCAGATGCTCTACCAACTGAGCTACGCCAGCATTCGGGAACAAGTACCCTTCCAGGCACAAGTATACCCCTGATCCCTTCCAGATGTCCGGGACAATTAGTTAAGTTATCACAAGCGCTAAATTTCGCGCAACCGGCTAATCCAAAAATGGCTGATCCAAAAACATCTTTAGCGTCTGTTAGTGTTCTTGGATTCACAGGCCACCGAAGCTAAGGAGTGAAGCGCGGCCAGTAGCCGTCCTCGCGGTGTGGGTAATCCTCCCGAGCCGACCGGGTGCAGCGAGCACTGAACAGTACCGAACCGATGCAGCTCCCACTTCTACTGAGACCATGCGCCCCGCCATGTGAATACGAGCTAACGCTGCGTGACGCCAGCAAGCCTGTGAGCGCACTCCTTGTCATCATTGAACGCGGGTGGCGAGTAAGGAATCTCCATTTCGATCCGGAAGTGACGTCATTCGCAGCGCGCCATGATTTGGCCTTAGTGTTAGCAAGGCACTGCCGGGCCAAAGCCGAAGGGCCGAATGGGGAAGAGGACATGGACATTATCCCGGAACCCGGGATTGGAACAGCGCTTCTGCAATCGCATCATCCTGAGCTGGCTGGAAGCAAGCTCATTGTATTCAGCTTCTCCGGTGGTGGCTCTAGGGTGGCGCGCATGGTTGGTTATGCTCCTGATCGCATCCTTGCTGCCCTCGAATATGCGCCCGGCCATTGGGAGCCAATTGGCATCGACACCGTGAAGTTGCCGGAAGCGGCGCTCTCCGTGCCGCAGTTTATCATCGCCAACGGTGCGGACAATATCTGTGGAACCCAGCGTCCGTAAGCGTATTTTGAGCAATATCACCACCGCGCACCGATGACTTTCATGATCCAGAACAGAGGGCCGCATTGCTGCGTAATGAAAGTCACCCAAATAGTCCTCTTGTGGCTGGAGGATGTGATCGAACAGCAGCCCCCCCCACTGCTGCGACCAAAACACGCGCGCCGATTGACCGAAGGCATGCGTGGTTAGGATTTATCCAGTTGGAAAGTGGCGTCGTGCTGGATAGCTCGAAGGAACCCGTGTGGAACGTAGTCGACGCATGGATAAAACCCGACGGTAGCAACGCGCCCGCCAGCGCACGAAATGTGGGATGGTTACTGTCAAAACGTTTTGCCGAGGCTTGGCTTACCTTTGAAAAAAGCGCGGGAACATCCCATAACCCGTTTGGAATGAGACACGCGACTCCTGCGATTTGGTACGCTGAGCGGATAGATTTGAAATCATGCGATGACTCCAAGTACGTTCTCGGCTCCTGCCTTCTGACACACCCACCCCACAGTGTTATCATTTCAGCCCTGACCGCATTCCATGCGAATTAGGCGCATCTTTCCCACCGCCATGGCAGTTGTAGTGGTTGGTGCGGCGGTAACCCTCGCGGTCCAACTGCGAAAACACGCTCCGCCTGAACCTGCCCGCTTGTTGCCCGGGGCGGAAGCGTTCTTTTATCTCGATCTCGGCAAGGCGCGCAAAGCGAACGCGGGAAAAGAACTGCCCGCCGTGAGCCACGATCCGGAATACGAGCGCTTCATTCGCGAGACCGGCTTTCAGTTCGAGCGCGACCTTGATGAGGCGGCCTTTGCCGTCCACTATCCAGCGAGTTGGCCAGGTGGCGGAAGCGGTGCTACGGCTCGAGAGGCACGGTTCTCCGAAGTGTTGGTCGGGAAGTTTCACGGCGAGCGGCTTACCGACTACCTGCGGCAGATGGCGCGATCCATCGATAACTATCACTCGGTTGACATCTTCACAATTCCAGTTGAGGGCAGGGTGTTGCGAGTCGCGTTGCTAAGCGCAGATTCTGTTGCCGCCTCGAATCACGACGACCCGGCAGTGATTCAAGGAATGATCGACCGCTCCAAGCGGCTGGCCTCTCCGTTCGGAGGTCCGGCATTGTTGCGGCAATATTTCAAGCACGTTCAGTTGGCGAGCCTGGTGTGGGCGATCGCGCGCATCGATCCTTCCGCGCCTGGCGCCCCAGCATGGAACAACCTTTTCCCGAGGCCAGCAACCGTGGTGGTTTCCGGTGCCGCTCTCAACCCGCTCCACCTGCGAGCAGATGCGGTTCATCTTCGCGCCGAAGCCTTTACCCAGAATCCGGAAGACGCGCGCGCCATCGCCGATAAAGTAACGGTATTTGTGGCACTCACTCATACCGCCGAAGCGTCTGTGGGGACCCACGGCACCGATCCTGATGTAAAGGCCTTTTTCGACAGCCTCAAAGTGAAGCAGGAGGGTGACCGAACCGTGATGACGGCCGCCATGCCGCTGGGGTTTCTCCGCAAGATGGTTTCGGGATCTTCGACTGAATTCGGCGAGCCTGCAGCGGCGCCGGCGCAAGCTCCGGCGAAATCACCGTAGATATTCCGTCACAGCATGTGAGTTGTTTGGGTGGGCGGCATTCAGGTCAGCAGGGCGATGAGTTTGAACGCCTGATCTTCAATCACCCGTATCCCGCCGACCAATAGAAATCGAAACGCACCAAGTGCGTGATTGGGATCACTGGCGCCTTCGTGGCGCTGGCTGCCGGGGCCACATTTGCGGGTTAGGCGTTTGAGGTGTTCGGCGGGAAGATGATTCCCCAAAAGGTTTCCGCCCGTTCGTCCTGCTCGACAAACTCGATTGCGTACGTGGAAACGCCCTCTAGTGCCGGCAACTGCGCAACTACGCGGGCCGAGAGCTTGGTGCCTTGCTTGTTATTTACGGAGACGAGCGAGCCCACCAGAAGCTCACGACTGAGTTGAACGGCAGCGCCGTGCTTATTCAATTTCGTGGCCTTGGCCGGCATCGTAAAGCAACATTTCTGCCGATCTTCCCCCGATAACCCGACAGAAGCGTGGAGCGCCATGCGATTGCTCCGGCGTTTTGCGATCTGGCTGCGGCTGGCGGTTGGGTTAGCAGCCAGGCCTGGCCGGTGCGATTTCGGGCGGGGATGTGCAGGTTTCAGGTTCATTCTGATCTGGACATTAGAATGTGCTCTTGCTCGCTGCAATGTGCCGTTCGTTACCTCCCCGGGTTACTCCGTAGAACTCGTTGATTCTTCAAACTTAGAGACGCGTTGCATCACGCCAGGAAATAGGACATGTACCAGACCGGCGACCGAAGCCAGAGATAGCATAGGGTCCATCCGCGCATCCGCCATGCGGTTCAGCGCAACAGAGCGTACGCTCCCACCCTCATTTGATGCGGGGTTAAACCGCTTCATCCACCCACTGCACCGGAGCGCCGGCCGTGCAGACTCCGAGCCACCCAACGCGTTCCGAGCGTCACCACCTCACGCTGCTGAGATGAATCCAGTCAGTAGTTGTTGATCGCATATCACTCCTGCGCAGTCTATTGGTTCACCATCAATCATTCCTGCGCGTCCGGGAACGCCTTCACGAGGCGGTTCGGAGCGATATTACGCCAGGCCGCGAAAATTGCTTCCTGCAGTGTTTTCCTAGTGACGGCCTTGAGGTGCACGCTGGTCGCGCCGCGACGTCCCCAGGCTCCCTTCGCTGGGACGAATACGTCTGGGAAGTCTTTCGTGAAATAGTGCTGCTGCTCTGGCGTGAGTTTGACCATGCCCCAGCCTTTGGCGGGATAGCCGAGAGTACCGAATATCTTTCCACAGACGCGAAAATCCGGATGGTCCATGTGCTCATTTTCAGTGGTTTCCGGAAAGGCAAGGGCGAGACGGCGAAAATCAGTGACTGTCAAAGTGTCGTTCTCCGCGGGTACTACTGGAATAACGGCTGAGACGCGCTCTGGTTACGGAGCCTCCGAATGATAAACTTCGCGGCATGCGAGACTCCAGCCGCGAGTCCGAGCAGACCGCCGTTGGCGTGAAAAGCTGGCCTCGTCCCACGCACGCCACCGGTCCGGCGCTGTTTCTAGTAGGCACTCCAATCGGCAACCTGGAAGACATTACGCTGCGCGCCGTGCGTGTGCTGAAGGAAGTGGATGTCATCGCCTGTGAAGACACGCGGCAAACGCAAAAACTGCTCAACCATTATGGCATCGCGACTCGCACCATCAGCTACCACGAGCACAATGAAATGATTCGTGCGCCGGAGCTGGTCAAGGAAATGCAGGCAGGCGCAAGCATTGCCCTGGTGACGGATGCAGGCATGCCGGGAATTTCCGATCCCGGATTCCGGTTGATTTCGCTGGCGATTCGGCATCATCTGCCGGTGGTGCCGATTCCGGGAGCGTCGGCCTTCCTGGCAGCGCTGGTGGCGAGCGGGCTGCCAACGGACTCGTTTCGCTTCAGCGGATTTCTTCCGGCCAAGCGCGGAGAGCGGCGGGCGGCGCTGGGGGCGATTAAGGATTCTCCGCGGGCCCAGGTGTTTTATGAGGCTCCGCACAGGATTGTGGAGACGCTCACGGATGTTGTCGAGGTTCTGGGAGAAGTGCGGCATGTGGTGGTGGCGCGAGAAGTTACCAA
>Ga0185299_10007683_pt1 | contig 10934 bp, 14 predicted proteins | sample PaiPotPPA55metaG_FD_128002 | JGI IMG/M metagenome (GOLD analysis project Ga0185299, IMG submission 128002) | Iron sulfur acid spring bacterial and archeal communities from Banff, Canada, to study Microbial Dark Matter (Phase II) - Paint Pots PPA... ...
ATCTCTCATAAAGCCGTCTAAAAGGAGTTTCGCCTTAAAACCACCATTCGTAAGGTCCGACGGTTGTCCGAAAGTTGGCTTAAACTATTACTTTAGAATTTCAACCTCGTCGAGCAAAATCTCATCCTTGCTCCAATCATCGACTTTTGTGATAACAGGTGACTGATCCGCTGCGATCGGCTGAGCGTGTTCCGGCGTGCCGCCGTTCTGAAGATAGGCAGTGACTCGGTCGCGCGAAAAGTATGACAGCAGGTGGAGTAGGGAAGGACGGCTCCCCTGGTCCGCCGCTTTATCATGTAAAGCACATCACTGCATATCATCGGTCTGCCGGGTGAGCTTGTCGCCCTTTTTGGAGCTCCGGAATAGCTGCCCCTTCTTATTGTCGCCGATGCCCGCGGCGCCGACTCCAAGGGTCCAGATATTCGTCCAGGCTGACCATCCAATACGACACCTTGTGGAGGTACCGGCCGCTTGAGCCGTAGCATTCATAAATTCTCCTGCGAGGACGCCAGCTTGCGCATCTACGAGCCGGCCGCTATTCAGATAGGAACTCCTCAGCTGCCTAAGCCTTGAGAGGTCCAGGTATGGAATTCGGAATAATTATGATGTACCGAAACCCGCCTCAATGGTCTCGGCCGGTTCAGGAGCTTTATCGCGACTTGCTTGATCTTTGCGTACTGGCTGAAGAACTCGGGATTGACCATCTGTGGACGAGCGAACATCATTTCCACGAAGATGGCTGGTCGCCTTCTCAGTTTCCGATTCTTGCGGCGATTGCAGCGCGTACTCGCCGTATCCGAATCGGCACCTTCGTGCTGCTCCTGCCATTCCACAATCCGATTCGCGTGGCTGAAGACGCGGCGACGGTTGATATTATCTCGGGCGGGCGCCTCGACCTCGCTGTCGGTCCCGGTTCAGATCCCAACGACTATGCGATTTTTGGGGTGCCGATGAAACAGCGGCGTCCGCGGATGCACGAAGGATTGGAGATTATTCGGAAGTGCCTCAATCAAGATGAGTTCAGCTTCAAGGGTAAGTACTGGAATTTCGAAAATGTTCGAATGACACCCAAGCCAGTACAGAGTCCGCTGCCATTATGGGTCGCTGCGATGTTCCCCAAAAGCGATCGAAGAAGCCGGTGCGAAGGGATGTCACCTCGCCTCTGCGCCTCCCGCCCCTTTGCAGAAGACCTACGATGACGCGTTGCGCAAGGCTGGTCACACGCCAGCGCAGTTTCAGCGCGCGGGACTACACATTGGCCACCTGGCATCAACGCATGAAAAAGCCTGGGATGAGATCGAACCGCATCTCCAGTGGCATATGAAGATTCATTTCAGAGCAATGGCAGCGGCCGAGAATATGAATCTCAGAATGGGCTCGGACCTGGCCATTCCGCCGTTGGGCGAGTTGCGCAAAGGCGGCCGTGGACCCTATGGACCGGTCTACGTCGGTACACCCGATGAAGTTACAAAAATGCTCGAACAGGAACTGAAGACCAGCCCAATGACGCAAATGGTATTTTCGATGGATTCACCGGGAATGGATCCCAGCCACATGCGCAGCTCGCTTGAATTATTCGCCAAAGAAGTAATACCCCATTTTCGAAACCGCTAGTCTGGTTGGAAGTCTCTCGCCCGGTAGATGGGCAGCGCTTAGCAGATTGTTAAGAAAAGGCCCCGCCGCAGTTGGTCCCTCTTTAGTCTCCTTGGCAAGCGGGGAAAAACAAAGGAAAACAAGCCAAGCTATTGAGGCCGACGTCCCAGCAATGCTATTCGCTCTTTAACAAAGCACTACTAAATAGTCGTATCTATCCCGCCAGACTCGTCAGATGCTCGAAAAATCCCGAGTACGTTTTCGCTACGCAATCTCGAATTCTTGATCCGACAACCGTCAGCTTCAAATCGGTGACCGCAAACCCCATCGCGATGCGATGGTCGCTGTAGGTTTCCACCACGGCTCGGTGAAGTGGCGACGGCAGTATTCCTCATTGCTTTTTGGCGACAATTCTCGATTTGTGGCACGAGCGCCAATTGCTATTGCCAGCTCCGTTACTGGCTTGCGGCAGCGCGAATGCGACGGCAGAGTCGCCCAGCTTGGTGCCGAGCTTGCCGTTGCCGCCCGCGATGACAACCTAGTGCTTGTTGCCCATTTTGCAGGTCATCGGCGTGGCCTGCCCGCCGGCGGGCAGCTCGCTCTGCCAGGAGCTTGCCGCTCTCGACCTCTAAGGCGCGGAAGGATGGATCCATTGAGGCGCCGACAACGACCAATCCGCCGGCAGTGACGATTGCGCCGCTCGGGTTTGGCATACCCCATCCGGGATCAGGGAGCATCGTCGGTAGCCGATGAAGCGCGCGAGGTTACCGAGTGGCACCGACCATTTGATTCGGACTTCTGAAAGATCGACCGCAGTCAGTGAACCCCATGGCGGCACTCCCAGAGAAGAGTGCATGAAGACGGGCTCACCATTCCGGTCGGTGAATTCGGCGTGGCGGCGGGCGGCAGTCTCTTCCTCGTCCAGGCGAGCCACCGATCGATTCATCTCGTCCTCTCCGAATGGCCGCTTATATCGGTGACGCAGTCTGAATCAATTGTTATTAATGGAGCTGATAGATGTCTTATTATGATACAATAAGTTATTAGATGTTGTCTTATACTTATAAATATTGGTATAGATGGATTTAATTCACTGTAGCTCATGTAGAGCCACAAAAATGTTTGACGTCTAGAAGCAGGTCCTCCTCATCGAGGAACCTGAACAAGGGGATCCACATAAGCAAAACGCTCAGTCGATAGTGCCGACCGACGACATACTCTCGCAGTCGGATATCATTCTGCCATCGCAATATTTCGGGGCTATCGGCAGCGTCGGACTATCAGGCGAGCAGCGCCTGATGTTGGCAGTGCTGGTCGACGCGATCAACGTTTTGCAGAGTTGGCAAAGTGGTGGGAGCGCGCGCAAACGCCGCAACTTTGCCGAAGCGGCACAATGGGTCAATAGCCCCGGAACCAGCCGTCCGTTTTCATTCGACAGCGTCTGTGATGCTTTGGAAATTGACTCAGAACTGCTGCGCTCGCGATTGCGCGTATTGACCGTGCGCCCGGCCAATTCAGCCCACCGCCCCGCCCTGGTACGTCTGCGGCTCAAAGAGCTAAGCCGCAGCCAGCACATGACCGCTAATCGGTTGCGGCGGCGTGAGCATGTTCCTCGCATCGGCACTGCCGTGATTGGGTCTGCATCAGAGTCACCCTCGCATTGGGATGGGCACGCGGAAGAGACTCAGGGATGTGCCGAAACCAGCACCGGTTGCGCGGCATTTGGCGAGGAATCTACATACGGAGCCAGCGGACAGAGCTTACCCTGGTGAAAACCGACAAGATGACAAGTTGATTGCTACTAATTGACAGCCTAAGGTTGTTCATCCTAAGCTTAGTCATGCCGTGCGCTGGCGATTGTGTTTTTTCTAGTATCCTCGCGGCAAATCACCCAAAAGGAACCCGCTGATCTTGACAACGAACGAGGAGGCAAAACAGGCTCTGCAAGGCGACATCATGACCGTCGGCGAGCTCGCCGAATTTCTGCGATTGCATCCCTCGATGCAATTGCATCCCTCGACCATCTATCGCCAGCTTCGGCGGGGCAAGCTTCCCGCTTTTAAGGTCGGCTCCGATTGGGGTTTCAGTCGCGAAGCCATCGGCCGGCTTGTCCAGCTAGAAACCAGGTAATATCAGGGTTCGCGGACGGGTGGACAGCGACGATCATCAATTCTGGCCGGCGGCGGCCGATGCCGGCACACCCCTCAGGCCAGCTCTCGTAAGGTTAAGGCCATCAGCAACCACGTCGCTGCCAGTGACACATGGTCCTGCTACTTGATCGTTGTCACGCCAGAGGCATAAATGTTCTTCCGCCCGACCTAGATGATACTCAGGGCTGCGCCGGACCCAGTCCTTATCCGGATGTGTAGCCGCGCCATCCCGCATTGCCCGGGGCCGTGGTGACATGGATCTTACCTACGCGAACGCCGCTCCGGCTGATGAACTCGCCATGAACGCTCGTCGATAGCAGCCGCCAGTCGTTCAGCTCCTTGGCTAAAGATGCGAGATCTTGCTCGATGTGCCGCAGGCATTCGTCGGCTCGTGCGACACTGCCTTGATGGAACGACCAAATGATCGGCAGCACACCGATGATTACGGAGCCAAATATATCTAGCCTGCAAGACTCGTCAGATGCTCGAAAAATTCCGGGTACGTTTTCGCTACGCATCCCGGATTCCTGATCCTGACACCCGCGAGCTTCAAACCGGCGACCGCAAACGCCATCGCGATGCGATGGTCGTTGTAGGTTTCCACCACGGCCTTGTGAAGCGGCGACGGCAGTATCTCCAGACCGTCGTCGAATTCGCGCACCGCTGCGCCGAGATGTGCGAGTTCTGTAGCGAGCGCATGGATACGGTCACTCTCATGATGCCGAATGAAGCCGACTTTGCGGATGCGCGTTGGTGAGGAAGCAAAGGGAGCGATTGCCGCGAGCGTCGCGACCACATCCGGCATCGTGTTCATCGCAACGTCCACACCGGCCAGCGGTTTCGAACCGATTACATCGACGCCGTCGCCATTCCACCGGACCCGCGCCCCCATCCTTTCCAGAATTTGCAGGAACTCCAGGTCACCTTGAACCGAATCTCGCGTCAGGCCGCGAATAGTAACCTTGCCGCCGACAAGGGCGGCGGCCGCCGCGAAATAACTTGCGCTGGTCGCGTCGGGCTCGACGGTGAATTTAGTCGCATTGTAGCGTTGGCCACCACCGACAATAATTCGATTCCCGTCGCGCGACGTTCCTACTCCCCAACGCTTCATTAAGTCGAGCGTCATTTTGATGAAAGGCTGCGCGGCTTCGCCATTCACGGTCAGCCTCAGGCCGTCGGGCCACAATGGCGCGGGCATCAGCAGGGCCGAGACGAATTGCGACGAGAGGGTCGCGTCGATCGCGACCTGGCCACCCACAAACTTTGCTGACGCTGCCTCGATGACCACGGGCGGACATCCATTGTTATTCTCGGCGCGGACCTCGATTCCGAGTTGCCGAAGCGCTTTAAGCAACGCGCCGATGGGTCGTTGACGCATCCGCGTGTTGCCGTCAATACGAAAGCGGCCACGGCCCAGTGTTAAGAAGCCGGTCAAGAAGCGCATCGCGGTGCCGGCGCCGCCAATATCGAGATTTGCACTCGCGGCCGGAATGATGCCGCCCCGCCCATGGACAGTGATGATGCGGTGTGCCTCATCCATTCCGACATCGATGCCCAGCGTGCGTAACGCCGCTGTCATTGAATAGGTGTCCTCGCTCAGCAGAACGGAGTCGATAACCGAACTGCCGTCAGCCATTGCCGCCAACAAAAGTGCGCGATTAGTAATACTCTTTGAGCCGGGGACGCTAATCGTCGCGTCGAACGGGCGCTCAGCCGGGGCTATCTCGATTTCAGGCGGGAACACAACATTGGCAGCTTAGTCCCAGCCTGAGACCTGACTCAACACGGCCGCAAAGCAAGAGCGGCCACCATCGCGGCGTATTGATGGTTCATCAGAGTACTCGGGCAACCGGTCCGCTGAGAAGCTGGAAAGCTTGTGTCACTATGGCAGTTCACGCAGCAGCTTGCCCTCTTGCGAGTAGAAATCGAGCGCCGCTTCGCCCTCGGGATCGACCCCGAGCAGGGCGCGGGGATGGCGTTGCGAGTCGAACAGCCGCAGAGCGGGAATTTGATCGGCGTTGATGATCAGCGAGACGCGGAGCGTACCGCTCGTATCGAAAAGCTTGAACCCCAACCCCTCATCATCGCTGATTTGGAGAGCGATGCGGAGCTTGCCGTGATGGTCATAAAACGAGAGCGCAGGGTCGCCGTCTTTGTTAAGACTCAAGGCGCCGCGCCGGTTGTCTTTCGCGTCAACCAGCAAAATCTCCTGGGCCGCCATAGTTCGCTGTGGAACCTGGGCGACGGTAGCCGCAGCCGTTGCACTGAGTCTGCCGCCGGCTAAACCGCCCAGCACTCCGCCAATCAGCGCCAGTACCGCATATAGCCATTCTCTTTTTGTCGTGGGTATCTGCAAAGCAATCGCTCCTGCGTTGATCCTTGTCGATGGTCCTCACCTCACTCGCTTCTGGTTCGATAGAGCGCCTCGATTTGAGCATGGTAGTGCTCCTGGACCGTTCGCCGGCGGATCTTCATGGTCGGTGTGAGCTCGCTGTTATCTTGTGAGAACGGCTGTTCGGTCAGGACAAAATCCACAATCCGCTCGACGTCCGACAGCGGCCGATTGAATTCGCGAATGCGGCTGCGGAAAAAATCGCGGAGCGCCCGATCGTTCACCAGTTCGGCCGGCCGCCGCTGCTCTATCCGCACGTTGTCCGGCGGCCGCGCGCCCAGGGTTTCGAAATTCGGCACCAGGATCGCTGCCAGATGTTTGCGGCGGTCGCCGACTACGCACGCTTGAGCGATGAATGGATCGCTGGCGAGCCTGCTTTCCAGGTTAGCCGCCGAGACATTTTTCCCGCCTGAGAGTACAATAATGTCTTTTTTGCGATCGATAATTCTGATGTACCCTTCGGCATCGATCTGCGCGATATCGCCGGTATGCAGCCAGCCCTCAGCGTCAATCGCATCGCGCGTCTCGCTGTCACGATGGTAGTAGCCCTTCATTACGTTCGGCCCGCGCACCAGCAGCTCGCCATCGGGGGCGGTGCGCAGCTCGATATTCTGGAGCGGCCGGCCGACTGTGCCGATTCGAGTGCGGCCGTGCAAATTGCATGAAACCACCGGTGACGCTTCAGTCAGCCCATATCCTTCGACGATCGGAATCTCCGCCGCGGCTAGTAGGCGGTTAATCTCGGTCGATAGCGGTGCACCACCTGAAATCAGGTAACGCAGGCGCGTGCCAAAGATCGCGCGAATCTTGCTGAACACCAGATGCCGAAACAGCGCCATTGCCGCGGCTAGATAAAACGGGACTGGCCGTCCTCGATGGCGATAATCGGCCGCCTCGGTTCCGATGGCGACCGCAGCTCGGAAGGTTCGTTGGCGCCCCGCTGATGAGCTCTCAACGGTGCGCATGACACGGCTGTAAACGGCTTCGAGCAATCGCGGAACAGTCAGCACCACAGTGGGCCCGACTTCAAGCAAGTTGGCCGCAATCTGCCCCAGCCCCTCGGCATAGGCAATTGCGCCGCCGGCCAGCATCACCGTGTAATAGCCGGCAGTGCGCTCGAACGAATGCGCGACCGGCAAAAATGACAGGGTCATATCCTCGGAGTTCAGATTCAGCGCCGCCAGGTTAGACTCAGAGTTAGCAATTATATTACCATGTGATAGCATGACACCCTTGGGTGGCCCGGTCGTGCCGGAGGTGTAGATAAAGGTCGCGAGTTCGCCCCGATCGCCTGCTATGGCGGGCATCGGCTCGTAGGCGCTGGCCTGATCAAGTGAGACGATTCGCGGACCAGCGCCCACCTGCGACTCGGGGGTCTGGTGCGTCATCATAATCGTCTCGAGAGCGGGCAATAAGCCGAGTTCGCGAACTTTGCAAAGACGTTGCGCGCTATCGAGCGCGAGTAAACGGGCCCCGGAATCGGTCAGCACGTGGCGCATCTCCTCGGCACCGCCAGTCGTATACAGAGGAACGACAATCGCGCCCAAGCCGAGCGCTGCCATATCAACGATCACCCATTCGGGTGAATTGTCGCAGAGCAGCGCCACACGATCGCCACGTTTGATTCCCATGCTGATGAGGCCGGCACGCAGGCGCGCGGCGCGGTCGGCGACGCTGCTCCACGAGTGATCGTGCCAACGCTGGTCGGACTTATTGCGCAGGAAAACACGTGAGTTATGGCGCCGCGCCTGCTGTTCGAGGATTTGAGCCAGGTTTTGAGCTGGGGTCCCCATCCTTTTACCTCGCTATATTTGTACGGACCCGAGTCGCAGGAGGTCGGTTGTGTCAGAAAAGTGTCACCGCGACGCGATTTTTTGGAAACATTATTTAATTTGTTGACGATAGGGCAACTTTAAGCTTCGAAAAGCTCGTGATTTCCTTCCAACAGACAAGGCATATTGATTGCGAAACCTTCCTGCAAGCGACGCCAGTCGCGGCATCCGAAAACAACCCGACTGGAGCGGAGGCCCGGCCACGATTCTGCTAGTCGAAGATGACAGCGGTGCAAGAGAAGCCTTGTGCGAGATTCTCAACCATGCAGGCTACTCAGTGCTACCTGCTGAGAATGGAATGCGGGCGCTCCAATCGGTCGAGGCGGCCGGGACAACCCCTGCCTTGATCCTGCTCGATCTTACGATGCCGGTCATGGACGGCGTGGCGTTTTTAGCGCACATTCCCGCCCACGCGCAACTTGCGAGCGTACCGGTAATCGTCATGAGTGGTGATTCCAGAGCTCTACTGCGCGCCGAACAGCCTGATAATGTTAGGGAGGTTCTGCCGAAGCCGATCGATGTCAGCCGGATGATGGAACTGGTACGAAAACATATGGGCCACTCACCGCGCCGCCTGTAATGACACATTAGCGGCCACGTTTTCCGTCAGGATCAGGGGCCGATTACTATTCTCTGCCGGCTAGAGCCGGAGTACCCACGTTAAGTCATGCGCGGCAGCGTGCAGGCCGGGCCCGGCCCATTGCGTTGTGCGCTAAGCCCGCTAGAATTCATCCCTGCGGTTCCCCGTGACGACTCGGCTGATCCTGTGTCCGCACGTTTTCAAACTACTTCGACTTCCCTTGCATTGCATCGTTTCGCGGTAGTTTGCGCCGCCGCAACTTTCGTCCTGATATTTGTTGGTGGGCTCGTGACCTCGACCGGTTCCGCACTGGCGGTACCGGACTGGCCGCTGGCCTTTGGCAGGTTGATCCCGCCGCTTACAGGTGGCATCCGCTTCGAGTGGGGCCATCGCCTCGTCGCCGGCGCTGTCAGTAGTCTCACGCTGATACTCGCAGTTTGGACCTGGGTACGAGAGCCGCGGCGATGGGTCCGAATCACAGCCCTGACAGCCCTTGGACTTGTGTTAGTTCAGGCAGTGCTAGGGGGGCTTACCGTGCTGATGTTACTGCCGTTAGCATTGGCAGTGGCGCATGCGGCGGTTGCGCAGGGGTTCTTCTGTCTGATGATTGCGATGGTGCTCTTCACCCGTCCTGATTTCAGCCGCACCATAGCAGATAATATGGCCCGGCTGCCTCACAAGCCGCCGCCGTTGGCTGCACTTGCGGCAGTGACCACGGCCGCGGCGTACGTGCAAATTCTGATTGGTGCGGTCATGCGCCATATAGGTGCCGGACTCGCCATTCCAGATTTTCCGACATCATACGGTCGTCTGATTCCGCCGTTCTATTCATTTGCGGTTGATATCAACTTTGCTCATCGATGCGGCGCATTAGTCGTCACATTGCTGGTAAGCTGGACCTTCGCACGAGTGATGCGTTTTTATTTTGCCGAGCGCTCGCTTCGGAACGCCGCGATTCTGATGCTCGTTTTGCTTGCCTTGCAGATAACTCTAGGCGTCCTAACCATCTGGGGTGGAAGAGCAGTGCTTCCGACCACTGCGCATGTCGCGACTGGCGCCGCCCTCCTGGGTGCAACCGTCGCGCTCACGATTCGAGCTTGCCACCTCATAGCGAGAACCGGCCCCGCCCATGTCGTGGCCCCACCGACCTTTGGTGCAATGCGGCGTCAGGTGTCCGCTTGAATAGTAATGCAGCCGCAGTCGTGATCGCGCCGGTCACGTTGCGCGGACGTGCGGCCGCATATTTCGAACTCACTAAGCCGCGTGTGGTAGCAATGATCCTGATTACGGCGCTCGCCGGCTTTTACATGGGTAGCGGCACCGAATTCGACTTCGTGCTAGCGCTCAAAGTGCTGTGCGGAACGGCACTGGCGGCGGGCGGCACGCTAGCGCTTAACCAATATCTTGAGCGTGATTTCGACGCCATGATGGATCGCACACGGGCTCGGCCGCTACCTTCGGGGCGGCTGCAGCCGCGGGCAGCGCTGGTCTTCGGCCTTGCAATAGGACTGGCCGGTATCATGTATCTCTGCGCTTCGGTGAATGCGCTGTCAGCGGCAGTAACCAGCGTAATAAGCCTCCTTTACCTTGGCGGTTACACGCCGATGAAGCGTTTCACCTGGCTGTGTCACCTGATAGGGGGGATACCAGGTGCGCTGCCGCCGGTAATTGGCTGGGCCGCAGCGCGCGGGACGCTCGGCGCAGAACCTTTTGTACTGTTCGGCATCATGCTGCTCTGGCAATTGCCACATTCACTCTCGATCGCGCGGATCTATCAGGCCGATTACGCACGCGCCGGACTGTCGTTGCTACCGTTGGATAACGGTGGTGGTAATCGGGTCAACGCCGTAATGGTTACCGCAACTGCCTTGCTGGTCGGCTTCGGAACCGTTCCGACCTGGATGGGTTTCGCGGGACGGGCCTATATGGCAGTTGCGTTGATGTTGGGGCTTTGGATGCTATATCGGGCGATCCTGCTGGTTGGCGGAAATAAGACGGCCGCTGCTGCGCGCAACGTTATGTTCGTATCGCTGGTATATTTGCCAGCAGTCTTGCTGGTGATGGTTTTGGATAAATCATAACTGTCCTGCTGCGATTCGAAAAATTCGTCATTAAAATTAATAAGCTTGATGCTGCAACGTCGCTGCGAGCATTATTATGCGATGCTCTTATGGTCTTGTACATGCTTGTTGCTCATCGCTGCAGTCTCGGGATGCTCCTCAGAGCTACCCCCTTCTGTTGCGCGCGCACCCTCAACCATCCCCCGTGCCAGTAGCCGAAGCGTCTCGGCGCCGCATGTTATGTTGGCCTCATGGTACGGTCCGGGCTTTAATGGCCGTAGCACGAGCACCAGTGAGACCTTTGATTCACATCGTTTTACCGCTGCT
>Ga0185299_10007684_pt1 | contig 10932 bp, 10 predicted proteins | sample PaiPotPPA55metaG_FD_128002 | JGI IMG/M metagenome (GOLD analysis project Ga0185299, IMG submission 128002) | Iron sulfur acid spring bacterial and archeal communities from Banff, Canada, to study Microbial Dark Matter (Phase II) - Paint Pots PPA... ...
GCTCCGTGGCCCAGCGCTGGTCGTCGAGCAGGTGCGAAGGCTGCATCGAAGCAATCACGTAGAGCGAAGCGAACCGCACCAAGTCCGGCGGCGAGACAATTTGCGCGTGTTCGATGCGGTCGCGGCGGTCTCGCGGCCCGTTCGCGCTGCGGACCGCTTCAAACGTATCGAGAGCGACGCGGTTTGCGCGGTCTCCAATGGCGTGAAAGGCGAGTTGGAATCCGGCCCGGTCGCGTTCGACTGCGAATGCTTTCAGTTGCGCGGGATCGAGCCGCAGAATGCCGGAAGTGCGGGGATCATCCGAATACGGCGCGATCATGGCAGCGGTGCGCGAACCGAGCGAACCATCGAGTATCGCCTTCAGCGCGCCGGTCTTGAGCCACGGATCGGTGGTCCCGCCCGCGCGGCGCATCTCTTCGAGCTTCTCGAGGGGTAAGACGAACGGCAGCCATTCCGTGATCCGCACCCTCAACTTGCCTTCCCGCTGCATTTGCTGGTAGACGAGAAAATTCTGCCAGCCGAAATTGTCATCCTTCGTTTGGCTCATTACTGAATTATCTTGCAGCGACGTGACTCCATATTTCGACGCCTCGTCGACCGCGAGCTCGAGAGCATGTCTGCGTTGAGCCAGGGAATACGGTGGCACGCGGATGTAAACAAGATTCATCGCAGCGTCTTCTTCGAGCATTCCGTTCGGTTCGCCCGTTGTTGAATCGTGTTCGATGCGGCCGCCGGGAGGATTGGGAGTCGAGCGAGTGATCCCGGCGATCTCAAGCGCCCGGGAATTAGCCACCGCAACGTGGCCGTCGACACGGCCGAACAGCATGGGGCGGTCCGCCGCGACCGCATCAAGATCCTGCCGCGTGGGGAATTTCTTCTCGGGCCACATCGTATGGTCCCAGCCGCGGCCGGTCATCCATTCTCCCGTCTTAAAATCTTTCAGCCGCTCACGGATGCGTTGCTGAAATTCCGAAAGGGATTTTGCGCCTTCGAGATTCACTTCAAGCTTGGCGTAACCGGCGCCGGCGAGGTGGACGTGCGCGTCGTTGAATCCCGACATCGCGAACTGCCCGCGCAAATCGATGACTCGCGTGTTCGGCCCGATCCATCGCTTGAAATCGGAAGATTTCAAGACGTCCAGCGGTTCGGCGGAACTCGCGGAAGCATCGCCGACACCCACAATCGATTCTCCGCGGATGGCGACTGCGCTGGTCCACGGATGCTTTGCATCCATTGTATAAATTCTGCCGTCTACGAGGACGATGTCAGCGGGCTCTTGGGGAATTGCTGCGCTGGATTTGGCAGAGTCGTGATGCACCGCCCATCCCGCGGACACAAACATCGTGCCGCACGCGGCTGCGAGAACTATGGGGACCAGTTGACGGGTCATTCTAGGGTTGGACGCCGGCAGTCGATAACGCGATCAAAAACAGCCGCTTCAATCCGAGCTCGCGATCCGCCGGGTCGTACCACTCGGCGAGAGTATGCGATCCGCCGCCTTTGCCGCCGCCACCGATGGCAATGGCGGGGATACCGGCCGACAGGGGAATGTTCGCGTCGGTCGAGCTGCGCTCGGAGCGCGAGTGGTTTCCTAAATAGCGCTCAACATTTTGCACCATCTCGAAAAAGGGAGAGTTTTCAGAAATCTTCCCCGCGGGGCGCGCTCCCAAAGACCGGAATTTCACTTCGAGCGGGTCGGAGTCCAGACGCGCGTCAGGCATCGCTCCCATTTCTTCTTTGATTCCCGCTTGCATCGCTTCGCGCAAAGCCGATTCCATGCGATTGAGTTCCGCATCATCCTCGGAACGAAGATCGATCTTCACCACGACGCGCGCCGGTATGGAGTTCACCGAGGTTCCGCCCTCAATAATCCCAAAATTGAACGAGCTGCGCGGGTCGTTCGGCAGGTGAATCGAAGAAAAGCGCACGATGCCGCGCGACAGTGCCGTGATCGGATTCGGCGCGCCGAAGTCGGACCAGCTGTGCCCGCCGGGCCCGGTAATCGTGACTTCGAATCGGCGCGACGCGATGCCTTGGGTCGTCACGTGGTCTGTCGAAGCGCCGTCCACGGCAATCACAGCCGAGAGGCGCGGACCGTAAGACTCAACGAGTGCGCGAATGCCGCGCAAATTTCCTTCGCCCTCTTCTCCGACGTCCGACGCCAGCACGATGGTTTTCGTGGTCGCGATGTGCGATTCGGCAAGTGCGCGCGCGAGGCCGAGCAGCGCAGCCAAGCCTGCGCTGTTGTCCGAAATGCCAGGCGCTTCGAGGCGGCCGCCATTGCGTTTCACGCGAACATCTGTACCCGCCGGAAAAACCGTATCGAGGTGCGCCGCGAAAAGTACTACTTCTTTCGCGTCCGAACCCGGCCACACGGCGATGACGTTTCCAGTTTTGTCCGTCTGAACCTTGAGTCCGGCAGCTTCGAATTCCTTCTTCATGAACTCGCCGCGCGGACCTTCGCCGAACTCGGGCGCGGGAATCTCCGTGATTTGAATCTGCCGTTCTGTGAGCCACGCGGAATTTTTGTCGATCCACGCCAGCCCACGGACGCAGCGGGAGTCCTTCGCGAGCTTTTCAACTGAATCTTCAGCGGCGCGAGCGGAAATGGTGGTCATCAAAAGAAAGATACAGCAGATGCGGACGAGTTTCACGAAATTCGTCGGGCGAATGTTGGCGCCAGTCGCCGGGAGCGTAAACATCGAAGCACGTCTCAGCGGCCCACCGACGCACCGACGAGCGCGAGGATTTCTCTTTCGGTCAGGATACGTTCGGATTGTTTTGCGGCGTTGTAGATGCGATCAACGAGTTCGTCCGTCGCGGGGATGCTCCGCTTTTCGAGCCAGTAGATCACATTGGATTTTCCACTTAGCGGGCCGACTTCGATGATCTGCTCGAGGCCGAAAAGATGCGACGGCACGCCGCTGTAAATTGAATTGGCGAGCTCCTCGTCATTTTTCTTGTACGCCTTAACGATGGCTGCGGCATGGACTCCCGTGGCGGTGCGAAAGGCGTCGCGCCCGACGATAGGATAATTTGGCGGAATGGTCGTATGCGTGGCTTTGGCAACCGCGTCCGAGTATTGCTTCAGCTTCGAGAGGTTCTGGTCGATCACGCCGAGCAACCGCAAATTAACGAGCATCATTTCCATCGGCGTGTTGCCGACGCGCTCGCCGAGCGCCAGTGCAGCCGCGTGGACCTGGTCAGCGCCGCCGGCAATGGCGGCAATGGAATTCGCCACGGCGAGGCCGCGGTCGTTGTGTCCGTGCCAATCGACGCGTATTTTTTCGCCGCTCGGTTTTACAACTTCTTCGATCGCGAATTTCACCAGGTTATAAGCGCCGCGCGGCGTGGCGTGACCCACCGTGTCGCATAGGACGATGGCGCGCGCGCCGGCGCGAATCGCCGTCGAGTAAAGCGTGATTACGGTGGAAGGATCGGTGCGCACCGTGTCTTCAGTGACGTACATCACGGACAGTCCGGCGGAAACAGCGAAGGTGACTGCTTCCTCGGTGAGGCGCTGGAGATGATCGACCGTCCAATCCTCGACGAGGCGGCGAATGGGGCTCGAGCCAAGAAAAGTGGCGGCTTCAATCGCGATGCCCACCCGTTGGGAAATTTCGATAATCGGCTGGATATCGTTCTTGTGCGTGCGCGCGGCGCAGTTCGGACGGATCTTCATCCGCGAATTCGCGATTTCGCGCGCGAGCGCTTCAGTGTCCGCGACGGCCCGCGGCCCGGCGCCGGGCAGGCCGATGTTCACCGTGTCGATGCCGAGATCCTCCATCAAGTGAAGAATCTCGATTTTCTCGCCGATGGAAGGATCGCGAACGGACGGATTCTGCAATCCGTCGCGAAGCGTTTCGTCGTCGAGCATCACGCGGCGGCCCGCTGGGATTTCCGGTCCGGCGTACGCGTTCCAGTCGTGAATGAGTTCAGTTTTCACGCTTCAGTAGCGCAGTGTGTAACTGTGCGGCGCCTGCGAGAGATCGGGCGTGTACAGAGTCTTGCAGAACTCGCAGCGGTACACTTCCACTTTTTTGCCGATGAGCGCTTCGATGTCCTTCGGATAGTCGTACCAGCGTTTCAGGTGGCCGCAGCAAATTTTGCCCTTTGCGTCTTTTTCGTCGCACGCGCGCTGCGTAGCTTTCTTGGGCTTCACTTTTGTCGGCGCGGGAGCTTCCGCTTCGGCGACGGCAGCAGTAACGGGCGCAGTGGTAGCAGCGGCGACAGGTGCGGCGGCGGCAGGCGCCTTCGGAGCTGGCGCAACAGAAGCTTCGGGTGCCGCTGGAGCAGCCGGCGCGACTTGCGCAGTAGCTGCCGGCTTCGTGGCCGCAGGCGCGTCTGGTTTTGGAGTTTCTGGGGCGTCTTCGTCAGCCATTTGGATCAAATCCTCCCGAAAAAGTCGCTCGTCGTCCTTGGTTCCGGACCTCGCCTCTATATTTTACTGGAACAAATTCCGGTCGTCCAAGCAGGGAATGTGTGCGCACCCGCGTCCGCGATTCTACATGATTCAGCGCGACTTTGTGTGCGATCGCGGCGGAGAAGCTTTTGCGCTCTTGGAGCACGACGCTAGCGAATCAGTGGGGTCGGGATACTCCAGCGAAACCAGGTAGAGGCCTTCGGCCGGGACTGTAGGTCCGGAGCGGGAACGGTCGCGCGCGTCGAAGATTTGAGGGATGTCGCCAGGCGCTAGCCTTCCCTTGCCCACTTCGAGGAGCGTGCCGACAATTTTGCGGACCATATACCGCAAGAAAGAACGGCCGCGGACGACGTAGTCAATTTCGTCCTTTTCGCGGTCATGGCCGGGATCGCGCCCAAGATCCCGAACGACTTCGGAGGAAAGAATGACGCGCGTCATTTCGCGATCGCGGTCGTCGTCTTCCGAGCCGGACGAAGCGGCAAACGTCGTGAAATCGTGCTCGCCCTCGAAATGGCGGGCGGCCGCGGCCATTGCGGCCTCATCGAGCGGGCCGGAATAGTGGTACGCGCGGCGGTAGTCGAAGGGGGGCAGAACCTGACCGCGATAAATTCTGTAGCGATACGTTTTGCCTTGGGCTTGCCAACGCGCGTGGAAGTCGGGGCCGACTTCTTCGGCAGCTACTACGCGGATTGCCGGAGGCAGAAGCGCGTTCAAGGCGCGCTGAATTTCGGCGGCTGGGAGCTGCGACTGCGTTTTGAAATGCGCCACTTGCCCCAGCGCGTGAACGCCCGCGTCGGTGCGGCTCGCGCCCTGGATGAAGATATTTTCCTGAGTGATCTGGCGCGCGGCTTCGGTAACGGCGCCCTGAATTGTCGCGAGGCCTGGCTGGAGCTGCCAGCCGTGGAAATCCGCGCCGTCGTAGGCGAGGGTGAGTTTGATGTTGCGCATGGGGACAGGTCAGATTATCGGCAGTGGCGGGAAAAGGCAACGTAACCACAGGTGAGCACAGATAAACACTGACGGGAGGCAGAAATTCGGAGACTAGGAGGAACCGTTGCGCGTGGGCGGAAGGGTTGCCAGGCAGCGGCGCTGAGATCCTTCGCGGACCCTCACCGGGTCCACTCAGGATGACAACATTGCGGAAATGTGGCAGCGGCTCCGCGTGACGCGGCCGACGAGACTAAGGTCGCGCAAGACGCGGCCCAGTCACTTTGAGCAGTTTTCCTGATTTTTCCCCATCCGTGTTTATCTGTGTTCATCTGTGGTTACAAGAATCTACGGCTTGGGGTGGGCGGCGAAGAACGACCAGATCAGGTCCGTGGCTGGGACGTGGTTGCCGCTGACGCGCGCGCCGGGCCACACGTGGCGGCCGCCTTGGATGGCATATAGCGTTACGGCTGCGCCGCCGTCGCACGCGGAGTAATTGTCGAGGTGGACTTCCTTTGTTTCCTCATGGCTGGGCTTCGGCGCGCAGCCATCCTGCTTGACCCAGAAGCCTATTGTGTCGGCGACAGGTCTGTCGGTCCGCTTCGAGCCGATTTGGTAGGGGGTCGAGCCGCCATTGAAGGGGACGAGATTGTCGGCGGTGCCGTGGAAGACGATTACAGAAACTGGCGCGGACGGGCGGCAGTCGATGTCCTGCGCGCCTTCCACCGGCGCGATGGCGGCAACTACGTCCGCCATTTCGCACGCGGCGCGGTACGACATCATCGCGCCGTTCGACATGCCCGTGAAATAAATGCGATTGGGATCGACGGTGTAGTGGCTCTCGAGCTTTCCGATCAGGGCGCGGAGGAAGCCTACGTCGTCGACGTGATGCTCCATGGCATAGGCGCAGCAGGCGCCGGAGTTCCAGGTGGGCATCGAGCTGACGCGTCCGGTGCCGCTTGGGTAGACGGCCAGGAAATTCTCGATGTCGGCTTTGGTGCTCATGCCCGACATGCGCTCCGCGCTTTCGGCGCTTTGTCCGCCGCCGTGGAGGACGAAGACGAGCGGCAGCGGCTTGATGCCGTCGTAGCCGGTGGGTACGTGAACGAAATAGGTGCGCTTAAGGCCGCCGAATTCGAGCGCGCCGGATGTCGCGCCCGGTCCCGGCGCGGTTGACTCGGGGGAGTCGGAAGCTGCCAGTTCAAAGCGTTTGAACGCCGTGCCGGCGAACATGGCGACGGCAAGCATCGCGATTATCGCGGTCGCTATTGCGAGGCGCTGCTTGGTGGAAAAGGGCGTCATTTATGAGGCGCAGCGAATGCGCTGCGCGGATCTGTCACATCAGATTAAACACGAAGATCGCGCCGCAGTTGCGAGTACGAACGTACTAGTGGAGCATTACGGGCGATGCGCTAAGGGGAGCTACGGCGTACTACGGGTGGACGCGCGAGAAACGGGAGCCGGGGCGCGTGGCGCTGCCCCCGGCCCGGCAAAGCGGGCAATCGTCGGGCTCGTAGCTGGGAACGTCCATTTCCAGGAGCGCGCGGGCCGGGACATTCAGTTCGAGGCGGCCGCCGCTGCGGTCGATGAGCGCCCCTGTGGCGACGGCCAGGGCGCCTTCCTGCTCGACAACGCCGAGGGTTTCGCGCGTCGAGCCGCCGGTGGTCCAGACATCTTCGATTACCAGGACGCGCTCGCCGGGCTTGAGTTCGAAGCCGCGGCGCAGGGCCATTTGGCCGGAGCGGTCGCGTTCGACGAAGAGCGAGCGCACGCCGAGGGCGCGCGCGACTTCGTAGCCGATGACGATGCCGCCGAGCGCCGGCGAAACCACACACGAGATCGCGAGATTGCCAAAAAGTTCTGCGAGGGCACGGCCCAGCGCGTCGGCATGCTGCGGATGCGCGAGGACCAGCGCGCACTGGATGTAGGTGGCGCTGTGGCGTCCGCTGGACAGCTCGAAATGGCCCTGGCGGATCGCGCCTACTTGTTCGAGAACCTTGAGGATTTCGTCACGTTTCATGGCGCGTCACGGCGGCGGACAAACGGCAAAGTGTGCGCAGCCGACCGCGGTAGCCTAAAGGCGCAGGCGGAAAGTGTCAATGTAAAGCTGGTTTGGGCGGCGGAAAGCTTCCGATAACTTAGGTTGTCATGCGCTATAGCGCCTTGTGAGCTATGCCGATGAGATGACCGAGCAGATTGAAAATTGCCGCCGCCCCCAGAAGAATCGCCGGAGATAACGTCAACAGTACCGAGAACACCAAACCGAGAGAAAAACTCACCGTTGCGAATTGATCGGCTTCGTGAGGCCAGATTCTGCGTACGGCCAGCTCGGCCAGCCAGCCACCCGTAAAGCAGACATTGGCAAGAATCCCATAAATAATAATGCTAAAAAGAGCGAACAACGAAGGGTTAGGAAGGCCGAAATCGCCACCAAATAAAAAATAGCCCCCCAGTATGACGAGGCCAGCGATCACGCACGAAAGAATTCCAGCAATGCCCACAATTAGATTGAACGGTACTCTTCTAGCTTCCCACCAGCCAATTACATCTCTCGAACTGCTGATCGACGCCTCTCGGCGACACAGACTTGAGGCTCGGAGACGTTTGAGAGAGCCTTTTAGGAAGTTCGACATCCCGTTATCCTACGTGTGGCGAGTCATTCAAAGTGACGTTTTCGGAGCTCGCGAATAGGTCTTAAGTTACCATAGCGATGGTTCCACCCGACGATTTGAGGATGAGAACGGCTCGGAGTCCCGATTGGCGCCAGAGGGGAATCGACACGCTGCAACCGTCAAATTGACAGGAGTGCGCGGGTCGGATACTCTGCTAAATTCGAGACTGACTATTAAGGAGCGCTGAATGCCGGGTGGAACAGCAGTAAAGCACAAAAAGAAGACGAAGTCGGTGTTGAAGAATATTCGCCAAACGGCGGCGCGGGAAGCGATGAATCGCATGAACCGCACGAGGGTGCGGTCGGTGATCCGCAAGATGCGCACGGCGCTGACTGCGGGCGATGTTGCCGAGGTTGAAAAGCTGGCGGGGCCGACGTTTTCGGCGCTGGACAAAGCCATCCGCAAGCGGACGCTGGCCGAGAATACGGCGAACCGCTACAAGTCGCGGCTGGCGATCGCGCTGAATTCGCTGCGAGCCAAGAAGAAAGCTTAAGCAAGGCTGAAGGATTTTGCGGGGCGTTCCGATTTGTCGGGACGCCCTATTTTTTTTTGCGCGAACCTTTTTGCGCGAGCACCTTTTTTGCGTGTGCGCAAACTATGCGGCGGACGAAGCCGAAGTGAGTCGCGCGACGAGAAATTCCATGAATGCGCGCGGATTGGGATTCGAGGACTTGAGCTGGCTGTCGGCTTCGGCGAGCGCGATAAGTCCAGCGAGCAAATCTTTCTTCGAGACGCGATGCGCGTTGCGAAGAGTGGCTTCGGCGTCAGGGACGGTACGCATCCCGAGGACTTGGCGCGCCTGAAACGGATTTGTATTCGGAGAGAGGGCGCGGGCTTCGATGAGCTTGCGGTACCTAAATGCGACGGCACCCACTATGCCGGCGGGCTGCTCGCCTTCGCGAAGCAGATTATCGAGAAAATGCATCGCTGCATCGCGCTGGCGGCCTGCGAGCATGTCCGCAAACTGCCAGACGGTGTTGCGCCGTGCAGCTACGACGAGAGCTTCGACGTCGGCGGAAGTGATGCTGGCGCGTCCGAGCGTGTAGGACGCGAGTTTTTCGAGTTCGATGCGGATGCGGGCGGGTTCGTTGTTCAGAATGTCGGCGAGTAGGATCGCGGCTTCGCGATCGATCTTCGCGCCAAGGTCTTTGGCCATTTGCTCGGCAAGCGCGGCGGCCGATTCCGTGCCGATTGAAAGATCGACGACCAGGGCTTTCTCGCTGAGAAGCTTGAAGAATTTCAGGCGGCCGTCGAGCTTGGCTGCTTCGATCAGCAGAATCGTGAACGGTGCCGGAGAGTTCAAGTACTCTTCGAGCGCGGCGGCGATTTGATCGCGCGACTTCTCGCCGAGCTTGTCGATGGATTCGGCATCCTGCACGATGAGCACCTGGCGCGGCGCGAGCATCGGGAGAGTTTGCGCGCGCTGGAAAACTTCGTCCCACGCGCCCGCGCCGCCGTCGATGCGGGCAACGGCCCAATCGCGAGCGCCTTCGGGAACGAACGCGTCTATGATTTTGTTGCGGCAGAGATCGCGGAGGTAAACGTCGGTGCCATGCAGGACGATCGCCGGCACGGCTTTGCCGCGCGCAAGGCGTTCGATGAGTTTTTCGGGAGTGACGGCCGCCATCAGAACTTCTCCAGAACGTTTGCGACGAGTTTTGACGCGAAGTCGCGCGACATGCGCTCCAGCGCCGGGCCGCTCTCTTCAAAAAAGCTCTGCACGTCCGCGGAAATTTGATACTGCTCGCGAAAAATCATGTCGTTGTTTTGATACACGGGCTTTTTCGTGGTGGTTTCGATGAGATCCACTTTCGAGTGTACGGTTACAAGCATGGTGGTGACTTCGCCGCTGGTGGCGTCGAACAGCACGGGCGTGGTCTCAATCGATACGATCGTGCCGTGAAGGACCGCGTCGGCGGAGCCTTGATCCTGAATGATGCGATATTTTGTGCGCGTGATGAATTCGCGGATCACGGCCTGCGTGAAGCGCTGCTCGATGCGGTAGCGCGTTGTGTTGTTCGTGAAGGCGGGAATCGCGATCGTTTCCCATGCGGCCGGTAGCTGCCCGGCGCGTCCTGCGACGTGGTACCCGCATCCGGGGGAAAAAAGCATCGCTGCGATGAGCGCCGCAAGCTTTGCGGTTTGCATCGTGCGCCGAATTTCAGGACGCGGACTTCGCACTGGCAGTCAATTCCTCCGCGATGCGCACTGCGTTTGTGGCTGCGAGGCGTAAGTTGTCCGCGACGCCCCAGAGCCAGACGCCGCCCGCGATATTTGGGTCGGGCTTGATTTCCGCAAGCTGAATTTCGCTTTCTCCCGCGACGCTTACGTTCGTTGGCGCCGGATCGCCGGCTGCGGCAATCTTCACGCCCAGATTCCGGAGCGCGGATTCGAGTTGCCCGGGCGGCGGAGCGGACGCGAATTCGGCGTACGCCGCGAAAGCATAACCGTAAAACACCGGCGCTTGCACCAGCTGAATCGCCGGAATCGGCGCGCGCCCCGCGAGAAACTGCGCGACGTCGCGGGCAATTGCCGCGCGCGTTTCTTCGAGGCTCGGCTTGCTCGACTCGCCGTAAGACGACAGCAAATTGAACGCTACTTGAACGTCGAAAATGGCTTGCTCCGTGGGACGAAACGAGAGCAGGTTCGTGGTTTGAATCTCAAGTTCGTCAATACCCGCCTGATCGCGCTCGGAAACGGGCGGAAAGAAAAGCAGGATCACGCGCTGCGGAGAAAATCGCGACAAGCCGGCGGCCACCGTGCATGCAATTATGACCGGCGAAGCCGGCGACGAATACAGCACGGGTTGCGCGGAACCGCTTGCCGCCGAATCGGCACTCGTTCGAAGAGGCGGCGGAAGAATTTGCGCGAGCGAAGGAATCCAAGTAGTCGCGCGTCCGGTGGCGGCGA
>Ga0185299_10007685_pt1 | contig 10932 bp, 11 predicted proteins | sample PaiPotPPA55metaG_FD_128002 | JGI IMG/M metagenome (GOLD analysis project Ga0185299, IMG submission 128002) | Iron sulfur acid spring bacterial and archeal communities from Banff, Canada, to study Microbial Dark Matter (Phase II) - Paint Pots PPA... ...
CGGCTCTGGCTGGTTTTGTGCGGCAGGGGTTGCAAGGGGAGCACTACGCGGTGGACGTAGTGGAAGATGGCGAGCAGGCGCGGGCCATGGGGAGCGAGTTTGATTATGACCTGGTGATCCTCGATCTGAACTTGCCGAAGCTCGATGGGGTAAGCGTGTTGCGGCATCTGCGGCTGAAGCGGCTGAGCCTGCCGGTGCTGGTGCTGACGCAGAGAAGCCGGGTGGAAGACCGGGTGCAGTGCCTGGACACGGGGGCCGACGACTATCTGCCGAAGCCGTTCTCGTTCAGCGAACTCTCGGCGCGCATCCGGGCGCTGCTGCGGCGCAGTCATCTGCCGTCGGAGTCGGTGCTGGTGGTGGAGGATCTCAAGTTGGACCGGGTGGAACACCGCGCGGAGCGGGCAGGGAGGAGGATCGAGCTTACCTCCAAGGAGTTCTTGCTGCTGGAATATCTGATGCGGAATGCGGGGCGGCAGGTGTCGCGGGCAATGATCATCGAACACGTTTGGAACCTGGCTTTTGACACCACGACAAACGTGGTGGACGTTTATATCAATTACTTGCGAAGGAAGGTGGATGACGGCCATCCGCGGAAGCTGATTCATACGGTGCGGGGGGTGGGATACGAATTGAGCGGGGAGCCGGGAGTGCCGGCGTGATTCCTGTCGTTTCTCGCGCGGCGCAGCCGCCACAGAATGCGGCATCATCGGCGAAGCCGGGGGTGCGCAGCCCGCTCGCGGAACTGTTGCATGCGCTGAACCAGCCGCTGACCGGGCTGCAATGCTCGATGGAAGTTGCACTGGCCGGTCCGCGCACGAACGAGGAGTACGTCCAGGGGCTGCGGGAAGGGCTGGTGCTGACCGGGCGGATGCGAGTTCTGGTGGAGGCGATCCGTGAAGTGATGGATGGGGGGGGACAGAAAAGCGAGGAACCGGGAACGACGGACTTCAAGACTGTTCTTCGCGAAGTGTTGGACGAACTCTGGCCGGTGGCCGCGGTGAACGGCGTTCGCGTCACGCTCGATTGTTCTTCGGACTTTTCCCGGCTGGTGAGGGCTGGGGGCCGGAGATTCTCCAGCTTAGTATTCCGGACGCTGGAATCGGTTTTGAGTCTGGCAGAGCGGGGAAGCGTCTTGCGAATTGAAATGGGCGGTGGGGCGGACGATGGGGCGGACGGAGCCTGGGTTCGAATTTGCTGGCATGCGGGAATGCGGTCGGCCGAATTCTCGCGGCCGGAACTGGGCCTGGTGGTTGCGCAAGCAGGCTGGGAGCGGGTGGGCGCGAAATGGGAACGCGAGTGTACCGGAACCTTGGAGACGGTGACGGTCCGGCTGCCCGGCGTTTTTGCCGGCACGAGTTCTTAGTCTTCATCTTGTTGCGAGGGCATCTCATCATGAACCGGGGCTTCGACTACGGAACGATCCCTGAGGGGCGGCGTGGCAACTTGTGCCGTCCCTCCGGGACTCGCTATTGCTTCCCTTTCCTACCCGGCACTTCCGTGCCGGGCTTTCACATGCCGCCGCTTTCAGGGCTCGGATGCGACGATTCCGTTCCACCCCTTCGCTCGAGATTCAGTCCTTACGCCTTCGTCCTGCGAGGAGACTCCAAATGAGTGCCATGACTTTTCCCGCCATGACTTTTCCGATCGTTGCCCGGGCCACGGGTGGAGCGCTGATTGCCAGTCCGAGCCGGGCGCTGCGCGAACAGGTTTTCAACAGTCTGAATGGCCGGTGGCGGCCGGTACAACATGCACTCGGGGGCGCCGAGGCTCTGGTGAAACTGGAGCAAGGAGACTGGCAGGTGCTTTTTCTCGACCGCCGGCTGCAGGATCTGAATAGCGAAGAACTGATGGCGATCATTGCGCGGCGGTTTCCTGGAATTCAGGTGGTACTGGTGGACTCCAATGCCGGCAGTCCGGCAGAGGATGTTGGGAGAGAGCGGCCCGATCGGGATTTATCCGCGTCCGCAGCCGCCGCAGAACCCGCATCTGCAATTGAGGTAGAAGTAGAAGTAGACGCGTGGAGAACGGCGTCAGCCAGGGAAGATCAAAATCAAAACAAAAACAAAGCTCAATATGAGCCATTGCCCGGCATGATTGGGCGCAGCGAAGCGATGCAGCGCATCTATCGGCTGGCGCAGTTGGTCGCTCCCCGCTTGACGACCGTGCTGGTGTTGGGGCCGACGGGCAGCGGCAAGGAGCTGGTGGCGCGCGCGCTGCATACGCTGAGTCCACGGGCGGCGAAGCCGTTCGTGGCGGTGAACTGCGCCGCCATTCCGGAAGCGTTGCTGGAGTCGGAACTATTCGGTCATGCTCGCGGGGCATTCACCGGAGCGGTGCAGGCGCAGGTGGGACGCATCCCCGCGGCGCACGGGGGAACATTGTTCCTCGACGAGGTCAGCGAGTTGACGTTTGGCATGCAGGCCAAGCTGTTGCGGTTTCTGGAACAAAAGGAAGTGCAGCGGCTGGGCACGGCCGAGGTGACGCGTGTGGATGCGAGGGTGATTGCGGCCAGGAATGTGGACCTGGCGGGTCGCGCGGGCAGGGGAGAATTTCGCGAAGATCTTTTCTACCGTCTCTCGGCGTTTCCCCTGGAGCTGCCGGCGCTCACGGAGCGCCGCTGCGATATTGTTCCCCTGGCGAAGCACTTTCTGGCCTGCATGGCAGCTGCGATGAACGGGCCCTCGCTGCGTCTGAGCGGGGAGGCGGTGGGGATTCTCGAAGGCCATCCGTGGAAGGGCAACGTGCGGGAGTTGCAGCACGTGATGGAGCGGGCCTCAATCCTGGTGGAGAACGGGGACACGGTTTTGAGCGAGCATCTTTTTTTTCCGTTTCAACACTCGCTTGCGCAACCTGGAGCCCGGGATTTTTCGTGCGCCGGGCGGGCGAGTTGAGACGGGACATTGCCATACGGAAGTAGGCCGCAAGCTTCCTCAGGGCTAAAGCCCGCGTCCTTATTGGCTCTGGGCGGCACGGCTGAAGCCGTGCCCTGATACGAATCCTGAACTTTTCCGCAGCTTTGAAGCCGAGCCCTGCCTAGAAGCACTTTGAGACAGCACCTAAGAAACAATCATAAGAAGAATCTCAGCTTTTCCCGTGCCCTCTTGGCCATCACCGAGCAAATGTTGCCTTGCAGCTGACTTCTTGCCAAGCCCGCATGCTTGCCAACTGCCGCAGGAATTTTGCGGCCGGCTGGCGCGGACAATTCGCGGGACGAGACGGAGCAGTTTCTGCTGCAGGCATTCCATTCTTTTGCCGAGCTGCGGATTGGCTGGAACCAAGACTTCTCAAAAGACAATCCTCATGAGGATTCTCTTACGACTGGACAGATTCTCTGGCGAATGCTTGCTGATGAAAGCACGCTCACCAGCACGAATTGCCCATCTGTTGACCTGTGGGCAGTTGCGGTTTCGCAGCTGAGTAAATCCCCCCTCCCCTTTGGGCGCAACTACGGACTCTCGATTGCTTTTCTTCTCTCGAATGCCCACAGAAAAGACCACCACCGAAAGCAAAGGGCAGCCATCGGGTCGAATGGGCATCGTGTTTTCCTCTCGCGTCGAAGCGGCGCTCCAGGCGCCGGCCCGGGCTCTGGTGCAGCCGCTGCTTTCAGAAAGTGGAGGATTGCGTGCGGTCACGCTCGATCACTCGCTCGAAGAAGAGTTGGGCCGCGCCTTCGGCGGACCCATTCCGGCCGGCTCGGCAAGTCTGCAGCCTCCGTTTGCCCGCCGCATTCTCGATGGACTGCGGCGCCTGGCGGGCGATCACGTCGCGGTGGCCAGCCCGGTGCTGCTCTGCTCCACCCCGGCGCGTTATTACCTGAAACGGCTGCTCGAACCCTTTTTGCCGAAAAGTGGTGGTGCTCTCACCGCTCGAGGTGCCCCCGGTCATCGAGGTCCAGTCGCCAGGGGTCCTGCACTGATGCCGGGACTCGACCGGGACAAACATTTTCGAAGCGAACACGGAAGTAGGAATTAGATGATGAGCAAGAATACGGCCCAAGCCTACGCCAGCTGGCAGGATAAAGAGGAACGCGACCGCATCCTGCTCGAACAGTTGCCGCAGGTGCGTTATCTGGCGCGCCGCATTCACGAGCGCTTGCCCCGGCATGTGCCGCTGGAAGACATGATCCATGCCGGGGTGATCGGGCTGATCGATGCGCTGAACAAGTTCGACCGCTCCAAACACGTGCAATTCGGTTCTTATGCCAAGTTTCGCATTCGGGGGGCGATCCTCGACAGCCTTCGCGAAATGGACTGGGGCCCGCGGGAGTTGCGCCGCAAAGCGCGCCGCGTCGAAGAAGCGCAGCGCAAGCTCAGCCTGGACCTGAGCCGGACTCCCACGGAAGTGGAGGTGGCGGCCGAACTGAGTCTGGAACTGCGGGAATTTCAACAACTGCTGAGCGAACTCGATGGCCTCGAAGTAGGCAGTCTTCACCTGGAGTCTCCCTGGGACGGCAAAGAGGAAGATATGTGCGATTACCTGCCAAATGCGCCGGAGGACACGCCATTTTTCCGCTGCATGCGCTCCGAGATGAAGGAGTTGCTGGCCCGGGCCGTCGCCGATCTACCGGAAAAAGAGCAGCAGGTGCTGGCTCTTTATTACTTTGAAGAATTGACGATGAAAGAAGTAGGCGCGGTGCTTGGGATTGGAGAATCCCGGGTATCGCAGATTCATTCCCTGGCAGTGGTGCGTCTGCGGGCGCGGCTGGAGGAGTCGATGGGCACGGCGAAGCCAGCCGGCCAGGCCGCGCAGGCCGGCGGGCTCTGAAACAGGCCGGCGGGCTCTGAAGCGGGTAAACCTACAACTACCTGGGAACGCAAGCCTTGGCAACCGGCAATCGCCTGCGGGGGGCGGGATCGGAATCGCGAAACTGATTTCCGGGCATTTTGGGGACCCCCATTCTGGGACACCAAGGTCGCGCCCGAAGGGCCAATCCCACCCGGGTCAAACCCTGCTTCTGGCTGATAAGGGTTCTGTAACTTCTGCCGATAGAACAACATAAGTGTGCAGTATGGACGGATCGTGAAAAAACGATGAAGCAGCATTAAAGTTTCCTAATTCCCCGCCGATACTTAAATTGCAAGGGAATATAGCGGGAGGAAACAGGTATGAGGGTCGATTCGAATCAGGCAGTGCAGTCGCTTCCCGAAAGCGGACGAAGCGACAGCCCGAGCCCGGCAAGCTCTGACGCGCGCAGTCCCGCGAGCCGTCCTCAGGACGACCAGGTTCAGTTTTCTGGGGCTCAGGGGCAGATTCAGGCGCTGGCGGAACAAGTCTTGCAGTTCCCAGAAATTCGCCAGGAGAAGGTGAACGCGCTGCGGCAGGCGGTTCTGGACGGGGATTACCAGGTCGGCTCGAAGCAGGTCGCGGATGCGGTGTTTGCGCACATGCTGGCGACGCCCGCTGGTTGAATGGGCGGGCCGGGCACGACTCGGTCCACGGAAATTGGTTCGGCTTCTCAGCCTCCGCCACCGCTTTGCGCCGGAGGCTCGCGGCCGCCGGTTAGGCGGAATATCACCCGGTCGCGAGCAATCTCACAGCTCACGGGCGAGCGCAAAACCGTCGCGTAGACATTGTCATCCTGGGTGCTCATGTAGCGCGAACTCCTTAGACGTTAAATGTCCTAAAGGATGCCTCTCCTCTGCCGATGATCTGACTGGGGCTCCCTTGACCTTTGAACTGAAATTCCTAGGTGGCGAAGTGCGCAGCCCTGTCCGGGTCATTTGTCGCACGTGAACATGGAATCCCCAAAGTCGCAAATACGCGTACTCATTGTGGACGACAGTGCCTTCATGCGCATGGCGCTTTCCCGCATGATTGCTTCCGATGCGAACCTCCGGGTAGTTGCCACTGCGGCCAGCGGAATCGAAGCCCTGCAAAAAATTGTGACCCTTGATCCCGATGTCATTACCCTCGACGTGGAAATGCCGGGGCTCGACGGGCTCGAGACTCTCCGCCGGATCATGGCCGAGTTCCCGCGGCCCGTCATCATGGTAAGCGCGGTGACTCTGAAAGACGCGGTCTCCACATTTAAAGCGCTCGCCGCAGGAGCCTTCGATTATGTGCCAAAACAACTCTCCTCCATGTCTTTGGACATTCTTGACATCCGTGAGGACTTAGTCGCCAAGATTAAGGTGGCTGCAGAATCGCAGCGTTCGACGGATCATCCCACCTTGCAGCGAAGGCCTCCCCGCGCAGTGGACCTGCCCCGGAAGAAGTCTCTGCGCTCGGCCACGGCGATTGTTGCTCTGGGAATCTCGACCGGTGGTCCAACGGCTTTGGAGAAGATTCTCCCGGTTCTTCCCGTCGATCTTCCGGTTCCGATTCTGGTGGTGCAACACATGCCGGCCGGCTTCACCGCACCTTTTGCCGAGCGGCTGAACAACCTTTGCGCGGTTTCCGTACGCGAAGCATCGCACGGGGAGGTCGTGCAGGCGGGAGCGGTTTACATTGCTCCGGCGGGATATCACATGACGGTGGGCCGTTCGACAAACTCACAAACGTTGATCTGCCTCGGTTTCAAACCGGAGAACCAGGTGCACGTCCCATCGGTCGATGTCATGATGCAATCGGTCGCCACCGCATTTCAATCGCAGGCGATGGGAGTCGTTATGACCGGCATGGGATCGGACGGGGCGCAGGGAATGACGGCCATTCATCGGGAGGGCGGTTTCACAGTAGGCCAGGATGAGCAGAGTTGCGCAGTCTACGGCATGCCTCGGGTGTGCGCGGAGATGGGGATCCTCGACCGGATTGTGCCGCTATTACAGATTCCACAAGAGATTCTGCGAGCTACGCGTTACCGCAAAACCAGGGTGGATTAAGCCAGCGCTCCCCAGTCACACGGATTTGCGTCCAGCACCTCGCGCACCTTTCTCAGTAGGACGCGCACGGAGAACGGTTTGGCCAGGTACGTCTTGGCATAAGGCGAGAGATGACACCAGGCGAGTTGTACGGTGTAGCCGCTCATTAACAGAACCCGGATGCGCGGACGCAAGCCTTGAAATTCTGCCGCCAAGTCGCAGCCGCTCATTCCCGGCATGACCACATCTGCGAGAAGCAGATCAATGGGCGCGGACAATCGATGGTGGGCGTCTAAGGCCTCGGCGGCGCTGCGGGCGATCACAAGTTTGTATCCCGCCGACTCGAGCACCGCGGCGGTCACTTTCCGCACGAAGCCTTCGTCTTCCACCAGCAGGATGGTTTCGGGCCCGCCCCATGGCGCGGGTTCAACGAAGGCGGCGCCGGGCATGGTTGCGCCGGGCGTTGTTTCGACTGGTGTGGTGTCGATAATCGATGTTTCGCCGATCGTCTGTCCGACCAATGTCCTCGCAACCGCCGCGGACAAAATGCCTGGCAGACTCTCCGTTGTTTTTGCGGCGATTGCACACCTGGTTCTAATATTTGAATTCAAATTGGCCGCTCCTGAACCGTGCTTCTCATCCTGCAGCTTGGCTGCCATCCCTTTTTGTCGGAGCCGTGCTGCAGCAACTGCAGGACGATCAGTTACTTAGAAGGCAGCATTCATAATCACAGCACGCGGTTTCTCTCTGCCACTAGCCCGTTTCGGGAGGTGCGCGGGACGAGCGGGTTCCCTTTTTGGGAAGAACAACATTACGAAATCTTTTCCGCCTCCTTACTTCGCACCTGTAAGGATAGTTTCGTTCGGATCGAGCAAGAGCTTGTGCGTGCCCAACGGCGCGGACAAGTGAAACGAAGTCTCCGCACCGTCGGCAAACACGCGTCCTAACAGCACTGGAATCTTGCCCGAGACCACTGCGTAGACAGGAACAGACGTCACCAGATCTTCCGGCGCATCTTTTTGCCGTATCACTCCAGATACGGCCATGGCGTTTGCTTTCGCTGTAAACTTTACGCCCTGCAATTCCAACCTGGGCAGAGAAGTGCCGTTCACCCAACCCTGCAGGAACCAGTCGAGCGATGCTTTGCCTTCATAGCGCAATGACGGCGGCAGATCCTCAGCAAAGACGTCCAGCAGTTCACGCGTGCTCATGGTTTTTCCTGCATACCGCTCCCGAACTTTGCGCAGAGACCGCACGAAGGGCTCTTCGACAACTTTGTGGCCCGAATCCTTCTTCCCTAAGTCCTCTGCGTCTTGCATCATCGAGCGCAGCATGTGGAACAGCCAGGTTCCGCGCCCGTAGCTTATGGCTTCGTAACCGTCCGGAAAGTGAGAAGAAAGCAGGCGCTTTCCCAGAGTCACAGGTCCGGCATCTTTGAGAACGGTGCCCTCTTTATTGTTCTTTTCAGCCAGATCCCGCCGATACTTGTCCATGACCAACCGAAAGCCTGACGGATTCTTGTCCTCAAGCGTCATCAGCGCGCAGTAATTTGCCAGGCCCTCCGAAAACCACTGATCACGATATGTAGCCCAGAGGACGAGGTCTCCCCACCACTGGTGCGCGGCTTCGTGCGCGGGTGTTAGTTGGGCCAGCAAGGTACCAGCGGGAGTGAGGTGGTAGTCCGCACGTTCTTCCGGCGTCAGAAAAACGTAGGAAGACAGGAAGACTAGCCCCGGCCAGCCTTGGCTCTCCCGGCCCGGCAACTGAGTCAATGCGAGTTGACTATAGGGAAAGGGACCGAATCGGTCGGCATAGTAACGAATGGCTCGTGCGGTAAACTCCGCCACGGCGGTCGCACTCCGGGCGGGCGAAGGCGCGGCTTGCAGGAGAGGCGCTGAAGGAATGATCCCAGGCCGCACGATCGTTACATCGGGTTGACCAGTTGCCAGCGGAGGCTTGGGAAAGTCTCGTTCCACTCCGATCGTGGCGTAAGTTTCCACGGTGACTTTGCCGGCTTGCGCCGCACCTCGAATGTACTTGCCAAGATTGAATCCGGCTACAGGGATAGGTCGTTCCGAGACCCAGCGGGCCACGTGCTCCTCGCCGGTTGTCGACGGGGAAGATTGTCGGGATTGTGGCGATGACGGGGAGAGCGGCGATGGTTTGCCCGTCGCCAGCAGAGTCCAACCCGGCGGATAGTGAAACGTGAGATCAAAATCGGCCATCGCCATCCCGCGATTGGGATACCAAGTGCCGCGCGCACCCACGTAGAGCAGTCCCTTGCCAGCCTCCGCTAACACTTCTCCACCGTACACGAAGCGCAGGCTGATCTTTTGCCCCTTTCGCGGCGGTTCGCGCAGAATCACGACTACCAGGTCGTTGCCGCTGCGCGCCAGCGCCGTGCCCTCCAGCGCCGGGTTCTGGATGAATTCCACCGGTCTCCCGTCGGCCTCCACAGTCTGGATGTGTAGAAAGCGCGACAGTTCGAACCCCAGGAAACGCGATCCGCCGCGCACGGCATCGAGTTGCAATTCCACCTGGGCATCGAGCTGTTTAGGCGGTTTCACGTGAGCGTCAATCACATAGCTGCGCACCAGGATTGAATCATGAGATTCCGTTTCTACCGGCACCGCTTGCACGGCCTGACTCGAAATTATTCGGTGGCGCCCAGCGTTCTCGATCGAAAATGAGGTCCAGATGTCGTAATACACGCTTCCGTCTTCGCCAATCTTGGTTCGTCCCGCCTCGACTTGCTCCCCGGCCGTCAAGTCGAAGAAGATGTCAAACACGCCGAGGGTGTTTCCCTGTAATCGGGCGTGCAACATGCGATCATCGGGATCGATGGCTCCCGGCGGTGCCGAGTTTTCTGGGATTGTCCCGGCTGCGACCGGCAGCATCCCGCTGAAAGTCGCCAGCAACCTCATGGCGTCGGTTTGCGCCAGGTTGCGGGCTGTCTGATCCCACCGCGCGCTAAATTCCTGGGCATCCTCCGGCGCGCGGAGCCCTGGCTGCAACTCGGCGGCACTATTGTCGTTGAAGCGGAAGTAGGCGGTCGAGAAGCGCTCTTCCAGAATTGCCATCCCCGTGAACAGGCTCATCGATTTGCGCTCTACATCGTTGGGCGGAGTCAGCAGCACCTCGCCATCGCCCTCAAAGAATGCCCCGGTAATCCGGCCGAGCACATCCTTGGTGAAGGCGATGGTTCCATCTTCCAAAGTGATATGGATTGCAGATCGGTCCAGCGCCGCGCCCCGCACACCGAATACCCGCGTCGGATCCAAGCCCACGCCACTCAGTTGCAGATAGAGCGACTCCGCAGGCCCGGGACGATGCGCTTGCACCAGCGTTGCCTGCTGGGGGCTTGCCTGCTCGGGATTTGTGTGCTCACGACTTGCCCGCTCAGGACTAAATTGTTTACCCCAGGCTGGCGGGAAGGGCGCAACGGCCAGACATACGGCCAGAATCACGGCAGCTCTGCATCGGGTTGACGGTACTTTCGTCACGTAGGTGTGAGGTCTCGCCGTTGCTAGAATGCGCTTCAATGCGGCTTCGTGTCACTATCCTGCTGGTTATGATGCTCATGTTCGTCTGCGGGGCGGCCTGGGCTGATACCATCCACTTGAAAAATGGCCGCACCATCCTGGTTGACCACGTCCGCGAAAATGGCAACCGCTATGAGTACGAAATCGGCGACGACAGCTATGCCATTCCCAAGACTTCAGTAGATCGCGTCGAAGCCGGCGGGATGCCCACGCACGCCTCCTCCGGCGGCAAGAGTTCCACAGATCTTCCGGCGTTCACGCCGGTGGACAGTCTTGCGAACGAGGGTGATCTTCCCCGGACAATCGTTAAAGATGGCAAGGTTGACAACGACGTTCTTGCGAAGCTTGAAGCCAAAGGCAACCCTGAGTTGAGCGCCACGGCTGACTTCATTGCCGGCAAGTTTGAATTCGAACACGGCAACGTCGATCAAGCCCGCCGTTATTTCGACAGCGCCCTGCGTTTTCAGCCAGAGAACTCAACTGTCCTTATTTACTACGCTGCCCTGCTGGTGCGGACGGGGAACGCCTCGCAGGCTGTAACTTACGCCCAGCGTGCCGTGAGTGCCGCGCCCCGGTCGCCCGATGCCTAC
>Ga0185299_10007688_pt1 | contig 10931 bp, 7 predicted proteins | sample PaiPotPPA55metaG_FD_128002 | JGI IMG/M metagenome (GOLD analysis project Ga0185299, IMG submission 128002) | Iron sulfur acid spring bacterial and archeal communities from Banff, Canada, to study Microbial Dark Matter (Phase II) - Paint Pots PPA... ...
CTGCGATAATTGACGGAGAGGACGACGTAGCCACGGCTGGCGAGGTACTGATTCATGGCATAGGCGTTCGAGTAGTAGTACATATAGTGCCAGCCGAGGAGCATCTGGCGCATGGAGCCACCGTGGATGAAGACCAGCGCAGGATGTTTTTCGCCGGGCTTCGTGTTGCGTGGGACGAAGAGTTGGCCGTGGATCTCGAGACCGTCGTCGGCGTGGAAGAGGACTTGTTGCGGCTCAACGAGAAAGTCCGAAGGAAATTCATCTGATAGCCTTATAAGGGCGTGGTTTACCGTCGCATGGTCCGTCATCGTCGTGGTTACCGGCAGCGACGGAACCGTTGCATCTGATCTGATGTATGCAATAGTTTTTCCATCCGAAAGAGCCACGGGACTCCATTCGATGCTCCGGAGCTTAGTCCATTGAAAAAGATGATCGCCTTCGATGCCGACACTCCACAGGTGTCGACGGTCGATGTCATTGCAATTTGAATTGAATAGCACGGTCTTCTTGTCAGGAGTGAAAGACCATTGCTCGACTTCGCATTCGGCTGGCGTGAGGAGGTGCGGAGTGCCACCGTTTGCGGAGAGCGAATAGAGATGCTGCCAGCCGTCTTCTTCGCTCGCGATCACCAGATGATCGTCCTCGGCCCAATTGAGGACGCCACCGCCGGTGTCGTCGGCCATGTAGGGGAATGAGCCCCGCGGTGTGGTGGAGCTGTGCCAGATTTCGTGGGCGGTGCTGGGCGTGTCCGTTGCCATGTCGGCAACCCAGACGGCCCAGGGATGCGGCCGGTCAGGCTCGATGAAGTATCCTTGCGGCGTGTCGCGTGGCTCCGCGGGGCGGCGGACGAAGGCGACGCGCTTGCCGTCGAGAGACCATGTCGGATCGCGATCCGTGTCCACGCTCGGAGATAGAAAGCTGACCTCTTTTGAAGCGACGTCGTAGACGCCGATGAAGCTGTGATCGCCGCGGCTGGAGACGAAGGCGAGACGTGAGCCATCCGGCGACCACTGTTCGGAGCGATTTTGTCCGCGGATGACAAGTTGTGTGGGCTTGTCGCTGCCATCCAAAGATGCCAGCCAGATTTGTCCATCGCGAACGTAAGCGAGCGTTCCGCGCGTGGAAATTTTCGGCGAGTCGCCTGCGTCCACTTTTCTTGGCTCGCCGCCCGAGAAAGCGACGACCCAGACGAATTGCGTGGCGCCCGCGGGATTGCTGGTGGGATTAGGATATTGGCCAGCGGGATTCTTTTCACCGCCGCGCACGTAGACGAGCGAGTTTCCATCGTCTGAAAAACCGAGGTCAGAAATCTCCTGGCCGTCGTCGGTGAGGTAGGAGGTCAGCCGTCGCGACTGGAAGACCGGGCCTTCCGCTACCCAGATGTTGCGCTTGCCTTCTTCGTCGAGCGTCCACGCGATGCGATTCACTTTTTTCGCGGCGGTCAAATGGCTCGCGAAGGGTGCGCTCAGAATTTGTTCGAGCGTGAACGGCTTTTGCGCCACTGCAAGCTGCGGCAAAAACACCACGGCGAACACCAGCAGAGCCCGTCGATTCATCCGTGATTCCCCGACCTAGTTGATTTAACTCAATCCGCTGGTTGCCGCGTTTGCGTTCGCTCGACCGAAACTCGCGGCACGTCCAGCGGTCCAGAAATTTTCAGAATGTGGCCTGGCTCAATCGTACGACTTTCGCGCCTGCCATCCGTAGTGGTTTGTATGGTCAAGTCCGCGTCGCGCCCGAAGCTCACGGTGCCTTTCACGAAGGTGAACTCGCGTCCCGACTCCAAGCGTAAACCAGCAAGGATGACGCCCTTGTCGCGCAAAGTGAAGGCGCCTTCTCCGGTGGGCCAGCGCGATTCCCCCGTGCGCGGTTCGCCTTCCGAAACGCTGGCGCTGACGTCCCATCCACGAAATTCGACGTTGCGCATGTGCACATCGCCGCGGCCTGCTAGCCGGTCGAGCAATTCTTCGCGACCCACGCCCTGGGTAGTCAAATGCAAAGTGCCGGAAGCCGTGCCGCCGAAACGTTCGGCGGCTCGGGGTGGAGCCGGCAACTGCGCCAAATCCACGTGATCGAGATCGGCAGTTACCTCGTACGCGGGCCGCGGCAGAAACCTTGCGGCCACCTTGGCGTGAACGTTTCCGCCGGCCCACAGCGCCTGCGCTTCACGAACGTCGAGATGCAGGTCGTGCAGCGCGCCTACCGCGCGCACCTGATGAAATTTGAGCTTCTCCAGGGTGAACTCATCGATTTGCAACTCGCCTTCGGCATCCACGCGGCGCACCAATTCACTGGCATGTTGCACGGTCGGTGGCGTTGCGCCGCCGAGAAGCGACGGCAAAAGACGCTGAAGCCAACCAGGCCTGGCGCGAGGACCGATCCAGCGGTCGAGCTCGGTAGCGTCGAGACGATCGGCGTGTAGCTGAAAGTTCCACCTGGCGCTGCCATCGTCGTCCGCGGGATCAACCTGCGAGATTTTGCCTGACCACACGCCGCCAAATCCCTCAATATCGCCGATGATGGCCGTGCGCAGGCCATCCTTCCATTCCAGGCTCGTCTTCACGAGTTGCAAAGGCTGGTTTAGGCCCGCTGCTTGCAGTTCTCCTTTGGCCACGTCGATGCGGCCATTCCACCGACTGCGCGGTGCCGTGTCGTTCCATTCCCAACGCAGTGCAGCGCCGGCGGCTCCGGCAAATTCCCAGCCGTGATTCAACGGATGTCCAAAAGCCGCCGCAACTTTCAGAATGTCTGCGACCTTTTCGACGTGCCCATCAATGCTGAGGCGCCCCGCGTGCTGGTCAAAATCATGCGTAAGGCCGATGTTGACCACTCCTCGGCCCTCATTGGTTGCGCGGCGCTTTGCCGAGGCGGTTGTCGCAGACGCGGAGGCAGGTTCAGCCCGGCCGCTGATCGGACCGTACGAGAGTCGCACCGGCTCGATCGTGAACTTGGCGTGCTGGCGTCCACCCTCGACGGCTCCGATTCGCACCGGCGAACCGAGCCCCGGAATGCGCGCCTCGCCACCTTCGCTCGAAAAAACGGCGTCTCCCAACTGCAGCGGCCAGCCACGCAAGCTCATTTGACCGGTGAAGTATTGATTTATGGCGATCGTCTCGTCGATATCCGGCTGAAATGCGCGGCACCACGACAGAACATCGGCGGCTTGCACTCCGGCTGAGTCCAGATGAGCCTCCCAGTACGGATTCGCGCTGTCGATCGTGGCACGCGCGGTGCCACGGAGGTTGGATTTCGAGGTTTCGACGACAATGCGCTCCGCGACGGCATTGCCGGTGATCACATTCATGCGCCCCAGCAAGCTGAGATTCACGTTGGGATTGTCGGAACGTTCGGTCAGATCCCAGCGGTGAATCTGCATGGTGCGGGCTTGCAATTCGTATGACCAATCGCCCGGCAGCACAGTCGCAGAGTCTTTCGTCCCGGAGGCGCCGCTTTTGGCCGTCGCATCCAGGGCGAAGAGTCCTCGCACGCCATAATCACGCCCGCGAAAGAGCCGCAAGAGATCGGCGAGCGACGCGCGATCCCAATGCACGCGAATTTCGGCGGGCTGCAATCGCGCCGAGGTACCGGCCACGTCTCCGCGCACGACCACGGTGCCAGCGGATTGCAACGCTGCGCCGCTGCGCCAGGGTTGCGCCCACAACTGCAATTGCCAGCGCCCAGTGGAAACCTGTTCGATGGCGCCGTATACACCGGTGAAGGCAAACGGCAGCTTCTCGTCGATGAGCTTGAAATTGATTCTTCCGTCTTCAATGTCGATCCGGTTCAGCCGGTTCGACACAGCGGCAGCGGACTGCGGACCGTAGACCGGCGAACCACTCGCCGCCGTTATCTTTGCGGGCGGCAGCCAGCGCTCCAAATTCCAGCACCCTTCGCCATTTCGCACCAGGATGAGGCTCGGCCGACTCAGAGACAGGGTTCCAAACTCGAAATACCCCCGCAGCAGGCCGGTCCAGCGCAGGCCGGCCTGGAGCCGTTCCGCACGCAGGAAATATTCATTGCCGAATGCGGGATCTTCGCCGATGGTCACTTCGTCGGCAGCGAGTCTGAGGCTGGGAAGAAGCGACACATTGAAATGCTTGACCTCCACAGGCCTGCCGAAGGCGTGCTCGAGATGTTCGATCAGGTAGTTGTGGACGCGATGGGTCCGCACCAGCAACGACACGCCGACTTGCGAGACCACCACCAGCGCGGCGAGCACCAGCGCCAGCCGCCACCACTTGCGTAAGCCCTTCATAACACTGGAAGTCTCGCAGACTAATTCCTAAATGAAAAGGTGCCGGGAGGCTTTCGGCGGGAAATAATTCCGCGAAGAATTTAGTGCACGGTGTGCAGCATGCGGCTCCAACGCGTGCGCGTCGGGAGATGCAGCAGCGTGTCAAAAACTCCTGCTAGGCGCTGCCAAAAAGTGCTGGGGTTGTAGTCCGCGCTGCTGGCTTCGACGGACCAGTAGATCAGGAACGGGCGGCCCATAATCGCGTCGCGATCGACGAACCCCCAGTAGCGGCTGTCGGAACTATGGTCGCGATTATCACCCATCGCAAAATACTTTCCGGGCGGCACCACGATTTCGTCGCCCTGCAGGTATTTCTTGATTTCGTGGGCCCACTCTGGAATCACCGGCGAAGAGTAAAGCTGGATCCCTTTGGGCGGAAAATTGTAATTGAGCGGGTCATACCCGACGGCCGGATCATGCACGACGTAAGGCTCGTTCAGAAGCTTGCCGTTCACGAAAAGCCGCTGATCGGAAAGTTTGAGATGGTCGCCAGGCAGGCCGATCACGCGTTTCACGTAATGCGTGTGATCCTGGTACGGATATTTGAAGACGATGATGTCGCCGCGCTCGAGCGCCCGGTATGGAAGAATTTTCTCGTACCACGCGCCGCGCCCGCCGAATATGAATTTGTTGACCAGCAGATGGTCCCCCACAAGCAGCGTGCTTTCCATCGAGGGGGAGGGAATCTTGAACGCCTGCAGGATAAACGTGGTGGCGAAAAGCGCCAGCAGCACGGTGACCAGCAGCGACTCAAGATACTCCGACAGCGTAGCGTCTTCGCTGCGGTGCCCTTGCGGATGCGTGGGCTGTTCGGCGACGGGTTCCGGTGCGGTCGTGGTCTCAGAGGTCTCAGACATTCGGGCCTAGCTTAGCCTGCCGGCGCCGCTTGTTCCAGCCGTTCCAGGGCGGTGTGCGCGGCTCGTTGTTCCGCCTCTTTTTTCGTACTGCCTTCGCCACTGGCCATGCATTCACCGCCGACCCAGACCTGAATCTCAAACTTCTTCTGGTGGTCGGGCCCGGTCTCTCCTGCAAGCCGATACTCCGCCGGAGGCTGCCCGCGGCCTTGCAGGAATTCCTGCAGCGCCGACTTGCGATCGGAATCCGCAATACGTTCTCCGCGCTCTTCCAGCGCCGACTCAAAGAGGACGCGCCGCAGAACCTGCCGCGCGGCATCCAACCCGCCGTCCAGATAGATGGCAGCGATCACTGCCTCGAGCGCATCAGCCAGAAGGGCCGGCTTGTCTCGCCCACCCGTCTTTTCTTCACCGCGTCCCAGGCGAAGATCATCGCCAAGACGCAGCCGCCTGGCCGCAAGTTCCAGAGCACGCGCGTTCACCAGTCGAGCGCGGCTCTTCGAAAGCTGACCCTCGCTCCAGTCGGGAAAGGCTTCGAGGAGATACTCGCTGGCAAGCATATCGAGCACCGCGTCGCCCAAAAACTCGAGTTGCTCGTTGTCCTGTGGGAGCAGCATTTCTGTCGGTCTAAGTGTCGATTCGGCTGCGTAGCTCGCGCGCAACTCCGGAATTGCGGAGCTGTGCGTGAGAGCGCGCTCCAACAAATCTGGTTTGGCAAACCGGTAGCCAAGTCGCCGTTCGAGCTGCTCCCTGTTATTTGTCATTGCGAGGACGATTCTAACCGGCGTCTAACGGCGCCGCTACGCTCACTTCGGCGCGCTAAGTTGTGTCGAGTTGGCCTTCTTCGCCGATTCGATGCCGTTCTTGCAGTTCGGCTGCAGTGTGCTCTGAATGGCGGCGCACTTCGTGTAGGCGGTTACCGCTGCGTCGAAATGCGAGGCCTTCTCGTTCGCCAAGCCCAGCAGGTACAGGTTGACCGGATCAGGCTCAGGATGCGTGTCGGATTTCACGGATTGCTCCAGCGCGGGAATCGCGTCCGAATACTTTCCCTTTTGCAGGTAGACGAGACCCAGTCCGCTGTAGGCCATCTCCAGAGCATTGCTCTTCGCGTTGTTAAACTGCTCATCGCTCAGTTCCGCGGGCTTGGTCAACGTCGGCGTCACTTCGATGGCGCGCTTCGAATATTCTTCCGCCTTATTGAGCTTCTGCACGGCGTCCGGAGATTTCGGGTTGGCGGTACGAGCCAGCGTCTGCCCCATGAGCCCGAGCACCGGGGTGTCGTTCGGGTTCAGCGCGATCTCTTTCTCGCCGGCTTCCAGCATCTTGGGCACTTCCTGCTTGGCGAGATATCCGGAGACGAGCGTTTGATACATCACCGGACGATAACGGCTCTGCGGGTACTTTTGCAGGAACTGTTCCGCCATCGGGATGCGCTTATCGATATCGTTCGGCGGCAGGGCCTGAAACTCCTTGAACGCCGCTTCCTCTTCCGGCGTTGACGGAGCTGGCGCCGCGGGCGCTGCGGGCGCTGCGTTTGTCCCTGCCTGCGGTGAATCCATGGCTAGCGGAGCAGGCTGCTTGCTTTTATCCGCAGGCTGCGGTTGTTGAGCGGGCGGGTTCTGCTGGCTACTCTGCGCGCCACGAGCTGCTAAAAGACCCGGTCCGCAGGACAGCAGTGTCGCGAACGCCGCGGCGCTCGCCCATCGGTTCAAATTCAGTGTCATGTTTTTCTCCTATCAGTTTCTGCCGGAGTCCCGTGGGCTGAGCGTCACGGTCACAGACCGTGATGTTTTTTGTGGGCTCCTGGCAGGAGTTTATTTTTCCCCAGCTGAGATCGTTTAGTTCCGCTACGGCCGCTCCGACGGCTTGTCCGAGCCAAATGCCGCTAGCCCCTTCTGCGCGGCTTGCTTGGCTTGCTCCGGGCCACCATTGACCGCCAGTGCCGCCTGATACTCCGTTTTCGCCTGCTCCGCCTGGCCCTCATCATCATAGATGCGCGCCAGATAGATATGGGACCACGTGAGCACCATGGGATCGCCCGTTGCCGCGTGCTCTCCCACGGTCAGGCGGCCAAAAACTTCTTTAGCGCGGATGGCGTCGCGATCCAGCAGCGCTACCAAACCAATTCCGTACCACGCCCGGGGCTGATCCGGGTATTTCGCGAGCACACGCTGAAACGAGGTTTCCGCAGCGCGCGGATTTTTCTCGGCGATGCGGCGCTCCCCTTCGGTCAGGTCGGCGATCGCGTCAGAATCGTTGGGGATCGTGGTGGGATGCGGCGTCGCCTTGCGTAGCCGCGCCACTTGCTCCGCCGCTGTCTCTTCCTGCTTTGGTGCGCTGTCCGCGGAAGCGAACTTCACCGCTTGCACGCGCTTGACCTCGGCATTGGCGTCGATAGTCCGCACCATGTCCGGGAAATAGAGCCTCATCGACGGCTCGGCACCTTCAAAACTCGCCAATGACTTGAAGAGCGGCCGCACCAGAACGTAGCCGTCCGCGTCATCCCTATCGATGGTGGCCTCTCGTTCGCCCGGTGACATGCGCTTCAATTTCAGCTCCACCGCGCGAACCAGGCACTCCGCGAAGTACGACGGCAGATCGTCTCGCAGATCTGGCGTCAGCCGCGGCGCACGCACCGCCACATCGAAGATGGGCCGCTTGGCGGCGATCACGTGCGGATATTGCAATGGCAATGGGTCCAGCAAGAAATGCAGGAACGCGTGGCGAACCACGTCGACGGGCACATCCGCCGAGCCGCTCAGCACAATCGCATAGTGATCCTGGAAGTTGCGTACGTTGGTAATTCGCCCCACCAGCGGCTCGACGATGATGGTGAACGTGCGCGGGTCTCCGGGGCGAGCGAGTTCACGCAGATAGTTCGTCGTCACGAATACGATCTGCGACACCGCGTCATGAATCTGGTCGATTTCGTGGTTATAGACCGGCTGTACCTGCACCCACAGGCGGCCAATGTGCTGCTCCACATAGTACGCAGAGAGGATCTCGCTGAATCCTTCGAGCGTGATCACTTCCGGAGGCAATTCGTCGCGGCGCAGCGTGGGCGTAAACTTGGGCGCCGGCCCGGACACCAGCCCGAACCAGATATATTGCGAGAGCATTGCGCCGGCGTCGGCGAGCTGGTGCTTTTTGTAAAATTCGCGAACGGCGTCGACGGCTGGCCCCTGCTGGCGTTGCAGGCGCTCGCGAAGTTCTGCACGCATCGGCGTCCAGTGTTCGGAGCTCACGTCGGCTTCGAATCCGGCGGCCAGCAAGCCGCACATCGTCGTGAACATGGCCTCGCTGCCGTCCACGGTCACGTTGCTTGCGGGGGCTTCGCGTAATCCAAGGCGCGCCCGTGGATTGTTGGGCGGCGCAGGGGCTTGTGCCGGCGGCTGCGCTTGCGCGGGTGGTGGAATCTGCGCGGTGACCGGCGATGGTAGCATCGCGGCGGCCCAAAAAATTCCCAACGCTATCCACTGAAAAACTTTCGTCATGAAAATCGCCGCGGCTCCTGCTCCGGCCAGAGGTTGTGAGATTGGCGCACCCTGCCTGCTTTAAAATGGTGTAACGTATTGTGCTACCGATCGTTTCGCTGCCATTCGCGGCAGCCTAATTTCAACATACAAGGCGGCCACGCGATCGTCAAGGAAACGCCTTTACCGTTCGCGCGCTGCCCGGCCAACATTTGCGTCTCCTCCGAGCATCTGATTACACTGATACTGCGTTCCCGCCCGCAAGGATGAATCTCGTGTACAAAACTTGGATGAGGCACTCGGTGATTTGGGTTGCGAGCGCCCTGGCCGCCGGAGCCTGCCCTTCCTGTTTGAACGCCCAACTGGTCCGCAGCGCAACCCCCTCTCAGGCGCCGTCTACGGGCTCTCAGCAGACCGCGGCGCCTGCCGCCACGCCGCCGGCTGGCCAACCCAGGCTTTCGCAGGAAATTCAGCTCACCGGTGACCAGCTGTGGACCGACACTGGGATCACCGTGCAGCCCGGTGAACACGTGGTCGCCACCGCTACTGGCAAGATGCACTACGCCGAGGCTGCCGATGACGCCGGACCCGCCGGACTCACACGCGGCTTCAAGGACCTCATTCGTATCCTCCCCTACAACGCTGCGGGCCGCGGCGCGGTCATCGGTCGTGTCGGAGACGCCGCCACCGCGCAGCCTTTTCTGATCGGAGCGCACTGCAACGTGATCTCCTACTCGGGAGGCTTGCTGTCCGTCGGGATCAATCAGATGAGCAACGATACTGGCGACGGCACCTACGCCGTTCGCATCGAGATCTTTCCGCCCGACACCGGATTTCTTCCTGTGAAACTAGTGAACACCATGCCGGGAATCAATGCGTCGCTCTTCTCCAAGATTCCGCGGCGCATCGCTGACAAAGCCGGCGACCCCGGAGATATGGTGAACTTCCTGATCATCGGCTCGGAAGCGGCCATGCAAAAGGTGTTTACGACCGCGGGGTGGGTGAAGGTCGATGCCGACGTAAAAGACACCTTCCTGCACGGATTACTGGGGAGCATTTCGAAAGAATCGTATTTGACCATGCCCATGAGTCCGCTATACCTGTTCGGACGCCAGCAGGACTATGGCTGGGCCCACGCGCAACCCATCCAGGTGGTGGCATCACGCAATCACCTGCGCGTTTGGAAAGCCCCGTTTCAAATGAATGGCCAGGTTGTTTGGGTGGGCGCCGCCACCCATGACATTGGCTTCGAGAAAGATCAACGCAACGATGGCCTGACCCACAAAATCGATCCCGAGATCGACCTCGAACGCAACTATGTCGAGAAGACACTGACGTCAACAGGCCTGGTCACCGAGGTATCACACTACCTCCCCGACAATCCCATGAAGGAAGCGAAAACGGCGACAGGCGGAAGCTTCCACTCCGACGGTCATGTCCTAATCCTGAAGTTAAGAGACGGCGCAGCGAATCTTTCAGCAGGATCAGCCAAGCCCCAGTAAGAGCGCGAGCGTGCGCTCCCGAATCTCCGTGATCTCTATGCTCCGACCTTTGTGCCCTCTGCGCTAAATCTTTAGTTTTTGGTCCCTGCTCTTTTCCTCAGCTGGGCGGACTATCCCAAGCCTCCAGAGAAGCAACCTCCTCCGACTCAAACTCCGGATGGCTCTGCAATAGCCTTACGCATCGATTCCAACGCAAAATCGCGTCATCATTTCCCGGCGGATGAATTTTCTCAGCCTCCGCAAAGCATTGCAGCGCCCGTTCCAGAAGCGGCAGCAATGTATGCGGCGCCCGGCCGGCCCTCAGTTGCGCCTTCACCCGGCGCTCGCAAAGCAACCCAGTGTAGTAATTCCGCTCGTAAGGGTCCTTCAAGCTCTGGAAGATCTTCTCGACTTCCGCGTAGCGATCGCCTGACCCGCCCGTGAACTGATCCGTGATGGTCAGGCCCAAAGTCCGCAGCCCCAGCATATGGTTCGGATCGGCCACCAGAATATCGCGGCAAATCGACTCCGCCTCTTCCGGTTCATTCAGATATCGGTACAACTCCGCTTTGGCGATAGCCTCGCCGATACCCGACTTGGAGATGGTCTTCAGCTTCAGATCCATGCAGCATCCTTCCCTAACACCCCGGCTTTCAGCTAATCCGGCGTTCCGCGAATCTTTCGCGCGATCCACACCAGCGGATCGTAATAACGATCGACGACGCGCTCTTTCAGCGGAATGATGGCGTTGTCCGTGATATGGATGTCCTCGGGACAAACTTCCGTGCAGCATTTCGTGATATTGCAGTAGCCAAGCCCCAATTCGTCC
>Ga0185299_10007691_pt1 | contig 10921 bp, 7 predicted proteins | sample PaiPotPPA55metaG_FD_128002 | JGI IMG/M metagenome (GOLD analysis project Ga0185299, IMG submission 128002) | Iron sulfur acid spring bacterial and archeal communities from Banff, Canada, to study Microbial Dark Matter (Phase II) - Paint Pots PPA... ...
AGGTCTCTCTGCGGAAGAGGCATCGGATTGGGGCTGGACTGTTGCACTTCACTCAGAAGACCGGGATAGGCTCATGGATTATTGGCGGCAACTACTGGCTTCTGGGGAGGCCGGTGAGAGTGAAGCTCGCTTACGCCGTTTCGACGGCGAATATCGCTGGTTCCTGTTCCGTGCGGGTCCGTTGCGCAACGATTCGGGAAAGATTGTGAAATGGTACGGAACGAACACTGATCTTGAAGAGCGGAAACGTGCTGAGGAGGCCGTCCGCGCGAACGAGCAGAACCTACGCCTGATCGTAAACACCATTCCTGGGCTGGTGTCTACCGTGAATGCGGCAGGCGAGGTCGAACTTATCAACCGTCAACTCTTGGAATATTTCGGCAAGACAGCTGGGGAATTGAAGAATTGGGCCACCAGCGACGCCATCCATCCGGATGACCTTCCTCGCATGATCGACGCATGGAGGCGCGCGTCCGAAAGTGGGCAGCCGCTTGATCTTGAGATTCGTAGCCGTCGAGTCGATGGCGTATACCGTTGGTTTAACTTACGATCTCGTCCGCAACGTGATGCCGAAGGTCGCATTGTCCGTTGGTTTAGCTTGGGGACGGATATTGACGAGCGTAAGCGCGCTGAGGATGAATTGGAGAAGGCCTTCGATGAAATCAAGCGGCTTAAAGACAGCCTTCATGACGAGAATATCGTCCTCAGAGAGCAAATCGATCAGGTCTTCATGTTTGAGGAGATTGTGGGTACCTCGCCCGCTTTGAAAACCGTCCTCTCCAGCATAGTGAAAGTCGCTCCCACCGACTCTACGGTGCTAATTACGGGCGAAACAGGCACGGGGAAGGAACTGATTGCGCGTGCCATACATAAGGGTTCGCGACGCGCTGGCCAGGGTTTTATTACCGTGAATTGTGCCGCGATCCCTTCTTCGCTGATCGCCTCGGAATTGTTTGGCCACGAGAAAGGGGCCTTCACAGGCGCTTTGCTGCGCCGACAAGGCCGTTTTGAGTTAGCGCATTCGGGCACGATTTTTTTGGATGAAATCGGCGAGCTTCCCGCGGAAACGCAGATTGCGTTGCTTCGAGTGTTGCAAGAGCGCCAATTTGAACGAGTGGGGGGTAGCCGCGCCATCGCTACTGATGTTCGAATCATTGCCGCCACCAACCGGGATTTGCCGGTTGCCATTGCTTCAGGAACATTTCGCGCCGACCTCTTCTACCGGCTGAATGTTTTTCCGATCGATATGCCGACCCTCCGGCAACGGAAAGAGGATATTCCGATGCTGGTCGAGTACTTCGTGAAGCGCTATGCGGAGAAGGCGCGAAAGCAAATCAGCAAGATCGACAAAAACACCCTCAAGCTATGTGAGTCGTATCATTGGCCAGGAAACATTCGTGAGCTGCAAAATATCATCGAGCGATCTGTAATCCTATGCACCGGGGACACCTTTTGCGTCGATGAGGCCTGGCTTTCAAGTCCAGAGAAACCTCGACTACACTCATCCGGCCCTCTCACACAGAACGTCCAGAACTATGAGAAGGAACTCATTGAAGCTGCTCTTGCGGAAAGCAACGGAAAAATTGCCGGGCCAAATGGTGCGGCTGCCAAACTCGGAATTCCGCCATCTACGTTACATTTGAAAATCAAACAGCTCAACATAAAGACAAACACCATCAGGTAAGCCTCTCGTTCAACTCGCAGAATTCTGAGACCTTCTAAGATTCCGTCACTCCAATTTCTTCTTCGAGCCCTGTTTTCAGTGAGATCCAATTGGGCACTCGGTTGCATTACTTGTCATCGATGCTCGGATGGAAGGAACAGAGTGCACCACTGTCGCGACTGCAATGTCGGTCATGCGGGGCAAACTTATCCGCTGTTCGGTCCTGTCGAGATGATTTCGCACGGTTTCACCTGGATGAATTGAACGCGAAGAGAGTCACGTAGCTTTCCCATTTTCAAAGATTGGAGCTTCCTATGGGTCAGAGTCGAGAAACAGCAGCCGAAATTACGGAAACGCCCAAACGCTCTTTCCCTGTGGTACCAACTACAAAGATTCTGGCATTAGGCCGATTCAGGTCTCCGCCGACGCCTGAGCAACTCAAGACGATATTTCCGAAGGAGGTGCCAGATACACTTCGTCTTTACCTCGCTGGAAAGATCGACCAATGGTGGGCTCGCCAAGATCAAAAAGGTCCCGTCTTCCTGATGAATGTAACGTCAGTTGAAGAGGCACGCACCATCCTTGAGAAGCTGCCGTTGGGCCAAGCTAAGCTCATGGCATTCGAGTACGTCGAGCTTAGTCCGCTGACCCCGCTTCATTTGCTCCTCACGGAAGGCCGGGCGAACGCCAACACATAATTTCTCGTTCGATTGCGGAGTTTTCGAAGCACGTCATCTTCCTGGGTGCTCTGTGCGCCAAATGGTTTGATCGATGACCTTTAGGATTGAGACAGCGGCACGAGGGAATGGGAAACGCGTCGCCACAAAAACGGAGAGCCAACCCAGCTTGTCGCAAACGAGGTGAAGATCCAACTTGATTTGTGGCTGACAGAAATGAATTCCCCGGCGGCGGATAGCTCAGGCAAGTGAACGTAGGATCACAAGGGAATCTTGATGCTGAGCATACACCGTTTGGCAGGCGTGAGAGGAAGACGTGCTGAAGATCACCATCAACGAAACGCTGACGGAAAAGCGCTGGATTCTGGAAGGTCGGCTGGTCGGGCAGGGGGTCGGCGAGCTGAGAAGGAGTTGGAAGAAAACACAGCGCGACCAAGTGGACGAACATCCATTTTGGACTTCAAAGATGTGACGTTTCTAGACAAAGACGCTGAAAAACTCCTGCACGCTATGTCTAAGAAAGGGACGCAATTCGTTGCCGAGGGGATTTACATCAAGCATGTGCTTGAACAACTGAAGCGCAGCAGCAAAAGCGAACGAAACCACGAAGGGGCCACACTGTGAAAGCCGGACTCGCAGACATCATGGACAAAGAAGAATCGGCGATTGCCTCTATTGACAGGCTTCCCCACCAAGGTGACCGAACCCTCGTCGCCGCTGCGAAGGCCGGGGATCTGCAAGCATTTGACGTTCTCGTCGAACGTCACGAGCGAAGGATTTTCTTTGTTGCGCGACGCATCACAGGCACGCGAGAAGACGCCGAGGATGTCGTGCAGCAAACCTTTCAAAAGGCTTTCACTCATGTATGCAAATTCGAAGAGAGATCTTCTTTTTCCACCTGGTTAACCCGGATTGCGATCAACGAGGCTCTCATGCTACTGCGCAAAGGTCGCGGGTTGCGCGAAGTATCCATCGACGACGCAAGCGGGAATGAGGAAACCGCAGTCGGGCTAGAGATTCCCGATTCAGGCCCCAGCCCAGAGAGTAGCTATTCGCAACGAGAGAGGGAGGAAATTCTTTTCTCGTCCCTGAATGAGTTGTCGCACGGAACGAGGAGGGCAATCGAGTTGCGCGAGCTTGACGGGCGGTCGACCCAGGAGACCGCTCGAGTCATGGGAATTTCTGTTGGCGCGGTAAAGCCCCGAGTGTTTCATGGGCGACGGAAATTGCGCGAGAAATTGAAATACTGTTTCGGGTCAGTTTGGACGTCCGGAAGGGACGCCTTCACGAATGATCGGTAACACGAGACATATCTCGCAAAATCACGTCGCCCGCCATGCGTGTAGTTAAAGGGGAGAACGAAGGCACTACCTGGTTGCTTTGATGCATAGAGCCAACCCGGAAAGCAATAAACGCCACATTATGGTGGTCTCTCCGCGTCCATATGAGCTAGAGGGTTTCAACCGCTATGGGTCTAATCGCATGTCCTACGTGACGCATTTGCAACGGCCGATCAATTGTTTTTGGATATATCAATTCGCCGATCTGATAACCCATAGGGGGAACGAACATGGCTTGGGGAAATGTAATTCTTTCGGAAAATCGAAATCATCTTGAGGGCTATCTCACCGAGCGAGAATATCAGACCAGCAATTCTGCGCGCTCCGCCGCTGAGTCCTCTGCCTCGGCATTGTTCTTAACTATCGCATCCAGAAGGCGTCAGGCCATGAACGACAATGGTGCAAACGACGGCTTTAAGGACATCATCGGATCGAGCAAGGGTCTACGAGAAGTATTGGACCTTGTTCGGGCGGTCGCGCCCACTGATTCGACCGCTCTCATCGAAGGCGAAACCGGGACAGGGAAGGAACTCGTCGCGCGCGCTATTCATGAACACAGCCCACGCCGAGATCACCGTTTTGTGAAACTAAATTGTGCGGCAATTCCTCTCGGACTGCTGGAGAGCGAACTCTTCGGCCACGAGCGAGGAGCTTTCACCGGTGCAGTGGCACGCAAAGTGGGTCGTTTCGAAGTGGCCGACCGAGGCACGCTGTTTCTGGATGAGATTGGAGACATCCCGCTGGAATTGCAACCCAAGCTGCTGCGGGTTTTGCAAGAGGGCGAGTTCGAAAGACTGGGCAGCACGCAAACCCAACGGGCGAACGTACGGCTCGTAGCCGCAACCAATAAAGACCTCGCCAAGCTAGTTGCCCAGAATGATTTCCGTAGCGATCTGTATTACCGGTTGAACGTGTTTCCCATAGTTGTTCCCCCGCTACGCGATCGACGCGGAGACATTCCGACTTTGGTGAGACGCTTTGTGGGAATGTGCGCGGAACGCATGAGCAAGCAGATCGAGACCATTCCGACAGAGGTGATGGAGGCGCTGGTCGGCCATTCCTGGTCGGGAAACATTCGTGAGCTACAAAATTTCATCGAACGAAGCGTCATCCTAACCTCTGGAAACGTTCTTCGCTCCCCTGTCGAAGACCTGAACCGCGTTGCGGGACCGGAATCCCTTGCGGCGATCACCCTGCGTGACGCTGAGCGAGACCACATTCGCAAAGCTCTTGAGCACACCCGCTGGGTCGTCGGGGGTCCCAGTGGAGCCGCCGCACGTTTGGGAATCAAACGAACAACCCTTTACTGTCGCATACAAAGGCTCGGCATTTCACGTCCCGGCAAGGGCCCCCTATTTTAGAGTTTCTCGTCGGATAGACCGCTACCCGGTGGTCAGGTGAAGGATCGGCTAGCAGTGGTGAACTCGTAGGAGCCAATCCGGTTGGCAGTGTTCGCGATCCGGCAAGCAACTGACGCGTCTGCGGGCAGAGCCATTCGGTGACCAGCGACCAGGACTCATTTGCTCGAGCCTCCAGGCCTAGCTGTTACTAGTCCGGTTTGTTCGGAGCGACCGGAAAATGAAAGCCAGACTTGGAAAAATTATATTCAACATAAGCGTATGGGTAGCTGTAGTCGTGTCCCTGCGCTGCGGTCCTTAGAAATTGTCCGGCGAACAGGTGGGCGTAACCGAAACCAAAGTTCAGCCCTTTATTCAACGTGTATTCGGCAACGAGATCGAGTTCGTTGCCGATGTGGCGGCTCGCGCCAGGGTGGGCGGCAACCGAAATCGCCCCGCTGCTGGCGTAAAAATTGTCATTCGAGGTAGCCAGCCAGAAACCTTCAAACGCTTGCTTGAATCTCCATTTCTTAGTGACGCTTTCCTCTACGCCGAGGCGGAACTGCACGAGATTCCTGCGGCCCACCTGATCGGTGAAGCCGTACTTGTCGTGACTAGAAGGATAGAGCTGGTCAAAGGTATTCCAGTCACGGCCCGCCGGATTTTTTGTCCCGGAGGCGTAGTTGCCTTCGATAAAGACGCGCGGCGCCGCGGAAACCTTGCTGAACGTTTTCCCCAGACCGGCATAGCCTGCCCATGCTCCGATGGAAGATGCTCCGAGAGAGCCGGTCTGTCCATCAAACTCTGTGTCGTAGTCGAACTCCGCCGGGAGAGTGCCCTTCACGTGTAGGCCGATGGTGACTTCATGGAGGTGGCCGCGGCCGACCGTTTCTGAAAGACCAAAGTTCCCGGGTGCAAGGCGCCAGAGGACATACGGCTCGAAGGTGGCATAAGGAATGATGTTCTCGAAACTTGCGTAGACTCCGTAGAAGTTGTTACCGGGAATTGCGCGGTGTAAGAAGGTATTGCTCCCGGGTACAACTGAAGAGCCGAAGATGGCCACTTCGTATCCGGGATGATGAAGGTCCACGCGCGCCGCATCAAAAGTACGGCCGACATTGAGCCAGTTGGACGGACCGATTACGCGCTCGTCACCAAAAAGAAGTACTTGGCGTCCCGCAAGCACATCGGCCCAACCTGATGTGGAACTACCGACCTGAAAGTAGCCTTGCCAAAGAGTCCAAGTGTCCTCGAAAGGATTAGTGTTGGGAGTGTGATGATTGAGAAAGATACGAGAGTCCTGTACTTCCCCGTAAAACTTGAGCCAGTCCTTGGGCTGAATTCTTATGTTCACGCGCAAGCGGTCCAGTACGTAAAAATCGCTTGTGTCCCGGAAGCCTGTACCTATCGGGCCTTCCAGGCGATCGCGATATTCGCCGCCAATGTGAAGCCAACTAGGCAAAGACTCGTCGAGTTTCTCGATAGGAAATAGCCAAGACGAGGAATCTGAGTTGGCTCCACGCGGGCCGGGTGCAGGATTTGACTGAGTGCTCACTTGCGCATACGCGCGGTCTGGAAGCATGTTTATGCCAACGAGGAGGGCTAGCAGCAACGACATATGTGTTCTCATCAAAATCATCACACTAAGCCATTAACAGTTTGTCGGGGGCCGGGTGTACCGGAGGTCCGCGACAAAGCTAGCCAGGGAGAAGGTCGAGCGCTTCTGACGGAATCTTACTTATCGTGTCTGCATCGAGATTCAAATGCGACGTGACCGTCTCAAGAGGCAGGCGCCTTAGCCAGTTATTCAGGGAAAAGTTCATATACTCGCTGGCCTTGAACATTTCGAGAAACACAAGGTCCGTATTGCCCAAGTTTTCGACGTAGTGACCCGCGACGGCCGGCACAAAACCGACGTCATTGGTGTTGAAGTCCATTGTGCGTGCTCCCTCGCTGGTAAAGACTGTCATGCGCCCCTTACCGGCAAGGTAGTACTGCCATTCAGAAGCGTTCGGATGCCAATGCAGTTCGCGCATACCGCCTGGCTTAATGGTGACCAAGGCTGCAGCAATATTTTTCGACACCAGGAAGTTGCGCGAGTCAACGATGCGAACTTCACCGCTCCTGGTTTGCTGCGTGGGGGCCATAGTCGACATCTTGAACGCGTATTGGTACGGCGATTCGACGCGTCGCCCGCCAACGGAGGCCTTGTCCTGTGCCAAAGATGCGGGCAAGTCTGCGGCAAAGATGTATAGGCTCTTATTCGGCAAATTTTTAAGAGTGCTTGCGGGCAGCCCAAAATTCTTGGACAGCACCGAGGGCGGCGTGCGTCTCATCCAATCGGAAAGAAGGAAGGTGTTGTCTTCAGAAAACGAACCTTCATCGAATACCAGAATAAATTCACAACCATCCGGTTCCAACCCTTGGATCGAGTGAGGAAATCCCGCCGGAAAGTACCAGAGGTCGCCTTTTCCGACATCGCCGATGAACACGGTTCCATCGGGATTAAGGCAGGTCACGCGAGCATTTCCGTACAGCATAATGGCCCACTCGTCCGCGGTGTGCCAATGCAGCTCCCGAAAGCTGCCTGCCGTAAGCCGCATTCTGACGCCCGCAAGATCTTTTGAAGACGGCAGTACTCTTTCTGTTACTTGGTTGGTCCAACCCCCCTCTTGAACCCGTTTGGTAGTTAGATCGAAGGAGTACCAGATCGGCTCGACGTGTCCGTGATCGGTCGGCGGGGGAAGATTTGAATTCGGATTTTCATCCAAAAGGGGTTTGTTTTCCTGGCCCGGATTACTGGCAGAATGATCGTAGTCTGCTTTTTCAGTGTCTGCTCTCTCCTGGGCTTTGACAGCCAGGGAAGTCAGTGCGGCGCCGGCAAGACTTGCGGAACCTATCTCCAAAAAAGTACGTCTGGACACTCCCTCCGTGCTCGGTTTGTTTTCTTGCTGTCGACTCGTATGATTTTCTGTTTCAACGGCACGCTCGGTTTCTTTTGGTTCACTCATAAGCGACTCCTTTGATGGCTCCGTCGTCCGCAACCTGCAAAAAAGCATGCGATGGAGCAGAAAAGGTTGTGGCAATTGCTTTGCCAACTCGTAGGCCTATAAACATGTTCCTAATCAAGGCCATTGCCCATGTTGTCTCGAGTCTGGCGCCATCCATCTGACACGGATGTCATAATTCTGGACGAGGGTGCGATTGCGATGAGAGAACTCAAGTGACTAAAGATTCGTTCCGCTGCAGAGTTATCAGAAGGAACCCATCGAAGCGGCTAGTGCGGAAAGCAACGGAAAAGTTCCCGGGCAAATAGGGCGGCTGCCAACTCGGATTCCGCCGCCTACGTTACATTTGAAAATCAAACAGCAAAACATCACAAAGACAAACACCATGCGGTCAGCCTCGTTCAACTCGCAGAATTCTGAGACCTTCTAAGATTCCGTCACTCCAATTTCATTTGTTATCTTTCTTTTCAATGAAATCCAATTGGGCACTCGGTTGCACTGCTCATGATCGGTGTTCGAATTGAAAGAAGGCAGTCCGCGGAGCTGCGGCTGCGATGTGGGTCAAATGGCCTGATCAATGACTTTCAGGATTGAGACCGAGGCACAGGGAGACTCACAGTGTTCATCCTGAGTGGCGGGATCGAATAACCGGCGATAGCCGAGTTGAGAAGGTTTTTTGAACTCCAAGCGGACTACCGAGACACCGTTTCAGATCTGGAAGACGTTGGCGCGGTCGATCGCGAGGTAATGCGCTTTTTTATACGTTGTGAAACGGATGGCGTGACGCTTGAAAAATTGCACACCACATATTCGCGAATGGATGGAACGAGGAAAGGATTGATTGAGTGGCAGCGACGTGGTAGTGACGCGCATGTCATTCAGCCGGACCGAAAAACAAATGAGAGCATACAAATTAACGTCATAGACGGAGTAATGAAACTTGTGCTTGGCTCTGCCGTGATCTCCGCTTTCTGCTTGGTACCGCCGTAACCGACGACGCGACTATCTTGGATTGGCCGGTCAAAAAGGCTTAAAGCTGATAACCCGTGAAGGTGTGATCGTCGGTCCGATGGAAGGATGTAGTGGCAGCACAGCCGCGACTGCGATGCGGCTCAAATGGCCTGATCGGTGACTTCAGGATCGAAGATCGCTGACTGGAGAAATGAGCATCGATGAAAACTCGGAGAGAGTTTCTCGCGACTACAATAGCCGCGGCTTCACTGGCCAATACTTCGGGCCAACTTTCAGCAACGCTGTCTGGACTTTCCATTGCGGCTGAGAACGAACGGAAAGACACGGTATTCAATGACTCAACTCCAGGAGGTCAAGACATGACTGATAAAGCGGAAGACCCAAGAATTAGAAGAGCCCGGCTCTCCGGGCCAGAACATGTGACCAAGGACGCGACGGTCGCCGAAATGGCTGCCGACGGCACCATGACCGTTTTGGTCAAAGGAACGAACGAGTGGGTTTGTACACCAGGAAACGAAAACAAAATTGGCGACCCACCGATGTGCATGAACCCCATGGGTATGCGATGGATGATGGATGCCAAGCAAGGAAAGCCGAAGCCCACGAACACAGCGCCCGGAATGATTTACATGCTGTGCAGCGCCACACAGAGAAGCAACACCAATCCTGCGGATAGAACCAGTCCCGCGATTCCAATAGGACCGCACTGGATGATCACATGGCCTTTCGATGCTGCGGCCAATGGACTTCCGACCACGGTTCGCGACAAAGGCGCTTGGGTGATGTTTGCGGGAACCCCTTACGCGTATTTGCACGTCTGCGGCACTCCGTGGGATGGCAATGAATACCACGTCGGCGATAAGGCTGTCTGGACCATGTCTTATGCTGGTCACTGAATGCCGATGGCGACAGCTCCGCATATGATCGCTTCGAAACAATGCAGACACGGTTTCACCGCGGGCGTGCTCCATCTTGCGCTCTTTCTTTCTCCCGCATTTACGTACGGGCAGCAGCACCACACCGGAGATGTCATGAAAACAAGCACAAACAGTTCTCCTTGGACACAAGAACACCATCCCACCGCTACCCAAGCAGATGCATGGTTTGAAAATTACCGTTTTCATGATGGTGAAAGCCTGTCCCGCCTGCGCATTCATTACGCCACTCTTGGCAGCCCGCATCGCGATGCTCAGGGAAAAATCGATAATGCGGTGCTCGTCATCCACTGGACGGGCGCCGACGGAAACACGCTCTTAAGTAAAAATTATATGGAAGCTCTTTTCGGCCCCGGCCGGCCGCTCGATGCGAGTCGCTACTTCCTGATCTTCCCCGACAACGTGGGGCATGGGAAATCAAGCAAGCCTAGCGACGGATTGAAGGCCAAATTCCCGAAATATGGCTACGCAGACATGGTGGACCTGCAACATCGCCTGGTCACCGAGACGCTTGGCATCGAACATCTTCACGCCATTCTTGGCATGTCGATGGGCGGAATGAACGCGTGGCAGTGGGCCGAAGCATATCCGGACGCTATGGACGGCATCATGCCCGTCGTGTCGATGCCCATCCCGATCTCCGGCAGAAACATGCTCTGGCGCCGCATGGTAATTGACGCAATCCGCTCCGATCCTCAGTGGAATGGAGGCAACTACACTTCACCACCGCAAGGCTGGCTGAGCGCATTTCCATTGATGCGGATGATGCTCGACGGCGTGCCACATCTACAAGTTGTTGTGCCAGACGGGCCAGCAGCGGATCGATTCATCGCTGAAGCACAGAGTCAGGCCGCGGCGGTAGACGCCAACGACATTCTCTACTCGCTCAGTTCTTCAGCAGACTACGATCCGCGGCCAGGACTCGCGCCGATAAAGACCAAGGTGTACGCACTCAACTTTGCCGACGATGAGTTCAACCCAACTGAACT
>Ga0185299_10007692_pt1 | contig 10919 bp, 6 predicted proteins | sample PaiPotPPA55metaG_FD_128002 | JGI IMG/M metagenome (GOLD analysis project Ga0185299, IMG submission 128002) | Iron sulfur acid spring bacterial and archeal communities from Banff, Canada, to study Microbial Dark Matter (Phase II) - Paint Pots PPA... ...
GTTCTGATCGATCGTGCCGTTATTTGTGGGCAAGCCGATGCTGAAGTTCCGGTGGTTGAATGTGTTATAAGTCTCGGCGCGGAATTGCAACGAGAAGCGCTCCGAGAGTTTGCTGTTCTTAAGCAGTGACATATTCCAGATGTTCAGACCTGGTGTGGACACTGTGTCTCGTCCCGCGTTCGCTTTGGCTCCCACTCCGGCTTGGATGAAACGTGCCGTGGGATTCGCAGCGACGTAGCCGACGATATTGGAGTCATCGCCACTGCCGCAGGTGCCGGGATCGGTGACGATGCTGGTCGCACCGCCCGCTCCGGCGTTGCACACAAAATTGACGGTGCTGCCCGTTAGGCCAACTCCTGCAGGATTGATGATGGTGCGGTCGCCCGCGGAGTCTCCGTTAGCGTTCGAATCCACGCCTGACAAGGGAGTTACAGGCTGGCCGGATTCCGCCAGATACGTGCCTCCCCATTCCCATCCGTGGGCGAGAGCCTTCACAAACGCATGATCCGTCTGCAGGTTGGGAATTTCATAAAGGAACGAGAGTGCGAATTTGTGCCTGATGTCCAAGGCCGATAGGCCGCGTTCGGCTGCGACGTCAAAGCCGTCCTGAGCGCGCCGCGGATTGACGCGGCTACTGAACAGCTCGTTTGTGGCGTTGTCGATGTTCTTCGAGTAGGTGTAATTCGCCCGGAGATAAATTCCGCGAGCGAAGCGGTGGATGAAATCGGCGGACCCAGCATGATATATGCCGCTACCGATCGGTGGGAACGTTGTCACGCTTCCCAGGAAACCGTCTGCCGAGAGCGGGAGCGGATTGTAGTTGTCGAAGCTCTGAAGCGTGCTCGCCGGGCTTACCACTGTCGCCGGCACGTCGCTGGGGTTGATGTACGTCGGAAGCGGCGTGATGCCGCCACCGGGGAAACGCGGGTCAAACGCGGACGCTGAATTCAGCCGCTGTTGAACCGGCAACTCCAGGCTGCGAGTACCTACGTAACGCACTTCGATGCTGCTGTTGCGGAACAGTTCGTGTTGTACACCCAATGTCCAAGTGATGACTTTTGGCGAGACGAGATTCGGGATGAGCGACTGCGTTGCAGCTCGTGCATCGGCCTGCGTCACCGGTGGAACGTTTACCTGCAGTAATCCGCCGAATTGCAAAAATCCCTGGCCCGCGGTTGGATTGGTCGGATTGGCCGCATGAAAGCTAGCGCACCACTGGGGCGCACCGGCGAGCGCGCAAGTCAGTCCTGGATTTTGTTCCGATTGCAACTGTGGCGGCAAGCTATTGATCGCGAAGTTGTTCGGAACGACGTCGTACGCAAGACCCGCGCCACCGCGGACCGCCCACTTTCCGTTTCCGCGGGGATCCCAGGCAAAACCGAGCCTGGGCGCAAAGTTGTTGATGTCCGGTTTTGGCGCGCGGAAAAACAGCCCCCGAGCTGGATCATCCGAAACGGCGTTGATGGCTTGCAAGTTTTCGTCTCGAGGAACGCCACTGTACTCATAACGCAGTCCAAGGTTCAAAGTCAGCCTGGGCGTCAGTTTCCAATCGTCCTGTACAAACCAATAAAAGGCATTGTAGTTTTCCGCCACGCTGCCTGATCCCGCTCCGCGCAATGCGCCGTTGGCGCCGGTAGGCACGAAATCGTTGATGAATTGGCTGAGAGACGCGTAATCCCACTCCCCCCGCGCCCGCGGCAGCGTATTGGTCGGCGAAATATATTTCCGCGCTTCCACACCGAACTTGAAGGTATGCTTCCCGCGAATATACGAAATATTGTCCACCCATTGATAAACGTTCTGCGCGTAGCCTTGCGGCGCGAGTCCATCGGGTCCAAGGTTGCTGCCAAGTTGGTCTATTTCCACGTTGGGAAAATTTGAAAAGCCGCTGGGCACAATCAAATTCGGTCCGTTCAAACGCGAATACGACGTGCGGAAATCATTGATCACGCTGTTGGTAATCGACCAGGCGTCCGTGAAGATGACTTTGCGGGCGTCCGAGCTGTTCGTTCCGAGGAATTGTGCTTGTGGTTGCGAGGGATTGAAATCCGGCGCGCGGAGCCGGTCATATAGAAAACGGCTGCGCAGCTGGTGTTTTCCCAGGCTGGCGTCCACATTGACGATAAAATCGTGTTGATTGGCGAAATTCGGCGCAATGGACTGAAGTGTGCCGACTGGAATCGCCTGTCCGTTTACCAACACGGAACTGTTGGCGGTCGGCGCGGCCGGGAATTGCTTCAGGACGTCCGTCACGGCGCTGTCATGCGCGAGGGACATCAGAGTTGCCAGTCCGTCGGCGGTAGGAGAAGAAAAACTTGGGCTTGAGGAAGCCAGCCCATTGTTCTGGAATTCGTAAGCGCCATACACAAAGAGTTTGTTATGGATGACCGGCCCGCCTGCGCTCGCGCCGGCCCGGTTGTAGTCGAAGCGGTCTTTTACGCCACGTTGTTTTTGCAGATTGTCGAACGCGTCATAATTCCGGTTGCGATCGTATCCCCAGGCGGCGCCGTGCCAGATGTTGCTGCCTGATTTCGTCACGATATTGAACTGGCCGCCTGCCGAGTGTCCGTTTTCTGCGCCGAACTGATTCGTTAGAAGCGTGAACTCCGCCACCGACTCCTGGATCACCGGCTGAGTCGGACCATTGGTGTCGATCTTGTTGTCATCGACCCCGTCAATCGAAAATCCGTTGAACCGCGGACGCGTTCCGCCAATCGACCCGCCGGAACCGAGCACACCACCCTGTTGGGTAGTCGTTCCCGGCGCGTACACCGCGTATTCCTTTACATCTCCGCCAATGGTGTTGATCGGAACGTCCTGCACGGCGCGTCCGCTGAAGGTCGCTTCCAATGCAGAGGACTCCGTCTTCACCAAGTCCGCGCCCGCTTCCACTTCGACGGTAGCGGACACCGAGCCGAGCTCCAGATCGACTTTCGCTTCCGTTACTTGGTTCGAATTCACAATGATGCCTTTTTGCACCGCTTTCTTGAATCCATCTTTCTCTACCGTCACCATGTACGTGCCGACTAACAAATTTGGAAACACATACGTCCCCGAACTCGAAGCCGTCGTAGTCGCTGCAACTCCGGTGGCCTCGTTTTCTGCGGTTACCTTCGCTTCTTCGATACTGGCCTGGCTTTTGTCTGTGATGGTTACGCGAAGTGTGCCGTCCAGTCGCTGCGCCCGGGCCGCACTGCCCAGGAATACGCAAAGCATCGCTGCCAGTGCCATAAAGATCAGTCTGCGCATCGCTTGTCTCCTTCAGATGTTCGTGCGAGCAACGCGCAACCCCGTTCCGTCCGATTCCGCCGGTAAGTTCTGGGTTCGCTATTGCGCTCGAATTGGTTGCCAAGCGAAGGGCATCTGAACGGCCAGCAAAGACAATTTGTCCCTCAATTTCGTCTCGCGCGTGTCTCAGCTTCTATGTGCAGCCAGCGGCGAGTGATGTTTGGTGAAGGATTTGCCAGCGCGCCGAAACTAACGCGCGCGTTACAAGAAATTTACATTTCCGCCCGAATTTTGAGGATTTCTTTCTACTGTTTTTGAAAGACCATACAGTCTTGCGTAATCTCTGCCGCCAAGCCGAGACCCGGGTCCATTAGGTTGAAACATTTCTGAGAATTATTTCGTAACTCCTTCCAAACGCTTTGCGGTTTTCTGCGTCTATTGGCTTAAGGGCGTGTGTATGACTCCGAATTTGAGCTCGACAACAGATCTCCCCATGGACCCAGGTCTTTTCCAGGGAGCGTCAATCAAGGCGCGCTATGTGCGTTTTGGTCCTTTTTGTATTGATCAACAACGCCAGCAGGTCTCTCGCCATGGCGCTCGGCTACGCTTGCAGGGTAAGGTCTACCAGGTTCTCATCGTACTTCTGCAAAAGCAGGGAGAAGTCGTTACGCGCCACGAGTTAAAACAAGCCTTGTGGCCAGCGGATACTCACGTCAATTACGATGCAAATGTAAACACCACGGTCAATAAACTCCGCCAAGCTCTCGGAGAATCCACCGACAAGCCTCTGTACATTGAAACGATTCCGCGCAAGGGCTACAGCTTCATCAGCACCGCCGAATTTTCGGACGTCCCATTCGTGGCGGCATCGCCTGCGGGACCGCAAACCCGGGGATCTGGAGAGTCTCCCGCCGCGTCCGAAGTAGCGGCGACTGATTCTCCGCGGACCAAGCGCTGGCTAACCGTGATTATTGTTGGCTTGATTCTCGCTGGAATGTTGCTGGGAGCGGGCGTTGCCACCTATTGGATTTCCCATTTCGCGCCGCAGCTCTCGCACTCTGCAACGAAAAATACCAACTGCGTGCCCTCGTCCAACGCCTGTTAAGAATTATTTTCGCTGAAAGGTCAGGCCCCTCGTGCGGCCCGCATCCAGCGTAAATCCCTGCACGTTTCCCTTACTGTCGCGCTGAAAAACAAACTCCAAACCTTCGTCGTCACCTTCAAAGGTCTCTGCCCCTGCCGCACGCAGCATCAGATGTTGCGGCGAATGCATAAATCCATCGCCGCCCTGAATGTCTTGCAGTATGAGTTTGCCGTCCTTGACGCCTATGGTGTAGGTCGCGAGCAGTTCCTCGCTTCGGAAATGTCCGCTGTAAGCGCCTAATTTTTCGGCTGCTAGATCGACCGTGGGCTTTTTTTCGCGCTTCTCAAAATCCGGTTCCTTAGCGGGCTTCGGCTCTTTCATTTCCTCGGCCAAAAATATATCCGCAACTTGGTGGGCGCGCTTCTCAGGATTTGCATTCGCCAGGTTGCACAAACACGCTACGGAAAAATGCTGTTCCGGAAAACGCAGCAGTTGCGCCCGGTAACCTCCCCAGGAGCCACCGTGGTCCACAAATCGCAGCCCGCGATATTTCCCCACGAACAGGCCCTTCGCATAATCCAGGATTTTCCCGTTATTCAATTTTCCCGGCTCCTGAATTTCATCCAGGAAATCTTTGCCGCCGACTTTGCCGGAATAGAAATTCTCGTCCCATTTCAAAAGGTCTTCCACGGAGGTATGTACCGCCCCGTCGCCGGTCTGCTCAAAATACGAAACATCCAGTGTGTAACCCGCACCCTTACCAGCACCCGCCTCTTTCGGGTCGTAGGCCAGCGCTCGATTCGGCACCAATAGCGTGTGCTCATCACGAAAGATGGTCTGTTTCATCTGCAGCGGCTCAAAAATATTTTCTGTCGCAAATTCACGCAGCGTTTTCCCGCTGGCGCGCTTGACAATCACCGACAGCAGAAAAAATCCGGAATTGCTGTATAGCCAATCGCTCCCCGGCTCAAAGTTCGCGGCTTTTTGCCGCGCAAGGATCGCCAGCGCGTCGTCGTCCGTGGTAACGCTATCGATATTGACCCCTGCCAGCTCAAACAGCGCCAGATAGTCGCGCAATCCGCTGGTGTGATTCAGCAAATGCAGAATGGTAATCTTGTGGCCGTAGTCTGGAATTTCCGGAAGGAATTTGCGGATGTCGTCCTGAATCGAGAGTTTTCCCTGTTTCTCCAGCAGCAGAATGCTGGCTGCTGTAAATTGTTTTGAAGTCGAACCGATATCGAACACCGTTCGCGGCGTAATATTCACGTGGTCTTCGATGTTCGCCCGCCCGTACCCTTTTTCGTAAATGATCTTTCCGCCGCGCGCCACCGCCAGCGCGCATCCCGGCGAACCTGGTTTGGTCAAGTCCGCGAACACTTCATCCGCTGCCTTGGCGGATTTCTCTTGTGCGTTAACTGCTCCACTAGCCGCCCATAGCAGCGCGAATCCGATCAGCGCCACAGACGTTGTGCTTCCAACCGCCATATACTGCGCTCCTGGTTCGAACGCCCGTGAGTCTATTCATTCACCTGTTCCCGCGCAATCCCTTTCCGGGTGGCCCGTTCCTCTGTTAAATTTTGTGGTCATGCTTACCGCCATTACTCGCGCCGTCAGTCCAGCGCTCGCTGATTGTGAACTTAGTTTTATCCCGCGCCAGCCAATCCACCTAGCGATCGCGCAGCAGCAGCATCACAGTTATGAAAAAATGCTCGGGCAACTCGGCGCACGCGTGATCTCTCTGCCCGCAGAACCGGCTCTCCCCGATTCCATGTTTGTCGAAGATCCCGCCCTGGTTCTGGACGAATTGGCGGTCATTTTTCCACTTGGCACGGAAATACGCCGCCGCGAAGCCGCAACCATCGCGGCGGCTCTTTCGCCTTTCCGTAAACTTGCGCGGCTTGAGCTCCCTGGCACCATCGAAGGCGGCGACATTCTCCGTATCGGCCGAAAGCTTTTCGTCGGTCTCAGCGTGCGCAGCAATGCCGAAGGAATTTCTCAACTTGCTGCCATCGTCGCTCCGCACGGTTACGAAGTCACCGGCGTTCCCGTGACCGGATGTCTGCACCTGAAATCCGCTGTCACGGCGCTCGACGAACATACACTGCTAGGCAATCGAGCCTGGTGCGAATCATCCTTGATAAAGGATCATGACTGGGTGGACGTCGATCCCGCCGAGCCGCACGCAGGAAACGCTCTCGCGATTGGCGGCGCCATTCTGTTTCCTGCTTCCTTTGCCCGCACCCGCGCACGCATTGAAGCTCGCGGTTTTCAGGTGACGTCCATCGATATTTCCGAACTGCAAAAGGCGGAGTCCGCCCTCACCTGTTCGAGTTTGATCTTCGAAGGCTGACTGAGTCTGGTTATTGTCTTTGCTCGGGCTTTTGTTGCGGAGTAGCGTCTGGCTTCTTGATCAGCGGCGTATTCTGCTCGATACTTCCTTTCACTAGTTCCGTTTTTATTTCGCTCTCCTGATTTGCAAGCAGATTCACTTCCGTTTCGAATGTCCGGTATGCCGGCAGCTCCACGCGCACCCGGTGTTTGCCGGGACTGATCTTCATGGACTTAAACGTCCCGCCAAAGTCTCCCGCATGTCCCACAAATTTTCCGTCCAGAAAAACCGCCGCGCGCTCTGGCTTGATTTTCAGTTTCAGTGTCGCTGTGACTTCCGGCACGGTCGCGCTCGGCGCAAGGTGCAGCGATACCATGACTACCCGCTTCTCCCCAGGTTCGACCACCACCTTCTGCACGAAATCCACATATCCGGATTGCTTCACGGTCACTTGATGCTCGCCGGGCAACAGCATTATTTTTTTGCTTCCGTTCAATTCCTTCAGATACCCGACATAATTTCCATCAATCCACACCCCGGAATCTCGTTCCACTTTGGTTTTTCCTTCGAATTGGAGTTCTCCCATTACATCGTTCTGGGCAGCCAGCGTTTTCGTGCTTCCCAGCATCGCCAGCAGCAACACGAAAATGCCGCAAGCAATGCTCCAGCGCGAAATCTGTTTTTCGGCTGGCCAAGTTGCAGGTTCGCGATTTTCGGGGCTGAAAATCATCGGTTGAGACCGCATTTTTTCTGTTAGCAGTGGTTGCACCCGTATAACCAAACCCCACATTTAATTGTGCTTTTATCTCGAACATTTTCTGTGGGTTAGCGGGCTACAGTTTTCTCCGGGCTCGTCGATGGTGGTATTTTTACACGCTTCCAGGGACCCGTTTCGCCACCCAATTCGCGCGGATTTACTCTTTCGCGAAATCTCACACTCATCTCCGGTTTAGGCTTTGCGTGAACTAGACTCCGTGCTATTCTCCCTTTCGTGAGTTTGTCTCTCGCCATCTTGATTCGCGCCGACATCATGTCGATGTCGTCCATTTCCACGACGACGTCCACCACCATTATTAAGACTAAGACTATGGGCGCTTCCGGCGAGGTCAGAAACAGCTAGCAAGACCAGCAAAGTTTCCAACCCACCGCCTGAAGCGAACCTGGCGGTGGGTTTCTTCTTTTAAGCCCCCTCCAGAGACGCTCCAACCGGTGGCAAAAAATCAACAGGAGCGGTTGCCATGAGTGCAAAGCAGCACGAAGAATTAATCGCCGAACCTAGCCGACCGGCTGCGTATGTGTCCGCATTCGCAGGCCCGGCGCGCAAAGGTAACAGGCGAATTCTTACATTCAAGTTCGGCGGAACTTCTTTAATGGGCGCCGAACGCATGCTGCGCGCCGTGAGTCTCGTCCGCGATGCTCGGATTCACTCCACGGTCGTCGTTGTGGTCTCCGCAATGAAGGGGGTTACCGATCGCCTGCTCGCCGTGGCTCGCCGCTTGGAAGCTGGCTGCCGCACCGACGCGCGGCGTGATGCCGAACATGTCTTTCACACCCATCTGGAAGTACTGCGCGATCTGCAACTGGCTCCACAAGAGCAGCAACGTGTTGCGCGCGATTTGCAACTTCTTGGTAAGGACCTGCTTCACGATGCTTCGCCGGAGTTGCAACCGTCCTCCGCTGGACGAGCTGCGCTGCAGGATCGCCTCGCTTCGTATGGCGAACGTCTCAGCGCTCGCCTGTTTGCCGCGGCATTGGAAAAATCCGGTGTTACCGCTGTTCCGGTAAGCTCTTTCGATTTTGTCCTTACCTGCGACACTTTCCGTGACGCGCGCCCGCACATCGATGAAACGCGCCGCCGTGGCCGCGAAATTCTTTTGCCGCTCTGCGAAGATGGCATCGTTCCCGTGGTTACCGGATTTATCGGTGCCACGCGCGATGGCCGCGTCACCACTCTCGGACGGAACAGTTCCGATTTTTCCGGCGCGCTCATCGCTCACGTCGTCGATGCTGACGAACTCGTGATCTGGACCGACGTGGACGGCATCTACACCGCCAATCCGCGCGAGGCCGCCGAAGCGAAATTGCTCCACGAACTTTCCTACGACCAGGCGCACGCTCTTGCCGCCGCCGGCGCAAAAGTTCTGCACGCCAGGGTTCTGCCCCTGGCCGCGGAAACGAAAATGGTTGTTTGGGTTCGTAACACGTTCAACCCGCGCGTTCGCGGAACTCGTATCGGCCCGCTGGTCGAGAACAATTCTTCACCGGCCGCGTTGGGAGGCTGCCATAATCCAACCTCAAGAGGTGAAGCGTGAGTCCCGCGGCGAACTTTGAGAATTCCATGCTTCGGCAAAAGTTTCGCGCTGGCATTCTCGGCGCCACCGGCACGGTCGGGCAACGCCTGGTGCAATTACTCGCCGGTCATCCATGGTTCGAGCTCACGGAGGTTGCCGCCTCCGAGCGTTCCTCCGGCAAAAAATATTGCGAAGCGGTGAATTGGCATCTCGACACGCCCATTCCCTCAGCCGCAGCCAATCTCATCGTAAAAAATCTGGAACCCGCATTCGATTGCGATTTTGTTTTTTCCGCGCTCGAATCTTCCGTTGCCGGCCCGGCCGAGGAAGACTTCGCACGCGCCGGCTATCCCGTGGTCAGCAATTCCAAAAACCACCGCATGGCGCCCGATGTCCCGCTGCTGATTCCAGAAGTAAATGCCGCGCACCTCGATGCCATTCCGGTACAGCAAAAAAATCGCGGCTACGGCTCGGGCTTTATCGTCACCAATCCCAATTGCTCCAGCGCAGGACTTGTTCTGGTTCTGAAACCTCTCGCCGACGCATTCGGCCTCGAGAAAATGTTTGTCGTCACCATGCAGGCCGTCTCCGGCGCGGGTTATCCCGGTGTTCCCTCGCTTGATATTCTCGGCAACGTAGTGCCTTTCATCAGTGGCGAAGAAGAAAAGATGGAACAGGAACCGCAAAAGCTTCTCGGCCGCTGGGATGGTGCGCGTTTCATCGAAGCCGGTCTCGGCATCAGCGCGCACTGCAACCGCGTTCCGGTAGAGAACGGCCACCTGGAATGTCTCTCGGTCAGCCTGAAAAAAATTGCCACACTGCGCGAAGTCCGCGAAGCTCTGCGCAATTTCACCGTCAGCGATGAACTGGCCGCTCTTCCCACCGCCGTAAAAAATCCAGTCGTCGTTTTGGACGAAGAAAATCGTCCGCAGCCCCGCCGCGACGTTAACGCCGGAAATGGCATGGCCGCCATAGTAGGCCGCGTCCGCGAATGTCCATTACTCGACGTCAAACTCACCCTGCTCTCGCACAACTTGCTCCGCGGCGCCGCCGGCGCCGCCCTCCTCAACGCCGAACTCCTAGCCTCCCGTGGCCTTCTCACCCGCTCGCGCGCTCCAGTGGATAAGAACGAGGCCATAGTGCCCGTATCTTCGTAACTTGTCGCCCGGCACTTAACTCGCGGTTATGCTTTGGGTATGAAAACCGCCGTCTCCATCCCGGACGAAGTCTTCGAAGAAGCTGAGCGCTTGGCACGGCGCACCAAGAAATCTCGAAGCCGCCTCTTTAGCGATGCACTAAGGGAATACCTAGCTCGGCGAACTCCAGAGAAGATCACTCGGGCCATGGACGCGGCCCTGGCCGAAATCGGCGAGGAGGATCGTGGATTCTCCAGGTCCGCGAGCCGTCGTGTTTTGCAGAGCAGTGAGCGGTGATTTCTCAAGGCCAAGTTTGCTGGGCCGATCTGCCCGATCCGGTTGGCTAGGGGTCCCGGTTATCGTAGACCGGTGGTCGTTGTTCCATGCGACGCTTTGAACCGCAGCCTCATCGATACCGTCGTTTGCGTGCCCATAACCAGCAATCTAAAGTGGGCCTTGGCTCCCGAAAATTTGCGGCTCGGTTCGCGTCAAACGGGCCTTGCAAAGGAGTCCGTCGCCAATGTTTCGCGGGTTGTCGCACTCGATGCTGCGTTCGCTGCGTTGAAAGCGATGAGACACCGCCCGACGGACTGCCGACTTCAGGCGGCAGGTGAGGGCGTTAAGCAACTTGACAATAAGTTGGTTGTCTGGCGGACTTCTAACATGGAGATACAGCAACCAAAAGACAGTCGTGACGTCAAGAACGCAGGAGCAGTCTTTAACTTGTCGTACCACATCCTCTTCTGCCCGAAGTACCGCGGCAAAGTTCTTGTGGGCGACGTGGAGACCAGACTCAAGCACATCTTATATGCCACGGCAGGAGCAGTAGGGCGTGCGCATCGAGACTATGG
>Ga0185299_10007693_pt1 | contig 10918 bp, 8 predicted proteins | sample PaiPotPPA55metaG_FD_128002 | JGI IMG/M metagenome (GOLD analysis project Ga0185299, IMG submission 128002) | Iron sulfur acid spring bacterial and archeal communities from Banff, Canada, to study Microbial Dark Matter (Phase II) - Paint Pots PPA... ...
AAAAACTGACGGAAACCGGTGATCGGAGCGACCTGACTTTCTTGCCGGACGACTCCGAGCTGTGGAATCGGATCGACGCGCGCAGCGACCTCTGTACCGGACAGAAATGCGCGGAGTTTCAGACGTGCTTCATTACGGCGATGCACCAGCGGGCGCACGAAGCGGACTTGATCATCGTTAACCATCATCTTTTCTTTGCCGATCTGGCGATACGACAGGACGATTTCGGCTCGATTTTGCCGGAGTATTCGGCGGTGGTGTTCGACGAAGCGCATGAGATCGAAGATGTGGCGAGCGACTACTTCGGGCGGCAGATTTCGAGCTACCGCTTCGAGGAATTGGCGCGCGACACCGAAATCATGTTGCGGACACTCCAAATCGAGGGGTCGGTGCTGCGGAAGTACCTGGCTCGCATGCGCGAGCGCTCGCGCAGTTTCTTCGAGAACTTTTCGGAGCGTGAGGGGAAATTCCCGTTCGAGCCTGCCGAGAGGCGGGCGTTTCTGGAGCGCAACCGGGAGGCCTACGAGGAACTGGCGGCGGGAGTGAAGCGCGTCGAGACGGAACTTTCGGCGCTCTCACCGAAGCCGGAAGAAGTGGTTACTTTGGCGCGGCGGGCGGCGGAGGTTCGGCGCGAATTGGCATTCTTACTCGAAAGCGAGGAGAAGAGCTACGTCTACTGGTACGAGCGGCGCGGCCGAGGGGTGTTTCTGGCGGCGACGCCGATTGATGTGAGCGAAATTCTGCGTGAACAGCTCTTCGAGCGTTTCGACACCGTTGTGCTGACTTCAGCGACACTGGCGGTGGGTGGCCGGTTCGATTACTTGAAGCAGCGGCTCGGCGTGCTGCCATCGGCGGAAGTTGTCCTGCCGCACGAGTTCAATTTTACCGAGCAAGCGCTGCTGTATATTCCGCGGACACTGCCGGACGTCCGCAACGCGGCGTTTTCGGCGAGCGCGGCGGACGAGATCACGAAATTGCTGGAGATCTCGCAGGGCCGGGCGTTCTGTCTGTTCACGAGCTACGCGCAGATGAAGGATGTTTTCGAGCGCGTGTCGGGGCACGTCCGCTTTCCATTGCTGCTGCAAGGAACGGCGCCGCGATCGACGCTGCTCGACAGGTTCCGATCGACTCCGAATGCGGTTTTGTTCGCTACGGCGAGTTTCTGGCAGGGGGTGGACGTGCCCGGCGCGCAGCTTTCGTGCGTGATTATCGACAAGCTGCCCTTCGCGGTGCCGAGCGATCCTATCGTAGCGGCTCGCGTGCGCGCGCTTCAGGAAGACGGGCGCAACCCATTCGCCGAATATCAAGTGCCGGAAGCGGTGCTGGCGCTGAAGCAGGGGTTCGGGAGGCTGATTCGATCGAAGTCGGACCGGGGGATTCTGGCGATTCTCGACAACCGCATTCAACGGATGCAGTATGGTAGAATTTTTCTCGAGTCCTTGCCGGAATATTCCACCACGCAAGACTTAGCCGAAGTAGCACGCTTCATGGAAAACTCCGAATAGGCGCGGCGAGGCAGCCAGGGCCTTCTCGACGGGACTCGAAGGGAATTCATGTACGAAGTTTTCGTTGACGAAACGTTCGCGGCGGCGCATAACCTGCGGAATTACAAGGGCAAGTGCGAGAATCTGCACGGACACAACTACAGAGTGCGCGTGACGCTGTCCGGCGCAGAGCTCGACGCCACGGGGCTGCTATACGATTTCGTCCATTTGAAGCAGGTAATTCACACGGTGATTCATTCGCTCGACCACAAATATTTGAATGAGGTGCCGCCGTTCGACGTGCTGAACCCGTCGGCGGAAAACATCGCGCGGCATATATACGATGAAGCGGTGAAGCAGATGCATCAGGCTCCGAGCGGAGCGTCTATCGCGGGTATTACCGTATGGGAGACAGAGACGTCCGCAGCAACGTACAGACCTTAGCGCCCGTATGAATCGCGCCTACTTAATCGTTGGAATTCCAGCGGTAATAACTTCGTTCTGCTGGCTTGCGTTCGGCTGGGGATGGAGGCTGGCGGTTTCGGTGACCGCGACCGAGATCGTAACGATTACGGCGTTCGTGATTTATATTTTGCGGCGGCAGAACCAGCGAGCGAGTGGAACGGAATCCGGGCGCTGAATTCTTCAGGGAAGCCGATATGGTGATCACGGAAATCTTCAAATCGATTCAGGGCGAGGGCACACGCGCTGGTCTGCCGTGCATCTTCGTGAGGCTTACCGGATGCAATCTCCGCTGCACGTGGTGCGACACGGCGTATGCTTTTTACGGCGGGACGAAATGGTCGATAGAAGACGTGCTGGAAAAGGTTGACGAGTTCGCGGGAGGGGGCGACGGCAGGGTCTCGTTGGTGGAAATTACGGGCGGCGAACCGCTGCTGCAACCCGAAACCCCGGAGCTTGCCGCGAAGCTTCTAGCCAGCGGATACACCGTGATGATCGAGACGAGCGGCGAACGGTTCGTGGGCGTTCTGCCGCGCGAGGTGGTGAAAATCGTCGACGTGAAGTGCCCCGATTCGGGCGAGGCCGAGACGTTCGATATGGCGAATCTCGATGCGGTCGACCGGAAGGATGAAATCAAGTTCGTGATTTCGACGCGTCGCGACTACGAATTTGCGCGCGATTTCACGCGCGAGCACCACTTGGCGGAACACGTCAACGCGGTGCTTTTTTCGCCCGTCTTTGCGGATCCAGCGGGTGTCTGGCCTGGGCTAAACGCTCGAGAACTTGCGGAATGGATCCTCGCGGATCAGTTGCCCGTGCGGCTGGGTTTGCAATTGCATAAATTTATCTGGGATCCCGCGATGAAGGGAGTGTAGGGGCCGCGATGGCGGAAAAGGCGAAGGCGGTGGTGCTGCTTAGCGGAGGGATGGATTCGTGCGTGACGGCTGCAATCGCGAACCAGACGCACAGGCTGGCGCTGCTGCACGCGAGCTACGGGCAGCGTACGGAACGTCGCGAGCGGCGTTCGTTTGAAGAAATCGCGGATTTTTACGGCGTTGGGCAACGGCTTGTCATCCGGCTGGATTCACTTGCACAGATTGGCGGCTCGGCGCTGACCGATCAGAGAATTGCGGTGCCAGAGTCGGGCGATGCGCTGGCGCCTCATGCGGGAATTCCGATCACGTACGTTCCGTTTCGAAATGCGCACTTCGTATCCGCCGCAGTAAGCTGGGCTGAAGTGATCGGCGCGAACGCTATTTTCGTCGGGGCGGTAGCGCAAGACAGTTCGGGCTACCCGGATTGCCGGCCGGAGTATTACCGTGCGTTTGCGGAAGTGATTCGAGAGGGCACGCGGCCCGAAACTCGAATCGACATCGTGACGCCGGTGATTGCGATGCGAAAGAGCGAGATCGTACGCCGGGGCAGGGAGTTAGGCGCGCCACTCGATCGGACGTGGTCGTGCTATCAATTCGATGACGAAGCATGCGGGATATGCGATAGTTGCCGGCTGCGGTTGGAGGCTTTTGCCGGGGCGGGCGCCGTGGATCCGATCGCGTATCGAACCCGGGTGGCGACGTGATAGCGCCATAGCCAGCAACGTCTTTATGGAGGAGGTGGAGTGCAAATGAAACGATGGATTCATTTATGGGGAATCGTTGTGCTTATTTTCGTGTGCGCCGGACTGGCCGCGGCGCAGGGCAACAATAAGATCGAAGGCCAAGTACTGGATTTGCAGGCCAAGCCGCTACCCGATGCGACCGTGACACTGAAGAGCGAGGACACGGGACAGGTCTATACGTTTAAGACCGACAAGAACGGGAAGTTCCTTCAGCTCGGTTTGAAGAGTGGGATCTACGATGTGAACGTGACGTCCACGGACCCGAAAATCCCGCCGTACGCGCAAAAGCTCCTGGTGAAGGAAGGCGAGTCGGGGATACTCGTCATCAATTACAAGGACATCGTGGCGAAATATGGGAACGCCGACGAAGCGAAGAAAAAGGAAGAAGAAGCCAATGCGTTCAAGAATATGAAAACACATTTCGACGCGGGCTTGGCGGCAATGAATGACGCAGCCGCCCTTCAGACGCAGATTCGCACAGGGACGGCCGATCAGAAGAGCGCGCTGCAGCAGAAGCGCGTGAGCGATTGCCAGACCGGCGCGACTGAATACGAAGAAGCGGCAAAAGGCGTCGGCCCGAAAGACGTCAATAACACGGCAACGGTGTGGGGGAATCTCGGGGCAGCATACGAGTGCCTGGGCCGGTACGATGATGCGGCGAGCGCGTTTCAGAAGTCAGTGGATGCAAAACCGACAACACCAGCTTATCGAGGTCTGAGCACAAACCTGGCGAACGCGGCTGGGTCGTCGACTGATCCGGCGGTAGTCCAAGCTAAAGTTGCCGACGCGGGCGCTGCGTGCGACAAGGCGGTGGCTTTGGACCCGACCGCGGCTGCTGCATGCTGGAGGAACGTCGGAATCGCACTCTACAACAAGCAACATCAGAAGGAAGCAGTTCCGGCGTTCCAGAAGGCAGCCCAGGCTGACCCGAAAGACGCACAGACCTGGTTTCTTCTGGGATCTTCTCTCGCAGCGCAGATCGATTCGAAGCAGGAGGGAGGCAAAGAGATTTACATCATCCCTCCGGGGACGAGCGAGGCATACCAAAAGTGCATTGATGCCGCTCCGACTGGTCCCTATGCCGAGCAGGCGAAACAGGGCCTGGAGGAACTCAAGGTGTTGAGCGGGGGCGTGGAAACATCGTCCGGAAAGAAAAAACACTAGGCGAGTTTCATCGCCAAGATCAGCCGGACGCGCCGGGCATTGTAAGGGTAATTTACCCTCTCGACCGGGGCACGCAACAATGCTATGCTCCCGCTCGCAAAATTTAGATCCTGGGTGCCAGCAGTGGATTCGAGTCATCCCACCACTCAACGCCGCCGAAGCGAACGAATCACAGAATCCTTGCCGATTGTGGTTCGTGGTATCGATTTGCTCGGCCAGCCCTTTGAAGAACGTACAGCCACTCTAGCTTTTAACCTCCACGGATGCCGCTATGCGTCAAAGCACCACCTGCCGAAAAACACGTGGCTAACGCTGGAGCTGGCGCGGGGCTCTCACTTTCACAACGTGCGTGCGCGGGTGGCCTGGATACAAAGGCCTCATTCGGTTCGAGAATTCTTTCAAATCGCAGTGGAACTGGAAACGCCAGCAAACATATGGGCCGTCGAACGGGTGCCCGGGGATTGGGTCGTCGAGGCGGTCGCGTCTCATTCGCATGCAAGTGCGGCCTCATCGCACGGCGGCATGCGAAGCGGCGAGCGGTTCGAGACAGAAATAGCTTCAACGAAATTCGATACCTCCTCCAGGGAAAAATCAATGGGCGATATGACCGATACGACGGGTGCTTCAGAAATTCCAGTTGCGGGACCGGCGACCTTCGAGAGCCCGCTGCTCCAGGATCTAGGCGCAGAGCTCGAACGGCGTGCAAGGCAGGCTGCGAACGATGCGGCGGCACAGGCGGGCGAGCAGGTTCGCCGAGCCGCCGAGGAGACCGAGCGGAAGCACGCTTCCACATCGGAGGAGTTCTTCCGGAGATGGAAGGAAGAGTTCGAGCAGGCGCAAAGCGGGGCTCGCGAACTGTTCTCGGCGCAACTGGCGGCCGAACAGGGAGAATTCCTGTCGGGGCTGAAATCGGGATTCGAGGAACAGTTCAACCATGCGCGGCGGCTCATGGAAGACGTGGAAAGAAAGACCGAGGCGTTGCGGTCGGAGACCGAGGCTGCTGCCGAAGCGGCGAGTCGCGTGGCGCATGCGCGGCTTGAACTCGAAGCTGTGGAGACCGCGCGCGCGTCGCATCCCGCGAACGATCGTACCAAGCAAGAATCTCCCATATTCGAGGCGGCCTCGGCCGGCTGGCGCGAGCGTCTGGAGTCGGAGACCACAGTGGCGCAGGCGCAGTGGAGCGAACTTCTGCAGTCGTCGCTGGATAGCGGCGTGCAACGGCTTGTGGAGCAATTATCCGAGCGCTCGCAGGAAATTGTGCGTGGCACGGAAGTGAAATTGTCCGAACGATTCGGCGAGATTCGCCAACCGCTCGCGCAGATGATGACGGAAGCGCGCGAAACTCTGGCGGAAGTGAAATCATCGCTCGATCGGGAACTGGCGCGGGCAAAAGGCTCGCTGGCCGAAATCGAGCTGTCCGCAAGCCGAATGAATGAATTTTCGGCGCAACTCGAAGCCGCCACGCAGGACTCGCTGAACGATTTGCGCCGGCGGCTGGAAGGGATTCTCGACTCGCACACAGACGAGATGAATCGCCGCGCGGAAACGATCGCAAACAGCGCAACAGGGAAAGCTGCGCCCGCGCTCGATGCGCTCAGGCAAAACCTAGTGGAACAGACGCTGGCCGATGTGGAAAAGAAACTGGCGCCGCATCTCGAGCGCGTGTCGCAACTGCTCCGTGAACTATCGAACCGCGAGATGCAGACGGAAGAGGCGCTGCGCCTGCATCGCGAGAGGCTGCGCCAGGTATCGGAGAACAGCCAGCGGGAGCTTTCGTCGCACCTCGTTTCGACGGTCGCGGAGGTTCACAACGATTTCGAGGCAGCGCGGAAGGAAGCGATTGCGAGATGGAACGAGGAGCTGGACGCGAGCGGGGTGCGAGCGTCGCATGCCACGGCTGAAGCGATTGAGCGGAGTTCGCAATGGTTCCAGCAAGAGGCGCAGGCGCGATTGCAAGTGTTGGTGGAGCAGTCGGTGGCAACGACAAGCACGAGCCTCGACGAGAAGGCGGTTGAAGCGAAGCACAATTTTGCGTCCGGACTCGAAACGGAAGCGGCGCCGCAGGTAGCGCGCATTCGAGAGCAGCTTGACTCTTTTGGCGGAGAGCTTGCGGGACGCGCGCGCACGCAAATCGAGCAGGCTGCGGAGGTCACCGCAGCGGCGTTCGGGCAGGTTCTCCGCGGCATTTCCGATCAGGAAGTGGAACATTTTTCGAGCGCAAGCCAAACGGTGATCCAGGAACGAAATCGCGAGCTGGAAGGCTGCGCGAACAGAGTCCTCCGCAGTTTCGAAGCGGATGCCGAGACTTCTCTTGGGCGTTTTCGCGACCAAATCGCGTCCGAGGTCGAATCGAGCGTTGCGGGCGGCCGGACGGCGCTCGCAGCGGAGCTGAGTGCGACCCTGGGAGGGTATCGCGCTGAACGCGACGCTCATCAGAAGGAATGGATCGAAAGTCTCGACCGGCTGAGCGACGAAGCAACGGGACGTTACCGAGAACGCTTGGATACGACGTGCGATTCGTGGATGATGTCTTCCGTTCGGCGGCTCAACGAACATGGGCAAAACGTTATCGAGTCGCTGATGCGGTCGGCGGACCAGGCGCTGCGCGACTCTTGCGCGCGATTTTTCGACGGACTCGCCGAGACGCTTCGAGAGCGATCGAGTGCGGCGGTAGTGGCCGGCCGGGCTCCATCGCTGGCAGCGCGCGAAGCGGCCGAAATTCCGCCTCCTTCACCGGAAAACGAATCGGGGCTGAATCAGCCGAACGCCTAAGCCATTTCTGGTGGTTGCGGAAACAAGCGACGGCCAGCGCCACACTCGCTACTTCATTCCTGTCACTTCACGAACCGAGTTCCCAACGTAATTGATTTGCTCCGCGGTCAGAGTGGGATAAATCGGAAGGCTCAGGACGCGCTCGCAGGCGCGCTCCGTGTGTGGGAACGTCGACGGAGGGTAACCGAGCGAGGAATAGGCACATTGCAGGTGCACCGGCTTCGGGTAATGAACCATGGTCTCGATGCCGCGGTCGGCGAGCTGCGCGATCACAGAGCCGCGATTCTGCACGTAGATTACGAACTGATGATAAACGCATTGGTCTCGGGAGTCGTCGATCGGGAGATCGAGGCGGGCTCCGAGCAGGAGGCGCCGATATTCCGCGGCGATTTCGCGCCGTTTCGTGGTCCATTGATGCAGGCGGCGTAATTTGATTCGCAGCACCGCGCCCTGAAAACCTTGCATGCGGTAGTTGTAGCCGACGAACTCGTGTTCGTAACGGGCGGTCTGGCCATGGGAACGGGCCGCTCGCGCGAATTTGGCAACCTGGTCATCGTTGGTTGTGAGCGCGCCGCCTTCGCCGTAAGCGCCGAGATTCTTCGTGGGGTAGAAGCTGAAGGCGGCTGCGTTGCCCAAACTTCCAACGGGCTGGCTGCGATAGCGCGCTCCGTGCGCCTGGGCGGCATCTTCAAGAATCCGGATGCCTCGCCGGGCGGCGATTTCACGGATGGGGTCCATGTCCGCGGGGCGGCCGTAAAGGTGTACGGGAATGATCGCGCGTGTGCGGGGCGTGATCGCGCGCTCGATCCGTATTGGGTCGAGATTCGCCGTGGCAGGATCGATATCGACGAACACCGGCCTCGCGCCGCAATACGTGACGGCTTCGGCTGTAGCGATGAACGTGTTTGGAGTGGTGATGACTTCGTGTCCGTGCTGCACGCCGAGGGCAAGCAATCCCAGGTGCAGGGCTGCTGTGCCGCTGCTGAGCGCCACACAATGCTTCGCGCCGCAGAATTCGGCGAACTCGCGCTCGAAAGCTTCGATTTCTTCTCCCTGGACGAAGGCTGATTTTTCGCAAACACGGTCGAGCGCGGAAAGAACTTCATCCCGCAGTCCCACATACTCCGCTTTGAGATCGAGGAAAGGGATCTTCACGAATTCGTCCCGAGCCTGACGAAAACTTTACTGTACGCACAGGCCGTTCACAAGTGCGGCGGAGGTTGCGTCAGATATGCGTGAGGGTGCCAGTGACTTTAGTACGGCGGAGGGACCAGGAAAAAATCACGAACGAGAATGGTATCAGGATCGCAGCGAAGAGAAGCAGGGTGAGAAAGGATGGCAGGAGTTCGCGCCATCCGGCGGCCCCAAGAAGGGCTGCGCGCATGCCCTCGAGCGAATATGTGACTGGAATGAGTCGCGCGAGGATTTGCAGGGGCCGGGGCAAGACCGCCACCGGGTACATCATTCCTCCCACGAGGCCAGAGATGCCGAGCACGAGCCACTTTCCGGGATTGCCGCGCTTGAAAAGGATCTGGTAGCTGGCCGACAGAATTCCGAGTCCGGCAAACGCGAGAACGGATACGAGCAGAATCGCTGCCGCTCCCACCCAGTTGGCGGAACGGGGCGTAAAGCCAAAAAGCAACACTCCCCAAGCGAGGTAGACACACGTTCGGAGCGCGAGAGCCACGAACGGATATACAGAGGAGCCTGCGAGAATCACCGAGCGGGGTCTGAGTAACAAGCAAAGCCTCGAGAGTACGGTTGTGGCGCGCCTCTTCGAGACTCGATTCGAAGGCAGAAATCGAAACGCTGAGATAATCAAAGAAGGCAAACCCGACAAGCGCAAACGCGAAGTAATTGCTGCCGTGAGGAAGCGCGGCGGCGAGTTCCGGGCTGTCGACAAAACGGGAAAGATAATAGAACGTTGCGACGCCGAAAAAAGCTTCGAGAACCTCGAGGACGAGAGCGCCGCGATAACCTCGGGCGATGGCCAAATCGCGCCAGAAAAACGCCAGAATCTTTCGCAGTGTCCGCGTATTGCTCATGGAAGTACCTCGGCGGGAGCGGGATGGCGGGTGAGCTTGGCCATGGCCTTTTCCAGCGTGGGCGTACCCGTGGCCGCGCAAAGGGCCTGCGGTGAATCGGATCCGACGATCGTTCCCTCGTCGAGAAGTATCACGCGGTCCGCGATTTCCTCGATTTCACTGAGTGTGTGCGATGAGAAGAGAAGAGTCGCGCCCTGGTGGCGCACAAGTTCGTCTTTGAGGAGGCGGCGAAAATCCACGGCAGAGAGCGGGTCGAGACTTCGCGTGGGTTCGTCGAGCAGCAGAACCTGGGGGCCGTGAAGCACCGCGCGAGCGAGGCCGAGGCGATGCGTCAATCCGGTTGAGTAGGTTCTGACCTGCCGATCCAGTTCGTCGACGATTCCGAGCCAGCGGGCGACGGCGGCGATGCGCTCTCTGGCGACGAGACCGGTCAAATTGTTCATGGCGGCGAAGAACGAAAGGTTTTGGCGGCCGGTGAGGCGGCCGTAGAAACCTTCGTCACCGCCGGTGTGATATCCGAGCTGCTGTCGGGCGCGCGCGGGCTGGCGTTCGACGTCAAACCCGCCGACGGCTGCGTGACCGCGCGTTGGAACGATGAGGGTAGCAAGAATTCGCAGAAGTGTGGACTTGCCCGCTCCGTTCGAACCTGCCAGGGCAACCGCTTCTCCCCGATCCACCACGAACGAAACACCTGCCAGGGCGCGTTGGGTGGGGCGGGCGACGGGTTGAACGAGCGCCCTCCATCCAGAGAGGGCCGGAGGGAAATACTTCTCCAGAGACTCGACCAGAATCGCGGCTTCCGGCATGAGCCGCGTTTATAACCGAAGTTGCGGCAAAGAATCCAGTTCCTCGACTGTAGGTTGGGCAGTGTACTTGGACTATAATCGCGGCCCATCGCGCTTCTCTCCTTGGAGGTTTCCTTGAGTCGTCGGCCCCGCGTGTTCTATGGCTGGTGGGTCGTTTCGACGGCCGCCCTGGGTCTGCTTCTCGGCTCCGCTCCCATCGTTGTGTTTTCGTTTCCGGTTTTCCTCAGAGCTCTGAGCCAAGAATTTCATTACGGCCGCGGGAGCATCTCGCTCGCTTTCACTTTCCACAATGGCATGAGTGCCCTGAGCCTCCCGTTGGCAGGACGACTCGTTGATCGCTATGGGGCGCGAAAAGTGATTTTGCCGTACACCACGATCTTTGGTTTGGTCCTGCTGTCGAGCAAAGTTCTCTCTGGAAAAATGTGGCAGTTGTACGTGTTCTACATGGCTTTGGGACTTGTCGGTTGCGCGGCCGCTCCGATGCCGTACAGCGACGTGGTTTCGCACTGGTTTGATAGACACAGGGGACTGGCACTCGGCCTGATGATGTTTGGGCTCGGTTTTGGG
>Ga0185299_10007695_pt1 | contig 10917 bp, 11 predicted proteins | sample PaiPotPPA55metaG_FD_128002 | JGI IMG/M metagenome (GOLD analysis project Ga0185299, IMG submission 128002) | Iron sulfur acid spring bacterial and archeal communities from Banff, Canada, to study Microbial Dark Matter (Phase II) - Paint Pots PPA... ...
CAGATGGGCTGCACGCATCGGACCTTCGAATGCGACCAGCCCGGTCACGAGCAGCAGACCGGACGGGAAGACAAGCCAGGCAAGGCGCCTCATGTCGGCGCCCTACGCGGGTTGCCTGAGGCGTAGCGCGCGACGCTCACGCCTCGTGCGCACGCAGGAAGCGGAAAAACTCTACGCCTTCACGCAGCCGTCGTTTCATCATCTCCCAGCTCGTCAGCATCTCGCGCAGGATTTCCCAGATCTTCGACGGGCGGAAATAGAAGCGCTTGTAGAAGTTTTCGAGATGGTGATAGATGTCTTCGCGCGACAGATGCGGATAGCCAATCGCCGCAAGCTGCACACCTTCCTTGCTAACGAGGTTGATCACCTTGTTCTCTTCGAGCCAGCCGTTTTCGACGGCCTGGTTATACAGCGTCGTACCCGGATAGGGCGCTGCCAGCGACACCTGGATCGTGTGCGGATTGATTTCCTTCGCGTACTCGATGGTCTTTTCGATGGTTGCCTGCGTCTCGCCGGGCAGACCGAGGATGAAGGTGCCGTGAATCTTGATGCCGAGCTTGCGGCAGTCTTCGCTGAAGCGCCGCGCGATATCCGTGCGCAGCCCCTTCTTGATGTTCAGCAGAATCTGGTCGTCGCCCGATTCGTAGCCGACCAGTAGCAGCCGCAGACCGTTTTCCTTCATGATCTTCAGTGTCGCATACGGCACGTTCGCCTTTGCGTTGCACGACCACGTGACGCCCAGCTTGCCGAGCCCACGCGCGATTTCTTCGACGCGCGGCTTGAAGTCAGTGAACGTGTCGTCGTCGAACATGATCTCCTTGACTTCGGGCATATTGTCGCGAATCCATTTCACTTCTTCGAGCACGTTTTCGACCGAGCGCGTGCGGTAGCGATGGCCGCCCACGGTCTGCGGCCACAGGCAGAACGTGCACTTCGAACGGCAGCCACGGCCCGTATAGATCGAAACATACGGATGCTTCAGATAGCCGATGAAATAGTTGCCGATCTTCAGATCCCGCTTGTAGATCGGCGCGACGAACGGCAATTCATCCATGTTTTCGAGGATCGGCCGCGCTTCGTTGTGTTCGATCGAGCCGTCCGGGGCGCGATAGCTGAGCCCCTGAATCTGTGCGAGCGGCTTGCCTTCGGCGACTTCCTTGCAGGTGAAATCGAATTCCTCGCGGCACACGAAATCGATCGCCTCGCTGGCGGTGAGCGAGTTGTGCGGATCGACGGCAACCTTGGCGCCCACCATGCCGACCAATACCGAAGGCTTGCGTGCCTTCAGGTCCTGCGCGAAGAGAGCATCGGTCGGGAACGACGGTGTGCTCGTATGGATGATCACAAGATCATATTGCTGCGCGATGTCGAGCGACGCTTCGACGGACAGGGCGTCGGCCGGCGCGTCGAGCACGCGGCTGTCCGGCACAAGCGCGGCCGGCTGGGCGAGCCACGTCGGATACCAGAAGGAACGGACTTCACGCTTCGCCTGATAGCGCGAACCCGCGCCGCCATCGAAACCGTCGTAGGAAGGGACCTGCAAAAACAGCGTTTTCATGATTGCTCCGGCAGGCTGTGCTGAGCCTGGTGGCGTGATGAATGTTCTGACAGTCGACTTGCATGCCGGACGGCGAGTCCGAGCGGATGGTCTGCTCGGAGGACCCGTGTTCCGCACATTATATTTGTGCAGCATTCGGGCAACGTCTGGCTCGACCGGAATCCGCAGTGCGTTTGCGCATTCACATGCTGCTGCGCGTCGAGAGTATGTCGAGGCATTCTATTGAATGAGGTGCTCGTTCGATCGACCGTCGACGGTTGACTGACACAGCCGGAAAATTTTTGATGGGTGGAAGACTCGAACACACTTTCGATTCTCTTACTAATGCCGATCAGAAGATCGTTCTGGCGCATCCTGAAAACGACCTTGTCGTCTGTCCCGGATGAATGAACGAGATGGTATATAGCTATCCTGAAGGAAATTTTCAGAACAAGTTACCTCACGCCGGAGGATACACTGAAACTCTTACATTTTTATTTCTACTGCCGGATTTTTCGGTTTCGGCGGTCGCATTTAACTGGAAAAACGGAGATCCGGTATTTAAGGATAACTAACTTAAGCGGCAAGACGCTCCAACACTGCAGTGCCCGTCACGCTTTCCCATGTCTCGAAGGCTTGGGCGCGTAGCGCATCCACGCCAAGCTGCCCGCAAGTTGACAGTACCCGTGGCTGTCCCAGCAGCGTCCGCTCACGCACGCGGCGACGGCACTAGGCCTGACGCGTGACTGCCTGAAAGGGTGGGTTAAGCGTTTCCGCGAATGGCTGCTGGTGCTGGATGCTTCAGGCCAGTACGAGCGGCGGGTCAAGCTCGGCCTGACGCCGCCGTGGCCAATCCATCGGTGTACACACTGCAACGAAGAGGCGCCGGCCAGGCCGCACGGATTCAAACGCACGCGCTCGCAGTCCGCGCAGATGCTCAAGCGGCGCCTGTTTCGCTGCACGGCCTGCAACCGGTTCTTTGGCGTAGCGGTTAAAGATCTCCGCCATGACTGATCCGGCATCGATGTTACGCGTCCATCATTTCAGCGTCCTGATCCTGAATCGCACTAGACCTCGACGACGCGTGAGACCGCGTCGCTATGCTAAAGTAATCCAGCGGCATCCAACCAGGGGAGAGCGTCATGAATCGCGATGTGCACCAGGCGGTTGCGTCCTCAAGGCTTTTCACGTTACTCGACGAACTCGAGACTGCGCTGCCAGCACTGACCCGCGCGCCATCGCTGCCGGCGACAGACTGGCACGACCTCGGTCGTCGTCTGAGCGGTTTGCGTGCATTGCTCGGCAGTGGGAAAGACGAGGGTCGGCCTCGCCGGGCAGATTCGGTTTCCCGTCGCAAAGCCGCTGTCGCGACCACCTCGGCGACATTGTTTTAAGGTTGTGTGGTGCGTGGCGGCACGGCCGCTGCCAAAGCGACGTCACCTTAAATCGCTTCCTGCGGTGTGTGCGACGTGCCAGCAATGGATGCCGATGAACCAGCCACCGCCGCCGCGACGCGGCATCTATCTTTGCCCCAAATGCCGCAAGCCGCTACGCCGGCGCGACGACCTCGTGCCACTGCGGTGGGAATGTTCGGCGGCTCCAGTCTGTGCGTACACACAGGCTGATGACTGCGGTCACCCAGCACCACCGGACGAAGCGCGCAGCGTTGCCGGGAGCGCCATTGCCCGACCGGCCGCGAACACGTCGCCGCGATCGTCAAAGCCTGGTCGGATCGGAGAGCGTTGTCCCGACTGCGGAACAGGGTTACTGGTCCAGAAAACCCTCAAAAGCAACGGAAAGCCGTTCATCGGATGCAACCGGTTTCCACGGTGCCGGTTCTTCAAGTGGCTGGGTGGCTAAACATCTTGCGGCCGTCGTCGAGGAAAATTCGGCACTGCGAGTGCCTTGCCGACTACGACGTAGTGTGGTTGTCGTTTGACCACGGAACAGGTATATGCCCGCTATTCCCGGTGTCATCGCTGATGGCCACTACCGCCGTAACAGTGGCGTTCCCACTTTCGAGGGCCGTCTTACCGCTTTCCATCGGCTTAGTCATTTCTTACGCGTCCCGTTTGCGCTTGAGGTGTGCATCTAGGCGACATCGAAGCGCGGTCCTACGAGACGGAAACCGTATTCGCTGTGCGCCTAGCCGCAGTGCACAAGCAATGGAATCAAAGGCTTATCGTTCGCGCGTATTGACGTCCTAGGTGCCGTTTCGCGGGAAGCCCACATCCTTTCCCAGTAAGGCTTTGCGGGCAGATGGCGTACGTTTTCGCCCGAACCCTGAGAAGGGCACCCCTGTGGTGCCCGCGAGTTACAGCTGCAGGAACTGCTGGATCGCGTATTTTGCTGCCTTGATTTCCGCGTTCGTTGCCGTTTCGCCCTGGAAGACAATCTGCCGCGCCGTAAAGCTCCAACTACGCAGCTGATCGACAAGCGCGACTCCCGGGCGAGCCAGGCTTTTAAGGGGTGTTTCCGTCGCCCAGCCCCGCACGGTGGTTGTAATCGGGAGTCCCGTGAACCGCCCCGTGATTTCATTCATCTCAGCGTCCGAAATCACCAAGACTGCTCGATAGCCGTCTTGTTCGTTGCCCTTCGACGGACCGACGTATAGCCGGACTATGTCGCCCGTCTCCGGGATGCCATTTACCATTTCGTTCCCTACGCATCGCGTGTTGGGTCATCCGGCCCCCCGAGTTCGTTTCCGACCGGGTCGCCGAAATCAATTTCCTCGTGGCGCTTGAGCTTGCCTTCCCGGAATTGCTGGATCAGGCGTTCGCGCGAGAATAGCGGAATGGATTCGTGCGCCTGCACAATCACGATTCCGTTCTCCACTTGGACATCGACCTCCTGACCTTCCGCAAATTGAGCCTCACTCGCCAAATTGGCGGGTATCCGAACGGCGAGGCTATTGCCCCACCGCTTTATCCTTTGCACTGCCATTTCGATATCTCCGGTCGGAACCTCTGTCAGCACGGCACCGTTGAACACGTGCTGGGTAGGGAGATCGCGCTCTCCACCACGTATCTACCCACGTTGATACATTCATCATAAAGTATGCCGGATCACGTGTCAACATCCGTTTATACGTCGAGATACGCCGAATGAGAAAACGTCGTGACCAGGATGCGGTGCGTCGTCCAGCGTGCCGCCGTTTTTGCGAGACGCGGTGATGCCGGTCGCACGGAAGGTGTAGTTACCGATCTTCGTGCCGATGCCGGCGGCGGCATCGCATACGCGTTCGCCTGCGGCAGTGGCGTGTTACTGAGCTGGCTGGTGCCGCGCCGGATCGTGCGGAACAGCGGACCTTTTAGATCGGCAGCGATGCCGGTGCCCTCGAAGTATGCGTGCAGATACGCCTCGAGCGTCTGATGACACGGCATCTCGTGACGCTTGCCGCCCTTTTCGCGCAGGCGCACCCACAGCCGCTTGTTCTGCACGTACACGTCCTCGACCCGCATCGCGAGCGCAGCGCCCACCCGCGCGAATGAAAACACCATCAGCCCAATCAACGCCCGATCCCGCAGCCCAATGGGTGTGCTGACATCGATGCTATCGAGCAGCTGTCGCGCTTCTACGTGTCCAGCACCGGCGTCTTACCCTGGCGGGCGGTGTGACTGGGCCCGCGTACCGACGCGGCCGGATTGTGCGGCACCATTTGCCCGATGACGAGTCAGTCGAACAAATGGCGGATGGCCGCCAGGCGTTGCTTGATGGTCGGTGCCGATAAGGTCTGCGTCTGCAGCTCGATCCAGGCCGCCACGTGCAGCGGCTGCACCTGTGCGACGTGCGGCCACGCCGGCGAGAAGCGTGTTGCAGGTGGCTCTAACGATGGCGAAACGGCGACCTGTGCTGCGTGCGGCAGACCTGTGACGCTCGATGGGACTTTAAAGATGCTGGTCGTGTGGCTCTTGCAGCAATTCAGGTAACTGGCCGCTCCTTGGCTTGTTTTGCGGTCGCGCTTTGACAGACATCGTGACATGACACGCGACCCCGCCAGCACCGATTTACCGTTGGTGCGCAGCTGTTGTAGCGGGATCCGCAGGTAACCGCTTCTAGTAGCCTTGCGGTGTTCGGGTGCGGGATATTCATGACCGGCGCGGCGTGTCCCATTTACGGATTCACGGCAAGGGCGGCAAGACCCGAGACGTAACAAGCAGTAACGATTTCGACCGGGCCGCAGCCCCGCGTTCGCGAATTCGCACGTTCGAACGGAGTCAAAAGTGAAACAGACCAGCGATGTCTGGTTCGAGGGCGATCCGCAGCCGATCTGCGTGGATCGCGCCTTGCGAGGAGGGAAGATGAAGTCGACCACGTTCCGGATCCTCGCCGGGATGCTGGCAAGCCTGATCCTCGGAGCATCATCGGGCGTGCATGGTGAAAGCGAGGTCCAGCCGGTGCCGCAGGCCGCCGCGCCGTTGACGGCAGAGCAGCTCGATCAAATGCTCGCGCCGATCGCGCTCTATCCTGATCCGCTCGTCGCCCAGATCCTGATGGCGGCGACCTATCCGCTGGAAGTCGTCGAAGCCGATCGCTGGGTTCAGCAGCCAGGCAACGCGGCGCTCCAGGGCGGGCAGTTGACTGACGCGCTCGAGCAGCAGCCCTGGGATCCGGGTGTGAAGTCGCTCGTGCCGTTTCCGCAGGTGCTGAAGATGCTCGATGACAACCTCGAGTGGACCGAGCGCATTGGCGACGCCTTTCTGGCCAGCCAGCCGGCGGTCATGGATTCGATCCAGCGCCTTCGCCAGCGTGCGCAGGCGGCAGGCACGCTGCAGTCGATACCGGAGGAGGCGGTCAACCAGGTCGGGCAGGACATCACGATTCAGCCCGCCAGCGCGGACACCGTCTACGTTCCGGTCTACAACCCAACGGTCGCCTATGGCGCGTGGCCTTATCCCGCTTATCCGCCCTACTATTTCCCAAATAACTTCTACGACGCGGTGCCCGGTCCGTTCGGCTTCGGCTGGGTGAGCGTAGCCATAGTCGTTCCGCTGTGGGGTTGGGAGCATTGTGACTGGCATCGGCACCACATCGACCTCGACCGCGACCGCTTCGCCGACCTGAACCGCCACCATCGGCCGTCGGGAGTCGAGTGGACGCACGATCCGTGGCATCGGCACGGCGTTCCGTACCGCGACCGGGTCGTGCAGAGCCGGTTTGCGTCGAACGCCGGGTCGCCGGATGCGCGCCCGGCCTCGCGCGGAAATCCGGCAGCGTTGGCCGTTCCTTCATCGCGCACCGTGCCGGCCGTCGCGGGGATGCCGGGGGGCGCGCATCCGCAGGCGGCTCCGGTGCCGGCGCCGCAGGGTCCTCATGCGCAGACGCCTCGGGTGTGGACAGCGCCCCGCGCAGAGGTGACGCCGGCGCCACAGGTTCCCCACGCGCAGATGCCTCAGGTATGGACGGCGCCGCGCGCACAGGTACCTCAGCCACCGCAGGTTCCTCACGCGCAGACGCCTCAGGTGTGGACAGCGCCCCGCGGAGAGGTGACGCCGGCGCCACAGGTTCCTCATGTGCAGATGCCTCAGGTATGGACGGCGCCGCGCGCACAGGTACCTCAACCACCGCAGGTTCCTCACGCGCAGACGCCTCAAGTACTGTGGGCGCCTCCAGCGCAGATGCCGCAGCCGATGCCGCGGCCAGCCGCTGTGGTGATGCCGCACGTCGCGCCAGGCTTCGTACCGTCCGGTCGCGGCCCTGGCATGCAGGCGCCGCCAGCCATGCCCGGACGCGTCAGCGGCATGCTAGCGCCCGTATTCCGTCCTGCGGGCGGGGTGGCGCGGCCGGCGACGTCGGACGGCGCCAGGACACACTGAAGAGCCGCAAATCGGGGTTATCGTACTTTCCGTGCGAAATCTGGCGGTTTGATCGTCAAAGTCCAGGTGGATCAACAACTTGCAAAATCGCCGAAGGCGAGAAAGTTCCAGAACCGCCAAGCCTTACTGCAAGCGGCTCTTCACGCGACTACCGCCAGATTTTGCACGATCCGGACGATTACCCCACACGGCGCAAACTGTGCCTGAAGGACGGAGGACTTTAGTTCCTCGACATCAGGCGTCGTACCTCGGCCTGCAGGTCGACGCGGATGCGGACGCAGACGATCGTGCGGGTGCTCCGCTGGTTGCCCAGGAACTCGTTGAAGTCGGGCTCCCGGATCGGCTCACCAATCGGATGGGGTTAGCTGGGCGGCGACAATTATTCTATTTTGATGTGCGTCCGGCTTTGCCGCGTTCGGCGCCCGGAGTTCGCGTCGCTTTCGCCTGTGTCAACCGGGATTCCGCTGCAACGGCGCGCGCCTCCAGCGACGCCACGAGCGGCACTGTGACTTCCAGTTTGCTGCGCGCCGCAGTCAGTTCGCCCACCAGATTTTCCCGCTCGGCTTGCAGCTTTATTAATTCGGCATCTTTTTTTTCCGTCGTCTCCTTGTGCTGCTCGATGATGCAGGTTTTCTCAGCCAGTTCGGCGCGCAGCGCGCTCAGTTCGGTCAGCGAGGACTCGTTCTTCTGCTGCATTTTCACCACCAGGGCTTCGGCGCGCTTCTGGTCGGCGCGCGCCTCGCTGATCTGCTTCATCATGTGTTTTTGGTCGCCTTCCATGCGCTTCATTACCTTGTCCAGTTCCGTCTGGAACGACTGATCGCGCATAACAGTCGCGGTGCGCAGTGCGCCGACTTCCTGTTCGTGCGCCGCACGCAGCGCGTCGAGCTTGGTTTCGCCCAGTTCCCGCGTGTCGTCGAGCTGCTTTTCGAGCGCGGCGATGCGCGCGTGCGCGGCTTCCGTGGCCGCTGCATGGGCCGCTAGCTGGCGTTCCAGTTCGACGATCCGGGTCGCGTATGCCTCCAACTGGGTCAGAAATCGAGCCTGCTCTGCGGCCGCCGCACCCGCACGTTCGGCGTACTCCCGCCGATCTGCGGCGATCAGGAGGGCGGCGGCTTCACGGGGACGTAAACGGGTATCGCTGACACGGCTCATGGCGGCATCGCTCGGGAGGTCGGTGGGAGGGAGCAGCTATCTTATTGTATAGCGTGCTTCGGCGACAGATTCGCGTGATCGGTAAAGGACGCATCGACACGGCACGGTTTCGGCGTCGTCCGCAATTCGCTTCGTGTCTGGCTCGCGGCCGCCAAGAGGTCAGTTACGCGTGCGACGGGCCGATCCAGCGCGACCTCAAGAATCGACGCCAAATCCTCTCTGAGGCCCAGAGCTTTCGTGAGCTGTTCGCTGGACTCTATCGCTCAAGCCACCTGCGCCACGCCCAACTGCCGGATCGGCTGGACGCGCCTTCACAGCTAAGCGCTTCATGAGCCTGTTGCCGTCGCGCATGAGCATCCTCGAGGCGAACGCGGTCGCGCCGTGATCCCAGTGGACGGCCGTGTGCGGCCAGTTGCGGCCATTCGTCACCACGTTGAGCATGCTTTTTGACGGTCTGCTACGGCCTTCGAACCGGCCGTTCTTGCGCCTTTGCGCGGTCCATGCCCGGCATCGAGATTTTCAGTTCGACTTCGATGCCGAAGCAATTGGGGATCTGTCCGATCCCGACGCTGCCGTCGATGGCGACGTCCTTCGGCAAGGCGATCTTGTCGCGCGCGCTGACGGACTTCAGCGCGCCGATGAAGCGCGCGCTATATCCCGGGGCGAAGAGTTGTTCGGGGTTCGTGCCATCGCCGCCTCCGCCGCCGAGTTCCTTCGGCAGGGTCAGCTTGAGATCAAGGTTGCTCTCGGAACCGTCGCACGTCCGTCGCGCCCGCCGGTGACGTGCGCATGAGCACGGTACAGGACTTTTTCAATTTTCATTCGAGACTACTTCGTGTCAGGGTGGTCGACAACTTTCCGGTGTCGCAGCAAGGGGAAGGCTGCGCCGTGAAGCGTCATCCACAACCATACCCAAAGCCACGGTCACCGGCGTACACGGGGCGGATTACAGCTTTATGTAATAGCGGTCCTTCCCCCTGCTCACTATCATCGAGGCAAGATAGGACTCTGAAGCGAACCCCAGCTCGGTGAGCGTTCAATGCTCCGGCCTGTTGGCACGCCGTTGCCCGCGCATCGCGCGGCCGACACACGGCGGGACCGTTCGTGCCGATGCAATACGGGCAGCCGGACAATGCCATCGTCGCGCGCTGAAATGCGCGGCGCTTACGTTCGATCATGCCGAACGCAGGCGCGGTGCAGGTAACGGCCCCCGGGCGTAACGACCAAAGCTGCGCGTATCCATCCCTGGAGCATTTTCTCTCCCTATCACCTCGCGTTTCGGAGACGTACATGAGCAAGAAAGTTGCGGAAATCATTGTCGAAGTTCTCGAACAAGCGGGCGTAAAGCGCTGCTACGGCATCGTGGGCGACACGCTGAATCTCATCGCTCACCACATCAACGAAAGCGACATCGAGTGGGTCCATGTGCGCCATGAGGAGGCGGGAGCGTTCGCCGCCGAAGGCGAAGCCATGTTGACCGGCAACCTGACGGCCGTTGCGGGAAGTTGCGGGCCTGGCAGCCTTCACTTCATTAACGGCCTGGTGGACGCCAACCGCAATCGGGCTCCGGTTATCCTGATCGCCACCCAGGTGGCGAGCGAGGAAATCGGCTTTAACTTTCCGCAGGAAGTCGATTTCAAGGCGATCTACGGATCGTGCAGCGTTTTTTGCGACATGATCATTACGCCGGAGCAGGCACGACGCAAAACGGTGATTGCCTGTCAGACCGCAATTGCAAAGGGTGGCGTAGCCGTGCTGATCGTTCCGGTTGACATCGCGCATGCCAATGCGAGCGATGACGTCCCGTATTCCGTCCACACGAATGTGCCCGTTGTCCGGCCTAGTGACGCAGACCTCGACCGTGTCGCTGAAATCCTGAATTCAGGCGACAAGATCGCGATCTATGGGGGTTCGGGATGTCGTGGCGCCCACGCTGAGATCCTTGCGGTAGCTGAGCGGCTCAAGGCGCCCATTGCACACACGTCCCGCGCAAAGGACGTGCTTGAGCACGACAACCCGTACAACGTCGGCATGACCGGCATTATCGGCGGCGAAGCGGGCTATCTGGCGGTATCCGAATGCGAGACCTTGTTGATGCTTGGCGCCGACTTTGCCTGGCGGCAGTTCTACCCGGAGAAGGCCAAGATCGTTCAGATCGACATGGCACCCGACCATCTCGGCCGCCGGCATCCGGTCACGCTAGGGCTGGTGGGAGATATCAAGGCCACGATGGAGGCGTTGCTGCCGCGCCTTAAACCGCGCACGTCTACCGAGTTCCGCGACAAGCTCGTCCAACGGCATGCCGCTGCGCTGGAAACCCACCTGTCCAAGGCGGTTGCGTCGGACCGCGGGACAATTCCTCCCATCTACCTGACCGAGCTCATCAACCGGCACGCAGCGAGCGATGCA
>Ga0185299_10007696_pt1 | contig 10916 bp, 10 predicted proteins | sample PaiPotPPA55metaG_FD_128002 | JGI IMG/M metagenome (GOLD analysis project Ga0185299, IMG submission 128002) | Iron sulfur acid spring bacterial and archeal communities from Banff, Canada, to study Microbial Dark Matter (Phase II) - Paint Pots PPA... ...
TACGGCTTCCGCCCGAAATGTAAGGGAAAGCTCCAGCCTTTGCTCCCGGCTCTTTCACTCAACCAAAGTCGGCAAAGGCTGGAGCCTTCGCTTACACCGGGCGCACAAATTGCCGCGCGTATTGGACGGTATCGATTTCTTGAACTTTTTTGTCATGCCGAATCGATTTGATTCGTGGAAACCGTAGAGCGAGCCCGCTCGCATGGCGATCGCTCGGCTGAACGGCATCAAAAGCGACCTCCAGAACTATCTCAGGAGTAACCTCGCGAAAATGGCCTTCCTTTCGGATAGTGGTTCGAAGGAAGTGCTCCGTTAGCTCTTCGATTTCCTCGTCTCGAAGTCCGGAATAAGCTTTTCCAATTGTTTGCAATGCGCCGGTTTCTTCGTCTCGAACGGAAAACGTATAGTCACTGAGCACATGACTGCGTTTGCCGTGGCCCTGTTCGACTCCGACTATTACGACATCGAGGGTTGCTAGCTCTTTTTTGAATTTGATCCAACTGCCGCCACGACTCCCAGGCGTATAGAGGCTGTCTGCGTCTTTGATCATCAAGCCCTCCTGAGATTGATACCTGGCTTTCTGATACGCTTCGTCTATGTCCTCGATAGAAGTAATTTCCAGTATTGGAGAGACTCTGACTCGATCCGGAAGCATCAGCTGGCTTAACCGTCGCCGTCGCTCGCTCAATGGTGTTCTTAATAGAGTCTCGCCGTTCAACCGGAGCAAATCAAACACCATATAGAGGACTGGAATATCTTCGGTTTCGAAAAAGTCGAGAGTGCGCTTCCTCCCGAGCCGTCGTTGCAGATCAAAGAATGAGAGTTTTCTGTCTGGGCCGAAGGCCACAACTTCGCCATCGAGAATTAGATCTTCGGCGAATCGAAGTCCAGCCAGCTCCGGAAATTCCTGAGAAATATTGCGTAAATCACGGCTATAGAGTTCCGTCCGAGAAGAGGTTGCGTGAAGCTGGGCCCGAATTCCATCGTACTTCGCCTCGGCGAGAGCAGTTTGTGCCGTGAACTCCGACCGCACACGATCCCAAATCGTTTCGGCCGTAGATTCGGGAATCGCTAACATACATCTGACCGGCCGAAAGAGCGTGAGGTTAGCGGCATTAAGTCGATTTGTTTTCGCGAGCTGTGCCGTCTCACCGATATCTCCTGTTAGCATATTCACTTCTTTGACCTGTTCAAGGCTCGCTCCGAATGCGGCCGCGATCGCTTCTTCTAACAGGCCTTCCTTTAAGCCGATGCGGAGATCTCCTGTCATGATGCGTACAATGTAGTTACCGGATTCGGGGTCAACCGTCCGGAGCCAATCAGTAAGGAGCGCCGCTTTCGCGACGGTGCCGGTAGCATTCTGCATAGCAGCGAACCGCTCGGAAACCTCCCGGATAGATATTTCCCTGCCGATTGTTCGACCCAACAATACTTCGTAAGCAATACGGCCGGCATCTCCGTATCCTGCGGAAATACTGCGAAAACGTGATTCGCTCAGGCCGCTTGCCTGGATCAATGCTTTGCGGATGACCGCCCAGCCGACTTGCAATGTTTTTCCGATTGTGCGGGAAAAAGCGTGTCCAGTAAGAAATGTGGCAACGACAGGTAGTTCTTCGTCCGTCAGCGAGACCAGATAGTTGGATAGAGTTTCAATTTTTCCGAGCTTGCCTGTCAGGCGTGCAATCTGGTTGCAGATTTTAGTGAACTGAAGAAACCCGGATTCGGGTAAATCGTTGATATCCTGAATCGGGATCGATTGAGCCGCAGGTACGCTTAAGGGAAGTGCAAATTCGAGCTGATTATCGTCGCCAAGACTCCATGCCTCGATACCTCTGCGCCGGAGATCTTCGGCGAATTCACGGGCGAACCCATGGACAGTGAAGACCCGCTTCGGCTGTATCAACTCTACATATCTTATCAAGTCTGGATAATCTGCGTGATCGGACAACGGGAAAGCGGCATCACACTGGTATCGATGAATTGCCGCCGAATTGAGCGCCCACCCGGTCAGGATCGCTGTTCGCCGGTTCTTGATTCGTTGAACCAGCCTTGTCCGATTCGCGGTCGGGGGACAGATGACCACGCTACCAGCGGCTCGACTTTCATCGTACGGAAAATAGGCAGGGAGCGGTTGATGCAACTCCTCGTAAAGTTTAGTCATTTTGTAGACGCTTGGATGTAGCAGAATGCGGAGCCCGCTTCCATCAAGCCCCGATAGAATTTCCTGTGCTTTTCCTAATGAGTAACCGAACAGGATTGGCACGAGGTCCTCTTCAAGGGTCTCTACACAAAACTTCGTCAGTTCGGCAATCACCTGCTCAAATGACGGGAATATATATTTAGGCAGCCCGTAGGTGGTCTCCATGATCAAGGTATCCGCGTGAAGCCATTCAATAGATTCAGCGGACTTCCCTTGCCTCAACTTGAAGTCTCCGGTGTAGAGTAGAGATTCGCCTCTCAATTTGATGTGGACCTGGGCTGAGCCGAAAATATGCCCCGCGGGCAGCAATGTGACCGAGGCACCGCGAAAATACACCTGAGAGCGGAATGGGAGTAAGTGTTCGACTCTTCCGCCCGGCAATCGAGTCGCCATCAGTTTGGCAGTGATTTCCGACAGAATTACTTCCCGATGATTCCCGATGTGGTCGGCGTGTGCGTGCGAAACAAATGCCGTGTCGCGCTCATCCTGCGGATCCAACCAGAGATCCAATTCCGGAAGGAAAATCCCGCGTTCGAAGGTGACCTTCATCATCTCAATTTATTCGTTTTGGAAAGTAAACCTAGTGTACCGTCTCACATATAATGGTGATGTCGTTGCGTTCAAAATGGGCCGCCGGCAAGGGAAACGTGTCGGCGTGTCGGCGTCAGGGGAACTAAGACTGCAAACGCCCACACGCCGATCCGCCGATCCGCCGATACGTTCCTCCGAGGGGCGGCCAACTCTTCCGTTATTGAAGAAACTCCTGATTGACACCTCGGTGGCTTCGGAGTTTGATCGCTCTTCATGAGATGTCTGGTCCTTGGGGCATTCTCGGCCATGCTGGCCGGAGTCATCATAGTTAGAGCCGAGAATCCGTTGCCGATCGAGAGCGCCAACGTGTTGCCGGAAGCGATCAGTGACGATTTTGAGTTCCGAAAGTTCGAAATATTTCGCAACGCGCCTATTGTCCCTGGCGCGACTCCAATCCCGACGAAGGATCTGATGGTTGACTTCGAGCGGAAACACAGGCTCTGGGGAGCGCTCCTTGCTGCGGACGTTTCAGCCAAGACAGGCCAATATTTCACCTTTTTCTGGCGTGCCAAAAGATCTGCAAACGTCACCATTCGCTTGGAATATCGGCAAGCTAATTTGAAGAACTACGTGCAGGCCAGGGAATTGTATTACGCGAATGCGAATGGGAGCCATAGTTCAGAATTTGCGATCGTGGGAAACGATTACGAGAACGACGGACCGATTACTTCTTGGAGAGCGATTTTGATCGAGAATCGAAAAATTGTGGCGCTTCTCCAGTCTCGAACATGGCTATGAGGTCGCTTGCGAGTCTTGAATTTGACACCTAAACACGGGGGAAGATATATTTCGGTAGTTCTGTGAATTCGCCACCTACCATCTTGGTTGGGATAACGAGCCGAGCTGTCCATGTCAGGGTGGAGGGCAAAGGTTCGTTCCAGAACAGCCCTGCTTTGAAGGAGTTCTCAAAGCACATGTTGGAGCGGGGCTACCGCCATTTTGTAGTAGATTTGAATGGGTGCCCTGTAATGGATTCGACCTTTATGGGCACACTGGCGGGGATTGCATTGCGTCTGCGAGAGTTTGGTAACGGTTCGCTTTTGGTCCGCAATGCCAACGAGCGTAACTGGGATCTGCTCCAGAACTTGGGGTTAAACAACCTGTTCGACGTGGAGTCGAAGGGGTCCGAGTTGGCAACGGAGAACCTGGTTGGGGCTTCTCCCTTAGAAGCTGATAATCCGATCGATCGTTCGGACCAGGCTGAGTGCATGATTGAGGCACACGAGGCTCTGGTCGACGCTGATCCGGAAAACTTCGCGCGATTCAAGGATGTACTCGAGTATTTGAAACAAGATCTTCGTGCTGGTTCCAAATAGCCTAATTCAATGTGGTCCTTTTTGCTCATAGGACTACTCACCGCCATTGTCATCGTACTGATCGCAGTAGTTTTCAGGCAGGTCCGGATAATCGAGGAACTCAAGCGAGCACGAGAAGAATTACAGGTTGAAGAAAACAGGGTTTTCGATTTTTTGCACGGCCTGGGTGAAGCCTTCTCGGACGACTTGCGCTCCTCTGATCTGCATCGGTTAATCGTCGAAGGAGCGACACGAATTACAGATGCGCACGGGGGGGCGCTCTATCTGGTGGACCGGACCGGTAAGTTCCTGGTTCCGAGTTTTATTTCGAAGGATTGTCCCCCTCTCGTGGAGGTTCCGCGGCACATCTCCCAGCAAAGTCTGAATTCGCCGCTGGCGCTGGAGAGTTATCTCCGACTCCATACGGTAAAATCTGGTGAGGGTCTGCTTGGCGCAGTTTGGGAGCGAAAGGAGCCCCTGTTTCTCTCGAGCAGGGATGCGGATCCTCGCCTTGAACGCCTTAGACATTCCGCTCTTGAGATGGATTCGGTGATGATTGGTCCACTCGTCTATGGCAACCAGAATCTTGGGGTGCTGGCGGTCGCGAATGGGCCGATGACCACACCCTTTTCTCCTTCGGATTTTGTGGTTTTTCAGTCGATCGTCGAGCAATCGGCATTCGCGCTCTACAATGCGGTGGTCTATTCGGAGGCGAGCGAGAAAAGAAGGATCGACCGCGATTTGGATGTGGCCCGCGATATTCAGCGAATCCTGTTACCGAACGCTGCACCTGCATTTGAAGGGTTCGAAATTGCCGGGCTCAATATCCCTGCGAGCCATGTGAGCGGCGATTACTACGACTACATAAAATTGGATGATCAAAGTCTTGGGATAGCGATCGCGGATGTTTCCGGCAAAGGAGTGCCGGCTTCCTTAATCATGGCCATGTGCCGCAGCGTGTTGCGCTCGGTTGCTCGCTCGAGTCAATCTGCCGCCGCGGTCTTACACGAATTAAATCGCCAACTCTATCCGGACATCAAGGAAGATATCTTTATCAGCATGGCTTACCTGATTGCCAAAAAGGCAGATCCCGAACTTGTCCTGGCCAGAGCTGGTCACGACGCTCCGTTACATTACCGCGTGCAGGATAACTCCGTGGCAAAGATTAACCCGCCCGGTATGGCGCTAGGAATTGACAGCGGAGGCGTTTTCAATAGGGTAACGGGCGATTTCAAGGTCCGCCTTGAAACCGGTGATTGCTTAATTTTGTATACGGATGGCGTGACCGAAGCTTTAGACGTCAATGGCTTGGAGTTTGGAATATCGAGATTGATCGAGGCGATTCAGGCCGGTGCTGCTGACGGAGCTCCAGCGATCTTAAGTCGCGTGACCGGCGACTTGAAGATGTTTGTAGGCAGCCATCCGCAGAATGACGATATTACGCTAATCGCGATTCGGAAGTTATGAGTAAGGCTGACCCAGAGAAAGAATTTGAATTGGAAAACAAGTTGATTGAAGAGCTGCCACCTGCTCCACAAGCGGCAAAGTCAAATGCCTCTTCGGAAACGTCGGCTGGAACGAGAAATCCAGAAGCAGTGTCCCGGCTCAGTGAGGAACCGGTGAAGGAAGAAGGCGCAGGTAGTAATTTCAAGCAGACGAGTGATGCCCGGGAGCAACCTGGTCAATTGAAGATGGAGCTGGACAAATACAAGGATATCGCCCTTCGTTCGGTTGCTGATCTCGATAACTATCGAAAGCGGATGGCTCGAGAAAAGGACGACGCGATCCGCTACGCCAACGCCAATTTTCTAGAACGATTGATTCCGATTCTCGATAATTTTGACCTGGGTCTTCAGGCGGCCAAAGGGGGAGGAAGTCAGTCGGCGGTTATTGACGGAATGACGATGGTGTTCAAGCAGTTGCAGGAATTTCTGGCCAGTTGCGGTGTGGAAACGATTGACGCGACTGGAGAACATTTTGATCCGAATTTGCATGAGGCGCTCGCCCAAGAGGAGAACGCCCAAGTCGAAGAGGGCGTTGTTATCCGACAGCTCCGGAAAGGATACAAATTGAAGGATCGATTGATTCGTCCCGCGAACGTAGTGGTTTCAAAAGGGGTGCCCGTTGGCGAGGATTCTGCAAAGACCGGCGCTAACCCGCAAGAACCGCGCAAAAGCCAAGGCAACGAGCTCATTGCGGGTTAGAACGAATGGCTACGAAACGAGATTATTACGAAGTTTTGGGAGTTGATCGGAATACAAGCTCCGAGGACATCAAGAAGGCTTATCGCAAACTTGCCGTAAAGTATCATCCGGATAAGAATCCCGGCGACAGCGGCGCTGAGGAGAAATTCAAGGAGGTTGGGGAGGCTTACGAGGTTCTGATCGACGAAAACAAGAGAGCCGCCTACGATCGATTTGGACATGCGGCATTCGGCCCTGGGGCTGGTGTTGGCCGTGGAGCTGGCGGCTCTGGTGGTGGTTTCCACGATCCGTTCGATCTGTTTCGTGAAGTGTTTGGGATGGGTTCTGAGGGAGGCGGGGGGATTTTTGACCAGATATTCGGTTCCGGCATGGCCTCGCGAGATCGGAGCGGGCGTCAACGCGGTTCTGACCTAAGGTACGATCTGCAAATCACTTTGGAGGAAGCCTCGTTCGGGACCGAGAAGGAAATCGAAATCCTGAAGCACGAAACTTGCTCCCGATGCGGCGGCTCGGGAGCGGAATCAGGTTCTCGCGCAACGACCTGTTCAACCTGTCAGGGCCGCGGCCAAGTCATTACTTCGCGCGGATTTTTCCAGGTCTCACAAACCTGTCCGCGTTGTCGTGGAACCGGACAGTTGATCGAGCGGCCGTGCCGTGACTGCGGCGGAGACGGCAGGCTGGAAAAGAGGTCGCGCATCAAGCTTAAGATTCCGGCCGGAATCGATGACGGCGCCCGTCTCCGCTCTTCTCGCAATGGAGAGGCCGGAGTCCGAGGAGGTCCAACGGGTGATCTTTACGTGGTGATTCACGTTCGTGAGCACGAGATCTTTACTCGCGAGGATGACGATCTGTATTGTGACATTCCAATCTCATTTGCCACTGCGGCTTTAGGCGGCGAGGCGAAAGTGCCGACGATTCAGGGTCAGGCTCTATTGAAAATCCCTGCTGGAACCCAGAGCGGAACGCAGTTCCGCCTGCGCGGTCATGGCGTACAAAACATGGACACCAAGAACAGAGGAGATTTGCGCGTTCGAGTAATCGTCGAGGTGCCGACCAGATTGAATGGCGAACAGCGACGGAAGCTTGAGGAATTTGCGTCTTCGTGCGGCGACGATAACAGCCCGATGCACAAGAACTTCTTTGAAAAGGCTAAGGATTTTTTCCGTTAGTCGGTGAGCGTGCATCGGTTCTATATTCCGCCGGAGCGGTGGAAGCATCTGGTGTTGGATGATGCTGAGTCGCATCATTGCATAGACGTGCTCCGGCTCGGCGTCGGCTCGCGTGTCGTGATCTTTGACGGTCACGGGTCAGAGACCACTGCCGAGATAACGGCTGTCGGAAACGGAAGAGCCCATCTGAAAGACTTGATGTCTGTGAAAATGGAACCTCTTCGCTGCGCCATCACTCTTGCCCAAGCGATTCCCAAGGGAAAAAACATGGAATTAATTGTCCAGAAGGCTACGGAACTTGGCGTCGCGAAAATAGTTCCGCTTCTCTCCGATAGGGCGGTCGTGCACCTGGGTGACGACGAAGCGCGGAAGAAGAGGGAGAAGTGGCAACAGGTCGTGATCGAAGCGGCCAAACAGTGCGGCCAAAACTGGCTTCCGGAAGTTGCAGAGCCGATCACACCTAAGAAATTTTTTGCTGAGTTCGATCGGTACGAACTTCCATTGATTGCGTCTCTGCAGCATGATGCGCGGAGTTTCAAGGTTACATTGGCCGATTTTCGTGAACAACATGGACGACGTCCCGGTTCCGCTCTTATTCTCATCGGACCGGAAGGCGATTTCACGCCGGCGGAAACGTCATTGGCCAAAGGAGCCGGGTGTATCCCAGTAAGCCTTGGGCCGATCGTACTGCGAGCCGAAACGGCCGCAATCTACAGTTTAAGCGTGTTGGCGTATGAGCTGCAAGGCCAGGAAGCGTAAGCGGAATGTAAAGCCTTTTTCCTTGCCAATGATTTGCTCCAGAAGGATTCTCCCAGTCGTGATGCGTGGCGGGTGGGTATGCACTTCGTTGCTGTTTTTGTTAGCGTGTAACGCGCTCGGCTTCGATTGGACGCTCATTAAGCACGACGGACGCGATTACGTGCCCGTTGAAGATGTGGCGAAGTTCTACAGCTTCACCCAAGCCGACTATGCGAACGACACCGTTAATCTCGAGGGCGCTACTCTCCGGATGCAAGGCGCAGTTAACGCGCGGGAGTTATATCTGAACGGACTCAAGTTCATTCTCAGTTTCCCAATCATTAAGGTGGATAACAAGATCCTGATGTCCAGGATGGATCTAAGCAAGCTCGTGGAGCCGGTCCTGCGTCCGGCGAAAATCTCGACCGCGCCTGTTCATACAGTGGTTCTCGACGCGGGACATGGCGGCTACGATCAGGGCGCCTTCAGCATATTAGGGAACGAGAAAGACTTTGCGCTCGACGTCGTGGAGCGTGCGCGGGATCTATTGACAAAAGCAGGGTTCAACGTTCGTCTGACTCGGTCGGCGGATGTATTTGTTCGACTGGAAGACCGAGCCGCATTTACAAATCGGCAATCGAACGCGATTTTCGTGAGTGTGCACTTTAACGCTGGGGCGCGTGAGGATGCAGGCGGGGTGGAGACCTATAGCCTTGCACCACGCGGAGTGCCCTCCACGAACAACGCGAACGTGAGTTTGGTGGATTTCCAACCTTGCATCGGTAACCTACGTGACCCCGAAAATATCGCTTTAGCAACGGCGATGCACGCAGCACTGATTACCAAACTGAGAGTTAGTGATCGAGGGATCAAGCGAGCGCGTTTTATAGTCCTGCGCGACTGCAACATCCCGGCAGTGCTCATTGAAGGAGGCTTTTTGACGAACGCTCAAGACCGTGTTCGGATCGCGACGCCGATTTACAGACAGATGTTGGCTCAGGCGATTCTCCAGGGGGTGCTCTCTTACAACCGTGCGGTGCGACGACACGAAGCTCCGGATCAGATGATGGTCAGACGTGGCGATTCCTCTGAGCAGCCGGCGACCGATCCGGGAGCGTCCGTTTGGGACCCGCTTAGGCCGAATGCTTATACTCTCCCTGAAGATGTGCGAAAGTAAGTCTTCGCTTCGGCCAATTGGAGTATTTGACTCTGGTACTGGAGGCCTGACCGTCGTTCGCGCGTTGCGCGATCTGCTGCCGCACGAAGATATTTTTTACATCGGTGATACCGCGAGATTGCCTTACGGCGGCAAGAGCAAATCGACGATAGAACGGTACAGTATCGAAATCAGCGGCCTATTGCTGGCCGAGAACGCCAAGATGATTGTCGTTGCTTGTAATACCTCCTCTTCGTTAGCTATCTCAAAGCTTCAGGAATTGTTGAAAGCTCCTGTGGTCGGAGTCATTGCGCCTGGTGCCCGGGCGGCGGTGAAAGAGACGCGGATCGGTCACGTGGGAGTGATTGGGACAAAGTCGACTATCCAGAGTGGGGCTTACGAGAGGGCCATCCATGCCTTGAATTCTGATGTTCGGGTGACCAGCCAAGCGTGTCCGCTGCTTGTACCGCTGGTCGAAGAGGCCTGGTTGAACGAAGAGGTTACTCGAGAAGTACTGCATCGCTACCTCGATCCTGTGGTCGAGGCGGGCGTCGACACGCTCGTTTTGGGGTGCACGCATTATCCTTTGCTTGCGCCTTTGATCCAGGAGGTTGCCGGGCCCGGAATACGGTTGGTTGATTCCGCAAAGAACTGTGCGGTCGCCGTGAAGCAGACGCTGGCGGAATGGGGTCTGGACAATGTAAAGAAGACGACTGGGAAGTTGAACGTGGCCCTGACCGACAGCTCGAACTCGTTCCTGGCCACTGCCAAACAAGTCCTGCGGCTGGATATCGATTCAGTGGAGACGCGAATTGTTCAGGGAATGACGTTGCTCGAAACGACTTAGCCTGCCTCGCGCTCACAAATCCTTAGAGATTTTTGAGCGATGCAGGCTGTGGCAGCAGAATTCCCCGGCTGCGCCGAGAATTCTACTGCTTTTTGGAGAGAAGAGTTTAAAACACTTTGTTTCGATCCATTTGGTTTCAAAACCTGCTCTTAGACAGACGCGCAGCGTCTGTCTAAGAGCTTCCTAACCCGCAATGAGCGACTCGACTGAGCTCGCCGAAGTCTCGTCGATTCTTAAAGTTTGTGATTTTTGCGGGTTAGTGCGCGACAGCCCACCGATGCTGCCGGAATGTAACAGTCTCGGTTACACCGGCCGCGTCGAGCACGCCGGCTAGCTGCTCGTAGTGATCTGCGACTTGAACGTAGGAATGCGCGTCCGAGGCAGTCGTGATCGGGATCTGAAGCGCGACCGCCAGTTTTAAGATCGACCTGTGCGGATATTGTTCGCCGACGGCTTTTCGCCAACCGGCCGTGCTTGCTTCGATTGCCAGACCGGCTCTTTTCGCCAGCCCGACAATCGGTTCAAATAGCTTGGCCGGGTCATAACTCCGAGGGAACAACCCGTGAATCTTCACTAGATCAAGATGCGAAAGACAATCGATGTGACCGCGCGATATGAGTTTCTCCAACTCGCGCGCGTATTGATCGAACGCCTCCGCTGCGCCACGCGACTCGATCTGTTCAGCTTCACCGGCGCGGTCCAGCATCTCAGTCTCC
>Ga0185299_10007697_pt1 | contig 10916 bp, 6 predicted proteins | sample PaiPotPPA55metaG_FD_128002 | JGI IMG/M metagenome (GOLD analysis project Ga0185299, IMG submission 128002) | Iron sulfur acid spring bacterial and archeal communities from Banff, Canada, to study Microbial Dark Matter (Phase II) - Paint Pots PPA... ...
GCGCCCGTAGCTCAGCTGGATAGAGCGGCAGCCTCCGGAGCTGTAGGTCGGGAGTTCGAATCTCTCCGGGCGCACCATTTCTTCCACCGAGACACCAGTCGGCTAACGCTTCTACGTAGCTCCGTGTCGCGCGTCACAGGCTGCGCCGAACGAAATCCACAAACTGCTTCACGTCCGCTTCCGTCGTATCCCAGGAGCACATCCAGCGGACCATGGACTGCGCGTCATCCCACATATAGAAGAAGTAGCGCTTTTGGAGTTTCGCGATGGCGCGGCGGGGGAGCTTAGCAAAAACTCCATTGGCCTCGACCTTATAGGCAATTTTGACTTGGGGGATTTTGCTCAACTCCCGCTTTAGCAGTTGCGCCATACGATTGGAGTGCTGAGCGTTGCGGAGCCAGAGTTCGTCCTTGAATAAGGCCTCGAACTGGGCGGACAGAAATCGCATTTTGGAGGCCAGTTGCATTCCTTGCTTGCGGTAGAACTTGAAGTCGGCTGCGAGCTTCGGGTCAAAGAAAACGACGGCCTCGGCCCCCATGCCACCGTTCTTGGTGGCTCCGAAAGAAAGCACGTCTACGCCGAGATCGCGGGTGGCCTGGCGTAGGTCGAGACCGAGGGACGCGGCCGCGTTGGCGATGCGGGCTCCGTCCATATGGAGAAACATGCCGCGCTCGTGGGCGAAACTCGCTAACCGGCGAACCTCATCCTCTTTATAGACGGCGCCTACTTCCGTGCATTGAGTGATCGCTACAACACGCGGTTGAACGTGATGCTCGACCCCAATTCCGTGATACGCGGCGCGGACCGCTTCTACGGTTAACTTTCCTTCTTTAGTGGGAATCGGGATCAGCTTGCAACCGGTAAATTTCTCGGGAGCGCCGCATTCATCTACACAAATGTGAGCAGCCTCGGCGCAGATGACTGCGTGGTAGGAATTGGTGAGAGCTTTCAGGCCCAGGCAATTGGCAGCGGTCCCGTTGAACACGAAAAATACTTCGATATCGTTTCCGAAACGGCGCTTGAATTGGCTGACGGCGGAATGGGTGTAAGGATCGTCGCCGTATCCGACAACATGTCCTTGATTGGCGGCGGCAATTGCCTTCAACACCTCGGGATGGACTCCGGCGTTGTTGTCACTGGCGAAGCTGCGGGAAGGCTTCATAGGTCAACAATTTAGCAGACTTGCGACTTCACCCCGGTCTCCACTTTTCCTTTTTGCTTGACAACAATAATTGCGTAACCTTATGGTTACCTCTTATGGTCGGTTTGATTCCGATCAAGATCCAGTACAGACTGGCGAACCCGGTTTTGGATTCGATAGCGGCTCGAGTTCCGCTGTGGTTAACCAACCTGGTGTTGTCGCCCGCCAACTTTTTGAACCCGTGCCGGAGGGCTGACATCAAATTTATTTCAACCGGCAGAGAGGTAAGCGAATCCTCTAGTGAAGCTTTGTAGGCAAGCACTTAGCGATCTGGCCAAACGAGATTAAGAGGGAACCATGTTAAAGCGGATGATCCTGATGCTGGCGGTGGTGATAGTGCTCGTCGCCGGTCTGGGTTTTGTGAAGTACCGGCAGATTTCGGCCGCGATCGCGCAGGGGGCAAGTTTCGCGCCGCCTCCGGACGCAGTGACGACGATTGTTGCAGCGCGGGAGACCTGGCCATCGACCCTGGATGTAATCGGCACTGCGGCTGCTATTCAGGGAGTGACCGTCAGCGCAGATCTCCCCGGCACCGTAGCCAAGATCAATTTCGAGTCTGGCAAGCCGGTCCAGGCAGGGGATGTGCTGGTCGAGCTCGATACACGGCAAGAACGGGCGCAGTTGGCGGCCGCCGAAGCTCAGCGCGATCTGGCCCGCATCAATTTCAACCGCACGCAGGAGCTGGTAAAGCAGGGGGTCACGGCGCGATCGGAATTCGACAATACCAGCGCTCAGCAGAAGTCGACGGAAGCGCAAGTGGGAGAAATTCAAGCAACAATTCAGAGAAAAACCATTCGCGCACCGTTTACGGGGGTCCTGGGTTTGCGACAAATCAATTTGGGGCAGTACCTGGCAGCGGGGCAGGCTATCGTTCCTCTACAGAAGCTGAATCCTATTTACGTGAACTTTGGAGTGCCGCAGCAGAACTCGGCCCAATCATTGGGAGGCCGGACGCTGCGGGTTACCAGCGACGACCTTCCCGGCGCAACCTTCACCGGCCGAGTAACGGCAATTGACTCCGTCATCAACGAAACCACGCGGAACATTCAGGTGCAGGCGACTCTTCCGAATCCGCAGGGCAAGCTGCGACCGGGAATGTTTGTACAGGTTCAGGTAGTGCTCGGCGCAAGCCGTCAGGTGGTCACGCTGCCGGCGTCTGCGATCAACTACGCGCCATACGGGGATTCGGTATTTGTGGTCACCAACCTTACGGATCCTAAGGGCAGGATGTACCGCGGAGTGCGGCAGCAGTTCGTGAAGGTGGAGGGTTCGCGGGGAGATCAGGTAGCGGTGGTTTCCGGGGTGAAATCTGGGGATGAAGTTGTGACTTCTGGAGTTTTCAAGCTGCGTAATGGCGCTGCGGTCCAAGTCAATAACAAGGTACAACCGCCCAACAACCCGAAGCCTAAGCCCGAGGACACTTAAGAATGAAGTTAACGGACCTCTTCATCAAGCGGCCGGTTCTCGCAATAGTGGTCAACCTGGTGATCCTGATCGCTGGGCTACAGGCCATTCGCTCCTTAAGTGTGCGCCAGTATCCGCGCAGCGACATCGCGGTGGTCACGGTCTCGACGGTGTATGTAGGCGCGAACGCCGACCTGGTTCGCGGATTCATAACTACGCCGCTGGAACGAGTGATCGCAAGCGCCGACGGAATCGACTACATGGAGTCGACGAGTGCGCAGGGCCTGAGCACGATTAGCGTGCACCTTAAGCTCAACTATGACACCAACGCGGCGCTCACTCAGGTCCAGGCAAAAGTGGCTCAAGTTCGCAATGATTTGCCTCCGGAGGCGGAAGCTCCCATCATCGAACTGGAAACCGCGGACACCCAGTTTGCTGCAATGTACATCGGCTTCTCGTCCGCCGATCTCGACCAAAACCAGATTACTGACTATCTGACGCGCGTGGTGCAGCCTAAGCTGAGCGCGGTAAGCGGCGTCCAACGGGCTGACATTCTCGGCAATCGCACTTTTGCCATGCGGATCTGGCTGAAGCCGGACCAGATGGCGGCGCGCAGTGTTTCCCCCTCCGATGTGCACGACGCGTTGGCGAAGAACAATTACCTGTCCGCCCTGGGGAGCACGAAAGGCTCCATGGTTTCAGTGAACCTGGTGGCGAATACGGATTTGAAAACCGCGGACGACTTCCGCCAGATGGTGGTCAAGCAACAGAATGGCGTAGTGGTGCGGCTGGGCGAGATTGCCGACGTCGTGCTGGGCGCGGAGAACTACGATCAGGATGTCCGATTCAACGGTGAGACGGCCACGTTCATGGGCATATGGGTTCTGCCCACGGCCAATTCGCTGGAAGTAATCAAAAATGTGCGCGCGACCCTTCCGGGGATCAACGCCCAACTGCCTGCAGGAATGAAGCTGGGTGTCCCGTACGATTCAACTGCGTACATCCAGGACGCGATTAATGAAGTGCTCCACACCCTGACCGAGACGCTCCTGATTGTCATTGTCGTTATCTTCCTGTTTCTCGGTTCGTTCCGTTCAGTGCTCATTCCAGTTGTTGCCATCCCGATCTCACTGATTGGGGCGGTATTCCTGATGCTCACCGCAGGCTTCACCATCAACCTGCTGACCCTGCTGGCGATAGTGCTTTCGGTCGGCCTGGTGGTGGACGATGCCATCGTGATGGTAGAGAACGTTGAGCGTCACCTCCACCTTGGCAAGTCCCCGTTCCATGCGGCCATCGACGCTGCTCGTGAGCTGGTGGGGCCGATTATCGCGATGACAATTACGCTGGCGGCGGTGTACACACCGGTCGCCATCCAGGGTGGATTGACCGGCGCCTTATTCCGCGAGTTTGCCTTCACTCTGGCCGGCGCCGTGCTTGTCTCCGGCATAGTGGCTCTGACGCTGTCGCCGATGATGGGCTCTCGGCTCTTGCGGGAGGGAGCCAGTGAGCACGGTTTCGCGGGCTTCATCAATCGTCGCTTCGACGAGGTCCGCAATCTCTACGTTAGGACACTTTCCGGAACGCTTCGCTACCGTCCGGTTGTGCTCACGCTATGGGCGATTGTGCTACTGCTAATCGTTCCCTTCTACATGTTTTCGCAACGGGAACTGGCGCCGGCCGAAGATCAGGGAGTGGTTTTCGGAGTCATCCAGTCCTCGGCGAACGCGACGATTGATCAGACCAACCTATTTACGCAAGAAGTTTACGACGTCTATCACGGGTTCCCGGAGAGCGAAAGCATCTTCCAGATCACGACTCCGAGCGGCGGCTTCGGCGGCATGGTTACTAAGCCGTGGAGCCAGCGGAAGAAAACAGCGCAACAGCTCCTGGTCGAGTCAACCGGACCACTGTCAAAGATTGCGGGCGTCCGGGTGATTCCGTTGACGCCACCACCACTGCCGGGCGCGGGAAATTTCCCGGTTGATTTTGTGATTGCATCGTCGGCAGAGCCACAGCAACTGGCCGAGCTTGCAGGCCAAATCGTACAGAAGGCAATGGCCAGCGGGATCTTCATTTTCGCCGATGTGGATTTGAAGTTCGATCAGCCGCAGACGGAAGTGGTTTTTGACCGGGACAAGCTGCGCTCCCAGGGAGTTGACCTGAGCCAGGCTGGGCAGGATCTCTCAACTCTGCTGGGCGGAAATTACGTGAACCGGTTCAGCATTCAGGGCCGGAGCTATAAAGTTATCCCGCAAGTAAAGCGAGTGGAGCGCTTGACTGCGGATCAGTTGGCGCAGATCTACGTCAAGGGGTCGAACGACAAACTGGTCCCGCTCTCAACCTTCGCAACTTTGAAGACGACGACCGAGCCTCGTTCGCTGAACAAATTTCAGCAGCTCAATGCGGTACGCATCCAGGGTGTAATTCCGCCTCCGGTGCCGCTCGACAAGGCGCTGACGTTCCTGGAAGACGAGGCCAAGAAAACGCTGCCGCAAGGCTTCACCGTGGACTACGCCGGCGAATCGCGCCAGCTTCGGGTTGAGGGCAGCAAGTTTCTCGGCACTTTCCTGCTGTCGGGGATCTTGATCTATCTGGTGCTGGCGGCGCAGTTTGAAAGCTTCCGTGATCCGTTCATCATTCTGGCGGGATCAGTGCCGCTGGCCCTTGCCGGGGCGCTGATGTTCTCATTTCTCGGATTGACCACCCTCAACATCTACAGCCAAGTGGGACTGATTACGCTGGTCGGTCTGATCTCGAAGAACGGAATCCTGATTGTTCAGTTCGCTAACCACCTGCAAGAAGAAGGAAGAGACAAGCGCCACGCAGTGACTGAGGCGGCCAGTACGCGATTGCGCCCAATCCTGATGACGACCGCAGCCACAGTGTTTGGCCATTTGCCGCTGGTCTTCGCTAGCGGACCGGGTGCGGGCGCGAGGAACAGTATTGGTATCATGCTGGTCAGCGGGATGATCATCGGAACTGCCTTTACGCTGTTTGTGGTGCCCTCGATTTACATGCTGGTAGCGAAACGGCATGTGCGGATCGCTGAAGAAGGGGATGAGCCTCAGGATTCATTCCGCGAGCCAGCCGAGGCGGCCGTCTAGGGGCTGCGCAAAGGCGGGGCGAGAATCGCTATTGCTGCACTCGCTCAACTGCAGCGCCGAAGATTTTTCCCTGATTGGTTTCCTGCACGAAGGCGATGACCCGGTAGGGCGGTCCGGTCGCGCTCAGGGCGAGAGTTACGTCTCTTGAGAACATCTCTCCCTTGACGGTTTTTCCAACGCTAATGAGATTGCGAGCGACTGCGACATGTTCCAGGCGATGGCCTCCATTTTCGCCGTGGAGTACCTGCGACTGCGCGTGGTCGAGGGCAAGTGCGACGAAAACTTCGGCGGGTGCCGGCGAAGGATCGGTGTCAACGTGCGCGCGCAGACTTCCATTTTCGATTTTCAGAGATGAGATTCGCACCGTTACCTTGGGAAGAGCGCGGACTTTCTCGAAGGCTCGATTCGCGCGCTTGCGATCGCTTCCCACGAATTCAAGGGTTCCATCCACAACCATCTGCGGCGTGTAGGGGCTGGCAAGGCGCAGACGATCGGCGTAGGTCTGCTGCCGTACGGTGAATGCGTGTGCAGAGTAGGCGTCTTGCCATCCCAGATCGTCCCAGTAGTCCACGTGCTCGCCTAGCACGATCAACTGAATTCCAGGCACCGGTTGGGTGGTGTCCAAAGTGCGAAGCAAGGCGTCGGCGGGAGGGCAACTGCAACAGCCCTCGGAAGTAAACAGTTCTACCAGAACAGGTTTTGTAGCCACAGATTCGCCGGCACTCGAGTCGCGCCCAAGGGTGAATAGCAGTCCCACCATGGCGGTAAAGAAGATCCGCCTAGAAATTCTCCACGGAGAAGACATCGACATGCTGTTGAAGATTCCCACCAAGTGGAAAGGTTACACTAGCCATCTGCAAATTTCTTTACCAGGACTTGGAAACCACATGTACTGCAAGAGATTGTCACTTGCCGCCGCTCTGGCTCTAATTCTTTTTCCTTCTCCTTCGATTTACGCGGCGGACTCCAAGGACTCTGCTGAGACCTGGACGTTCGCGGTTTCCGGCGATTCCCGCAACTGCGGTGACGTGGTGATGCCCGCCATTGCCGCGGATGCTATCAAACACAATGTCGCTTTCTACTGGCACTTGGGAGATCTGCGGAAGATTTCCGCCCCTGACCAGGATTTCCTGCAGGAGAGCGCTGCGGCGGGCAAACCCACGGATCTCGCCGACTACGAGAACCGCGCTTGGGATGACTTCATCGAAAACCAGATGAAACCGTGGGGAGATATACCTTTCTTTCTGGGTATCGGCAACCATGAAACGACAATGCCAAAATCCAGGGAAGCGTTTATGCGTCACTTTCACAATTATCTGGACCGGCCGGAGCTGAAGGCCCAGAGACTGAAAGACGATCCGAAAGCAATGCAACCCCAGACTTACTTTCACTGGATGCGCGTCGGTATCGATTTCATCTACCTGGATAACGCGACCAATGACCAGTTCGATGCCGTGCAGATGAAATGGTTTGAGGGCGTTCTGGATCGTGACCGCAAAGACGAAGCGATTCGGACCCTCGTAGTGGGAATGCATGAGGCGCTGCCGGAGAGTATTTCCTCCAACCACAGCATGAATGAGTATCCCAGCGGCATCGAGACCGGCAGACATGTATACGCATTGCTGCTGAAGATGCAGAATGACGCACACAAAATTGTCTATGTGCTATCCAGCCACTCGCATTATTTTATGGAAGGAATCTTCAACACTCCGTACTGGAAGGCAAACGGCGGCGTGCTGCTGGGGTGGATCGTGGGAACCGCCGGAGCGGAGCGCTATCGTCTTCCTCCGGCCGCAGGCGACGCAAAAGCCGCCAAAACCGATGTCTACGGCTATTTAATCGGAACGGTTAATCCACCGGGCGAGCCTCGGGGAGCGATCAAGTTCGAGTTCGAGGAATTCAACGAAGACAATATCCCATCGGATGTAGTGCAGCACTTTACCAAGCCCTTTGTACACGAATGCTTTGTGGGGAACCGGAAGCTGGCTGCAATCGAATTGAGTCATTGAATCGGAGGCCACAGATTTACGCGGATTTTCACCGATAAAATCCTTTTTGAGATTGAATCACCGCCGGAGCCAGAAGTTTTCAATGCTTCAATCGTCCGATGATTCGCTGATTCAATCCCAACGATTCAATTCTTCCTGTAAACTCGCACGTAATCCACCAGCATGGTCTGCGGAAAGACCGTTGTCTGATCGGGATTGCCGGGCCATCCTCCGCCGATAGCTAAATCGAGAATCACAAAAAACGGGTGGTCGTACACCCACTTGGTTCCGGCGGGGAGATCGGCGGACGTGCGGGTGGCGTAAAGGTGATCGTCCACGTAAAAACGAATCTGTTTGGGTTCCCACTCGGCGGCGAACACGTGATAGTCGTCGGCGAAACGTCCGGTGGCAAGTGGGTAAGGCGCACCAATCCCCTTCTCGCCTGAATATCCGGGGCCGTGAATTGTTCCGTGCGCGAATGCGGGCTCACGACCGATATTTTCCATGATGTCGATCTCTCCGCAAGTTGGCCAGCTGACTTTTTCAATGTCATTGCCCAACATCCAGAACGCGGGCCAGATTCCCTGTCCGTAAGGAATCTTGACCTTGGCTTCAAAACGACCGTAGGCCTGATCGAATTTGCCGGCAGTGTCGAGGCGCGCCGAGGTGTAGTTACGGGTAACGCCGTCGGGGCCGGTATAAGTTTCCTTAAGCGCAATCATTTCCAGTTTGCCGTTCTTGACATGCAGGTTTTGCGGGCGGGCGGTGTAATACTCCAATTCTTTGTTGCCCCAACCATTGCCGCCGGTTTCAATCTTCCATTTGGTTGGATCGGGAGGGGAGCCGTTGGGCTGGTTGAATTCGTCGCTCCAGGTGAGGGTCCAACCGGAACGAGGAATATACGAGGGTGGAGCATCGTGGTACCCAAACGGGTGGGCGCAGCCGTTCAGACAGAGCAGTGCGACGCAAATAGTTCGTGGGAAGACGCTACGAGCCTGCATTGTGAGAACTCCCTTCTGGGCCTACGGTCGTAGTTGCTGGTAGGGGTCCTTCGACTGCGCGGCATGATTCGCTCAGGATGACATTTATGTGATCACTTCTCAAAGCGCTGCCCGCAGCTCCACTTTTCTGGTTGTTATGGTGAGCTTAGTCGAAGGCAGCTTCGGACCCGGCCACGGTTCGGTGTACGCTTCGAGCACGATGCTGCCGGGAGTCTTGTTCGCTTGCAAGATGACTTGCGCCAGACCATTGAACAGGCTGCGTTTAGGCTCCTTGTCAGATTCCTGGCAGTTGGGATCACCGTTGCCCACGCCGATCAGCATGCCGTCGCCCGTCACTTTGAAGCTGATTCCGTTATCTGCGATGGAAACGTGGCGGCCCTCTTTGTCGCGGACCTCCACGCGGACGATTGCAATGTCCTCGCCGTTGGCGTCAATCTCAGTGCGGTCAGCAGTGAGCGCAATGGTTTCCGGTTTGCCTGTGGTCTCGCGCTTCTCCGTCAGCACGACTTTGCCATCTTTACTCCCGCGCGCTTCAATCACGCCAGGTTCGTACTTCACTTTCCATTCCAGATGGGTCAGCGGCTGTACCTTCTGGCTGCCCTGGCTCTTGCCATTCAGAAACAGTTCGACTTCATCAAGATTGGAATGCACCCAGACCGGGATGATCTCGCCCTCGCGTTCCTCCCAGTTCCAGTGCGGAAGAAGATGCAAGACGGGATCTTGCCCCCACCAAGCCTTGTAGTAATAGAAATTGTCTTTGGGGAACCCGCACATATCAATGATCCCAAACTGCGAGTTGATGGATGGCCAACCATATGGAGTGGGCTCCCCGCGATAGTCGAAGCCGGTCCAGGCAAAGCCACCGGCGAGCCATTCGCGGGTTGCGTAGAACTTCCACCACTCTTCGGCGAGTTCAGACCACGAAGTGTGGTTCAGATCGTAGGCGCTGACCCAGTTGCGAAGCTTGTCGGTCTGATAGATGCCGCGCGTGGAAACTGTGCTTGCGGTTTCCGAGCCGACGCACGGCGTCTTCGGGTGCCCCTTGTGCCACCCATCGCACACCTTCAGGTTGTAATTGAAACCCATGACATCTAACTGCTCTGGGAAGTGAGTGTCGAAAGACTGGTTCACGGCGGCCGTGCACAAGCGGGTCGGATCAAGTTCGTGCGATCTTTCTATCATCTTGTCAATGACGCGGACGCCCTGCGCCTGTGGCATCATGACCCACTCTTCGTTGCCCATGGACCAGATAATGATCGCCGGCGAATTGCGATATCGTTTGATCATTAACTCGAGCTGCGCCAGACCTTCAGGGTTGGAACTCATTGGTCGGGTCTCGCACATCATCATCATGCCGAGCTGATCGCAGGCCTCCACCCATTCCGGCGTCGGCATGTTGTGCGAGGTGCGAACGGCGTTCGATCCCATGTCTTTCAGCACACCGACCCGGTACCACTGCAAGCGATCTGGTAGTGCTGCGCCTACCCCAGCATGATCGTGATGGTTACACGTTCCTTTAATCTTGACCGACTTACCGTTGAGGAAGAACCCTTTGTCGGCATCGAAAGCAACGGTGCGTACACCGAAGCTCACGCGCTCGGCGTCGCGCACTTTCCCTCCGGATTCGACGATCACGAGGGCTGAGTAGAGATTGGGGGTCTCCGGCGCCCACAGTGCAGGGTTAGGCAATTTTGCGCTGGCAACGAAGGTGGCGGAAGAATCTGGCGCGATCTGCTGCGGCGCGGCGTCGGCGGTGGCGACAGTCTTGCCGGCGGCGTCGTGAATCTGCCAGCGCACACGACAGGTTTCGGGCGTCGTGCCTTCGTTCTGCGCCACGGTGCCCAAGTTCAACGTGGTCGCGTTTCCTTTTATATCAGTGCGCACGTAGCTGTCCCAATGGCCGAGGTGCAGCGCGTCAGTTTTGGTGAGCCATACGTGGCGGTAAATTCCTGCGCCTTCGTAAAACCAACCGTCGCCAAAGCTCGCGTCCATGCGCACGACGATGTAATTCTTTCCTCCGTAGTTGGCGAAGTCACTGAAGTCGAAGCGAAACGGCGCGTAGCCGTTGTTGTTGCGGCCGAGGAAATATCCGTTTACGAAGACCAGGGCGTCACGGAACGCACCGTCGAATTCGAGGACCAGGCGGCGGCCGCGATCGCTTTCCGGAATGTCGAAGCGGCGGCGGTACCAGCCCACACTGGTCTCGGGATAGCTT
>Ga0185299_10007702_pt1 | contig 10908 bp, 14 predicted proteins | sample PaiPotPPA55metaG_FD_128002 | JGI IMG/M metagenome (GOLD analysis project Ga0185299, IMG submission 128002) | Iron sulfur acid spring bacterial and archeal communities from Banff, Canada, to study Microbial Dark Matter (Phase II) - Paint Pots PPA... ...
GTGCGACTGCGATGATCCACTCTCGGTGGAATTGTTTTCGGAACAAACGCTCCTCGATTGCGCGCGCTGCTGCTATGGTCAGCGCTCCTGTCAAAGCGTGAGCATGTTCCGACAACTCTGGATCGATGGACGAAACATCCAAAACGCCAAGGAGCTCGCCATTACCATCGAAGATGGGGGCGCCGGAGCAGCTGAGATTGATATGCCGAGCGCGAAAGTGTTGTGAGCGATGAACGGTCACCGGCCGCCCATCGGCAACGCATGTTCCAATGCCGTTCGTTCCCTCCGCCTCCTCCGACCAGACTCGGCCTAGCCAAGTTCCCCAGCGTCTGAACTGCGCGGCTTCGCTTTCCTCGCCACGATGCTCGATCACCAAGCCGTCCTTGTCGCACAGTAAAATCACATAGCGGGCGGGCCGAACAATCTTGTAGAGAAGGTCGAGTTCTGCCCGCGCCACGTCTATGAGTTGTGCTGACGCTTCTTGCGAAACCCGAAGTTCGCTGACTGTCAGAATTCGTGGGGATTCGCGTGATCCTGGATCGACGCCATGTGCGTTCGCGGACCTTATCCAGGACTTCCAGACAACGCCGTCCGTCGGGGGTCTGGTTAGGCCTTCTACAACCGCCAAAACCCAATCAATATGGTGGGTATTCGCTCTGTCCATCGGGTCCCTCATCTCAAAGACGAAAGCGCATCGGTCACGGCGCCGACGGGTAAAGCGAGTATCTGTCGAGCGACACTGTCTGAGCACCGCCTAAAGGCCAAACCTCGTCAGCTGAAGGATCATAGTCGTAAAAGCGTCGGAAGGCGACAGCGGCGTCCCGTGAAAAACATCTCGAACACCGAGTGGTCAGTATGTGGACTGGCAAATTCGCAGTCTTGACCTCGAACGGGCCGGTCGTGGAACACGGCGCGCAATAACGGCAAAGTGCGCCGAGTCTGATGATGCTATGGCGGCTCACGTGTCTCTGCCAGCAGGCCGGCTTCTGGTCTCAAATGACAATCCTTGCTTAGCTGCAAGTTGACGGCGCCGTCCTGGGCTCATCGCCCGCCTCGCGGCGATTTCGTAACCAAAAGGAAACCTTTTCGGTGTCAGCAGACGGGACCATCATTGATTTTGGCTTCGAAGGGGGCAAATCCCCATTCCGCTTCGCCCTGCGCGCTCTCAAGCTGTCCGATCAACGGCCCGCGGATGGCCGCACCCCGCAGCCAAATCAAGACGGACTCAGATCGAAGATTGGGCCATCTACCCTATGGCGTCGACGCCAGAACCCCCGCCGACCTCAAGGCCCCAGCGATTTCGGCAGATGAGTTTCACCACAAGGTCGCCGAGTTGGCCAAATATGGCCGGGTGCTCGTGCGGCTCGACGTCTGTCATTCGGGCGGCGTCACCGGCGATGGCTCGGCACTAACGTCGAACGCCGATTTGTTGCGTTCAATCATCGCGGCCAGCAACGTGACGGTGCTGACGTCTCGCATTCGCTGACGCGATCATCGGGAGTGCGACCTCCGGAGGCAACGCAGGCCATTCAGGCCGTACCGCGCTGGGCGCATTCCATGCACCGATCATCCGCATCCCGATGACGTCGGATCCCTGGGCGCAGCCCATTCCGAATCCCCAGGCGAATTGATTGGTGACCGGAACGACGTCGAGCGTCGGCTCCGAAGAGGCCAAAAAAGAAAACATCAGTCGGCAGCGACGAGCTCTGAATATTGCTGAACGAAAACGCCGGGCTCGTCACGGAAGCTAAGATTCACGAGCGCGCGCGCGACACTGGAAGCCGGGATGGGACGATAAATCATGAGTGGGCCTATCAACAATGGCGCGACCATCTTCGCTGCAACGGTGCCGACGCGCTCACCGGTGCGGGCCTCAGCCCGCTGACCCAAAAGAAAACTCGGACGCGCGTTGTCGACGCGCAGATAGCCGCAGGCGCGAACGACCGCCTCCGCTTCGCCTTTGGTGCGCAGATAGAAATTGCTGGATCGAGCATCGGCGCCGACGGCCGACACCAGTCCGAAGTGACTGGCCCCCGCCGCTCTACCGAGCGCTGCGAATGCGGCCACGTAATCCCGATCCACCCGGGCGAAACCAACTTTCGACCCGGCCTTTCGAATGGTCGTCCCTAACGCACAGATTAGAGCATTTGGTGCCAGAGCGGAGATCTCAGGCTGATAATGGTCCAAGGCATCGAAATCAACTTCGATGATCTTCAGGGTCTCTTCCGAAGCCAAACCCTCGACGGACAGGTTGCCTCCGCGACGCACAAGCGCAATGACAAAATGCCCGGCCGCAACGGCTAATTTGATAGCGGCGTGGCCGACGAGACCGCTACCTCCAGCTATTAGGATGGTATGAGTCTTGGCGGCCATATCTGCAACATCCTGTTTCGCCTTCGCCATAGCAAAGAAAAGCGGGTCACTGGCCGTTCCGGCGGCATCGCCAAGATGCGATCATGCAGAACGCTCGGGCGGCAGATTAGCGCTTATTCGTCGTGCTGACTAGACCTGGACCTGGGGGCGGCCCGTCATCCGATATGCAACCGGTACGAGGGTTGAGCTGACTGGCCGGTCGTCGTCAGGGTTTTTGGGACAGGAGCGGCCCCCCACGATACGCCGCCTTACCTCTTCATGCCGTCACCAATTTTTGCGCATGGTTTAAGAGGGAGCTAGCGCGACTGCCCGCGCACATTGCGCTCCGGCATTTTGCGGCGAACGGCCACGTTCCTGCGCCGGCTTTCCCGCCATCCGTCGCCGTGGCGCGGAAGGCGGCGCGGGTCCGAGAGATAGCGAGCTGAAAGCCTTATCCTTTGCGCAAAGCGATCGACACGGCAGTCACGTCGGTCCCGCCTTGTGGCCTTATCGTGACCGATTGCCTGTCACCTTGGGTCCGCAGGTCAAGATGGGCCGCGAACCCGGCGCCAGCCACATTCACCCGGATCTCCGCACCGCTGGCGCGGCCGGAAATATTTCCCGCCACACCGCGGGTCGCCTCGGCCCAGGAGCCGGACAGCGAGCCACCTTCGGAGATGACATTGCTGCTGATTTCAAACCTGTAGCTGTCGCTTGCGCAGCGCAGAGTTTGCTCAACCGCTTTGCCGGTGGCATTAACTGCATAGGCCGCCTTGCAGCGAATCCGTTCGGTGGCGCCATTCGTCATGGTGACGGTGCCGGCACCCGACCAGTGCCCGGACAAGCCGAGGAACGGTCTTTCGGAACCCGGTTCCGCTTGGGCCTGCGCCGAAATAAGCAAAATTCCAGACGCGATCACCGCTTTTTTGAGGCAGATAGCAGAAGGTTTCAAAGAAAAAACGGCCATGAATTTACCCTCCAATTCCCTTGCCACCGCAGTCGTGCCGCGGTCCGGCTATAATGGCGACACTACCGCTTGTGGCTCCATGCAGATGCGTTGGTCGAGCTGATACGCATGATCTTTATCTCCGTATTCACTTCATTTTTAACTGGATTTATTGCGAACCGTCCGCGGAAATTGAATTTGAACCAAGGGGCTTAAATTTCACGTGATGCAGCTTGGTTTTGTGATGGAAGCTGACGCTGCGCCCCATGACGATCGGCCCTTGTGGCCAGACCTGGTGGGCCGCCACCGAGGCCGCCACCTGCTTTGGAGGCGCCTTGTCTCCCTTGACATTGGCGACCTGTTTAGCGTTGGCCAGGTTTCTAGAGTTGGCCAGGTTTTTGGAAATGCCCCCGGCTAGCGTAGCTCCGGTCGCGGCGAGGCTTGAAAAAATGAGAATCCCGAAGATTTTACCAAGTGTCATCACGTCACTCACACCCGCGCCCGGCGGCGCCTGATGAACAATTCAAGCATCGTAGCCTCGATCGAAAGGTCTATCAGGCCCGGAATCTTGTTTCCTGAATAATCTTGCGATCTAGGAACGTGCTTGCTGCTATTTTGCAGCGATGTCGTCCTTCGACCGGACCGCGCCGGCCCCAACGATCGAATTCGCGCATCGCCAAAAGCCGCAGGCACGCGGTTTCACGCCTCTGGACCAGCACGTCGAGGACCTCGCCCTCGGCGTCGACGGCGTGCCACAGATAGACCATCCGGCCATCGATTTTCAGATAGACTTCGTCCGGCCTTGTCACGTCGGCGGCGGGCTTGCCGTCACTGACCTATAGCCGTACCATCCGCGATGATCAAAGTCAGCTATAGCGGCTATCGCTTTCCGCCCGAAATCATCCAGCACGTGATCTGGCTCTATATTCGGTTCACGCTGAGCTTCCGCGACGTCGAAGATTTGTTGGCGGAACGCGGGATCATGGTCTCCTATGAGACCGTCCGGCGCTGGGTGAACCATTTCGGGCCGATGGTCGCAGCGGACCTGCGCAAACGCCGACCCAAACCCCATACGACTTGTTGGGGTGGACGGCCCCGACGGCATCGATGTGCCAAAATGAGGTCGTTGCAGATCTCAAACAAAGGAGATCGTCCGTGGAATCTATTAGCCGAATTGGCACGGATACATCGAAACACATTTTTCAGCTTCATGGGGTGGACGCCGCTGAGCAACTGGTTCGGCGGCGGCCTTGGCGAAAGCGTTGTCGAGCGGGTGGGCGACGACCAGAAGCGCACCCAAGGAAGGACTCTTCCGATTCTGCCGCGCCTGTCGGCATGAGCACAAAGTCGGTTTCTATTGGGGCGACATTCTTAGGCCGACATCCATCCGATGACCAGATTTCGAGGTTGAGATTGCCGCTTTGGACCGCTACGTTGAAATCCGAATGTCCTATCAAAGGGACAGCGGGTTATTGCTGAAGGAAGTCCATGTCTCAATCTGCGCATCCGATGCTCGGCGCCCGGCGGGACCAAATGTTTCCCACGATGGCGCAGGCGGACATCGATCGCCTTCGCCGCTTCGGCGAGTCGAAGTTCTATGAAACCGGAGACCGCATCGTAAGAGCGGGCCACGTTGCGCCGGGCTTGATCGTCATACTTTCGGGCAAGATTGAAGTCACACAGGGTTGTGGACCTGAACAGCGCGAAACCATCGTCACGCACCTGCCGGGACAATTTGCGGGGGAACTGGCACAGCTCTCCGCCCGCCCGTCCCTGGTGGACGCCGACGCCCTAGAGCCAGTTCAAGCTCTCGTCGTTCGGTCGGACAGACTCCGCGATCTATTGGTGCAGGAGGCCGAGCTTGGCGAGCGGATTATGCGGGCGCTGATCCTGCGCCGCGTGGGTTTGTTGGAAAGCGGCGCGAGTGGGCCGGTCATCATTGGACACGCAAGTCATGCAGACGTATTGCGCTTGCAGGGGTTTCTTGCCCGAAACGGCCAGCCACATCGCGTCCTCGATCCCGACAGCGATTCATGTGCGAAGACCTTGATTGAGCGTTTTGATATGAACGCGCATCATTTGCCCATTGTTTTGTGTCCGAACGGCAAGTTGCTGCGTAATCCCAGCGAGAACGATCTCGCGCGCTGTATCGGCCTGTTGCGGCCGATAGAGGCGAAGAAGCTTTATGACGTCGCGATCGTTGGCGCGGGCCCCGCGGGATTGGCTGCCGCCGTGTACGCTGCCTCAGAAGGCTTGGAGGTCATTGTGCTCGATTGCCGCGCCTTCGGCGGACAGGCAGGGGCTTCTTCGCGCATTGAAAACTATCTTGGATTCCCGACCGGTATTTCGGGAATGGCTTTGATGGCGCGCGCCTATAATCAGGCGCAGAAGTTTGGCGCGGAAATGGTGATACCGGACCAAGCGCGCCGGTTAAGCGAGCGAACGATTGAAAACAGCAAGAGCTATTTCCTGACTGTGGGCGATGATGAGAGCTTGCGGGCTCGCGCAGTCGTGGTGGCGAGCGGCGCGCGCTATCGACGCCTTGATGTGCCGAATCTCGCACAATTCGAAGGATCGTCGGTGCACTACTGGGCCTCCCCGATCGAGGCGAAGCTTTGCGCCGGTCAGGAAGTGGCGTTGGTCGGCGCGGGTAATTCGGCCGGACAGGCGGCCGTCTATCTAGCGAGCCAGGTAAAGAAGGTGTGGCTGTTGGTTCGCCGCGAAAGTCTGGAAGAGACCATGTCCCATTACCTTATCGAGCGCATCAAAGCGCAGCCAAATATCGAAGTGGTGACCCGTTGTGAGGTCACGGCGCTGGAAGGTCGCGAGGGGAATCTCGAAAGTCTGCGTTGGCGCCACTGCTTGCTCGACGAAGAAACGACGCGTGCCATAAGTCACCTTTTCCTTTTCATCGGCGCCGAACCGAATACAGACTGGCTTGCGCAATGCGATGTGGCGCTAGATGAAAAGGGGTTTGTCCGCACGGGCGAAGTTGGCGGCGAAAAACGTCACGCACTGGAAACGAATCGCTCTGGCGTGTTCGCCATCGGCGACGTACGCTCGGGTTCGGTCAAGCGCGTCGCCGCCGCCGTCGGAGAGGGCGCGCAGGTGGTGTCGGCGCTTCATGCCTATCTGGCCCGGAGGGGTAGCGCCGCCACGTCTGCCGCTGAGATCGCGAGAGCTTAATGCCCGACGAATGTGCCCACGCCAGAACCATCCGTAACGTAACGCCGAGCGCGCTCGGATGCGAGGAATGTCTGAAACTTGGTTCGACGTGGGTGCATCTGCGCCTCTGCCGGACGTGCGGCACCCTCGATGCCTGGAACGCAACGACATGTAGTAGCTTGTATTTGACCTTACAGACGGCGTCCTTTTGGAGGTGGCCGGTTCACTGCCGATGGTGGTCAGGCGGCGATCATTTTTTCCCTCGCACCGGCACGATGGACCACTGGGACCCTCTGGTGACCGGCGGCCTCAGCAGAACCTGCCTAACGTCCAGCTCATCCTCTATCCGGATTTCAATCACGGGTCGCAGTACCAGTATCCCGCGTTATTCGTCGCTGGCGTGACGCGGTTTTTGGATGCCGAGGTACCGTTTCCAATTTAGAAGGATACAGATCATGGCTAACAAGCCGATGAAGATTCCGGGGCCCGACCACCCCATTTCGATCGAAGCGAACCCGTCTCGCGTCGTGGTCACAGTCGGCGGAAAGGTTATCGCCGACACCCGCGATTCGTTGACGCTTCGCGAGGCCTCCTATCCGGCCGTTCAGTATATCCCCCGTCGGGATGTCGATATGACCGCGCTCACGCGTAGCGAACACACGACGTATTGCCCCTACAAGGGCGACGCTTCCTACTACAGCATTCCGACTGGCGGGGTTCGCTCCCTCAATGCGGTGTGGACTTATGAGGCCCCATTTGAAGCGATGGCGCAGATCAAGGATTACGTCGCCTTCTACTCGGATCGTGTCGACGAGATCAGGTAACCGACGCCGGCGACCTGGCTTCGGTGGCTCGGGCCGGCCACACGCCACAAAGCTACCGGAGCCTCACGCGTCCCCGCGACGACGCATGCCGTTGAGCGCGGTGACGAGTTGTTCGGAGTGAAGTCGATTAAAAGGAGATATCAATATATGCGTGCTGTTCAGCTCACAGCTTTTGGCAACCCTGTCGACGGTCTTGAGTATGTCGACATTCCCGAGCCCGACGCTCCCGGCCCCAACCAGGTCCTCATCGGGGTCGAGTTTTCCCCCATCAACCCGAACGACCTCATGGTCGCCATGGGCATCTACGCATACCGCCCCCCGCTTCCAACCGTCATCGGCAATGAGGGCGTCGGCCGCGTTCTCGCCGTGGGGCCGGGGGTGGAGAGGGTCAAAGTCGGCGACCGGGTCCTGGCGCCGCTTTCGAGCTTTACCTGGAGGGAGCGAATGGTCATTTCGGCGAACGGCCTTATCGCCCTGCCCCCTGGCGCGGACCCGCAGCAGTTGGCGATGCTGGCCATCAATCCCCCGACCGCGGCGCTGCTGCTCAGCGAGTATGTCACCCTGAGGCCGGGCGAGTGGGTGGTGCAGAACGCCGCTAATTCCGGTGTCGGGCGGTGGGTGATCGCGTTCGCGAAGACGCGGGGTCTGAAGACCGTCAACATCGTCCGGCGCTTGGAGCTCGTAGCCGAGCTTGAGGCGATCGGCGGAGACGTCGTCATCGTCGATACGCCGGACGTTTCGGAAAGGATCAAAGCGGTTGTCGATCAGGCTGAGCTCCGCCTGGCGCTTGATGGCGTCAGCGGCCCGGCGACGGGCGTGCTCGCAGCGACGCTGTCGCCCCGCGGCACGCTCGTCAGCTTTGCGGCCATGAGCTTGAGTCCGATGTCCATCAGCCCGCTGGACGTTATCTTCAAGCCTGTCACCATGCGGGGCTTTTGGTTGGGTCACCCGGAGTTTGCAGCCAAACTTTCGCCAGCCGTAGCGCAGGCGGCCAAGATGATCGCATCCGGCCGGGTGCACATACCTCTGGCGGCAACCTACCCCCTCTCGTCCATCAAAGAAGCCGTCGCGCACGCGCAACGCGGCGGAAAGATCCTTCTGGACATTGCCGGATCATCCCCCTGACCTCGGACTAGGCGTTTGATCGTTCCAGGCATGCCCAACGAATAGTTCTCTTACCAGGAGTCCACCATGACCATGACCGTCGACAAAGTGCTGCACACCGGCCAAGCCCGCACCACGGGTGGCAGGAACGGCGCATCCCGCAGCTCTGACGGCCGCTGGGACATCAAACTTTCGTCCCCCGGTGCGCCGGGCAATGGCACCAATCCACGAGTTAGGGGTGCGGCTGAAGCCGACGGCCATCTGGGGAATGTCTGACGACCGCGCCCTGTTCATTTGGCTCTATCGTCGCTGTCCTCGCATTCTTGACGCCGTAACCATCGTCAGGCCCGAGACTGTTATGCGTTGGCACCGCATGGGCTTCGCCGCGTACGGACGATGGAAATTCCGTTCGCGCGGTGGCCGACCACGGATCGGCAACGACGTGCGCGATCTGATCCCAAGAATGTTCACTTGGCTTGCGGCCGGGGTCGCGGATCGATCTGCACGGTGGCCGTCATCCCGGCCGCAAGGACCACGCCCTGCGGCACCTCATCGATGTGGATGCGCACCGGAATGCGCTGGGCAAGGCGCACCCAGGTGAAGATCGGATTGACCGTTGCAAGCCCTTGCTGGTTGGCTAGCGCGTTCGGGACGTTGATGCCACGCGCGATGCTATCGACGTGGCCGCGAACGATCTGGCTGTAGCCCATGAGCTTGATCTCGGCAGGATCGCCCTCGTGGATCGAGCCGAGATTGATCTCCTCGAAATAACCGTCAACCCAGAACGAGTCGGCGTCGACGAGGGAGATTATATTCTGCCCGACATTCGCATAGTCGCCGAGCTGCGCGAGCAGGTGGGTCACCCAGCCATTGACGACCGAGCGAACCTGAGTGCGCTCGAGGTTGACCCGCGCCTGGTCCAGGTTTGCCAAGGCTTGCTGATATTGCGCTTGGGTGGCAACCGCGTTCGCCGCATAGGTCTGCTGGTCCTCTATAGTGACCGCCAGCTGGGTCAGCTTCTGTCGGCGTTGTGACTGTAACTCTGCGTTCCGCGCATTGGCCTCGGTCTGCTTCACCGCGGCCTCGGCACGACTGACGGCGATCGTGTAGTCCCTCGGGTCGATCACCATCAACAAGTCGCCCTTGTGCACGAACTGGTTGTCGGCGACCGGGAACTTAACGATTCGCCCGGCGACCTCGGGTGCCATGGTGACGACATAGACGCGCACGGTGCCATCGCGCGTCCACGGTGCACCCATATAGGCGTCCCACATCGCCCAACCGAGCGCCACGGCAAGCGCAACCGTCACCAAAGTGATCAAAACTGGAATGATTCTTAGGCGCGGCCTGACCTTATGGCGGGCTGGCAGCTCGGGTGACCAGGCGACGTCGCGTTCAGTTGCCGTCTTGCCGCTCTTCGCTTTGGTTTGAGTATCGGCCATGGCGAGCTTACCGCGCGACGATAAGTGTCATCGACGAAAGTACGATCATGTAAACGGCGAACACGAACAAAGCCGGATGCCAGACATGACGCAACACTCCGAAGCGGCTCGCAACCCGTCGCAGGGCAATCGTGACGAGCCAGGCCGCGACCAACATCAACGACATCGGCGCAACATAGACACCGAACAGGTCGATCTCGGCGAACCTCACACGGGCGCTCCTGCGTCGAAGTAAGAGGCATGGTCGATGAGCGCCTCCGTGATTGCAAGGATACTCCCGCGCGCCCGGAGAGCAAGGGACGCCTCTGACCCGTCACCGGGGAGGGAGGCGAGGCGGTCATCGAATTGGGTGAGCCGTGTGGTCGCGATCGCGCTGTTTCCTTGCGCCATTGCCTCGAGCGCCAAGGCGAGCTCGGCGCCAAGACCAAGCGAGGAAGCGATGTGGCGCAGTTGGACGATTTCGCTACCCACCGCTAACGCCGCCACGAGTCGCGAGCGCTGAAACGGCTCGGCCGCGTCCGGCAATGCCGCGAGCCGGCCGTACAAACGGCCCTCCCAATTCTCGGCTGTCCACGAGACGTGACCCATTGCGAGTCGGCGCAGATCGTGCAAGGTCAGCGCCAGAAGCCGGCGGGTCCGAAACGCGGGCGACAGCGGCGGCAACAGGCGAAACGAAAGCGCCCCGATGCCGCTGCCTGTGACGATCGCCAGCGCGCCGTTATAAAATTGCACGGTGTCGTAGCTCATCTGGTTTTCGGGCGCTAGCAGCGGCACAAAACCGAGTATCATGGCGGCAAAAATCACGCTCTGCCACGGTTGGGCCATCAGAGCACCAATTGGTATCAAGTAAAGACCAATGGCAATGCTGAAGGCCTCGAAGGTCTCAAGCCCCGGCAGCACTGCAAATGCGATGATCGCCGTGAAGATGGTGGCAAGGGCGATGCCGATTATGAAACCCATGGCGGCCGCGTAGGCCCGGTCCGCTTGCGGCGCCAATAGGAGAAGAGAGATTGCAGTGAAGGTAATGGCAAGGGCACCGTTCGGCCATTCGGTCACGATCCAGAAAAGCTCAACG